>ENA-OSET01000357-OSET01000357.1-sediment-metagenome-genome-assembly--contig:-NODE-357-length-52219-cov-5.788366_pt1 | contig 52219 bp, 48 predicted proteins | sample MGYA00237882_ERZ534229 | MGnify/ENA primary metagenome ERZ534229 (study PRJEB26408, sample SAMN06266212) | sediment metagenome | isolation source: Hudson Canyon methane seep mesocosm | place: USA:Hudson...
ATGTTAAATAAAGATTTAGAGCAGACGCTAAACGAAGCGTTCATTTTTGCCAGAGAGCATCGTCATGAATTTATGACAGTAGAGCATCTCTTACTTGCCTTGCTTGATAATAATGCAGCTAAAGATGCATTGAAGGCCTGTGGTGCCAATATTGAGTCAATTAAACAAGAACTGACTGATTTTGTTAAAGATACTACTCCTTTGTTATTAGACGAACAGGGTAATGAACGCGAAACTCAGCCTACACTTGGTTTTCAACGTGTATTGCAACGAGCTGTTTTTCACGTTCAGTCATCGGGCAAAGAAGAAGTCAATGGTGCCAATGTATTGGTAGCCATTTTCAGTGAGCAAGAGTCTCAAGCTGTTTATATATTGAAAAAATCTGATGTGACACGTTTAGATGTAGTGAATTATATTTCTCACGGTGTGTCTAAAATTGATGATGAATCTCCAACGCACAGCGAAAGTGATGGTGAAACCAGCGAGCAAGAAGAAGCTGAGTCAATGCTGGATAAGTATTCCACTAACCTCAACCAAAGTGCCAAAGACGGCAAAATTGATCCGCTTATTGGCCGCGATAGCGAATTAGAGCGCAGTATTCAAATTTTATGTCGTCGTCGTAAGAATAATCCATTGTTGGTGGGTGAGGCCGGGGTAGGTAAAACGGCTATTGCTGAAGGTTTAGCTTATCGAATAGTCAACAATGAAGTGCCAGAAGTGATTTCACAAGCCACAGTTTATTCTTTGGATATGGGTGCGTTGTTGGCAGGTACTAAATACCGCGGAGACTTTGAGAAACGCCTTAAAGGTATTTTGAAAGAGTTGGCTGAATGTCCAGACGCGATTTTATTTATTGATGAAATCCATACTATTATAGGCGCGGGTGCAGCTTCGGGGGGAGTGATGGATGCTTCTAACTTGCTTAAACCAAAATTAAGTAGTGGAGAATTACGCTGTATGGGATCCACTACCTATCAAGAATACCAAGGTATTTTCGAAAAAGATCGCGCCTTAGCCCGTCGTTTTCAAAAAGTAGATGTGATTGAGCCGACTGTAGGCGATACAACCAAAATTCTGATGGGATTAAAATCTCGTTACGAAGAACATCATAGCGTGCGTTTTACCCATAAAGCTATTCGTGCAGCAGCTGAATTATCCGCTAAGTATATTAATGAACGTCATTTGCCCGATAAAGCTATCGATGTCATAGATGAAGCGGGCGCGAGTCAACGTTTGTTGCCGGCTTCTAAACGTAAAAAGACGATTGGTGTAAGTGACATTGAACATATCATTTCTAAAATTGCACGTATTCCAGAAAAGTCTGTTTCGGCTTCTGACAAACAAGTACTGAAGCATTTAGACCGTGATTTAAAATTAGTGGTATTTGGTCAAGACGAAGCCATAGATACCTTAACGGATGCTATACGTTTGTCTCGTTCAGGTTTGGGTAATGAAACCAAACCTATTGGTAACTTCTTGTTTGCAGGTCCTACTGGTGTGGGTAAAACAGAAGTCACCGCTCAGCTTGCCAAAGTTATGGGGGTTGAGTTGTTACGATTTGATATGTCTGAATATATGGAACGTCATGCGGTAAGTCGTTTGATTGGTGCTCCTCCAGGCTATGTGGGCTTCGATCAAGGAGGTTTATTAACCGACGCGGTGATTAAAAATCCTTATTCAGTAATTTTGTTAGATGAAGTAGAAAAAGCTCACAGTGATATCTACAACATATTATTACAAGTAATGGATCACGGCACCTTAACGGATAATAACGGCCGAAAAGTAGACTTTAGAAATGTTGTGCTAATAATGACTACTAACGCGGGTGTGCAAGAAACCATTCGTACATCTATTGGTTTTAAACAGCAAGATCATAGTCATGATGCCATGTCTGAAATCAAAAAAATATTCACACCTGAATTCAGAAATAGATTGGATGCAACTGTTTGGTTTAATCACCTTGATAGAGACGTTATTTTACAAGTGGTGGATAAATTTATCGTTGAGTTACAAGTTCAACTTGATAATAAAGGTGTGTCACTAGAAGTCTCTAATCAAGCGCGTGATTGGCTGGGTGATAAGGGGTACGATAAAAACATGGGCGCACGTCCTATGGCACGTGTTATCCAACAGCATGTTAAGAAAGAATTAGCTCACGAATTATTGTTTGGACGTTTGACTCAAGGCGGAAGTGTGAAGATAGCGCTGAAAAATGAAGCGTTAAGTTTCGAGATATTCTCTGACAGCAAAGAAAAACCTGCAGCGCTTAATTCTTAATATTCGTTAAACAGATATAAAAAAACCGATATTTTTCAATATCGGTTTTTTTTGTATCTTTACAATCTAGAATTGGGCTAGAGGATTGACCTGATTAGCCCAAAAGTAAAATGATAATTTATTATCTTGCGCGGTAGATGATACGACCTTTAGAAAGGTCATAAGGCGTAAGTTCTACTGTTACCTTGTCGCCGGTTAAAATACGAATATAGTTTTTACGCATCTTACCTGAGATATGGGCAGTCACAACATGACCATTCTCCAATTCAACACGAAACATAGTATTTGGAAGGGTATCCAACACAGTGCCTTCCATTTCAATACAATCTTCTTTCGCCATCTAACTCTGTTACCTCTAATCAATAAAATAAGTGTCTAAAAATGCCGCGCAGATTTTGCCCAATAAGGTGGCGAGTGTAAAGCTTTACCCTGCTTTTTTTGTAATTAGTTGCCATTTATCGTCAAAAAAGCGCTCATGGGGCAAAAAATTCTGTTTATAGCTCATTTTCTGACAGGTATCTATTTGATATCCCAAATACAGGAATGGTTTATTTAGCGACTTGGCAAGTTCAATTTGTTGCAAAATAGCAAAGGTGCCTAACGAACGTTGTTGTTCTTTAGGTTTAAAAAAAGTATATAAAGCAGACAACGACGCTACAAGGTTGTCGGTGACGGCAACACCAATAAGCTGCTCATTTTCGAGTATTTCAATAAATAATGCGTTGTTCCAAGGGCTTAATATAAACCCTTGATACTGTTCTAACGTTGCCGGGTACATACTGCCATCGTCATGACGTTGATTGATGTAGGATTCATACAGCGGATAATATTCTGGTTTGTCATCGTGACTAATACGTATTGTTAGGTCTTGGTTGCGCTTCATTATGCGCTTTTGACTCTTAGATGGTACAAATAGGTCAACTGGTAAACGAATTGACTCACAAGCGTTACACGAGCCGCAGTGAGGTCGATAGATTTGAGTACCGCTGCGCCTGAATCCGGCACCAATTAATAAATCGTACTCAAGTAAAGTAGGTTGAGTATCACTGATGAAAACCAATAACTGTTCGTCTTGCTCTGGTAAATAGCTACAAGTAAAAGGGGGGGTAATGCCGAATTTCATGCCCATAGGTTATATGTACTTATGCAAGTTAAGTATTTGTGGCTGCCAAACGGCTTTATCAAGTGATTGCTGGCTTTGCTGAGATAACATACTTAAAAACCTCGTTCTTGATATTTCAATACAGCCTAAACTGGCGAGATGAGGGTTTTGCATCTGACAGTCGATAAATTCGGCCCCTTGTGATTTAAGTAGTTCAACTAAAGACAGCATGGCTAATTTAGATGCGTTGGTTGCTTTGTGGAACATAGACTCCCCGCAAAATACTTTGCCCACTGCTACGCCGTATAGTCCACCCACTAAACTATTTTCGCTCCACACTTCGACAGAGTGAGCATGCCCAAGCTGGTGCAGGTTTTTATAGGCGTTAATCATGTCATCCGTTATCCACGTACCAGAATCGTTTCTGGGGATGCTGGCACAAATGTCAATGACTTGGTCAAAGGCGGTATTGATGGTGAAGCGATAGTCGCAGTTACGGGCGAATTTTTTCAGGCTTTTACTGCAGTTGAAGCTATCTAACGGCAATATGCCTCGTGGATTTGGCGACCACCACATAATAGGTTCATCTTGGCTGAACCATGGAAATATTCCAGATGAATAAGCCAATAACAAACGTTCGGCACATAAGTCTCCTCCAAATGCCAACAAGCCATTAGGATCGGTATGAGCCATGTCTACGGGGGGGAATATTAGTTGTTGGTCGAGCTTAGTCAGCGTCAGCATGAGAATATCGTTGTTGATTGTTATATAAAGAGTGAATAAAAAAAGGCCTCAAGTCGAGGCCTTTGTAGGTTATTAATTTATTACTCTTGAGCGTCTAAGAATTTCTCAGCATCCAATGCTGCCATACAGCCTGTTCCGGCTGAGGTAATCGCTTGACGATAAATATGATCGCTTACATCACCTGCGGCGAAAACACCCTCAACGCTGGTTTGGGTGGCATTACCTTCAGTGCCACTTTGCACTTTGATATAGCCGTCTTTCATCTCTAACTCACCTTCAAAGATGCCAGTATTGGGCTGGTGGCCTATTGCAATAAATACCCCCATCAAATCTAAATCTTCTGTTGCGTCGGAGTCTGTGTGTTTGATGCGAATACCGGTCACGCCCATCTGATCACCTAAAACTTCGTCTAATTGACGGTCTAGATGCAAAGTAACATTACCATTTTTAGCTTTTTCCATTAAACGGTCAGCGAGTATTTTTTCACTACGGAATGAGTCACGTCTATGAATAACATGCACTTCAGAGGCAATATTCGATAAATACAGAGCTTCTTCAACGGCTGTATTACCGCCGCCTACAACGGCAACCTTTTGATTGCGATAGAAGAACCCGTCACAGGTTGCACAGGCTGATACACCTTTACCCATAAAGGCAGTTTCTGATTCCATACCAAGATATTTAGCTGAGGCACCAGTACAGATAATCAAGGAGTCACAAGTATAAGTACCTTGGTCGCCAGTTAATGTGAAAGGTCGCTTTGATAAATCAGTTTTATTGATATGGTCAAAAATAATTTCAGTATCAAACTTTTCGGCATGCTTTTGCATACGATCCATTAAAGCAGGACCGGTTAATCCTTCAGGATCGCCAGGCCAGTTTTCTACTTCAGTGGTAGTGGTTAACTGCCCACCTTGCTGAATACCGGTCAACAATACAGGGTTGAGGTTTGCACGTGCAGCGTACACAGCAGCGGCGTAACCAGCTGGACCAGAGCCCAAGATTAGTAGTTTTACGTGTCTTGCTTCAGACATTTGACTCTCCAAATATTCTATTTTAAGCGCCATCTTCGATGACCCAAATTTCATTAGTCTTATGCTGGCTAGACATGTGGGCATGTCTGGCACTTTCAACATGTAAAGGGTAACTAAATTTAATCAACGTATTTCCCCGTTCCCTGTAACTTATCCCCAATGCTGTTGAAGATAGCATTGGGATTCACGAACTCTGTTCATTTGATTACTGGTATTCGGATTGGGCAAAACAAATATTGTTGGCTTTAACCGCTATTTTTTGTCAGGAACAGACCAACATAATAACGTCATGAGAAATCTTTGGGTATCGATTGTTGATTTTATATAACTTTAGGGTGTTAGCTAATGTGTGACTTAGCCGCTAGAATAGACTCGAGCTTTATTATGGAGTACCCAAGTTGGCACAAACTATCACAGCAATGGTGAAAGACGGTCAGCAGTATATGCAGACTTGGCCTATGCAACAACAGTTGTATGGCATGTTTCCTGAGTGCCGGGTTATTTCAGCAACCAATTTTTCGATAAAAGTGATGCCTGCTCTGGCTGTTTTAACCGTTGCTGCATTAATTAATTTGCAAGGAATTGAACGATTGCCTCAAGCATTAGCTATTGGTGCGTTCTTTTTATCTCTACCTATGCAAGGTTTAATGTGGTTAGGACATCGTTCAAATCAAAATTTGCCACCTGCCTTAAAAAGTTGGTATTTAGACATTCACCATAAAATGCAAATGCAAGGTTGTGACCTTAGGTCTGCGAAACAACAACCTAAGTATAATGAGTTGGCGAGATTATTAAAAACAGCATTTGATGAATTAGATAAAGCATTTACTAAACGTTGGTTTTAAACCCTACACGCATAAACAGGGAGTAAGGTGTATGCAAAGGCTTTTTATTGGAATACAAGGTAAAGCCGTTTGTTTAGACAAAGCAACAGGCGATATTCTTTGGTCGACTAAGTTAAAGTCATCTAGTAGCGTGACGAATGTCTATTATGAAGAAAATCAGGTTTTTGCTTATTCTGGCGGGCACTTGTTTTGCTTAAACGCCGGAACTGGTGAAATCATGTGGGAAAACGGTTTAAGTGGTTACGGTTTTGGTGCATGTATCATTGCCAGTGAAAGTCAAAGCTCGGCAGCCGCAATTTCCAACCAAGTCGCTTCTCAACAAGCTGCAGCGTCAAGCACAATAGTAGCCACAACAAGCTCAGGTTCCTCAGGAAGTGGCGACTAGCCAAAAGTCAAAGGCATAGCTCGGTTCTTAGGGGGCTTTTACATTTTCTACAAATATAAGTTTGTACTCCCCTAACCACTTTATTGTGTCTTCTTATACTTAATTCTATTGGCCCACATTCACATTGATACTTGAAGCTTTTACCTTTTACTTTGCTGACATCCATCTGATGATAGGTTTGTCCTTTTAACTCAAATAATTCAAGCATTAAACCCTGCCATTCTTTGCCGTGAGGGCGAACTTTTCCAAAAAGTGTATAAGCTAATAAATGACATACTTCATGGGGCACAACTTCCTCTATAAATGCGTCCACATTGTCACACAGCAGTACAGGATTAAAACGTAACTCATTAATTTGTAACCGAGCACAACCCGCAATTTTGCCCCTTTGATTAAAGCTTATTTTGGGTAATACAAAATTTCTGCCAAAGTATGCAGAGGCATGAACAATACATTGTTCAACTTTTTGAATGACTAATTGTTGGGGATTAAATGACAAAAAAGCTCTGCATATAAGATGAGTTACTGACAATGGGGTCATTTTAACCAATAATTAGTTAAAGCCAATCCTTTTGAGACTATCAATGCAAGACCAACAGCAACGCCGTTCATTAGACTTTCGTTTTTTAGCCGAGCCTACCGATGTTAATTTTGGCGGTAAAGTACATGGTGGTATTGTGATGAAATGGATGGATCAGGCCGGTTATGCCTGTGCCGCTCAATGGAGTGCACATTATTGCGTGACGGTATCTATTGGTGGTATTCGATTTATTCGACCGATTTTAGTAGGCCAGATGGTTACCTTGACTGCGCAAATTGTGTATACCGGTAAAACAAGCATGCATATTTATATTCGGATTGTGGCGGGTGATCCAAAACAAAGTAAAATGGTTGAAACTGGACACTGTATTATAGTTTTTGTGGCCAGTGATGAAGCAGGCTACCCGGTCGAAGTACCCACTTGGTTGCCTCAATCAAAGTTAGATTTTGCGTTAGAAAAATATGCTATTCAGGCTAAGGAGTCAGCGCAAAGTTTAGATAAGGAGTTATTAGTGGCTTTGAGTGAAGATGAGTAGTTAATTTGTAGTTTCTTACTACCGTTATGCTGAGGGTTTCTTTGGCGATACAAGCTTATTATCTATGCTTAATATACCCTCTTTAATGGTAATACTTCCAGACCAAATTGAACCATAATGTTGTCCATCTAGGTATAAGTCTTTTTGGTATTTACCTATGATTTCCAGTTTATGCGGATTCGAATTTGTACCAAAAATAACAGTATGTCTTAATGGGGAAGGTGAGCTTTTACCGACTGTCGATATATGCATTAAGTCTGATGAATAAGCTTCGATAATGGTAATAGACAAACCTGGGTGAGTGACATCATATTCTACCCATTTTTCCTCTACTATCCTTCCATCATTAGCTCCAGTTACACCTAATAATGTTGTACAGCTATTTAACAATAGAGCAACGCTGAGAATAACGGGTTTAGACCAATGCTTCATTAACATTCCTCGATTATTTAATTTTTACTAGAAAACCCAACGTCCTTTTTAAGCTTTCTAGCAAAATCTCATTTGTAGTAAATTAAAGTATTTTATTAATCTTGCGCAACGTTTCTTAGCAATGAATAAATATCTATGACTATAATTCGCAAGCTAAGCAGTATGCATAAACACCTTTAGGGTCATTCAGTTTAGCTACAGCTTCAATGTCAGCTGTTAATTCTTTAACAAGGCTTAAGATAGTACTGGATTTTTCCATTTCGAAAGCGCCATCAAATGACACAGAAACGCTTTGGAACAACTCTTTCCAGAACAGCTCACTTTTAGACATGCTTCTTTGGATGTATTGAGTATCGTAGGTTTCTAAATTAGCTAATTCAGCAGCAGCTTTCACCCCGTCTTCTAAATAACCTAGTTCATCTACTAAACCTAACTCTAGGGCTGTATCTCCAATCCACACACGTCCTTGGGCAATTTGGTCTACTTGTTCTTTACTCATTTCACGCTTATCAGCCACTAATGAGATGAATTGGTCGTAACCGTGTTCGATACCTCTTTGCATAATAGCGGCGACTTTAGGGTTAAGGGTTTTAGTGATGCCCATACCAGCAAATTCGGTTGTACCGACGCCGTCTGAATGCACACCTAAATAATCCAAGGTGTTTTCAAAGGTCAAGAACATGCCAAATATACCAATTGAACCTGTGATAGTACTAGGTGCCGCTAGTATTTTGTCTGCGCCGGCAGAAATCCAATATCCACCAGATGCCGCATAGGTACTCATTACAGCCACAACTGGTTTGCCGACAGCTTGTAAGTTTTCAACTTCTTGACGAATAATTTCTGAAGCAAAGGCACTGCCACCAGGTGAGTCAACATACAATACGACTGACTTAACGCTATCGTCGTATCTAGCTTTGCGAAGTAACTTAGCAGTACTGTCGCCGCCGATTTGGCCTGGTTTTTTGGTACCGTTTAAAATAGTGCCTTTGGCTACGACTATAGCGACCTTATCTAGGTTGTTAGACATATTCGGTACTACAGGTTTGATTACCTTTAAGTAACTTTTATAACTGATGGAATTAAATCCCATGCCACTATCGTTTTTACCTACTACAGCAATAATTTCTTGTAGAGCTTGTTCGCGGGTTTTAAGCGCATCTACCCAACCAAAATCCAATGCGTATTTTGCAAAGTCTCCACCAACTTGTTCGAATTTCTCTAGGAATACGTCTAACTCTTCGTCAAACTCAGTGGCATTCAATCCACGCGCATTAGCCACACTGGTTTTGTATTGTGTCCACATAGCCGTTAACCAAGCTTTGTTTGCCTCTTTTGCGGCGTCTGACATGTCGTCACGAATGTAGGGTTCTACTGCTGATTTATAGGTACCTACTTTGAATACGTGAGTTTCTGCTTTTAGTTTTTCGATAGCGGATTTGAAATACATTCCAAAACGACCATAACCTTCAAACATCATAAAACCCATAGGGTTGAGGTAGAGGTGATCAGCACGACTGGCTAAATAATATTGGTTTTGGCTATAGTAATCGCCAATCGCATAAATCGGTTTTTCGCTTTCTTTAAAGCCTTCCAATGCCACAGCAATTTGTTCTAACTTATCTAAACCAGCACTGCCTAATCCATGCAAGTCTAAAACTAAGGCTTTTATTCTGCGATCTTGTTTGGCGTTTTCTATTGTCAGTAAAACGTCTTGCAATAAGATTTCTGGATTATCGTCTTCTTGCTCAAAGGCTTCTTCCATAAATTCTGTGAAGGGGTCGACAGCTTCCTTCTCTATAACCAAGTTACCGCTTAATTTCAGCACTAACGCTGAACCAGTTGGTACTGTAATTTTATTATCATCTTTTAAAAATACCGAGATAAAGGCAATAAAGATAACGATGAAAATGATGTTTAAAAATAACTTTCGACTAAAATTAAGGGTGGTCCATAAACCGACAAACAACGACTTAGTCCAACTGTTTCCTGAAGACATAATAGGTATACACACTAGTTACAAAATAATACGGCATCCTATCGAAAAAAGTACGTGGTGAACATTCTCAAATGTAATTCTTTGTAACTTTTACATTTCGTAGTAAATAATTTGCGATAGACTTGCTCAAGTCCAGCAAAACATTAGGCCATTTTAGATATGACAACAAACACCCATTATCCTCATATATTTGCCCCCCTTAATCTTGGTTTTACTGAGTTGCCTAACCGCGTGTTAATGGGCTCTATGCACCTTGGTTTGGAAGAAGAAAAACATGGCCTAGAGAAATTAGCCGCATTTTATGCAGAACGTGCCGCTGGAGGGGTAGGGCTGATTGTTACTGGTGGTGTGAGTCCTAATCGACAAGGGTGGTTATTGCCCTTTGCAGCCCGAATGAGCAATAAAAAACACGCTAAAGAACATCAAGTCATTACCGAAGCTGTGCATCAACACCAAGGTAAAATTTGCCTACAAATATTACACTCTGGTCGTTATGGCTACCATCCTTTTGTGGTTGCACCGTCGGCCATTAAATCACCTATTAATCCTTTTAAACCTAAAGCAATTTCAAAAAGAGGCATTGTTAGCACCATTAATGATTACGCTAATTGCGCCGCTATGGCCAAGCAGGCTGGATATGATGGTGTAGAAATTATGGGGTCAGAGGGTTATTTTATTAATCAGTTTTTATGCCCTCGGACTAATCAACGAGATGACGAATGGGGTGGGAGTTTTGAAAATCGCTCGCGGATTGCGGTTGAAATCGTCAATGCGGTTAGGCAAAAAGTTGGCACTGACTTTATCATTATATTTCGTTTGTCTATGTTGGACCTAGTAGAAGGTGGCAGCAATTGGGATGAAGTAGTTGCCCTTGCAAAGTTAATTGAGAGCTGTGGTGCCACATTAATCAATACCGGCATTGGCTGGCATGAAGCTCGCGTACCGACCATTGGAACTATGGTACCAAGAGGCGCATTTACTTGGATAACCGAACGTATGAAAAGTGAGGTCAGTGTGCCGCTGATCGCGACCAATAGGATCAATACCCCCGAAATTGCGGAAAAAATACTGGCCAGTGGCCAAGCTGATATGGTCTCTATGGCTAGGCCATTTTTGGCCGATGAAAACTTTGTACGCAAAGCACAGCAAGGCCGTGGTGACGAAATCAATACCTGTATTGCTTGTAACCAAGCCTGTTTGGATCATGGGTTTGCCCGCAAGCGGGCTACTTGTTTAGTTAACCCCCGAGCCGGTTATGAAACCGAACTCAATTTTCCCTTAACCACACACAAGAAAAAATTGGCTGTGGTCGGCGCAGGGCCGGCTGGTCTAGCTTTTAGTTGTTATGCATCTGAACGAGGGCATGAAGTGCACTTGTTCGAAAAAAGCAGCGAAATTGGCGGCCAGTTTAACTACGCTAAACGTATACCCGGAAAAGAAGAATTTTTCGAAACCTTGCGATATTTCAATAAGAGATTAGAAGTGACCGGTGTGCACCTACATTTAGACAGCGAGCAAAGTGCTGAGTCGTTAGCAGATGCAGAGTTTGAACAAGTAGTACTTGCTACAGGGATCAAACCAAGAGATGTCAATATTGAAGGCATACAGCATGCTAAAGTCATGAATTATCTTGATGTGCTTAGAGACAACAAAGCGGTCGGTAAAAAGGTAGCGATTATAGGGGCGGGGGGAATTGGTTTTGATGTAGCTGAGTTTTTAGTTGAAGAACATTCATTGACTACCGAGCCAGATAAGTGGCTTGAAAATTGGGGCATTGATAAAACATATGCGCAAGCTGGCGCATTAACACAAGCAAAAGATTCACCGCCAACCAGACAGATATTTTTACTACAACGCAAAACCAGTAAAGTTGGCAAAGGTTTAGGTAAAACCACTGGTTGGATACATCGTGCTGCTCTGCAAAGGAAACAGGTACAAATGATGGGCGGAGTGAATTATTTGAAGGTGGATGACCTAGGTCTACATATTGAAATAAACGATAAACCACAAATATTGGATGTGGATAATATTATTTTATGTGCTGGTCAAGAGCCTCTGAGAGCCTTGCAACAAGGTTTAGAGGATAAAAGCATCAAAACACATTTAATTGGTGGTGCAGATGTAGCGAGTGAACTCGATGCAAAACGGGCCATCAGGCAGGGCGCAGAGTTGGCCGCTGTTATCTAAACAACTTCTAAACAGGTATTTGTGTCTCTTATTGGCCAATACAGAAATAAAAAGGAGTGCTTAGGCACTCCTTTTTTTTTGCTTTGTGTTTTGTTTCACAAACTCAGATAGGTTGTACCTCAGGTAAGTGGGTTACTTGGCGGCTATCTGCTGAATTACCTTTTAGTTTTTCAACTAACATGCAGTTGATTGGCACCAGAATAAGCGTAATAAAGGTAGCAAATAAGATCCCAAAACCCAGTGATACTGCCATAGGGATTAAGAACTGTGCCTGAGTCGATTTTTCAAATAATAGCGGCGTTAGCCCAATAAACGTAGTCAGGCTAGTAAGCATTATTGGCCTGAAACGAGATGCGCCTGCGATGATTACCGCTTCCATTAATGTGACCCCTTCTAGGCGTTTTTTGTTGATGAAATCCACTAGTACTAAAGAATCATTCACCACCACACCGACTAATGCCAACATACCCAAGATACTCATGATGGTGAGTTCCATGCCCATTAACCAATGACCCATCACCGCTCCAATCATGCTAAATGGAATAACACTCATTACAATAATAGGTTGCACGTAATCTTTAAAGGGGATAGCCAACAGTCCATAAATCGCAAAAAACACCATTAATAAGCCTATTCCGAGAGATGAGAAAGATTCTCTTTGCTCACGAGCTTCGCCTTCCATTTTAAAGGTGACTCCCGGATATTGGTTGACAATTTCTTGCACATATTGATTTAAATCAGCTTGTAGCACTGTCATGTTGGTTTTGTTTTTTTCCACATCAGCGGTCACGTTAACGGTTCGGAATCTATCAATACGCCTAATTCTCGATGGGCTTTTTCCTGGTTTTAATGTGGCAATGTGGGACAAGGGCACGGCACCGCACCGCCAGATGGTGTGGCTATCAAGATATTTTGTAAATCAGATAACGAACGCCTTTCATCAATGGGCAATCGCACCATAACTCTTACATCGTCTCGTCCCCGTTGAATGCGTTGTACTTGGCTACCAAAAAATGCATTACGCACTTGGTTTGAGATACTGACTCGGGTTAAGCCTAATGCTTTACCTTGGTTGGTCAGTTCAATCTGTAATTCTTCTTTACCGTCTGACAAACTGTCTGCAATTTCGAAAACAGTGGGGTAGGTGGTTAGGCGTTGTTTTATTTTATCGGCAATTTCTTGCAATGTACTTTGTGAATTGCCACTGAGCTGTATGTCTATAGGATCAGATGAACGACCAATCTCAGCGCGATAAGTAACACTTTCTGCGCCGGGTATTGGACCGATTAAGGCCCGCCATTCACTGACTAATTCTCGCGACGTGATGGTTGACTCTCTTTGTTCAGGTGGAATGATCTCAAAGCGCACTGAACCAGAGTTTGACGCGCCTCCTCTTCCCCCAGTAGAGGCTAAAATGTTAATGATCACACTTTCGCCACTTTCCTCGTCAGTGTATTTTTCTCGTAATACTTCAGCCTGTTCAGCCATTTCAATAATGTATTTATTCGTCACCTCAAAAGTGGTGCCGGTGCTCATAGTTAAACTGGCTCTAACGGTTTCACTGGGTACACGAGGGAAAAAGATAAACTTGGTCCAACCGCTCACCAATAGAGCCATTATAATCGAGAATGTACCGATAAATACGGCGAGCGTAGCGAATTTGTGGCGTAAGCTGAAAGCCAAAAGTGGCTGATAATAACGTAATATCGCACGCTCAAATCCATCTGCGAAACGTTCCTGCCATTGTTCGAAACGGTTACCTTTGTCTGACTTAGCATTACGCAGTTTGATGCGTTTAAGGTGAGAAGGTAAAACAAATTTTGATTCAATCAACGAAAACAATAATACCGGAATAACAACTACCGGAATTTGTGAGAACAGCGCACCGCGATTTCCTTCAATAAATGCAAAAGGTATAAAGGCGGCAATAGTGGTTAAAATTCCAAAGGTGACAGGTGTTGCTACTTCTTGTGTGCCTTTAATTGCTGCTTCTTCACCTGACTCCGCCGTTCGCAGATGGGTATAGATGTTTTCCCCGGTGACTATGGCATCGTCGACCACTATGCCGAGTACCAATATAAAACCAAATAAACTCATAATATTCAGAGATACACCAAAAAATGGCATTGCTAAGAATGCCCCCATAAAAGACACTGGGATGCCAATAAATACCCAAAATGCAATGGCAGGGCGTAAAAATAACGTGAGTAACAGTAGCACTAATATGCCACCTTGCAGCGCGCTGCCACCTAAGGTGGCGATACGGTTTTTAACGATTTGTGAGTCATCATCCCAATAACTTAATTCGTAACCTTCTGGCAGCAGAGCTTGTTTGTCTTCTATGTATTGCTTCACTTTATCCGCTACTTCAACCGCACTTTGTTGGCCTATTCTATAAACATCAATAAAGGCTGCTTGTTTACCGTTGAAGCGAGTACGTATGGGAGTTTCTTCAAAACCATCTTGGATATCTGCAATGTCTTTTAAGCGTAAGATAGACCCGTCGCTGTTGGTTTTAATTGGGATGTCGGCGAATTCATCTTTACGATAGGCTTGGCCTTTAGAACGGATTAACACATCGCCACCATCGGTTTTAATGTTACCGGCAGAAATATCGCTACTTGAGTTAGCCACCGCTGCAGACACTTGTGCCAAGGTTAAACCATATTGACGTAATCTATCTTGCGGGATCTCTAAGGCTATTTCATAGTTACGTACGCCAGCTAATTCAACTTGAGTGATGCCAGGGATCCGTAATAAATCATCACGCACTTGTTCGGCAAATTCGTTGATTTCTTTTTCACCGTAAATGCCCGCTATGGAAACAGCAATCACTTCACGTTTACGCTGCGCTAGAGACACAACAGGGTTTTCTGCATCGCCGGGGAAGGTGTTGATCGCATCCACTCTAGACTTAATATCTGCCAACATTTCTCTGGCATCGTAATCAGAGTCCACTTCAATACTCACACTAGCTGAGCCTTCAGATGACACACTGGTAATTTGTTCTATGCCTTCAAGATCTTGTACTGCTTCTTCAATTAGAATTGCCACGCCTAACTCGGTGTCTTCAGGAGTCGCGCCGCGTAAGGTTACAGAAACATTGATACGGTCTGTTTCGAATGATGGAAACACTTCTAAAGGAATACGACTGGCTAGGCTATAAAAACCTGCAAATAATATTGTTATCATCAGCAAATTTGCTGCGACGTGATTTCGGGCAAACCAAGCAATCATGTCAGTTCTCCAGTCTTAATAGATGAGGTAGGATTGAAATGAGTCATTATTATTCGTTATTTTCCACGTTAGCAGCAGTAGAACCGGCTCTGTCAGCTTTTCGCTTGGCACGTAACTCGTCCACGGTCAGGCCCATTTTCTTGGCCATTTGTTGTAACTTGGCATCTCGCTCTGGTGACCGTTGACGCTGATTTTGCGGTCTGTTTTCGCCAGCAATACTGACGCGGGTGCCAGAGCTGACTTGCCCTAACGGTGTGGTAACTAATAATTCACCTGCATTGAGGCCGTTGTCTATGATGCTATTTTGACTATTCTGCCAGCGAATATTGATATCCCTTCTTTTTAACAATCCATCCACAACTATATAAACGTAACTACCTTGATAAATCGTACTATTGTTAATCACTATTGCATCATCCAAGGTTTTACCTTGCACTTCAGCGGTAACATATTGGCCTATTTTTATGGAAGCACCAGGATGTAACTGTGGGTTATAAGGGTCTTCAATTTTCGCCACAATATAGAGTTGTTGTGAGTCGCTGCTAATCGCCCCTTCAGTTCGAATGATGTTGCCAAGCCATGTTTGGCTTTTGCTTAAACTAGAGGTGAAACGCGCCTCGATAAGCGGCTGTAAACTATTATTGGTACGAAATTCTTCTGGAAAATTGACCAAATCAATATCACTGTTATTAATAGGTAAGCGAATTTCCACTGAATCAGTTGAATAAATTTCCGCCGTTTGACTATTCGCTGCCAATACTTGACCAAAGTCGACTAATTGTTTGAGTATTCTGCCGTCATAAGGTGCCGTTATTTCGGTGCGTTCTAATGCAAGATTGGCGCGAGTGAGGCTCGCTTCTGCTGATAACAATCTTGCTTGAGCGGCTGCTAACTGAGGTTTACGTAACACCAGGTCGCTAGGTGCTTGACCATTTCCTAATCTTTTCCAGTCATTTGCCGCTTGTGTTGCATTCGCTTGTTCTTCTAACAATGTTTGTTCAGCTGAGAGTAAATCTGATTCCGCAATTTTCACACCCGCAACATAATCTCGTTGGTCAAGTTTAAGTAATACGTCGCCTTTGCTAAAAAATCCTCCGTTTCTAAATTGAGGACTCACATAGTTAATTTGCCCAGATACTTGTGCCACTAAAGCACTTTGGGTTTTGGGTTGTACGGTACCAAAGGTGTCGACCACTACGGTAAAACGCTGCGGTTTTAGTTGTTGTACTTCAACCGTTAGTTGTGACGCACTTGATGGGCCACCGCGACTACTTTCTGGTGGGTTATTAAGGATAACTTTGGAAGCAATTAGTGTAATGGCTAATATAGCCAGTGGAATTAGCCACTTTTTGACCTTACTCATTGGGTAACACATCCTCTTGTTTGTTATCTTGTATATTTTTGTCGTTAGAAAAATCACCACCTAAGGCAAGGTGTAAATTAATACGATTGGCAAGTAACTGATTTTTAATTTGGATCAATGCGCTTTGAGCGTTGAAAGAACGCCCCTGCGCTTCAAGCACCGTTGTATAAGTAACCAGTCCCCGTTGATATTGTTCAAAAGCTAAAGTTTCGGCCGCTTCTGCGTTTTGTTGGGCGGCTAACGTAGATTGATAACGCTTTTTTAAACTGCTTTCTGCGGTGATGGCATTTTCCACATTAGAAAATGCATTGTATAAAGTATCGAGGTAAATTTGCTCTTGTTGCTTTAGTTGCAAGCGAGCAATTTCTTCATTGGCTTTTAGGTCTCCAGCTCGAAACAATGGCGCCGTTAACCCCCCTAACAATGACCATGCGAGAGATGAACCTGATAATAGGTTTGTTAACTCATCTGCATTATTAGAGATAGACGCTCGTAAGTTTATGCTAGGGAAGCGCTGTTTATGAGCAAATGCCACCCCCGCATCTTTGGCTAATACTTGATACCAACTGGCTAACAATTCTGGTTTTCTACTAATAATATCTAACGGCATGCCTAATGGAATATCAGTAGTAAGCAAAGGTAATGTCAGTTGTGTTGAGGTTAAACTTGCATCCGGATAACGGCCTAACAAACGTTCTATGTTTCTAACCGATTGTAAGTGTTTATCTTGCTGCTCTGCATAGTTTGATAATTCGCTGTTAAGTTCATTCCGTGATAAATAAACATCTAAAGCAGCGTTTAGACCTTGTTGATAACCTGACTCTATAATGTCTAAGTTTTGTTTTGCATTATTCACTCTTTGTTCAAATAAATTAGTAAGCTGTTTTGCCGCAATCCAATCAAACCAACTGCTCACCACGTTTGCTACTAGTGTTTGTTTATCTTGTTGGTATTGAGCTTTGGCTGCAAAATAGTCTAAATTCGCTTGTTGTTGAGCGGCTGAGAGTTTGCCCCAAATATCGAGCTCATAACTTGCCTCGAGTTCGATTGAGCTGCTATTGCTGACGCTACCACTTATTGACTTGGATCTACCTGTGTTCAGGCCAAGGTCAAGATCTGGCCAAAAGTTTGCGTCCGCTTGCACGAGTTTTTGTTCTAATATTTTTACGTCGTAGGCTTTCTGGCGAAGGGATTGGTTGTTGTCTAGCGCTTCATTAACTAAGCGACTTAACTTAGGCTGGCTAAATTGCGCAAACCAGTTGTCAGTAGCCGGCATTGTTTTTTCACTGACTTGCCAGTTTTGCGGCACGCCAGCATTGCGGATTTCGTTGTCCACTTGGCTAGTTTTAACACACCCACTAAGCCAAACCACAACGAATAATGATGGAGTTAACTTCACTGAATATTTAAACCATTAGAAAAATAGACCTACAGAATAAATGATTGTATATCCCTAAAATTGCGCTTTACGAAACTTTTACACTCGCTTTCGTTCAACCTGTTTTTTTGGTGGGTCGTCGTAATTTATTGACTGTTTTTAACTGAAGAATACTTTTTTGATTGTCAAACCGAGCCAATGTAAAGAGAGGTATCTTATAAATGGAGCAGAAATGCATGATTTTATAAACGTATTCCATGCACAAATGTACAACCCGCCAAAACAAGGTAATTATTCATTGGGGTTAACTCTGATAGATGCACCTCACCTATTTGGTCGGTTTTCACTTTGTTTGATAATTCAAAGAAGAAACCCCAATCAGAGTTTTTGGCTCGAAGTTCTAGATAGGGGAAAACACTGATGTTCCATTTACCTGTCGCGTAGTCATGATTGATCGGTAAATTTTGGGCATTTAAAATCTTATATTGCCCTTTTTGTTTAAGGTGAATGGTTAAATCCAGCTCACAATTTTGACTTGTATACACATTCGCCCAGTCTTGTTGATGTGTTTGTGCCTGCGGTTCAACCCCTGACGGCACCAGCATTAAAGCAATTGAATCTTCTTTGTACCAATGGTTATCAGTAAATAACATACTGGTATGGTGTATGTCCCAAGCAATATTACTCATTGCATTGATGACTTTGTTTACTGCGTTTCGGTCGTTAATAATTGGTGAATAGGTTAATGATGATTGCGTAATGGACGCAGGGAATGTTAACTGGTTAACCTTAACGGTGAAATCAGCCTCAACTAATTCCTTATTTATTTCTTTAATTTGTGCATCTGATAAATAACGGGAATAAAGATGGACTGTGGTTTGGCTGCATCCGCTAAGAAACAAGGCCACGAGTATCAAGTATTTCAAAATACGCGGGGCCTTAATTTACTTAATGTTGGACTTTGATTTTTTCTAGAGTAGAGGTTTTTGCAGTCTGTGCCGAATGAGGTGGATTCATTCTATAATCTAATTGTACCGTTAAACCTGTTTGTCTTTGTGCTTGGCCTCCTTGAATTCTAGGTTTGTAGGTCCATTGTTTTAGGGCGGCAATTGATACTTTATCGAACACTTGCTGAGGAAATGATTCGATCACTTGAATATTGTCGGTTGAGCCATCTTTGGCAATATCAAACTGTAATATTACTGCTCCCTCTTGATTATTTCGTGCCGCTTCAATGGGGTATTTTGGTTCAATTCTAATTACTGGTGCAGCCATTGATGATTTGTCTACTGAGTGTGCAGTTTCAGCTAAATTAGCTAAAGCAACGCCAGCTACTAGGGTGCTGCTTAGGGCGATTGTAAGCCCTATCAATGCAGGTTTTATTTTAGCTGGGTTTTGAATGTTTTTGATACGTTTAAACATGGTGTGTTTTTCTCCATAGGGTGAATAAATAGAAAAGCTGTGAAGTGAACGTTCTGCGCATTGCACTAGTGCTTTGCTGTAGTTGATTTGATCTTCGGTAGTCGACTGTTTTAGTACAGCAGCGTCGCAAGCGATTTCTTGGCTACGCCTAAAAGCACGGTAAGCCATCCAAGATAAAGGGTTGAACCAAAATACCGCCAAAAATATTAAAGCAAGCAGGTTGTAAAGGTTATCACCACGGTGAAAATGCACTAATTCGTGGCGTATCATTAAGTGTTGTTGACGAGCGCTAAACTGACTTTGGAAACCAACGGGAACAAGCAATGTAGGTTTTAAAATTCCGCTCAATATTGGGCTGGAGAGTTGTTTGTTGCTAACTACTTTTAAGGACTTGGGTAAAGCAACATTAAGCTTAATGCTGTTAGATTCGAAATGGGCTAAGCGATAAATCTTCCACTGTGCAAAAGCGCCAAGAGCCAATATACCTAGACAACCTGAAAGCCATACCAAAGCCCAGTTAAAACTAATATGGACTGTGTTTGATTTACCGCCTATTTCCACAATATAACGGTAGATAGATTTGTCATCTACTCTAATGACATCTTGCGGCAGGTTGTTGGTAATCAATAATAACGGGACCAGAAGCCAAAGGGCATATATTACGTTGGCTCCTAAGCTTTTCATCGCCTTTGCTTCTAGAGTAATTAAGGTTAACAGTAATAAACTGATAACAAGTTGTTGTTCCATTAACCAGTTAGTCATTATCTTGCTCCCATTTTTTGATTAGAGACTTAAGTTCAGCCACATCTTCTTTGGACAATGAATCTGAATTTGCAAAACCCGCAACCAATGGCGCTACTTTTCCTCCAAACAAACGGCTGACTAAACTTTTACTTTCTTTTTGGGTATAGGTGCTGCGTTCAACTAGTGGAAAATACAGGTAACTACGTTGTTGTTTATCAAAATCGATAACCTGTTTTTTGACTAATCTACTCAGTAAGGTTTTAACCGTTTTGTCATGCCATTGTTTGTTTTGGTTTAAACGCTGGATAATGTCATTGGCTGAGGCGGGGTAGTGTTCCCATAATGCATCTAGCACTTCATATTCTGTTTTAGTGATGTCTGTTGTCATAGTTTATGTCTTAAGTAAGGTGTTTTGTTGATTACATTTGTAGTCTTGGCTGTAGGATTACATGTGTAATCTTAGTTGGCAAGTATTTATTATGAGTTTTAAGGGGTTTTTAGTACTTTATTGTGTGGATATTTGGACTTAATCAATTATTTAGTCATTAAAGTTCAAATTATTCCGACATTTTGTAACTAAGCTGTTAAGCTACGCCTCGATATTCTATATCTGTTTGCGTGATGGTGATAACGCAGTCAGTATTAAATTTTTCACTATAAGAAGAGAGTTCAAAATGAGTAAAGGTACAGTAAAGTGGTTCAATGCAGATAAAGGTTTCGGTTTTATAGCTCCAGAAGACGGAAGCAAAGACTTATTTGTTCACCATTCAGAAATTCAAGCTGGTGGCGGTTACGCTACTTTGACTGACGGCCAAGCTGTTGAGTTTGAAGTTGGCGAAGGTCAAAAAGGCCCATGCGCAAATAAAGTAGTTCCTTTATAAGAAACCACTTTTAAAACTAGCGATTTAGGTTCGTAGCTTGAACCGGATCTTAACAAACATTTTGTTAAGATCCTCGCTATTTGATTCCCCTCTCTAGTTCGTTACATTCCAGTATATTTTATCTATCTCAATGATTTCTTTGAGTTATCGATATTAAAATTTAAAAACTACAAATTCATTGATGTTAAATCGATACCATCTTCAGACACTTTGAGAATACTTCCTTGCTCATACCAATCACCTAGAACGATACGCTGAGCTGGTTGATCATTTAGTATTAGATCATGAATGGCTGGCCTATGGGTGTGCCCGTGAATGAGCCTTTTAACCGAAAACTGTTGCATCTGATTGGTCACTTCTTGAGGCGTGACATCCATAATCTCATCACTCAGCATGGACTGTTTTTGTTTGCTCGTGGCTCGACCTTTTTGAGCGAGCTTTCGACGAGTCGATAAAGGCATACTCAATATGATTTTTGGCCACCACCAACTGCGTGCCTTTTTACGAAAAGCTTGATAGTCAGTGTCCTTGGTGCAAAGTTCATCGCCATGCATTATAAGGGTGGGTACACCGTATAAATCAATGACCACTTGTTCTGGTAATAGTGTGAAGCCGGCTTTTTTAGCAAAGCGCTGTCGGATTAAAAAGTCTCGATTGCCATGTATAAAATATACCGGCACGCCAGATTCCCTTAAGGTTTTAAATGCCTTCGCTATGCTTAAGGTAAAACAATTTTCATCATCATCACCAATCCATATTTCAAACAAATCGCCCAATACGTATAAAGCATCAGCTTGAGGTGCTTGATCACGCAAAAACGTAAACAGACATTGATTAATATCATCTCTTTGTGCGGATAAATGTAGGTCGGAAATAAAGTAAGTAAAAGGGATCATTTAATGAGACAGAATGTTGGATGTTGATAAGAAGTGGCAAGAGAGTTGAGTTGTTTGATAAATTCGACTCTCTAGCCTTTTGCTTGTTATTCGACTATTTCAGCTTTTTGAATAACAACATCTTCTTCAGGCACGTCTTGATGATAGCCAGAATTTCCAGTAGCAACACTTCTAATTTTTTCAACGACATCCATGCCATCAGACACTTCAGCAAATACGCAGTAACCCCAACCATCACCGCTTTCGCTGCGGAAGTTTAAGAAACTGTTGTCGCCTACATTAATAAAAAACTGAGCGGTAGCTGAATGTGGTTCATTGGTGCGAGCCATAGCTACTGTGCCAAGGTTGTTGGCTAATCCATTATTTGCTTCGTTTGGGATAGTATCTTTGCATTCTTTTTGTTCCATGCCCGGTTCAAATCCGCCGCCTTGGATCATAAAACCGTCAATCACCCGGTGAAAAATGGTGTTGTCGTAAAAACCTTCTTTCACGTAGTCCAAAAAGTTGGCAACAGTAAGAGGTGCTTTGTCGGCAAACAAAGTCAGAGTGATAACGCCATAATTGGTATGGATTTTAACCATGAAATAGATCCTCAATTAGCAAAATAAAAAATAACACGCGCATTCTAGCTTAAAACTGAAGGTTTTTTAAGGCTTTAAGGGCGATTGGCAGATGCAGCACAGGTTTCTGGGTGATAGAATCCCTTTTTTTGTATTCACTCATCAGAGGATTTTGATTCAATGTTACATATATACAACACTCTAACCCGACAGAAAGAGCAATTTAAACCATTGCAAGCAGGTAAGGTGGGGTTGTATGTATGCGGTATTACAGTCTATGACGTATGCCATGTTGGACATGCCCGTACTTACTTGAGTTTTGATTTAATGGTTCGCTATATGCGCTCTCGTGGACTTGAAGTGAAGTATGTTCGCAACATTACAGATGTAGACGATAAAATCATCTCAAGAGCGAATGAGCAAGGTTTAACAGCAGAACAATTTACTGAAAAAACCATAAACCGTATGCACCAAGATTTTGCTGCTATAGGTTTGATTGAGCCTGATGTAGAGCCTCGCGTTACCACCCACATCCCTGAAATTATTAACGTGATTCAGCGCCTTATTGATAAAGGGTATGCTTATCAAGCGCCAAGTGGTGACGTGTTGTTTGAAGTGAGTACCTATGCCGATTACGGAAAGTTGGGACGACAAGACCTAGATCAGCTTAACTCTGGCGCCCGAGTTGAAGTAGTCGATGAAAAACGTGACCCATTAGATTTTGTGTTGTGGAAATCAGTTAAACCGGGTGAACCATTTTGGTCATCTCCTTGGGGTAATGGTCGTCCTGGTTGGCATATTGAATGTTCAGCGATGAACCACAAACATTTGGGTGAACATTTCGATATCCATGGTGGCGGTTCTGATTTGATCTTTCCTCACCATGAAAACGAAGTGGCTCAGTCCTGCTGTGCTTTCGACACGCCTTATGTGAATTATTGGATGCACACAGGTATGGTGCAGGTGAATCAAGAAAAAATGTCTAAGTCTTTAGGCAATTTCTTTACCTTGCGCGATGTATTAGATGTGTACGATGCCGAAACTGTGCGTTATTTCTTGATGTCCGCTCAGTACCGTAGCCAGTTAAGTTATTCAGATAGTTTTATCCAACAAGCCCGTGCTTCTTTGGAGCGTTTATATACCGCCTTACGCGACATTACGCCCAATATGGACGTAGATATTACAATGGGGGATTATCAAACTCGTTTCAACCAAGCAATGGATGATGATTTTAATACACCCGAAGCCTTTGCAGTGTTATTTGATTTAGCCAAAGAAATCAATAAATCTGCAGGACAACAGGCGTCTGATTTAGCCGGTGTAATGATAAAACTGGCAGACATTTTGGGCATTTTACAACAATCACCGAATGAGTTTTTGCAAGGCTCTGCAAGTGGCGAGCAAGATGATGTGGCCGAAATAGAAGCCTTGATCAAAGCCCGTAACGATGCGCGAGCTAATAAAGACTGGGCTGCTGCTGATGCAGCTCGAGATGCGTTGAATGCCTTAAAAGTGGTATTAGAAGATGGAGAAAACGGCACTACTTGGCGCAGAAGTTAGAATAGTTAGAGGTGTAGTCTATACAGTATTGGCAATGAGGCTCTCTCATTGCCTTATTCTGGTTTATTGGTTGCTGACTTGAAAGCTATCCAGTTATAGCCAGCGCCTAACCTTCTTTTTGTACAACACGTACTGCTCACCAAAAATACCTTCGATAATGCGTTCTTCAGGTTTTATTTGAAATTGTGTGATGTAAAGCATAAAACAGGGAAGGGCGATAACACCGTAGAAGTTAGCAAATTTAAAAATCGCCGCAATAATGATACACAGCATACCCAAATACATAGGGTTTCTCGTCACCCGATAGATACCACTCAACACCAAGTGACTGGTTTTTTCTGGCTTAGTAGGATTGATAGTTGTTTTGGCTTTTCGAAACTCCCAGATACCCGCCAACGCGACTAATACCCCAGTTAGCCCAATATACAAATACAGGTCAGACAATAGGGTTGGTATGGCTAATATTGGCAAATAGTGGCTTAGTCCGTATACCAAACCAAGGCAAAGGGCTAACACTATGGGGGGATGGACTTTCAGCTCAAGGGATTTCATCTGCGGGTATATCTTGTGCGTTAAATGAATCTTTCCAGCGTTGCTGTGACACATGTTGTTTAACTAGCTCTAAACACTCGTTAACTATCAATAACACTTCTTGATCTAACATGTGGTCTTCACTGGAAAAACGGCCCAAGCCATGCTCGACAAAATCATCTATTTTTTCTGGTGTGATGTCTTTTAGTAGGTTAATAATCGATTGTGTCACAATATCAGTGACCGATTGCTCGAGTGTTTTTTCAATTGTGCTACCTAACACGGGTACCAATTTTAAAGTGGAAACCTGAGAGTTACTGCGTACTGCTTTACCTACACTTTTCTGGACATGACTGCGTACTGATTCACCATGAGCGTTGTGTTCGATTGACTCACCAATATGCACCATTATCGACGATAACCACTGAGTCAAAATTGGCAAACGAGTAGCCAAGACCTGTTGACTAATATCTTCTATTAATGGAGAGCCGGCAGCGATATCTTTTTGCGCATCAGATAACACTTTAACCACAATTCTATCACTGAGCTCTTCAACAAATACGTCGTAATAAAATAGGATAAACCGATAAATAGCCGTATTGCGTAAATCGATAATTTCATATTTTTGCAATCGATAAAAAATTGAAATAATCCGTAAAAACCGGAATATTCTTGCTCCGCCCAAAGGAATACAACCGATTAAATCGTACCAATGAATAAAGGGAAAAAAATACCAGCGCATATATGTCTTGCGGACTAGTGCTGCCACCCAACGAACACAAAACTCAGTTAGAAAAACAACAACAAAGGCTAGGTCATACAATACAAAGTTTTCATGAATCGGAGCATAACCCTGCACTATATTTGGACTTAGACTAGATAAGACGGCTTTAAATGCTTGAGTAGCAAATAAACCATCAAATAACAGCCAGACCAAATTGATGAATAGTAAACCTAGCATTATCAGGTCGACCATTATCCATGGGCCTTCATGGCTGGATTTAAGTTTGGAATAACTGAAATTAAGCATTAATAAAGCAGCCGTTTTTATCTATTAAGTACGGGTTACATCAACAAAAATTTTCAATTTTTGTCCAGGCTGTAAATATTTTTTCAGTTTACTTTGATTCCATTTCTGTAAATCTGTCACTTTGACCTTAAATTTCCCGGCAATACGGGCAAGTGAATCACCGTTACGGACTGTGTAAGTTAGCGAGCGCATCACTGCATCTTTGCGTTGTACGTTATTGACCCACACAACTAACTTTTTGCCTGGGCGTAGAGTATCTGTTGGTGCCATGCCATTCCACTTTGCCAATTGACGTAAATTGACTTTGTACTCACGACTAAGATCCCAAAACGTATCACCACTTTTTACAATATGATTAAGTTTGTATGCACCACTTTTTTTCGACTGGGTTTTGGCTAAGCGTTGATCTTGCGACAAAGAATAAGAATCTAAGGATTTTAGCGCCACCGGAATGATCAGGTGATTACCGACAATAATCACGTTGCTTTTTAGTTCATTTACTTGGCTTATGATATCGGTAGTAGTGTGATACTTCTTGGCAAGTTTTAATAAACTATCACCACTTTTTACTTGATGTCTGACCCAGTTTAATCGCTGTGAACTGTCTGTTTTGGCAAGTTCATCAGTGAAGTTTTCAACTCTATCTATTGGTAATAATAAATTATAGGGGCCATTTGGATCAGTTGCCCAGCGATTGTATCCAGGGTTAAGAGCATGCAACTCTTTGACTGTGAGTCCGGCCATGTCAGCGGCTAAGGCTAAATCGATTTGCGAGCCTACTGCTACTTCTTGAGTCAAAGGGATATTATCAATTTCTGGCCAGTCAAAATTATACTTGTCACCGTTAGCGAGTATGTCGGCAAGAGCCAGAAGTTTCGGCACGTATGCGCGGGTTTCTTTGGGTAAATCCAAATGCCAAAAATCAGTTTGTTTACCGTTTTTCTTGTTCTTTCTGATAGCTCTTTGTACACGTCCTTCTCCGCTGTTGTAGGCGGCTAATGCGTGTAACCAATTACCATCAAACATTTTCACTAAATAATTTAAGTAATCGATGGCACCTTGGGTTGATGCCATTACGTCACGGCGGCCGTCGTACCACCATGTTTGTTTCATGCCAAAACGTTTACCAGTAGAAGGGATAAACTGCCACATGCCAGCTGCACGACCATGAGAATAGGCAAATGGGTCGAAAGCACTTTCTACTATGGGCAATAATACTAGATCCATAGGCATATTTTGCTGTTCAATTTTTTCGACTATTAAGTGCAAAAAAGGTTTGGCCCTAACTGCCACGCGTTTCATATAGCTAGGGTGTTTAAGGTACCAATTACGTTGTGCAGCAATGCGTTTGTTATCGTCAAACGTAAATCTAAGCTGGCTACGAACTCTTTGCCATAGATCTTTAATTTCCTCTTCAGCAGCCGCCTCGGCTACTTTTTCTGGCACTTCAACGGCTACTTCGATTGGTTCAACTGGGTGAGTAATAGGTATGGTGCCTGATTGGGCTGACTCACAATCAAAGTGGTCTTCTGCTTGCTCTTTAGATTCTTCACACGATACTAAAATTTGCTCGGCGATTTGATGTTCTTGTTCAAGCTGACTGGCTTGGCCATCACTGTGTGTTGTCGCATTACAGGCTGACAAAGTACCAATTAAGGCGAGTGATAGGAGTGTATGTAAACGCAATGTATTTCCTTTTTTATTATTGTCTGCTGTGATTTTTTTTTATCTTATGAGCAGGTTTGGCATGTATACGTTGCCTTAAATGCTTATTTTATACCAATCTATATAGATATCTATATGGATTAGCATTACCCGTTAAAAATTATCTTTCCAGCTTCTTAATGCAGCAAAGGTGGCCTGTTCAGATGTCAAGGTGGCTCCCAAATTATGGCTTACATTTGTCACCAACTCAGTGCTATGACAACGTAAAAACGGATTTATCGCCATCTCCTTCTCAATATTAGATGGCAAAGTTGGATTGTTTCTCTCTCGTTGTTGGTTTGCCCAATTTTTGTAATCAGTTAATTTTTGGTTATTCGGTTCTACAGCCTCAGCAAATGCAATATTCGCCATAGTGTATTCGTGGGTACAATAGACAGCAGTATCAGCTGGAAGTGCCGTTAACTTAGCTAACGAATGAAACATTTGATCGGGTGTGCCTTCAAATAAGCGACCACAACCAGCAGAAAATAATGTATCCCCACAAAACAGACCTGTATCACCATAGTAGGCTATGTGGTCTAAGGTATGCCCAGGTACTTCTAGAACTGAGAATTTAACGCCAAGTAACGCCAGCTCAATGTCATCACCATCGGATAAGCGATGGGTAATTTGTTGGATATTTTTGTTTTGCGGGCCATACACTGGAATATCAGGGAAGGCTGCTAACAAAGCATCAATGCCACCTGTATGGTCCCAATGATGATGAGTAATTAAAATCGCTGAAAGAATAAGTTGGTTGTCTTGGCAATAAGCTAAAACCGGTGCTGCGTCGCCGGGATCTACCACAACGCAGTGAGTTTGGTTACGCAGACACCAAATATAATTATCATTAAATGCTTTGATGGGGAATACGTTTATAGACATATTGTGTCTCCAGTCATAAACATGGGGATTAACAGTTTCATACTTTTAGAGTACCATAAATTTTATGAAATCAGCGTTAATCAAAAACCATCCAACCAAACCAGAGTTATGGCAAGATTTACCTTTAGGTGATGAGCTTAAGTCTCTGATTGAAAAAGAAATAGCCGAAATTTGCAGCAAGTTTTTTGGTTATCACTTAGTGCGTTTAGGCGATTTAAGTAGTCAAATTGAATGTTCGACTTGCCCGATAACACATCAAGTGAATATCACTTCCAATATGCAAACTTACACCCACCTAATTGGCACGCCTACAGATTTACCATTAAGTGAGAACAGTGTTGATGCATTTTTGTTGGCTCACGAGTTAGATTTTGCTAAAGATCCTCATCAAATACTGAGAGAAGTGGATAGAACTATTATGCCCAATGGTTATTTGGTCATTACTGGTTTTAATCCGTTTAGCCTATGTGGCTTATTTAAATATCTACCCATGAACAAAGGCAACATTTTACACGATGCCCGCTTTTTTAGCTGCGCTAGGGTAAAAGATTGGCTGCAGTTATTAGGATTTGAAATAGTTGATGTAAAACACTTATTGTTTAATGAGTTATTTCTAAAGCGAAAACTGATGGGGGACTCTAAATGGAATAGCTGGTGTCACCAATATTTGTCGTTATTAACCAGCATGTATATTATCGTCGCCAGAAAAAGAGTTATTCCATTATCGATGATCAAACCTAAGTGGAAAGCCAACCCTAAGTTTTCCACCTTAGGAGCAAGTGTTAGAAGCGGTGCGATGCAAGTTGAAGCACCTTGGAAACCAGTAAACAAATAGCGCGTGATTACCACTGTGAATACAGTGGTTTACAGGTTTTAATTTTTTGTGAGGCTAACAACGAATTGTTAACCTCAAACAAAAGGTAGCTTTATTTACTTAACTTTCATTCCCGGTTGCGCGCCTTCATCTGGGTTTAATATCCAAAGTTCTTCACCACTAGGTCCAGCTGCTAGTACCATTCCTTCAGACATCCCAAAACGCATTTTTCGCGGTGCTAGCTTGGCAACCATTACCGTTAATTTGCCTTCAATATCTTCAGGCTTATAGGCCGATTTAATATCGGCAAACACTTGTCGTGTTTCGCCGCCTAAATCCAATTCTAAGCGTAACAGTTTGTCGGCTTTTTCTACGTGCTCTGCTTTAGCAATACGCGCAATACGCAAATCAATTTTTGCAAGTTCTCTATTAATTACCACATAACTGTTTTGCCTTTTATAACTTTAACTACGCTGAGCGTCATTTTAATTTTTAGCGGATAAAGTGGAATGCAGAGCATTTTTATAAGCTTCAAAAGCTGGAATAGTCGAGGTAATAATAGACGCGATAAAGACGATCCCAATTGCCGTCAATGCTTCCATAGACAACAAGTTAGCACTGAGAAAAAGGCCATATTCTGATGCCAGCCAGTCTCCCAAAAGGGCTAAGGCTAGGCTAATGGTCATCACCGATGCAACGATAGCAAAACTCACTAAAATTAATGCTTCAATCAGTACCAAAGAAAAAATCACGCCCGGTCCTGCACCCAGTACCCGTAACACCGCAATTTCTGATTTTCTCTGATCCATCGATGCTAGCAGCATAGTAGACAAGCCAAACAATGAGGCAAATAGCACCAAGATACTAATTACCCGCAGTAAGTTTTCAAAATTTTCCATCATGCTCCACAGTTCTGACATGGCAATGCCAGGTAAGATAGCCATCAACCGATCGTCTGCATAACTGTTAATATTTCGTTGCAAGGTAAAAGTAGCGAACTTAGATTTTAAACCTAACATCACCGCGGTTACATTGTTTGGGCTCAAGTCGATGGCATCGACATCGTTTATGAGTTGCCTGAGCTTAGCCGGAGATAAATGAATGGCTTCAATCGCTTCTAACGTCACATGTAATGATTTGTCAACGGGTGTGCCTGTTGGTTTAAGTATGCCACTGACTACAAAAGGTGTGTCGTCATGATGCATAAAGCTGACTGAACCCACACCATGGGCGACCACTATTTCGTCACCCACTTGGTAGTTGTGTTCTTTCGCCACGTCAATGCCTATCACTACCTCAAAAAGACTAGAAAAAGCCTGTCCCTGCACAAATTCTAGCGATTGTTTTTTGCCATATCTAAAGTGAGTAAAGTAGTCTTGGGTAGTGCCAATCACTCTAAAACCATGATGTGAATCACCTAATGAGATTGGGATAGCCCACTCAACCTGTTGATTATTTTGCAGAACTTGAAAGCTTTCATAATTGATATTGTTAGTGGGACTGCCCATTCTAAACACGGAGTAAAGCAACAAATTAAGCTGCCCACTAGGCGCCCCTACTATTAAATCAACACCGGATACAGTGCGACTAAAACTCTCTTTTGCTTGTTGTCTTATGTGCTCCACACCAAGCAACACACTGATGCTGATCAGAAGACTGAGAAAAGTCAGTAAAATCGATTTACGTCTATTTTTAAGGCTACTTACCGCCAAAGACATCAACATACAGTTGACCCCTGTGACTGCTTCAGTGAATGAATATCAATACTGGACGAAAAATAGCGCTTTAAGCTCATATCGTGACTAACAAAAAGTAGGGTAGTGAGCTTAGACTGGCAAATGCCTAATAGGATACGCATGAAGGTATCTCTTGCTGCTGCGTCAAGTGCAGAAGTTGGTTCATCTACAATTAATAATTCAGGTTGATTAATCAAAGCCCGGGCTATCGCAACTCTTTGTTGTTGCCCAACACTGAGTTGACTGGCTTGCTGCTGTAAAATACTCGTGGGTAGCTTTAACTCTGTTAGTAATTGCGTAGCACGGCGTTCAATATCGTCAGACTTTTTAGCAAAATACCCGGCGACCATAATATTTTGCAGCACGGTTAAGTAGGGGATCAAATTAAACTGCTGGAAAACCACGCCTATATGCCGGGCTCTAAATTGATCTCGTTTACGGGCAGAAAGGCCAGAAAAAGTTTGGCCCAATAGTCTCACTTCGCCTGTCTGGGGAGTCAAAATACCTGCAATCAAATTCAACAAAGTGGTTTTACCCGACCCCGATTCACCATGCAAAAACACATTATCCCCATGCTGTATTTGCCAGTTCTCAATTTTCAAATCGATACTGCCTCTAGTATAACCATGTTGTAGATTTTCAACTTCGATCGACAGTGGCTGAGACGTTACTCTACCCGTCACACTCGTGGAATTTTCGTTTAACTGCATATGCTGTTCATTTCTTCGCTAACCCATGATAGATATGTTATAACATTACACAACTTAAATATTGAGTAATTTATTTTGATTATGCAATCGTACATCGGCAAAGCAGGGCTGGGTTTTTTATTGCTTCCCTTGCTTATCTCTTTGGCCAACGCCAACTTGCCAGAAAAAGATCAGAACTTCCAAACAATTGACTGGGTAGCCTTAATCCCAAAAGATGATCTGGACGCGCTGCTTAATCCACCTGATTTTCTTAACGATATCGCAGATGGCTCGGATCAAGATTCGGTGAATTTATTGCAAAAAAACACGAAATTAGATGCCCAAGGTAAACGATTCCAAGAAGCGCTTGTGTCTACCACAGTGGTCAGCGAATATGATGGAAAGTCCATTCGTATACCTGGCTTTATAGTACCTCTTGAGAGCGCAAATGAAAGAATGGTGACGGAATTTTTTATTGTCCCGTATTTTGGTGCATGTTTACATATGCCACCTCCACCACCTAACCAAATTATTCATGTTGTTGTGAATGAAGGAATTGAGCTAGAAAATTTATACGACCCGTTTTGGTTCGAAGGCCGTTTGGCACTTAAAATCATCGAAACAGAAACCGGCTTATCGGCCTATTCAATGACACTACATCAAGTTATTCCATATCAAGAACCGTAATTGGAGAATTTAAATGACGATTAAACGACGCTTTTTTATCATAGCTATGGTGTGCATTCAGGCCATGTTATCGCCAGCATTCGCTTGTGATTTACATGGCTCAGGTGGCTATGGATTTAGCCCATTTGGCCCACGTTTTTCAATGCTTGATCGCAATGAAATGGATAGAAATCAACATAGCACTGCAAAATTAAATATTACTCACGACCGTTTTTTATCTGTACCTAATGGTTCGCCCTCAGTATTGGCAATCTCATATCAAGTACCCAGCTCATTTATAAACGTCAAACTTCAGTTTAGTAGCGATAAAGATATCGATTTGTTTAAAGATTCAGAGGTTATATTGACGAAATCCAGTGGGGTTTATAAGTTACACTTCACTCCTAAGGAAATTGGCGATCAGCATATTAAAGTGCACATTACCGGATTAAGTGATGCAAGTTCAGTCGATGAAGAACGCCATATTACAGTGCGCTCAATCTAATCGACTCGCAGATTGATACCCCAAAGTGTGTTTTGAAAAAAATGCTATGGGTTTTGAACACTTACTTCTCTGCAAAAAGTGTATTTTCCAAGATATCGACGATTTGGTTAAGTGCTATTTGTCCTGTGGTGATGACCTCAAGTCGTGAGTCCATACTTTCATCTAGTTCGTTACAACTTAGCACTTCATCGAGCTTATTAAAGGTAAAAATGCCTTTGTCGGTTATCATCACGGCTTTTAATCGATATACATCCAAGGTCGTTAGTTCATTCATTACTTGCCTGAAATCGAACACTTTGTCGGGGCGAAATGCCCAGCCACAAGAATAGAAGTCATCTTTAGCATTACTCACTTTTACTGTGCTATGGTTTGATAACTCTTCTTCTATATCCATTAATTCAGCACTGGCGCCGTGCTCATGATGGCTAGTCTCAGGCAGCTTAAACTTCGTTTTAGAAGACAGCATGGATAATGGAATTTTGTTGTTATCCAAAACGGTCAGTGGTGTTGCGGCTAAATCTAATTGATTAAGATACTCGGTTAGATTGGCCTGATCATTCTCCTCATAAAGGTCCGCTTTAGTTGCCACAATATGATCAGCAATTTCCAACTGCTCCCTAAAAGTTTGATGTTGGCTATAACGTTCCTTTGTGACCAAGCGAGCATCAACCAGCGTGAGTGTGCTGTTGATAGAGAATGTATCTTGATAATGAGCTTGCTGTAAACTGGCCAACACTTCTTTTGGATGACCTAAGCCAGTCGGCTCAATGATCAGCCGATGGGGCTTGGCATAAGATACTAATTGATTTAGCGCGATTTGCATGGGCAAACCTGATGTACAACACATACAACCGCCGGGCACTTCTCGTACATAAATATTGTTTTCTGGACGGCCTTTAAAAAATGCACCATCAATGCCAATTTCACCAAACTCATTGACTAAAATAGCCCATCTTTCGTTGGCAGGTTTGAGTGTTAATAAATGTTGGATAAGCGTGGTTTTTCCTGCACCCAAAAAGCCCGTAATTATGTTAGTGGGTATTGGCAGTGTTTGTGAGGTCAATTTTTCCATGGGTTTCCAATTAATTGATGTATGCTGTCAGGATTCTTTAGTATTGTTATGTTATATCATTACTGTTCTGAGACCCATGATTAAGTCCCTTATTATTCTAATTATATTTCTGCTATGTGGTGTGTGGGCAGGGCAGCACTCAAAAACGATTTTGCGCTGTATAGAACGTATTGTTATTGATGAACCTCCACTTTATGAAGCAAATAACGCTACCAATACCCAAGGTTTTTCTGCTGTACCGCCCATGTCCATTGGATGGAGTGAACTGTTACCCGCAGAGGAAAAGCAAATATTAAGTCGTTACCAGCAAAACTTGCCAACTGACTTAACGGATCAAGTGCTGTTGTCTCTGCAAGCGACTACAGATCGAACCTATCAAGCGACGTTGCAGTCAACTAATATCGTTGAAAACTTTCTCGACAAAGCGATATCGATATCAGGGTTTATAGTGCCTATCGATGTGCAAGAGAATATAAATATGACTAGCTTTTTTTTAGTTCCTTATTTTGGAGCCTGTCTCCATTACCCTCCGCCACCACCTAATCAACTGATTTATGTGACCATTCCTAATGGCATGCCAGCATCCGATTTTCAAATGCCATACACAATTTCGGGCATTCTCAAAAAAGGCTTGTATGAAGACCCATTAGGCACCTCAGCATACAGCTTGGATTTATTGACGGTAGAAAGGTTTTATGACCAGCCAGATAACTTCCGTATGCATTAGTTTTTCTTGAAGTTAACTTATAAATTTATCCCAAGGGCCGGTTATGGCAACAGTAGTAGTCGGGGAATATAAGTTAACAAACAAGGTACGCCCATCTGGCGAAAAACAAGCACCGGCAGGTTCGGTTTGCAATTTTACGCGGGCTAAATCATAGGTTTTTCCATCTGGTGTTACACCTTTGATATGATTTTCTTTGTGATCAGTATATTGGTCTTCACACACAATTAAGTGGCCATTAGGCGCTACGGTAACATTATCTGCAAAATTCATAGCTTGTGGATATGCACTTTCAACAAATAAACTCAGTTTGCCCGGACGCTTGTTTTCACTTGGACTACCTTCGACTAAAGAAGGTACGTAACGCATAATTTGTCCCAATTTTTTTGCACCGCCATTAGTGCAACAAAAATATAGTTCGTTATCACCCCAATGTATGCCTTCGCCTCTTGCAAACAGCGCTGCTCCTGCGTTAAAACCTCGTAACCGCAGGTCATCATCTGGACTTTCAGGATGATCCAACTCAATCCATTCAACGGCCATTTCTTGGTTTAATAGCATAGATTCTGAATGCCAGTTACGTGTATCGAATTTAGGTTGTTGTGTTATCACCAATGCTTGCAAACGACCACCTGCCTGTAAATTAGCTTTTTGATTGGGGATATAACGATAAATCAGGCTATCGTTTCTATCTTCGGTCATATAAACAATGCCTGTTCGTGGGTCAACACAAGCGGCTTCATGGTTAAATCTGCCCATCGATTTAATAGGGATGGCATTCACCATCTTGGTGGCATTGGCGGGAACTTCAAACACATATCCATGGTCTTTACTGATCATCTTGTCTGCTTTATCCACTGACTCTTCGCACGTCAGCCATGTTTCCCAAGGCGTAACACCACCAGAACAGTTGCGGATCGTGCCGATTAGCGACATAAACTGCTGTTCAACACGTCTCGACTGCAGATTGTAAACAATGGAGCTGGTACCGCCGGGCAACGGATAAGTATTCTCAAGGTTGTCATAGGCTAACTCAAGCATTATAGCTTGCTTGTCACCATGATGTTTTTTAATCAGTTTATTGGCTGCGATTTCGTGATTTCTGATTAACACCACTCGTTTATCATCAAGATAAAAACAACCCATACCATCAGCACGATCAGGCACATCCAAGTCATCCTGCATTTTGTCTCCTAGACGCGAGATAACCTGATAATTAAAACCACAGGGTAAGTCTAATAACGCATTAGGATCAGGTATCAGTTTCCCATATGCGGAATTTTGAGCCATAGCAGTTGTTTGCAAGCTAGATTGTGAGGCATGCAGGTGTGATGCTAAGCCTCCAAACGCCATGGCCACTAAACCTTGATTAAATTGTCGTCTATTAAGCATCACCTTCTCCTAATCCAGATCTTAATCCAGAGAATTAGTTACCACGACCCATACATGGGGTTAGGCAATAAAATAAATGTACGTGGTTGCTGCAACAACAAATCAGCGATATCGGCATCTTCTTGAGTAATGCTTGGAAAGTCCTTAATATTATCGCCCACGTGCATCAATATTTGCTGCGATTGCGACCATTCTTGTGTGCCTGTAGATGATGTTTTGGGGCGGTAACAAGGTGCATTGCCCATCTCGACTTGTTGGCGGCGTAAGTCTTTGTCATTTATCATAGCTTTGCCGTCAATAGCACGCTTATCTGCTTCGGCTCTACCTAACAAGCAGGTATTGCTCGGGGTAAGTGGTAAACCCAAGACGCGTAAATTCTGCCATGTGTATGACTCAACCTCTTTTTCTCGGTTGGTGATAAGGGCCAACTTGCCACCCTTATCTAATACTGTTTGGATAAAGGCAGCAGTGCCCGGAACTAAACCAGCTGAGGCTTGTTTTACCCAATTTTCCCACGTCTTAGGGATATAGCTAGCCCCCGTTTTATCCAGCGATACCTGATAAGGGCTATTATCTAGAATGGTTTCGTCTACATCCATTACCACCACCCAGCTATCTTTTTGTGGGGATAGTTGTACTAGTGTGCTGCTAGCTTGTTGATAAATATCCTGAGTGAGAAATTGGTATTCTTTGCTGGTGGTTAACCATCTTACTGCTGGCGAAAGCGGTAAAGGTTGTGAGCTAATCGACAGAGTGACCGCACAATGATCACTCAACATGTCATCAACTTTCATATTGTCAAACTTGTGCGTTTGCGAGTGAAGCGTGACATAAGGTGACTGGAAACCACCCGCCAAAATATGGTCGATAGGAGCCGGATAGTAAGGATGGCAACCTATCAAATTGGCTGTGGTGTTAAACAACGTAGAGGCGCTGCCATTGGTATTAACAAATAGCTCTTGGGTAAGCTGATTATAAGGTGCACTTAAGCGATGGTTGAAGTCACCAAGCATTATGTAGGGCTGTTGGTCGCGTTCTTTTGCTTCTACCCATGCATCTAAAATCGGTGCCTGTTTGGCAAATACCTGACAGGCCTCTGAATCAGCTCGGCTATAGTTATCCACAAAGCAGCCGCTCTTAAGATGCAGATTAAGAATTTCTGTCTCGCCCTTAGGTGTGGGTACAGTCACAGACAAGCCATAACGTAACCCTTCTCTGTCTATCGCCAAATCAGCGTAGTTTTTGCTAGCTGAGATAGGTATATGTTTGCGAACCGCAAAAGCCACTTTTTGTTGAGTAGACAGGTTATCACTGCCTCGGCAAGTGTACGTCCGACTCGGCGCTCTATCAGATACAATAATTTGCCATTCATCAGCGGCAAAAATTTGCTGTATTGCTTGTTTTGAAGCGACCTCTTGTAGAGCGAAAATATCAACATCTAATCTGTCTACGTAGGCTTTCATTGCATTAATTTCGTCTTGACTACGGGGGTTGCAACCCAGTTTGGCAGCAAAGCTAAGGTGCTCAATATTCCAGGTGGCTAAGGTCATTTCATCAACAGTAATCGGCTTAACCGACGGGACTGATTTTGCGGTGAGATAGCTATTGTTTGTTGCCGAACAAGCAGTGCAAGTCAAAACGACTAGCGCCATACTTAAAAGGTTTTTCATGATCTTTGTTCCCGTGCAAGCTTGGTTATTTTCTGTGATAAATACAAATTTTAGTCAAAGATATGCAAATACGATCGTCTGGGTTTGCAAGCACTTTGCATTAGCTTAAATAAGTGTTTATACACCGTTAATGTTAGGCGTTAGACACGAGAATTATCATGTTCTGGGTCATCACATTGACAGTTTTGTTGATTTTGGCACAACTGAAAATTACGATAATGTCCGTATGCAACAAACATGGCCCCAGCCACAGTGAGTAGCTTCTCCCATAGCTCACCGATTACCTCTTCTCCCATCGCTACTGCTAAAACCAATAAGGTTAACCCAATGAATCCATATTTTAGTAATTCGTATCTTTTATGCTGCTTGCATCCCATAAAAAGTGCATAGATACTAGTAGGGATAACGGCAACAACCATCCATACATGAAACGCCTCATTATCCAAATTTAACGCAGCAAAGTTGGGTAATACAATCAATAAAAATGGCAAAGTTACGCAGTGAATAGCACAGGTTAACGACAAACCTATGGCAAGTTTATCGGCAAAAAATTTCTTTGAACTCATAAATGGGTATCTCTGGTTAACATCTTTATTCCTCTGGTCATTTGTTTAAGTGTTATGGTTGTTTGTCATAGTAAGATTGTTCTTCTAAGCTAATTTATACTTCTAGCTTGCGCCTTATATCAGCTGGTTTGATTGCACCTTCTTTGCATTTATCACACACACAATCCATTTCAAATTTCGAGTTAACCACCTGAAACCCAGCTTTAATTACATAGTTTTCGAGTGCTTGAATAATGGAATAGTCAACGTTGATCTCTTCTACTTTTTGACATTGGGTACAAATTAAAAATTGCGGTTGATGGTTATGACCACAAGAAATGTGTGAACAGGCAACATACTTGTTCACTATCTTTAACTTGTGCGCCAGATTTTCTTCCTCAAGAAATTCTAATATTCGATAGACCGTCATGGCAGGTATTGTTTCGCCAAATTCCTTTTTGCAAAAATCAACCAGTTCATAGGCAGAAAGTGCTTTGGCAGACTTTAAAAGACCAGCCAAAACCTGCTTTCGCTTATTGGTCAAACGTGTGCCATGAACTTTACATTGTCGCTCTGCTTGGTTAATGGTTGCATCCAGCTTATTCATAAAGATACCTAAAATGTAATCGTTTTATTGCTGCGGGTAAGGGATGCCGCACCTTGCCCAGATGTTGTTATCAACATGCTCTTGATCTGCTGCATAGCAGGAAATACATCAAAAAAACCAAGGGAAATTGACGACAACTCATCCATGTCTTCACAGTCGTAATAATAATGCGCGACGATTTCACTGTGGTCGCCATGCTCATCCTCCTGCTCCTGACTATGGTCAAGGTCGTTTTTGTGGTGATCGTGAGCGTCTTTTTCTGTTGTTTTGTGTTCGATTAAATCTGATAGGTCTATCTTAGCTTGAGTAAGTCTGCAGCCTCCTGAAGAAAATGAAAAAAGTGCGTTGTGGTCATTCAACTTTACTTCTGATTGTTTCACTTTTCTAATTTGCTGCTCTGTGCTCGCTTTATGTTCAAAGCCAAGGATATTGATTGCCGGCGATCGTAATTGTATTTCGAGTTTGTTTCCTCCAATGACGATATTAAGTTCAGACGCACCATGCACATGTGCACTTAAATTTGCATGTTGAGCACGGGCCAGAGATAGACAAGAAACCACAAAGATGCTTGAAAAAACACCGACACTCGTTCGTATTGTTGTCACGTTACTACTCCTTTTCAACGTTATAATTAGTGTGTTTAGGACAGCATTGATTAAGCTTTCATTTCTGCACATTTTACTGAGTTTCATGTTTAACGCGGCTTAATTGGTAGTTCCGAAAGTGCCCATAAGCGATAATCATAGAGCCCAGTATTGATAAAACAACTTCGCCTGCCTCGCCTAATACACCATGGCCTAAGGTGGTCGATATAATAATCAACGTGAGTCCTATAGAGCCCACTAGAAAAACCTTATAACTGCGGTGATGTAAGTAGCCCATCATTAATGCCGCAATGCTGATAGGCAGAACTGCGTATAACATCCACTGGTGAAACATTTCGTCATCTAAAGCAAATAATCCAGAAAAAGGTGGCAGTAATATAAGCAGTATTGGTAATACCAAGCAATGCACCACACATACCATAGAAAAACCTATCGCCAATTTATCACTTAGCATTTGCAGCTTTGTCATTTTCAAATCTTTCAAACCCTGCGGTTGATTAGCTTATTGTTATAATATAACATAACATTGATTAAAGTAAAATGTTATAACATAACAAATGTGGAGTAGGAAAATGTTTAAAGTTTCATCATTAGCGGTCATTGTTGCTGCACTGCTGCCGGCTAGTGCGTTTGCGCAATCCATAGAGGGAGTAGTAAAAAATAGTTTTGGAGAGCCGATTGCAGGCGCAAAAGTAAAGCTAGAAGGCTCCAGCATAGAGGCCATTGTTGATACAAGTGGCCGTTTTGTGTTTGAAGGATTGAGTCCGGGTGTTAACGAACTGCATATTACAGCAGCGGGTTTTGCCCACCTGCATCAAGATATTGATGTACCTAGTGCTGGCACGAAAAATATCTCATTCATGTTAAAAAATTCTCCCATTGAAGTGGTAGATGTTGTATCGACGCCACTGCATTTATCCTCAATGGAATCTGCTTTGCCGGTAAGTGTGTTGTCTGGAGAAGCATTGCGTCGAGAGCAAAGTGCGACTATCGGTGAAACCTTGAATAGTTTGGTAGGTGTGCATTCTAGCTTTCATGCCAAAGTATCCAGTACGCCAATAATTCGAGGGCTAAGTGGGCCTAGAGTATTGATTACACAAAATGGTCTTGATGTGAGCGACGCATCACGCATTGGCCCGGATCATGCCGTCGCTAGTGAAGCATCCACTGCTACACGGATAGAGGTTTTACGCGGTCCAGCCACCTTATTTTATGGCAGTGGTGCCATTGGCGGTGTAGTCAATGTGGTGGATAACCGTGTACCAACTGACAGCGAAACACGAGGCGAATGGTTAGTTCAAACCAGCACAGTCGATGACCAAAAACTTGCATCATTTAATCTGACTACTGGCACCGATAACTTTGCATTTTATGCAGATGGTTTTGTACGCGACTCAGACGACTATGAAATACCTGTCGAAGCCGAATCTCATGAAGATGATCACGACGAGCACGAAGAACACGGTGGTAAGTATACCGTTGAAAACAGTTCCGAAGAGTCATACGGCTTCACTTTTGGCGGTAGTTACTTATTTGAGAATGGCTTTGTGGGTTTATCGGTTGAAAAACTTGATCGGCAATACGGTATTCCCGGCCATTCACATGGCGAAGAAGGACACGCAGATGAAGACCACGAAGATGAAGACCATGAGGAAGAGCACGATGAAGAGCATTCACAGGAGAATGTTTTTGCCGATCTTAAACAAACGCGGGTACAGCTTTTAAGTGAATTTGATCTGCAAAATAGTTTTATCAATCAAATTAAATTACGAGCCGGTTTAACAGACTACGAACACGCCGAAATTGAAGAAGGACAAGCGGGTACTGTATTTGAAAACCAAACGCAGGAATTTCGAATAGACGCTCTGCACCGACCTTTTCAAGAGTGGCGAGGCGGATTAAGCTTGCATTACAAACACAGTGAATCTTCAGCCGTAGGCGAAGAAGCTTTCACTCCTCCATCAGACACTAGCATGCTGGCGTTAGCTTTAATGGAAGAGCGCCATTTCGGTGACGTTTTATTGCAATTAGGTGGACGTATTGAGCGGGTAACCTTGGAAGCCGATGAAGTTCTGCTATCCAGTATTGAGTTGCACGCTGAAGGAGAGCATGAAGACGAGCACGATGACGAACATGAAGGCGAGCATGATGAACACGATGACGATCATGATGATGAACATGGCGGCGCATCGTTTGCGTTTAATGAAAGTTATACGCCTATATCATTATCCGCTGGTGCAGTCTGGAGTTTTGCTCCCGAGTACAATGTTGGTATTTCTGTCTCCCGTTCTGAGCGCGCACCCTCAGCGGCAGAGTTGTTTTCGTTTGGTCCGCACATAGGTACTGGTACTTACGAAGTAGGCGCTTTGTTTGAACTGCATGAAGAGGACGACGAAACCCACATTGAATTGTCGAATATGACAATCGAACTTGAAACCTCGAATAATATTGATCTGACTTTCCGTAAAACAGAAGGTGATGTTGGCTTCATATTTAATGTTTTCTATAACAGTATCGATAACTACTTGTATCAGCAGGACAGTGGTTTAGTGGTGCATGTTGAAGCCCATGATCATGGAGAATCTGATGAAGAGGAACATTCGGATGAAGAACACTCAGATGACGAACACTCAGATGACGAAGAAAATGAATTACCCTTGTTCGTGTTCAATCAACAAGATGTAGTGTTAAATGGCTTTGAAGCACAAATTGCATGGCAAGTGAACAGCACGTTTAAAACTGAAGTATTTGCTGATTTTGTCCGAGCCAGACTCAAAGATGGTGGTAATCTTCCACAAACGTCGCCAATGCGTTTTGGCACTAAGCTGAGTTATAAAAACACGCAGTTGAGCGGGCACTTGAACATCACTCGTTATCAATCGCAAGAGCATACTGCGGAATATGAGTCTTCAACCAACGGTTACACCATGCTTGATTTAAATGTGTCTTACGACATACCGGCCTATAATATGGCAGTCTACTTTAAAGGAAATAATCTAACCGATACAGAGGCACGTGTGCATACTTCCTATCTGAAAAACTTAGCGCCAAGGCCTGGCAGAAATGTTAGCCTTGGGGTGAAAGGGTACTTCTAGCTTTCTTAAACTAAAGTGTGTTTATACAGCGCAAGCGTCTGCATCCTTAATAGATGTAGACGCTTTTTATTATCTAAGCTTTTGTGACGCTGAAAAGCTCCCAAGAAGACAATTTGGTGGTAATTTCGATATTACCCAAGTGGTCACACTACACTTTTTATTAGCCACATTGACGTGGAAGACTTTATTAAGATATATAAGTAATGGAGCAAGTTCGCATCATAGTAAGCTCTTGCCTATTCCTACTATGAGTCTCACTTGCTTTCTATTACTTAACCTTCATTCCCGGCTGTGCACCTTCATGAGGTTGCAATATCCAAAGTTCTTCACCACCAGGTCCAGCTGCTAGTACCATTCCTTCAGACATCCCAAAACGCATTTTTCGCGGCGCTAAGTTGGCAACCATTACCGTTAATTTACCTTCAATGTCTTCAGGCTTATAGGCCGATTTAATACCGGCAAACACTTGACGTGTTTCGCCGCCTAAATCCAATTCTAAGCGTAACAGTTTGTCGGCTTTTTCTACGTGTTCTGCTTTAGCAATACGCGCAATACGCAAATCAATTTTTGCAAAGTCTTCAAAGCTGATCGTTTCAGCAATAGGGTCTTTTGCTAGTGGGCTATTTGGATCAAGTTGTACGGTTGGCTCTAAGTTTTCTTTTGAATCTTCAATCATGGCGTTTACTTTATCCATATCTACCCTTTGCATCAGGGCTTTAAATTTATTGATTGGGTGATCGGTTAAGACACTTTGTGAGCTTTCCCAATTGAGTTCGTCGTTAAGGAAGGTTTCAGATTGGCTGGCCAAGATCGGTACAACAGGTTTTAAATAGACCACTAAGATACGGAAAAGGTTAATACCTAACGAACATACGTCATGGGTAAATTGCTGTTTGCTTTCGTCTTTAATGGTTACCCAAGGGGCGTTTGTATCAATAAATTGGTTGGCTTTGTCGGCCAATGCCATGATTTCACGCACCGCCTTGTGATACTGACGTTTTTCAAAAGCCTCAGCGATACTAGCTTGTGCTTGATGAAATTCTGCAACCAGTTCTGGTTCCAGCACATTATTCGATAACTTTCCGTCAAAACGTTTAGTAATAAAGCTCGCACAGCGGCTAGCTATATTCACCACTTTGCCAACTAAGTCTGAATTGACTTTTTGTGCGAAGTCTTCAAAGTTAAGGTCAATATCCGACACCGCATCACTTAGTTTTGAAGCAAAGTAATAACGCAAATATTCAGGATTAAGGTGATCTAAATAAGTACGCCCTTTAATAAAGGTCCCTTTTGATTTAGACATTTTTGCACCGTTAACCGTAACAAAACCATGTACGTTAACACCCGTTGGTTTTCTAAACCCAGCGCCTTCAAGCATGGCTGGCCAGAATAAACAGTGGAAATAAGTAATGTCTTTACCAATAAAATGGTAAAGCTCGGCATCCGAATCTTTATTCCAATACTCGTCAAAGTTTAAGCCGTCTGTTTTATCACACAGGTTTTTAAAGCTGGCCATATAACCGACTGGGGCATCTACCCATACATAAAAGAACTTGCCTGGTGCATTAGGAATTTCAAAACCAAAATAAGGCGCATCACGGCTGATATCCCATTGCTGCATGCCTTCTTCAAACCATTCTTTTAATTTGTTGGCAATTTCTGGCTGAATTGCGCCACTTTGCAACCAATCTTGCAACATGTCTTGAAACTGCGGTAAATCAAAAAAGTAATGCTCAGAATCGCGTAATACGGGCTCTGCGCCTGATACCACAGAACGAGGGTTTTTTAATTCAGTGGGATCGTAAGTTGCACTACACACATCACAACTGTCGCCATTTTGATCTTCTGCGTCACACTTTGGGCAGGTACCTTGAACAAAACGGTCAGGTAGAAACATTTCTTTTTCAGGGTCGTACAACTGACTGATAACACGTTTGCTAATAAAGCCTGCATCGTTTAATCGGTTATACACCAACTCGCATAATTCTTTGTTTTCGTCTGAATGAGTGACATGATAGTTGTCATAATTTACCCCAAAGTCGATAAGATCCTGATGATGTTCATCACGGGTTTGTGCCACCATTTGTTCAGGTGTAATACCAAGCTGTTGAGCTTTGAGCATAACTGGCGTGCCGTGAGCATCGTCGGCACATACGCTGTAACAGCTATGACCGCGCATTCGCTGAAATCTAGTCCAGATATCGGTTTGAATATGCTCTAAAAGGTGGCCTAAATGAATAGAACCATTGGCATAGGGAAGGGCACTGGTAACGAGAATTTTGCGAGTTTGTTCGGGCATGGTGACTTATGTTTAATCGATTTCTAAAAAAGGCCGCAAATAGTAGCGAAAATACGCCCTCATTGCATTACGAAATTCGGTTTCAGTTAAACAAAGTTAAGCCTTCACATGTTATTTGGCATTAAGAACAGGAAAAATGTTTAAGTAACCAATTTAAAATCCGTGAGTTCGCCTTTTATCTTGAATATAGGTAAGGCTATTCAATAAATATGACCTATCGACAATTTGCCTTATAAACGGCAAAATATTGTTACTTACAAAGCGTGCAAATAGCGTAAGCTTTCAGCACTGAAAAATAATGGTCTTCGGACTAGTATAAAACTCAATAATTAACGAGCTAATTCCTATGCGTTTATGTGACAAAGATATCTATCAATACATCCAAGACGGAAAAATTAAGATATCTCCCGAGCCAAGTTATGAAGAAATCAGCGGTGTCACAGTGGATATCCGTTTAGGCAATAAATTCCGTGTATTTGAAGATCATCAGGCGCCATACATTGATTTAAGTGGTTCAAAAGAGTCCATGCAAGCGGCGCTCAATTCTGTGATGAGTGATGAAATCGTGCTTGAAGAAGGCAAGTCTTTTTTCTTGCATCCAGGTGAACTAGCACTAGCGGTCACCCATGAATCAATTACCTTACCGGCTAATGTAGTGGGTTGGTTGGATGGTCGTTCATCACTAGCCCGTCTTGGCTTAATGGTACATGTGACAGCCCATAGAATCGACCCGGGTTGGGAAGGTAATATAGTATTAGAGTTTTTTAACGGTGGTAAATTACCTCTAGCCTTAAAACCCATGATGAAAATCGGCGCGGTCAGTTTTGAAGTGATGTCGGGTCATGCCGAAAAACCTTACAATTCACGTAGTGACGCAAAATACAAAGGTCAGGATGGCGCTGACGCTAGTCGTATCAGTGCTGATGATAAATCTTAGTTATTAATATTTAAGTAGGAGATTTTGTGCCAAATAATGCTCATTTTTACCAACCAAAGGACGGTCATCAATTACCTCACGACCCCTTTAATGCCATTATTGCTCCGCGTCCTATAGGCTGGATATCAACCAAAAGTGCAACTGGGCAGGTTAATCTAGCCCCTTATAGTTTTTTTAATGCCTTTAACTATCACCCACCTATCATTGGTTTTTCCAGTATTGGTTACAAAGACAGTGTGAAAAATGCAGCTGAAACCGGACAGTTTTGCTGGAACCTTGTTACACGTTCTCTGGCAGATTCAATGAATCAAACCAGCGCAGCGGTAGATGCAGATGTTGACGAGTTCGAGCTGGCTAATCTTGTCAAAGGGCGCTCAAAGATAATCGACGTACCCCATGTGGCACAAAGCCCTGTGGTGATGGAATGTAAAACCTCACAAGTGATCCAACTTCAATCTGCCAGTGGTGATAAATGCCAAACTTGGATGGTTTTAGGCGAAGTAGTCGGTGTACACATCGACAAGTCAGCAATCAATCAAGGCATTTACGATACAGCTGCCATGGAGCCGGTTATGCGCGGTGGTGGGCCAGCGGATTATTTTTCTGTTGGTGAACTGCAAAAATTTGAGTTGTTTCGACCAAGACAGGATTGACACCAGTTACACATCTTGTCGATGTTCAGTTTAGTTAAATCAAAGCTTTTGAGTCGGTTCTAACACTACCAGGATTGACCCCCAAAATACGTTTAAACGCCTTAGAAAATGATGATTCGTTGTCGTAGCCAACGGCTATTGCTGTTTCTAGGGTTGTGCTTTTTTCATCTGCCAACATTCTATAAGCAACACACATTCGCCATTGGGTAACGTAGTCTATGGGTGTTTGGTTTAACACTGATTTAAATAAGTTGCTAAAACCCGCTCGCGACAAAAAGGCAATTTCTGCCATTGCATCCACCGTCCAAGTTTTCGCAGGACTGGCATGAATTGCTTGAATAGCTGGGCCTAATTTGGGATGTAGCAAGGCGGCAACTATGCCTTTATCAGCAGGTAAATGTTGCCTAAATATAATGGCCAATAATGCCTCAGCCATTTTATTCATGACTAATTTAGCCCCCGGTTTTGCCGAAAGTGACTCTTGCAATAGCGCAGCGATAAGATAAGACAAACTACTGGGAGTCTCAGTTTTTGTGATTTTTTTGAGTAGTATAACGTTAGGTAAAAACTGGGTTATGTTACTAAACATTGGATGACTGTGGGCAAAGTATCCACAAATTAGTCCTGTAGCATCGGCCAGTTTGCCATTACTAAAATCGATAGGTGTATTGGCATTATTGGTTTGGCTGAACGTGTTGTCGTTAGTCATGCAGTGTTTGATGTCTTTTGGGAACAACACCATGTCACCTTCTTCAAGGTTATATACCGTGGGATTATCGCCTACCGTTAAATAACACTCACCATGGCTAACAATATGAAAATTCATATATTGCAAACCAGACGTATCTACAGCCCAATTTCCACAGTATTGACCGTTATGAAAAACTTCTGAAGAAACCTTAAAGGTAGAAAATAGCTGATTTAAGACATCCATATACGATTAGACATAAACCTTATTGCTTGAGATATATGCAGCTTACCAGATAGTCCCTAATATTTGCTGCACCTTAGTAAGCCTACATTTTTTAACACAGGAATAAATTATGAAAAAGTTAGTAAATCTCAAAACATTATTTGCAGTAGCAGCGATGAGTGTGTCTTCATTTACCTTCGCTGGTTTTGATACAGAAACAGACAACAATAGCGTTATCTTGGCAGGTCATGATGCGGTTGCCTATTTTACTCAGAATAAAGCGGTAGTAGGAAGTGCTCAATACACAACCATTTATAACGACGCTATATACCGTTTTAGCTCTGCACAAAACAGAGATACCTTTGCTGCTGCTCCTTCTAAGTATGCGCCTGCCTACGGCGGATTTTGTGCGTATGGCACTACCTTTGGTAAAAAATTCGAAATCGATGGCAAGGCGTTTGAAGTGGTTGATGGGGTGTTATATGTAAATAAAAACCTATCGGTTAAAGAGGCTTGGAGCAAGAGTATTCCTAAGCACATTAGCCAAGCTAATGACGAATGGCCAGTAATTGAGTTTAAAGACGGCAGCACCTTATAGACTAGGTTTAGTTAGCCTCGTGATAACGAGGCTTTTTTATAGATGTTTTAAATAACGGGTATTCGAGACAAAAATTTGTTTAACATTTAAGCAAACGCCCATTTACGCACTATTATCCGTTGCAAACAAAAAATAATTCCGTAAACTGCCCAGCTTCGGTCGGTGTGTAGCGCAGCTTGGTAGCGCACTTCGCTGGGGGTGAAGGGGTCGTAGGTTCGAATCCTATCACACCGACCAATTAATTCTTTAAACTCCCATTTGTCTCATTAAACAATACTCTTCTATTTCCAAACATCATTTTGATTACATTCCTTAATTATGTGAAATTATAAGATGAAAAAATATCTGTTAACAAAGCCCATGTAAATATTGTCAAATGACTGTAAATGTCAGCTTGGATTACTATGGGTGATGAGTAATTTTTAGCAATGATAACGATGAAATTGAAACGCTATTATTATCGGCGGGCATGAATGCCTCTTTATTCGAAAATCCACGTAACCGAATAACGCTATTACAATTTAGTCAGTTAATAAAAGCTATTTCAAAAAAAATAAAGATGAGTTTTTAGGGGGGTCAGAGAAACCTCTGCCTTTGGGAAGCTTCTCGCTGTTAGCGAGTAATGCGGCTCACTGAAGCAGTAACCTACTTGACGTTTATAAAAATACTGAGCTGGCGTTAAAAGCAATGACAACACAACTGTCATTGAAATTAACCATTGAACAAAATCAAGTATGCATACATTTTTAGGTTCAGCCGTTAAATAAAGAGACCAACGTTTATTGACTGAATTAGTTATGTTAGTTTGGCATCGATTTCCGAGTTGGCTGGCCGGTAAAGAAATACCTCTTGACCACGTTTGTCTACCCTATGATAAAGCGGCTCATAGGGAAGAATACCCATTGATGTTTTCAACGAATAATATAAATTTTAATGCCAAAACGGCTAAAATAGTCTTTCCACTTCAATACCTAGACTTACCATGTCAGCGTTCGTCAATAGAATTGAAGGGGTACATAGAACAACTACCTGAATATTGGTTTAAACGCGCTGAATTTGAATGGGGAAATCGCTCAGTTTCAAATGACTGTTTAAGACTGATAGAGCTATCGTCTGATATTTGCATGGTATCGATAGCCAAACAAATGAATAGAAGTGTGAGAACATTAAGGCGAGATTTGTCTGCTGAACAAAGTAGTTTTATGAAATTAAAAGCTCAACATTTACGAGATAAAGCCATTCATTTGATTACCGAAACAAATACATCGATAGAAAATATCGCAAATATATTGGGATATACAGAAGCTTCGGCATTTTCAATAGTTTTTAAGCAATGGACCGGAAGTTCGCCAAGAAATTATCGTCAATTTTTTGTCTGACTGTTATGCATTTAATTGCCTTGCTCTGAACAAGTCAGGCCACTCGCTTTCTCCTTGCACTTTCAAACTCAATCGGTGCCAAGTTATTTAACTTTGCTGCAATCTATCAAGGCTGTAATTTTAATGCCTAGCAAACCCACAAACGGAACGTCTAGCAAATTGAGGCGATTATAAAGTCGTGGTGGGTTTGCCATACATTTTATTCACCGGTGAATACGTCGCTCAGTCATGCCTTTATAAGCGAATAAAACAAGTAGCTAAAATTTTAAGTTTTAAAAACTATTCTATTAAACCTAAACGACGTCCTTCTGCCAGTGCTTCTGTTCTTGAGCGCACACCAAGTTTTTCATAGGCCCGGCGTAGATGCCATTTTACCGTATTAACTGATAGAAATATTTTTTCGGCAATCTGATCATTTTTAAGCCCTTCACCTACCAGGGTAATAATCTCTAGTTCACGCTCTGATAGCTCGTCATTAATAACTTGAATTTTCGGATCTGTGCGAACATTTACTCCAGATGCCTCAAGTAATAAATAGCAATAATCTTTACGCTTTTTATTAGCAACCTTTGGGTTATCTAGCCATTGTTGATATAATGTTGATAGCATTTTAATAAGCTCACTACCTTCGTCAATTATGCTGCGAACGGCTCCCATTTCAGCGGCAAGATCAATGGCATCGGCCAATATTGCGAGCCCCTGATCATGCTGGCCTGTTTTATAGTGAGCTAATGCATTAAGGTTTAATAGGATAAGCAGGCGACATGGCCTATTTTTCGCCAGATCTATCAATATGGTCAATTGTGAGATGGCGTTACTTATATCGTCAGTATAAATAGCTATTCGCAATGCGTTTATATTGGGTGCATTGTTGTGTTCAGCAGCGTTTAAATAGCCATCAGGAGACACAAATGTTCCGTCAATATTGGTTTTCTCAGCAAATACCTTAGCAGAATCAATTTCACCTTTGCATAGTGCAAACCGTACCCTTTCCCAGCGAACATCTCTGAGCATTCTTGGCATAGGCCAACTTAAAGCGGCGACTTCGCCATCTTCCAAGAAACCATAAGCCTGGTGAAAGTGTCCTGTAACAAAGGCGATTCTTGCTTGCGTTATATAAGCGGCTATCACCATATCGGGTGCAGTATTGTTCGCCGCATTGGAAAAATATTTATCGAGCAATACCTGAGCTTGATCAAGTAAATTTAGCTCATACAACAGCTCTACTTCAAAGCCATTGGTAACAGATTTAGCAACCTCGCAAGCGGCCTGAGGATCATCATAACGCCTATAGTCTTCTCCCAAACCAATATCGTAAAAACGTTCTTTTGCTTGGAGCAGTTTTCCTTGATGTTTTGCTTGCATTGCTCCCATCATGTCGGCGTATGCCAGACCGAAGCAACTACCTGATTTTAAGTGGGCGGCGCGAGCCTTTAATTGATATTGATGAGCGACTTCAATTTGATTGAAGCACATTTTTGCGTAGCTGATAATGTTGGCTAGCACGCCTCGTTCGAAGTGGCTCTTTTCACATAAATTTGGCAGCTGTTGCTCTGCCAACTCGGCGGCTCGTGGAATTTTATCTTTGATCACTAAGAACAAGCACTCGAATGTCGTTAAGGTCGAAATAAATTGTTTACTACAGTTTTTTGTATTTACAATCTCACGAAGCTGTTGTAACCGTTCTTGAGCAGCATCCATTTCGTGGAGAAAAATATGTGACCAGCACAAACTGGTCAATAACATTGGCGTTTCAATGGTGTGCAATTTAGATATTTGAGCGGCTAAAGCCGTTAATGTTTTAAGCTGTCCTTGGTTAACCAAATCTTGACTTGATTGCTCTAATATATTTGCAGCCAAAACTGGATTACTTGCCGCAACAGCATGATGAATCGCCTCGAGTTGATAATTTTTTTCATTGAACCAAACCGCAGCTTGATGGTGTAATTTAGCCACTTTTTGTGGAATTAACTGTTTAAGTTTTTTAAGTAAAAATTGACGAAACAACTTATGGAGTCTAAACCAATGACGTTGCATATCAAGAGGTTGCATAAATAAGCCTTTTTCACAAAAACTTTCTAGTTGAGTTTGTGCGCCTGGCTCACCGGTTAACGCTTCACATAACGAGTTATTACAGCGATCTAATATGGCTATTTTTAACAAAAACAACTGCTGCTCCGTTCCTAAATGACGAAATACTTCCTCGGCTAGGAAATTGGTAATTTCATCGACTTCGCCTGTAATATTTTCAACCCAATCATGGGCATCTTCAATGCGAGGAAAACAAAGCATCGCCAAACGAATTCCGGCAATCCATCCTTCAGTTTTTTCAATAAGTTTTATAGCAATTGATTCATTGAACGACCCGGATAATTTTAATTCACCAAGCTGAGTTGCCTCAGTGGTGCTGAATTTTAATTCAAGATCACTAAGTTCAAATATATCGTTGTTCAGCTTTAATTTTGTTAAGCCCCAATCTGGCTTAGTGCGGCTTGCGATGACTAGTTGTTTTCCCTGTGGTATTCGTTGTTGTAACATAGACAATAAACGCATCGATTCAGGGTTTGTTATAACCTCAAATTCATCAATAAATAATACACTGGGTGCTCCTTTATTTGATAGTAGGTTTGATAGAATCCCAGCGTGCCAGTTAGTCACTTTACGCAAATCTTTTAGGGGATGGTACTCGTTGCTGTTTTTGTTCAATAGGTGATGTAAATAATAAAAAAGTCGTCCAGAGTCGTTATCATCATCATCAAGAGTGAGCCAGGCAGAGTTGATATTTTGTTGTTGCAGATATTGATGCCATTGAGACATTAACGTTGATTTTCCATATCCTGCCGAAGCGGTCAGAAGTACAAGTTTCTTGTCATGATTTTGCTGGTATAGCTCTATTAATCGCTGACGCTCAAGCAAATTCGTCCCCCAGGGAACGGGCGGGCTTATCTTGGTTTCCAACATATAATTGTCGTTTAAGTTCATATTTTTAATTATTATTTTTAATGGCTATGTTTGTATTAACTGTTGTTGAACACTAAACATACTGTT
>ENA-OSET01000360-OSET01000360.1-sediment-metagenome-genome-assembly--contig:-NODE-360-length-52077-cov-4.248442_pt1 | contig 52077 bp, 40 predicted proteins | sample MGYA00237882_ERZ534229 | MGnify/ENA primary metagenome ERZ534229 (study PRJEB26408, sample SAMN06266212) | sediment metagenome | isolation source: Hudson Canyon methane seep mesocosm | place: USA:Hudson...
GGGCTTCCGATATCAAAATAGAATTCAATCTTCTTAGTCATAGTGATTCCAAATGGTTATAAATTTAAATGAGGCTGTTTACCACTTCTCAATCCAAGGTCTGATGTCTAGTTCAAATGTCCATGCATTGCGTGCTTGTTCATGCAGCATGACATAGTTCTTAGCTAAATCTTTCGGCTGAACAACACCATCTTTCTCGATGAGTTTCTTATAATCTGGGTGATTATCTTTTATCCACTGTGTTTCCACTGCAGCGTCGATGACAACATGCGCGACATGAATATTTTTGGGGCCCAGCTCTCTAGCCATTGATTGTGCCAAGGCACGTAAACCATGCTTTGCACTTGCGAATGCTCCAAAAATAGCGCCGCCTCTAATGCTAGCCGTCGCACCGGTAAACAGAATGGTGCCGCTTTTTCGGGGGGCCATTTTTCTCGCCGCCTCTCGACCAACCAAAAAACCTGCAAAGCAGGCCATCTCCCATATTTTATGGAACTTTCTGGCGCTCGTATCCAAAATACTCATAGGAACATTAGCGCCAACGTTGAATACGACGACTTCAATCGGCCCAATTTCAGATTCAATTTTTGAAAATAGCGCTTCTACTTGATCTTCTTTACGTGCGTCCAACCCAAACCCAAATGCCTCATAACCTTCTGAGCATAATTCCTTCGCATACGACTCTACTGCTTCGGCAGTTCGGCGCGCCATGCAGACAGTAAAGCCTTTTTCGGCGAATTCTCTAGCGATAGCGCTTCCTATTGCATCGCCCGCGCCAACAATCAACGCTACTTTTTGTTCACTCATAACTAAGTGCTCCGTTCTCGATCTGAAATAAGCATAAGGCCTCGTTAGATAAGGTAAACTAACTAATATCTTTTTAAAAATGATTATTTATTGGGTTATAATAAGTTTTACTTATCTATCGAGATAAAGGTATGAACCCACCTCCTATCCAATGGCTACCTGTTTTCGCTAAGGCCGCAGAATACAAAAGCTTTAAAAAAGCAGCTGAGCACTTGAATGTTTCTCCTCCAGCCGTCAGCCAACAGATAAAGGCGCTAGAAGATTATTTGGGTGTATCTTTATTCAAGAGAAACGGGCCAAGACTTGATCTAAGCGAAGCCGGTGAGTTTTATTTTGAATCAGTTCAGCACACCATCAATACGTATCGATCTGGGTTTGAAGAATTTGATCGTCGCTTCAACAAACGAACACTACGGCTCAACACGCCATTATTTATCGCACAGGAAATCTTGATTCCTAACTATCTGGCATACAAAAAGCTAGAACCCTGTGCTGAATTGAGGATCACCACTGGCACCGAATATATCGACTTCGATGAGAATATTTCAGACGCCGCAATACGATTTGGAACAGGAAATTGGCCCGCTTTACATTCAAAGCTACTCAAAAAAATTGAGGTTAGCCCGGTCTGCTCACCTAGTTACTTTGAGAAGAATTTGTCAGGAAATAAGGCATTTTCAGACTGCATAAATGAACAAGTACTCTTGTCAACGACAGAAGAGATAGACGAATGGCGCGCTCTGTATCCTGAGGTAGACGCGAGAGAAATTATTGTCTGTGATTCCTATTTCTCGGTGATTAAATCTGCTGAAATAGGGCTGGGTGTAGCCTTGGGATTATTCCCTGCAATCAATTCTTGGGTCAACAATAAAAACCTCAAACTGATCACTCGTGACTTCGTTGATACTAAAGCCGGGTATTGGTTCGTCTACCCCAGACAAAGAAATCAGAATGACTTGCTAGATTCTTGCTATGACTGGTCAAAGGGATTATTCGAATCACTGCCAGCGCTTTCGGATTGAAACACTCGGTCAATTTTGAATTAATCGAGGCCAAATGTTAGGTAATGTTAGATTTAATCTAACGTTTATGTCTCAAAGCAACATTCTCTTAACGTTCCCCAAACAGACCGAACATAGGCGCTATGGAATACTGAGCATCCCTTAACCACTAGCGGATGTATTCTGTGATCGACCCTAATCGAAATGGTCTTCATAAAGACTTGCTCAAAGGTAAACAGACTAAATTTAGGCTATCCGGAATACTTCCCCGTGTAGACCTCCTCATTTTTTTGTTCGCGATGGTACTATTTTATGCTCACGTGAATGGCCAAGGTGGTGTGAATTGGCTGGTTCAACAACTGAGTCCTATCAGAGCCTACGAACTGACATTCTTCAGCGAGTTCGAGCCGGATGACAGCGAAGTCAACATATACACCTACTACCCCGCAAACAACACACGTCAGCAGATAATTGAGCACAAGCAATACGATCAAACTTCTCGTGACCTAGAAGTAACCGACAATGGTTCGGTTTTGCACTGGCTAGTCGACCCTGAAATTCAACAGGTGAAGTATCAAGTGAAAGTGATTACTCGACCTCTAGAATTTCATTTGAGCAAAAGTCTCAGTATCCCAATCACCGAGTACGATACTGATATTGCCAGGTTTCTAGAAGCCAGCGAGAACATTCAAGTTGATCACCCCGAAATAGCGGCATTGTGGCAAAGGATCAAACCTGAGAACAAGCAAGCGACTTACGATGTATTGCAAGCCATTTATGATTACACCTACAGCGAGTTGGAGACGGTAAAATTCAAGGGGACGACGGATGCCTTAACGGCGAGTAGGTTGGGTATTGCCAGTTGCAATGGCAAGAGCCGATTGTTTGTGGCGCTGGCACGCTTGAATAATCTTCCTGCACGCTTGGTTGGCGGGGTGATACTTGATGGAAGAGAAAAGCGTACTTCGCATCAATGGGTTGAGGTCTATGTGCAAGGGCATTGGATTCCATTTGGACCGACTAACGGCTATTTTGCTTCACTGCCGGCTCATTACCTACGACTGTACACCGGCGACCAAGTGTTGATACGTCATACCAGTAATATTAATTTCGACTACCACTTCGACATCGACGATGTATTAATATCGCCTGCGTTTTATACAAAAATACAGGGCCTAGATTTTAGTCAAGGTAATCTGACAAGCGCCTTGATAGACATGAATCTGTCGCCTAAAACGATTGGCATTGTCTTGTTATTCCCCTTATGTAGTTTGTTGATTACCTTTCTCAGAAATATCGTGGGTATCAAGACCTTCGGTATCTTCATGCCGATGTTAATTGCGGCGTCTTGTTCGTACACAGGCTTGCTCAATGGTGCGATTGGTTTTGGCGGTTTATTGTTCTTTGCTTGGAGAGTGTATGCATTCGCAGATCGTATGCACCTATTGAAGACAGCGAGACTAGCGATTGTGATCACCTGTGTTATTGGTGTGTCGATGACGCTGGTTCTATGGGGCGGAAAAGATTTACGCGTCGAATTGGGTATGCTCTCGGTTTTTCCGGTGGTGATCATTAGCTTTATCGCTGAACGACTACACCAATCGGTGAATGAGGAACATTGGCACGATACCTTGAAAACTAGTCTTGGGACTATCTTGACCATCGTTCTTTGTTACGGCTTATTCCAATCGATGATGCTCAAGAATATGTTTGCACTGTTTCCCGAAATATTCTTGGTTGTGCTGGCGATTCAAATTTATCTTGGCAGTTGGTCAGGCATAAGAATTTCGGAGCTATGGCGTTTCAAAGGGATTCTTTCTGGTTCAAATTCAGTATTGGGCATTAATGGGCGAAATAGAGAAATTATCTATCGTCATAACGACAAAGCGCTGCTCAGATTGGCGGCTGATAAATTGTCGTCAAAAAAGGTATTACGTGAAAAAGGTGTTCCGGTTCCAGACACACGATTGGTAATTAGTACATATGGTGATATCGACTCCTTGTCAGGATGTATTTCTTCTTACCCTAGCTTTGCCTTAAAGCCCAATAAGGGCTCACAAGGAAAAGGCATTATTGTGATATCAGATAAAACACAATCAGGCTGGCAGGGCCCAGGGCAAAAAAAATGGACCTTAAGTGAGCTAGAAAATCACGTAGGCGAAATATTATCTGGCTCATATTCTCAATCTGGCGATTCTGATTCTGCTTATGTAGAACCGCTTTTGTTGCAACATTCAACACTGCAAGACATCGCGCCAGAGGGCTTAAGCGACATACGAATAGTGGTTGCCAAAGGTAAGGCGATTAGTGCCATGTTGCGCATGCCGACACGGTCGTCCGCCGGAAAGGCAAACTTGCACCAAGGTGCGATAGGCGTTGCGATTGACTTGGTATCAGGGCGAACGACGGGCGCATCCCATAAGGGAAAAAAGATAGCCATTCACCCTGACAGCCGCTACAACCTATTGAATTTAGAAATACCTTTTTGGCCGGAAATTATAGCGATGGCAGAGCGTAGTTACGAAGCTATACCGTTAGCGTATTTGGGGGTGGATATTTGTATTGACAAGAATCTCGGCGCGATGGTGCTTGAAGTAAACGGACGTCCTGGTCTAGAAATTCAAAATGTAACAAATCGAGGGTTTTATCATGACTTGGTGGCAAAAATTGAAGCAACATAATCGCTCGTTTGGTGATCGTCGTAGCATAAAACGTGGTGGCCCTTTGATGGTGGGCGGCTTGTTGTTAGCGAGTATCGCCTTGTATTCCGAAAGCACCTTGAGAGATGCATCGATTGAATTGGATGCAATCAAAATTTCCACTTACTCGGATGATTCAAGTGATACCTATGCTGGAGATAATGAACTGCTCTTCAAGCTGAATAACCATGACGAAGAAGGCAAGGGGCAGGCTCTCCAGTCTGAAAAAAAGGTGACGTTTTCAGAAGCGCTGACTGAATCAAGAGCAGGTAACTATCAAATGGCAGCCCAGTTATATCAGAAGATTATTAGTGAAAAACCGAATCATCAAATGGCGGTGATCAATCTAGGTTTATTGCAAAAAAAAATGGGTGACTGTTCTACTGCAATCAAGACCTTAGAACGCGCGCTAGCCATATCTGGTGGCACACGAAAAGGTAAGATATATGCCCTGTTAGGGCGGTGCCATGAACAGCTTACCGGGTTTAAAACCTCGATGGATTACTACGAACGCTCTATTGAATTTCGCCCAGGGCACGCGCTAACTTGGCTGCGCTTAGCAAGGGTGTCGGGGGCAGCAAAACGTGATTATAACGACGTTATCGAATTCTTTGATCGTGCGATTTCGCTGAATGCAGGTGATCCTAAAACGTATTTGGCAAAGGCAAACTACCAGTTCTTAGTTTTAGATTTTGAAGGAGCTGTAAAGACGCTAAAAAGTAAGTTGATGCTTGCGTCAAAGCAAAGTGAGCACCTTAGAGCTATCAGTCGTCTATCAACACTTTCATATTTCGAGCAAGGAAAATTCAACAAGGCTAAGCAAGTTGCTAAGACACTACGGAGCCAATTAAAGAAAGTGAGCGTTCGAAATGCACAGTACCAATTCGACAAGGCGCTGATAGCTTTGACGCAGAAACAGTACAAGAAGGCTATATCGCTTTTACTTAAATCCCAATTGTCTGGCTCGCAGCGCGATGTCGAGAGTTTGAAGGCGAGAATTTTTGAGATGAATGGCCAGGGGCAGCAGGCAATTTCGGTTTGGAAAACGATGTTGGATAGTTCGGACCATGCCTATATAGCTTCATCACGAATCGCGTCGATTTTGAGCGAGCAATCAGGTCAGCGTCAACAGGCATTAGACATATACCAGACACTCTTGGCCCAGCCAATATACAGAGCGGAAGTATCAAGTGATATCGCCAAATTAGCGATCAAGATGAATGACGAGGTGCTTGCTTATAGCTCGGTAGAACTCTCACGATCTCTGCGTCCAAAAAAGAGAAAGTACAAGTTACTTTTGGCTCAGGTAGATAGTCATTTTGGCAAGGTGCCTAAAGCACTAGAAAGCTTAGAAACTCTTGCCGAGGCGTACCCGAAAAGTCGAAAAGTTCTACGTCAATGGGCAGGAACTCTGGCGCAAGATGGTCAAACAGGATTATCGATCTCTAAATTTAAAGTGCTAACGCTTAACAACGAAAATAAATCAGATCTCCTGTCATTGGCTAAACTATTAATTCAGTTAGACAAGCAAACTGAAGCGAATGAGGTGCTAATGCGATTATTGGAGAAACACAATGGTCATATCGAAGCGAGATATCTGTTGGCAGAAAACTTGTGTTTGGAGGGAGACCGAACAGGGTGCCAATACCAGGCAGGTCTCGTTCTTAAGTTAGACAAGAATCATTCTGGCGCTAAACAATTAGTGTCTCATCTTCAATTTGAAAAACAGAAAGGGTAATAAGTATGTTAAGTCGTCATCAAAAATTATCGAAGCTTGTGTTGCTCCCGCTACTAGTGCTAAGTGCCACGGTTGACGCTAAGCAGTCATCTCAAGAGCAAACTAAAGCTGAAATCAAGCTTAGTTCGAGTATGGCTTATGACTCAAACCCTTTTCGTTTTTCGAAGAGACTCAAGCCTAGCGGCTCGGAATATATAGAAACAAAAATTCGAGCTAGCTATGATCTAAATCAGTCCTTCTCCTTTGAGGCAAAGCTAGACGATAAACGCTATGGTAGCGATACAGACGAAGCGAATTCGATCAAATATACCCTAGGCACCGCGTTCGTAAACCGGTTCAAATTTTTGGATCGAAAAAGCCGCTTTCGATCGAAGTTAAGGTGGGGGCAATTCGATAAAACGTATGTGAGCCGAAGTACTGGTGAGATTGCGCAATGGAGCAATGAGGAGATTGGCGATCGTTATGACTATTCTTATTGGGAGTCTAAGAACGACCTGAGCTGGAAGTATAATAAGCAGACTCGTTTAATCATGAATTTAGACCATTATGATAAAAATTATCAAGACTTTAGTGATGCAACAATAAGTGATTTAGATTACAGCGAGACCTCTCTCGGTTTTACTTGGGGTCATAAATTTAATAAGCAGCACAAACTCAAAGCAAAAATAGAACATACTCTACGGAGCTACGACGACTATCGGGCTCACGATAAGGGCGGCGTTGATGTAGCGGGTAGCGATCTTGAATATCGTACGTGGATGGCTCGATTGACTTACAGTGCAAAATTGGGCAACTCATGGAGACTATCAGCTATTTCGCAGATCGCTGAGCGTAAAGATAATGCAGTCGGTTATGATGATTCAACTAAAACGATCGTGCGACTTGGTGTCGATTATCACGTTAGTCCTGTGTCGGTATTGAAGGTATCGGTCATGCACACCAAGAATGACTACTCCAGTCGCGCAGCGGAACAAAACGTGGTTGATGATGATCAACATGAAGAGACGGGCTTTCGATATAGGTTTCAGTACGAGCGAGAGCTTCAGAGCGTCAAAGGTTTGAGTGTTATATCAGCCTATCGCTATGACGATAAAAAATCAGGAAAAGCCGACTACCAACACAATCGTAGTCAGGTGTCGTTAGGGCTTGAATACAAGTTGTAATTGAGTCAGTGAACTCACGCGTTTGCCAATAGATAGTTTACGATTCGCTTACTGCTCTGCCCATCCACTTTGCCGGCTAGGTTCTCTGTATGCTGTCGTCGGCGGTCTTCGAATTCAGAAGGTTGCCTGATCTGACTATCTACGGAGTATTTTAGTTCACTATAATTTTTAGCATGGATCGAAATATCGGCATACTTGTATAAGTCTTCGTCCATTCGACCTTTGAAGCGATAACTAAATATGCCGCGATAGCTCCATCGTAGTTTGTAGAAATCACACCAAACGACGGGCTTATTCAAGGCAGAAAATTCAAACAGGGTAGAGGATGCATCGCTGATCAGTACATCGGCGACAGCCATAAATGGCAATATGTTTACGTCGTCAAGCTGCGCGAGGTACACATTGCTAGATTGGCTCCAGTGTTCGAGCAAGGCTTTTTGTTTCTTATACTTAGGTTTTGCCAGAGAAAAGAAGTGGGGTTTCAAAATAACGTTGTATTCACTGAACTCATTGGCGAAGCTTTTGGGTAAACATTCAATACTACTGGGGTAAAATGTGGGTGCGTAGAGCACTGTTTTTTTATTGTTATCCAAGCCCCAAGTAGAAGGTGAAAGCTCGCTCATTTCACCGTTTATAATAGGATCTAGCTTGGCATACCCCGTATCGACAAACGTTAATGCGGGGTAGAGCGCTCTTAGTCTTTTCGTACGATAAGGGCCTTCAACAAAGCGTACGCTAGTTGGACTATCTGATACTGTGTAATAACAGGACTTAGGGCCAATACCATGACTTAGTAAGGCGGTCTTGGAGTATTCATGAATTTCTTCTAAGCGGTCAAAATTATTGCCTAGTAAAATCCAATCAGGTTTGTTTTTGAGATATATTTGTCTTGCTTCTGCTTCATCGGCCACCCATTTTACAGACAATTCTAAGCGATCAATTATGTCTTGTTGTTGGCGTAGAAAGTCGTCGTTCTTATAGAAGATAAAGGTACAGATTGCGCCATTTTCTTCGAGCAATTTGCGAAGAGGGGTGTACTGGGGAAGGTAATATAGCTGTAAGACGTCAAAGTAGACTTTCAATATATTGGCTCAGTTTGAAGAGGTATTCGAGGATGATACGTCTAAAAATACGCGGGTTCAAATAGGAAGGAAATCACCAATTAATTGTTGTAGCATGGCCAGCCTAAACATATACATGATCGACTTTTAATAGGACAAAGAATTGAGTGACTTAACTTTTCGTGAAAGGCTTCGCAGTTTTGGCTATCTAGTGGCGTTGAATTCAATTTTGTTGATGCTAATGTGCTCGCGCTATTTTGCGTTTTTACCTGCCTTCCCTGAGAGCAATCTTGCGATTGTATTTATCATCGTAAGCGTGATCAGCCAAATGATCATCTTGGCGGGTATTGTTGGCTTGGTCGCACTTCCTACGGTTTTCTTACAAGGCAACTTGCGACGAGTTGTTCAGGCTAGTATTGCGACCTTTGGTGTTGCGTTACTGCTAAACGACACTATGGTCTTCGCCCAGTACCGTTTTCATATTAATGCGGTAGTGGTTGATATGGTGATGTCAGATGATGTGGTGATTTTTCCTCTTATTATGTGGCTAACCGCAATTTCGACCTTAGTCGTTTTGTTTATTACTCAATTTTTTGTGATACGAAAGATTGATGCTGTTGTGCAGAATAAGCCTCAAGTGAAGGGTAAGTTCCGTCGAAGGTTTGTGTTGGTGTTTGTAATTACTCTCTTAGGGACGCATGGCATTCATATTTGGGCCGCGGCTCAAGCGTATCAACCAGTTACGATGTTAAAGCGATATTTGCCTTTGTTCTATCCCGCCACGTCGAATCGAACGATGTCCAAATGGGGCTTGGTTGACGTAGAGGCCATCAAGCGTCAGAAAGCGATGAAGTTATCGGGAAAGAGCGACCTGAAGTACCCTATTCAACCCATTACCGGCGAGTTGCCTACAAAGCCCGTTAATATCGTGTTTCTTATGGTGGACTCTTGGCGTGCAGATAGTTTTAATGAAGACAATACGCCAAATATGTGGGAGTTTGCTCAAAAGGGGCAAGTATTCGACAAACATTTATCTTCTGGTAATGCCACCAGAATAGGGGTGTTTGGTGCGTTCTATGGTTTGCCAGGTACGTATTGGCATTCTATATATGCTAATACCAGAACGCCGGTTATGATGGATAGGGTTCAGGAACTTGGCTACGAAATAGGTGTTTTTGCGGCAGCCAAATTGACTAACCCTGAATTCCACCAGACGGTATTTGGTGGCATTCAGAATCTAAGAGTCAGGTCGAAAGGCGCATCTCCTTACCGTAAAGATAAAAATCTGACAGACGATTGGTTAAAGTGGAATAACAGCCGCGACAAGAGCGAGCCAGCATTTTCCTTTCTCTTTTATGATGCGCCGCATGGATATGACTTTCCTCTGGACTACCCCAAGAAATACAAGCCGATGGCCCCGCAAGTCAATTACCTAGAGTTAGACAACGACTACGACGCAGAACTTATCTTCAATCGCTACAAGACCAGCGTTCACTATGTTGATAGCCAGGTCAAAAGAGTGCTCGATAATTTGCAGAAAAGTGGTGAGCTTGAAAACACCTTGGTTGTGATCACGGGAGATCATGGGCAGGAAATGAATGACAATAAACTTAACTTCTGGGGGCATAACAGTAATTATACTGACCCACAGATACAGGTCCCGTTCGCGATGATTGGCCCAAAAATTGACGCGCAAGTGAGCCCTTGGGGTCGGGATAAATTCACGGCTCACCAAGATATTGCTCCAACGATCATGAAAAACTATTTGGGCGTGACGAACGCGGTCTCAGATTACTCTACGGGTGTAGATCTAATAGGTACACCAATAAAACGAGAGTGGGTAATCGCGGCAAAATACAGTGGTTATGCCTTGGTGACAGACGATTATATCGTGGAAGTCGGCGCGGGTGGTTTGTATCAACTGCTAGACAAAACCAATCGTCCAAGTGAAGAGTCTATTAATTTCAAACACTTGAAAGAAGCCTTTGAACAAATAAGGCGTTTTAGCGAGTGAACTCCAGCTTTATTATCGCTTGATATCTCTAGGTTAGATTCGTTTTTAGAGGGTTTATTACTCGCGTTAGTTTTAACCACCTTGTTATCGACTACACTGATGAGATAACTAACACAGGAAGAAAACCATGCTCAGACGAACAAAAATCGTAACTACACTCGGACCCGCTACAGACCGGGATGATAATTTGAGAAAGATTATCGAAGCGGGTGCCAATATGGTTCGTCTGAATTTCTCTCACGGTTTAGCGGAAGACCATGTAAAGAGGGCAGATGACGTTAGAGCAATTGCTAAAGAGCTCGATACGCATGTCGCTATTTTAGGAGACTTACAAGGGCCTAAAATTCGAATATCGACTTTCAAAGACGATAAGGTAACACTGGATCTAGGCGCTAGCTTTGTTTTGGATAGTGAGTTGTTGCCTGGTGAAGGTGATGTAAATCAGGTTGGCTTGGATTACAAACACTTGCCTAAGGAGGTTGCGTCGAACGACATACTTATGCTCGACGATGGCCGTATTCAATTGAAGGTTTTGTCGGTAAAAGGCTCGCGTGTCACAACAGAAGTAACCGTATCTGGTGCGTTGTCAAATAACAAAGGGATTAACAAAAAGGGTGGTGGCCTGTCTGCAGCAGCACTGACAGACAAGGACAAAGCAGATATAAAGACCGCAGCGATGATCGGTGTTGATTACTTAGCGGTGTCATTTCCTAGAAACGGTGAGGATATACACTACGCAAGAAGCCTAACGAAAGCGCTCGACTTCGATACTAAAATTGTTGCGAAGGTAGAGCGAGCAGAATCAGTTGCGACCGAAGCTGCGATGGATGACATCATACTCGCCTCAGATGCCGTCATGGTTGCCCGTGGCGATCTCGGTGTGGAGATTGGAGACCCAGAGCTAATGGGGGTTCAAAAACAATTGATCAAACGTTCACGCAAACTCAACCGAGTGGTTATTACAGCGACTCAAATGATGGAGTCGATGGTGAGTGCGCCAATGCCAACACGAGCCGAAGTAATGGATGTAGCCAATGCAGTTCTAGATGGAACTGATGCAGTGATGTTGTCTGGTGAAACTGCAGCGGGCCAATATCCTGTTGAAACGGTTAAGGCGATGGCTGAAGTATGTGTAGGTGCAGAGAGGCAAAGAAGCGCGAATATGGCGACTTACCGAATGGACTATACCTTTGATAGCATTTCACAAACTGTGGCGATGTCCACTATGTTTGCAGCTAATCATATGCCGGGAATGAAGGCGATTGTGACACTCACCGAGAGTGGAAGTACGGCATTGATGATGTCACGTTTGAGCTCCGGAATTCCGATATTTTCGCTGTCTCGGCACATAAAAACACTTAACCGAACCTCGCTATACCGAGGAGTCTATCCAATAAAATTTAATGTAATGGACTCTGATATAAATGTTGTGACCTCAGCGGCGATCGATAAACTGAAAGAACTAGGTTTCTTGAAAGAAGGTGATATGTTGATTATGACGCACGGGGATAATCAAAAAATGACGACAGAGACGAACACCAATAAGATTCTCACAGTTGGTTAACCTGACTAGTCAGTATTGTCGGGCTGCCAAAAATTGGCGCTTTAAGTGACGCCCGACAAAGTACTGAGTAATTAACTCACTTAGTACCTTGCTAGATCGACTTATTCACCAACATATCTAAGCACTAACAGGCTCTTGAGAAAATACCTCTGGTGCTTCTTCGTAATTCTTTAATAGATTAACCACATCCTTGGCCTTTCTTCCCCGCATTGCGCACGTCGTCATCATTCCTGCCATCAGTGCGCCACCTACGCCTGCGGTCATAACGTCTGACCCCGTCATATAAAAGTTCTTAACCGGTGTAATTGGGTGTAAAAACGGTTTTTTGAAGCGGTCAACAAAATGGTCGAGCGCTAACATTTCGCCCGCGCTGTTCTTTTGATACCAGTTAGTTGAAAGCGGTGTGGATAGTTCTGAATAGGTCAATCTTTCGCGCAGTTGAGGATGACGTTCAAATAGCTTTTCTAGCAAGCGATCAGCGAATTTTGCCTTGAACTGCTCATAATCCTCACCACGCTTTTGCCATTGGCTTCCGTCCCATTGTTTAAACCAGTCCATGTTAGCTGGTGTTACAACTTCTACAGTCGATTTACCTGGGTAACGATTGTTCCAATCGGGGTCTTTAGCGGATGGGAATGAAATATACACAAGCGGAAATTCTTCATCCGGATTCGCCATGTATTTTTCTAGGTTGTCGTCGTGATCACCGTTCGGATAAATCCATAAATTTGTCGTGGTGAGACCTAAATCCTCTGCAGTACCGTCAAACCCCGCATAAATGCATAAATGACCACTTGAACGTTTGACTTGCTGGCACCATTTATCAACACCTAGCTTATTCTGTGTCTCGTTGGGGAGAAGCTTGTTCACTGTGTTGTAGAAACCAGCGTTACTAACGATCTTGTCAGCCATGATTTCGGAGCCGTCGGCCATTCGGACCCCATAGGCTTTGTTATCTCTGATCAGTACTTCTTCAACGTCGGCATAAGTGAAGACTTCGCCCCCGCTTTTTTGAATAGTAGGAATAATACTGCGCGCAATCTCAGATGAGCCTCCAACAGGGTATGCGCCTCCAGCTAGATAATGCTTTGCGATTAGTGCATGCATAAGAAAAGCCGCATCTTTGGGACATTGACCATAGTTGCCCCATTGCCCAGTCAGTACAGATATTAGTTCTTGATTCGATGTTAAATCTTCTAATGCTTCACGGGTGCTTTGAAAAAATACTTTGGGTACCAAGAATGGGCGGATTTTATTGTATGCCTTGGCCATCAATCGTGGCATTCCCTGACCAGCGAAGAATTTTGGGGTATATCGACTAACATCTCGAATGAGTTGAATGTAGTCATCGATCACGGCGTGTTCTTCTGGAAATCGTTGCTTTAACATATCGGCAAATTTTTCTCTGCCAGCACAAAAACTGTACTCATCCTTGTTGATGATGACTCTGTCATATTCGTCATCCATAGCGGCCCACTTTAAGCGGCCCTCGCTAATGACATCAAAGACTCTCCGCAAAGTAGAAGGTTTATGCACTTCACCAACATAGTGAACCCCGACATCCCACTCGAAACCTTCGCGTTCGTATGCATGGGTATAACCGCCCGCAGTGTAATGCTGTTCAAGCACGCAAACTTTTTGGCCGAGTAGAGATAGAAAGGCTGCATTGGTCAAACCGCCAATACCTGAACCGATCACAATGGTGTCATAGTGCTTATCAGCTCTTTTGGCTCGAAAGCGTCTACCTGTTTTTACGTTTACTCTCGCCATTGTAATTCTCACTTTTGTTTACCAAGTACAACAAAACCAATGCAAGTTATGCATTTTCGGGAATCATAGCGGAAAAGAGCCCTATATGCAATTAGTTGCATATAGGGCTCTTGGTTATGATTATGATTGCGTGGGTAAGGTTTTGTTTACGCCGCTTCGGAATTCGCTTTATTCAATGATTGATTAATCGCTGAGATGATTGAGTTCAATGATGCGCTTACAATGTCTTCGTGAATAGATACGCCTTGATAGGCTGTTCCATTAATTGTGACCTGAACATACGAAATTGCTTTAGCATCGCTACCTTTTTCAATGGCGTGTTCACTGTATTCCTGAATCTCTAGACTAAAGCCCATGTGCTGCTGAATGGCTTTTGAGAATGCATCGACCACCCCGTGCCCTTCGCCAGAAATCTGCGCAGGCTTATTGCTAACCACTATTTTTGCACTCAAATGGTCTAGCACGTCGCGTTTGAAACTGAATGTGCCAAGAGATACTGGTCCTGTTTGTGAGATGTATGCCTTATTGAATAAGTCCCAAATATGCTCTGACGACACTTCGCCACCATTGGTTTCGGCGTGTTGTTGGACCTGTTTACTGAACGCAATTTGGAGCCATCTGGGCATATGAACGTTGTAGTCTCTCTCTAAAGAATAGGCTACGCCACCCTTACCCGATTGAGAGTTAACACGAATAACTTCCTGATAGTTTCGACCTAAATCTGAAGGGTCGATTGGTAAATAAGCGACTTGCCATGGTTTGTCGCTGGTTTGGATAGCTAAGCATTTTTTGATCGCATCTTGATGACTTCCTGAAAAAGCAGTAAATACCAGCTCTCCCGCGTAAGGGTGCCTTGGGTGTACTTCTATTTGGGTACAATCGTTGACCAACTGAACAATTTTAGCCATGTTCGACAAATCAAGTTTTGGGTCGATACCTTGGCTATATAGGTTCATCGCCATGGTAATGATATCCATGTTTCCTGTTCGTTCCCCGTTTCCCATAAGGGTTCCTTCTACTCGTTGTGCGCCTGCCAAAACGGCAAGCTCGGCAGCCGCAACACCGCAACCTCTGTCGTTATGTGTATGCACGCTGACGATAATGGCATCGCGCTTTTTAACGTTGGCGCAGAACCACTCAATTTGGTCGGCGAATACATTGGGCATGGTCATTTCAACTGTCGCCGGCAAATTGATAATTGCAGGCCTGTCAGGTGTTGGTTGCCATACTTCGGTAACAGCGTTAACAACATCTATAGCGAAGTCTAGCTCCGTGCCGGTGAAACTCTCGGGCGAGTACTGAAATACCCATTCAGTCGATGGAGATTCGTCGGCGAAGCGTTTTACAGTTTCAGCACCTTCTACAGCAATATCAATAATCCCCTGACGATCAAGTTTGAAGACTTGTTCACGCTGTATTTTGGACGTCGAGTTGTAGACATGGACGATCGCTCGTCGTGCGCCTTTTAGTGATTCAAATGTTCTTTCTATCAAGGCTGGACGAGCTTGGGTTAATACTTGAAGGGTGACGTCCTCCGGCACTTTATCCTCTTCGATCAACCATCGAACGAAATCAAAATCTGGTGCTGATGCTGATGGGAAGCCAACTTCAATTTCTTTAAAACCAATATCCACTAATAGCTTGAACATCGCTTTTTTTTGTTCAACCGACATAGGTTCGACTAGCGCCTGGTTGCCATCTCTTAAGTCAACACTTCCCCAAATGGGTGCCTTGGTGATCACTTTATTAGGCCACTTTCGTTCAGGTAAATTAACTGGTTTTGCCGGAATGTACTTGTTGTGATTAAAGCGATTTTTACTGTTAGTGGTCATGAGCGTGGCTCTTTTGAGTGAGTGTCTGTTAGAAGAAAGTATAGATCGATTTACGTAGTGATTGTTTGCTTTTTAGCTAGTTAATGGCACTATAAAGGGAGTTAATCACCACAATATGTACTTTTATTGGTGATTAAATGCTAATAATCTCGCAGAGTTGGAGGATTGGTTTGAGAGATAATATGATCAGCCTTGATCGTACGGATAGAAGAATACTAGAGCTGCTTCAAAACGATGGTCGTATCAGTAACCTAGAATTGGCTGACAAGGTGGGCTTGTCAGCATCCCCTTGTTCTCGTCGGGTGAAACAGCTAGAAGACTGCGGCATTATTAACAAGACCGTGACCATATTGAACAGAGAGAAATTAGGGCTAAAGCTATCAGCCATTGTTCAGATAAGTATGGATAGGCATACACCTGATCGTTTCGAGACATTTGAGGAAACGTTGCTAGGTTGTCCTGAAGTGATTTCTTGCATGTTAATAACAGGCCAAGCAGCAGACTATATGATTGAGGTACTTGTAGAAGATATGGATGCTTACCAGGCTTTTCTTCTTGGCAAGCTAACACGAATACCTGGTGTAACTGGTGTGCACTCTAGTTTTGTTCTGAGAAAAATTATAGATCGCACGGCGGTACCTCTAAATCACATGAAATAAGAGTGATTTAGGAGGTCGAATATGCTCCAACGGATGGCACTTATTAGGTCAGCTCGACGGTATATACTCTTCGTTTTCTGAATCTAACAGAGTGTCTCGATAAATTTTCACCGAGGCGCTCCGCGCTGTACAGAGATGAGCTGCCGCACTAAATATAGATATATAATGGCAGCTTATATTAGCCGATATCCTTGTTCTTTGTTCAGATTAACTTCTATTTGTGTCTTCTCTGTGGAGCGCGTAGCGCCTCGGCGCTTCTCGGTGGTGAAACATATTTTTTACTAAATCTAAGTAGCCTAGTAAGTATCATTCGAGTGTAAGTTCTTTTTTTTTTCGAACTCAGACTATAGAATGCCTGAAAAACCAGTTTCAATACGATTGCCACAGGTAAGTAGGTGGTGTTCAAGAGGATATCGTATGACGGAAAAAGTCGTCGTAATTTACTCGGGGGGGATGGACTCATTCACCTTGCTCAACCAGGCAATTGCACAAGGCAAGAAACCTTTCGCTCTGTCTTTTAACTATGGGCAAAAACATTCAAAAGAGCTTAACTACGCCCAGAAAGTCTGCGATGAATTAGCGCTGCCTCATAAAATTGTCGATATTACGGCTATTCATCAGTTACTCCTTGGGTCCTCGTTAACGGATGATATTGAGATTCCTGAAGGACATTATGAAGAAGAAAGCATGAAGTCTACGGTTGTGCCAAACCGGAATATGATCATGTTATCACTTGCGATTGCATATGCGGTTTCGATCAAGGCGGAGTCGGTTTATTACGGCGCACATGGTGGGGACCATGCGATCTACCCAGATTGTCGGCCTGAATTTATCGAGAAAATGTCAGCAGTGTCTAAAGTAGCAAACTATGAAGATATTGATATCATTGCGCCGTTTCAGGATATAGATAAAACGCAAATACTAAGCAAAGGCTTGGCAATGGGATTGGATTACGCCAAGACCTGGACTTGCTATAACGGGCGAGAAAGAGCATGTGGTAAGTGCGGCGCTTGCCAAGAGCGTTTAGAAGCCTTTCGTGATAATGATCTATCAGACCCTGTTTCTTATGAGTCAACATAAAGAGCGACCATGATCAATGGCTAGATATGCGATCGGAGATATACAAGGCTGCTATCAATCGCTCTTAAACTTGCTTGATGAAATATCTTATCATCCAGAGAAAGATAGACTCTGGTTTGCAGGCGACCTCGTCAATCGAGGGCCTGACTCGCTTAAATCCCTCCGCCTAATAAAGCGCCTTACAGAAGAAGAAAATCGACCTGCTAAAGTGGTACTAGGAAATCACGACCTACACCTAATGGCTTTGTATTACACGAATACATCTCCACGAAAGAAAGATACCTTCGACGAGATATTAAGCGCGCCAGATTGTGATGAACTGATGACTTGGTTGAGGCATCAGCCCTTAATGGTTTGGAGCAAAAAACACGATATTGTAATGAGTCATGCGGGTATTCCCCATAAATGGTCAATCAAAAAGGCATTTTCGTTAAGCCAAGAAGTGTCTGATCGCTTAACCGGTCCGGATTTCATCGAATTTTTTAAGGTCATGTATGGCAATCAGCCGGACAATTGGGCATCCTCTTTAGAGGGATTAGATCGTTTGCGAGTGATTACTAACTATTTCACTAGAATGCGATTTATTAAGACCTCTGGCAAGCTTGATTTCGATGCCAAAGAGTCGGTAGGAACAGGGCCTGACAACTACGCACCGTGGTTCAACCTAGATAGAAAGGAAAAGACCAGGTTAGTGTTCGGCCACTGGGCGGCTTTGGAAGGAATAACGGGCAAAACGCAATTTCAGGCGGTTGACACAGGCTGTGTTTGGGGTGGAACGTTAACCGCATTGAACCTTAAAACATTAGAACGCACGTCTACCGCCTATAGGGGAAAGAGCTAGATTATGAAAGTGACGGTAGGGTTTACTCTCGTCGCGGGAGCAATATTTGCTTTGCTATCGGTGGTAATTGGTGCATTTGGCGCTCACGCCTTAAAGCCGCTTCTTTCGGTTGACATGCTAGCGGTGTTTAAAACGGCGGTTCAATATCAGATGTTTCATGCTTCGGCACTCTTGATTACTGGCCTGTTGATGTCGCAAAACATGATGAGTAGTAATTTGAAGTACCTAAGAATATCGGTAATCTTATTCATGATAGGCATTACGCTGTTTAGCGGAAGCCTTTACCTGTTGGCCTTGACTGAAATAAAAATAATGGGCGCGGTGACTCCACTGGGCGGCGTCGCTTTTATAGCAGCATGGATTTGCTTTGTTATTGGTGCTAGAAATTTTAGTAACCCTAATTGATTGAGTAAAAAATGATCAAAATTCAAGTAAATGGTGACACCTTAAGCGTCCCAGAGAATGCAAAGCTTACTGACTTAGTAACGCGAATGGAGTTGGATGGAAAACGGTTTGCGATCGAAGTGAATGAAGATATCATTCCCCGAAGTGAGCATGCCCAGTACCAGCTACAAGTAAACGACCAAGTAGAAATCGTTCAAGCAATTGGCGGTGGTTAGATTTAGATTAGACATCCAGATTGATAGAAAAGTGATAAGAAAATGACTCAAAACATAAAAACAGATAGCCCGCTAATCGTAGCTGGAAAAACTTACCAGTCACGCCTTCTTGTAGGAACTGGAAAATATAAAGACCTCGAAGAATCGCGGCTTGCCATCGAGGCGAGCGGGGCGGAAATCGTCACAGTGGCGGTGCGCCGTACCAATATAGGGCAAAATCCAGACGAGCCAAACCTACTCGATGTGATCTCACCCGAAAAATACACTATTTTGCCAAATACCGCGGGTTGTTATACCGCTAAAGATGCGGTTAGAACGTGTCGATTGGCCAGAGAATTATTAGATGGTCACGACCTGGTGAAGTTAGAGGTGTTAGGTGATCAAAAGACCTTATACCCTGATGTGACCGAAACACTTAGTGCGGCACAAACCTTGATTGACGATGGTTTTAACGTCATGGTGTATACAACAGATGACCCTCTAGTTGCAAAGCGTTTGGAGGATATGGGTTGTGTAGCGGTAATGCCATTAGGTGCACCTATTGGTTCAGGTTTAGGTATACGTAATCCCTATAACATTCGAATGATTTTAGAAAACGCTAACGTGCCTATTTTGGTCGATGCGGGTGTAGGCACAGCGTCAGATGCTTCAATCGCGATGGAACTTGGTTGCGATGGGGTTTTGATGAATACCGCAATTGCGGCGGCACAAGATCCAATATTAATGGCACGAGCAATGCGATTGGCAGTTGAAAGCGGTAGGGATGCCTTTATTGCAGGTAGAATGCCGAGGAAATTATACGCCTCAGCTTCTTCGCCTTTAGACGGTTTAATTCTCTAATTGGTAAAACGAAATGACAGAAAAAAAACAGACAGATAAAAAAGAAAAACCAAATCGTCGCCAACAGATTCTCGAAGTATTGGCAGAAATGCTAGAAAAAAATCCGGGGGAGAGAATTACCACGGCAAAATTGGCGAAGCAAGTTGGCGTCACCGAAGCGGCTTTGTATCGTCACTTTCCTAGCAAGGGCAAGATGTTTGAAGGCCTACTCGAATTCATAGAAGAGTCAATTTTTACACGTATTACCAAGATTAACAAAGACGTCGAAGGTGGTGTCGACCGTCTGCAAAGAATACTCATATTTGTATTAGCCTTTGCCGAAAAGAATCCCGGACTGAGTTGCCTGATGGCTGGTGGCGCGCTGGCAGGCGAAAAACCCAAACTGAGGCAACGGTCTAGTCAAATCTTTGAGCGGCTGGAAACTGAAATTCGGCAGGTAATACGTGAAGCAGAGATTCGAGAGAAAAAATCACTACGGATGACGGGAACGAACGGAGCAAGTATGTTGGTGATCAACCTAGAAGGTCGAATTCACCAGTATGTGCGTTCTGATTTCAAAATGTCGCCAACGCGAGGTTGGTCGGCACATTGGCCCTTATTGGCCGCTGGCTTATTTCAGTCTCTTTAGTGAAAAAATTTACTGCACTTCGTCTCAGTAATTATTTCAAATCATTGCCAGTCGGTTTCTATAGCCAACTGACTCCCCATACTTTGGACGATCCCAGGCTTGTTGCGGTGAGCACTGGGTTGGCCAACGAACTTGGTATAGATCCAACTAGTCTAGATTCTCCAGAAGCGCTCTCTATCCTTTCGGGCGGCTCTTTATTGAGTGGGTCTGAGCCCTTAGCGATGAAATATACAGGGCATCAATTCGGCTATTATAATCCAGATCTTGGTGATGGTAGAGGCTTGTTGTTAGGGGAATTAACGGACCATAATAATCTGACATGGGATTTTCATCTTAAAGGAACAGGCAAAACACCTTACTCTCGCCAGGGTGATGGTCGCGCTGTTCTCAGGTCAAGCATTCGAGAATTCTTATGTAGCGAAGCCATGTATGGACTTGGTATTCCTACAACGCGTGCTCTTAGTGTCGTGAGTTGTCAGAACAAAGTGTTCAGAGAACAGGTTGAAACGGCCGCGACCGTGTTGCGTGTTACGCCGAGTCATATCCGCTTTGGTCATTTTGAATATGCGTTTCATATAGGCGGAATAGAAAAGCTCAAAGCGATGTGTGATTACACGCTAAAGCAATATTACCCCTGTGTTGTGGGGAGTTCGAAACAATATGAAGACCTATTTGTATTAACCGCAGAAAAAACAGCATCTCTTATCGCCAAGTGGCAGGCCTTTGGTTTTGCCCATGGCGTGATGAATACAGACAACATGTCTATTTTGGGCGAAACGTTTGACTATGGCCCATTCGGTTTTATGGAATCATTCGACTCAGGTTATATCTGCAATCACTCGGATACTGAAGGGCGATACGCGTTTGATAGACAGCCCGCCGTAGCGCATTGGAATTTAAGCGTATTGGCTCACGCGATGAGCCCTCTTCTAGAACAGGATGTTTTGGCTGAGGGCTTGAAGCGATACGGAGAGGTGTTTGATCGTGATTATATGAACTTGATGTCGGCCAAATTGGGGCTTGAGCCTGGAGGTGATAATCAAGAGTTGGTTGTCAAAACGCTGAATATGTTGGCAGAGAATAAGCTAGATTATAGTTATTTCTTCCGAAAGATTAGCGATGTAGGGCAAGGTGAGACTGAAGCCTTGCTTCGAGACTTATGCGTCAATCGACAAGGGTTTGATCAATGGTTGTCTGACTATAAAGAGAAAACTGACTTTACAACAGAAGAGCACCGGACGCAGAGAAAGCTCAACATGGATTTGGTAAACCCCAAATACATTTTGAGAAATTACCTTGCACAGCAAGCGATTGACCTAGCCCAAACCGGTGACTATTCATTAGTACGAACGCTTTATGCTGTTTTGCAACGACCTTTTGATGAACAAGTGGAACACTCCGCATTTGCTGAGCTTCCACCTGGCTGGGCCGAACAGATAGAAGTCAGCTGTTCTTCTTAGTCTTCATTCACGATCGAGATCAAATGTATTTCGAAAATCAAGGTTGCCTTAGGAGGTATGGCGGGTGGTGAACCTGCTGCTCCATAGGCTAGTTCATGTGGCACCACGATTCGCCACTTAGCCCCGACAGACATCATAGACAAGGCTTCGGTCCAACCTGTGATTACTTGATCGAGACTAAATTCGGCTGGCTCGTTTCGAGTGATTGAACTATCAAAAACCTGGCCATCAATAAATGAACCGTGATAATGCACTTTGACGACTTGCTTGCCGTCAGGTTTTACACCGTTCGACGCTTCAAGTATTTCATATTGCAAGCCAGAGTCAGTGGTGCTGACGCCTTCTCGCTTTGCATTTTCTTCGAGAAATGAGTGGCACAAATTCTGATAATTCTCGGCGCGCTCGGATTCCACTTTTTTGCGGCTTTCTTTTACAGCATCATAAGCTTCATTCAATTCGCCATCGGATAACACTGAAGGTTCACCGTTAAAACACTGTCTCAGTGCTTGAATCGTTGCTTCGATATCCATACCTTCGAATTTGTTTTTTTGCATTTGGCGGCCAAATTGCCAACCAAAACCATAACTGACTTTTTGTTCAAAGGTTTCAGGTTTGGTATTTTGTTTCTTCGTCATATTCTAAAACTCGTTTATTAATTGATGCCTGCTGCAATTTCTAACTCTTCGATCCCTGATTCGACGTAATCTAATAATCTTTGCATTGAGGGTAATGTTCTTCTACAAGCGGTAAATCCGAACTCAAGTTGGTCAACATAACTAACCAAAGTAATGTTTAGCGCAATTTTGTCTAGAGGGATAGAGACGGGGTACATGCCGTCTAATTTCGCACCATTCCAATAGAGTTGTTTCTTTGGGCCTGGTACGTTGGAGATAATGACATTGAAAGCCTGCAGCTTGTCAGACAAACCAGTCAACATGTTCAGGCCTGCAGGAGCTAGCGTTAGGGCGGTATAGTTAATCGCTTCTTCCAGAGACATCTGAGAGTAACGATGTTTGGCATCCTTTACTGAATTTTTTACCATTTCTAAGCGGTCAGCTGGGTCGGCCACGTGCGTTCCAAGACTTGCTAGAATCATAGCAATCTGGTTGCCAGATGAACTGTCATCTTTTCGCATCGACATAGGCACCATAGCTATCAGAGGTTTGGTAGGTAAGGATTTTTGACTAATTAAGTAATTTCTCAACGCACTACCGCAGATCGCCATGACCACATCGTTCAATGTCGCGTCCATCTTTTTGGCTAGAAGCTTAAAACGCTCGATAGGATAGGATTGAGCGGCGAAGCGTCGAGAACCCGTAATGTTGGTATTTAGTATGCTGGGTGGAGCTTGAAAAGCAGATACATAGTCGGGGTTATTTCTAGCTTGGCCAATTGCGTGGCTGACTTCTTTTATTAGCGTTGGGACGGTAGAAATTTGTTTGCCGGCTGCCTCGGCTATCAAAGCAAGGCTGCTGGCGATATTGCTGTTGCCAATGTTCACTGGTCTACTTTTCTTGCGTTCTGGAAGCGCCCATAACGGCGGCAAATTCCGCGCATTTGGGTCTTCAGACAGCAGTTTGGAAGTCATTCTCATAGCGGCCACACCATCCATCATGCAATGATGAGCTTTATAATAGAGTGCAAAGCGACGCCCCTTGATGCCTTCGATTAAATGGCATTCCCACATTGGTCGTTCTCTGTCCATCAATGCGCTGTGCTTAACCGAAACAAGTGCTAGTAGCTCGCGAATACGTCCAGGTTTTGGAAGCGCGCTGTGGCGAAAATGATGTTCAATGTCGAATTGCTTGTCTCTTTCCCAATAGTATTGCGCGAAACGAGTTTTTAATCGCTTGTCGAATGGTGCATTGGGTTGATCAAAAGACCTCATGTAGTCGGCAAGTTCAGTGACATAATTGGCACCGGCACCTTCTGGGTAGCTTAATAAGTGAAGCCCACCGACGTGCATAGGCTGTTGACGACGTTCAAGCCATAAGAAAATTTGATCCGACAAACTCAGTGATTTCATTCTGATTCCTTCCTAAGAAAACTACGAGTAATAATTAAAAAGAGAGCTCTTTCTATTGTGCGCAAGGATAACCGAGAAAGGCTGCGTCTGATAGGCCAAAGCGAGCTACTTTGGGTTAAATCTGAACAAATACATGTTAATTTAGGGTTTTGTATTAGAACGAGCTCAAATATGACACGCACTCTTATCCTGTGCTTAGCGACAGTGTTGCTTCTCTCCGGTTGCCGTTACTGGTCTCTCTACCAGTTTGGCGAGCAGTTTTGCGAGTATGATGAATATATCGAACTCAGTCAGAAAGGTGGGGTATCTGTAATTGAATTTCATGAGCCCGTGTTACCGCAAGCGGTACTATTGAGATATCTAAATGCAATGCCGAATAAGACTAGCTATCAGGCAATTACTGCTGGGCAAACGCCGAGAGTTATTTCAGATGCCTTTCAGATTAAAAGGTCCGATTTTTTAGATACCTCACCAGAGGGGGGAATATTTGAATTCAAGGTAGACTACGATTATGCGGGTAATACGCCGCTATTGGCGCAAGGAACATTGGGCGTGAAATTGAGCTCTCTGTTTGTGCCGACATTGATCGAACCAATTCTCAAATCCATTTGTTCCGACGATTATGATCTAAGCCTAAAGCGCTTGGACATGAGGTTTACTTTAGACAATATTAATATGGCCGATTTACCTAAGAAGGCCTTATTCATTAAAACGTTTGGTATGCCAGGCGAAAGTGAGTTGGGCAAACTATTTTATCAGTTCGACTTTATCAAACAACAGGCGTTCCAGAGTCGACCAATACAGTTCACTTTCACTTTTGATGAGAATGAAGTTTTGAGTAAACTTTATATTATTTATCACAAATACGATTACTTATTGGACTTTGAAAACAAGAATGGACGATTAGTTGTGATAAGAGGATGACGAAGGGTTATAACGTTCCGGACGGAATCACCGAAGTCGTATACGAAATAAAGAAAAGTCGATTTATTGCGCGTCTCATTGCGGCAGGGGATAGAGAGCAGGCAATGTCTGTATTGGCTCTGGCCAAGCTAGATTATCCTGATGCTCGTCACCACTGTTGGGGCTATTTAATTGGCCCACCGACTCAGCCTAAATTGTTAGCAGCGTCAGACGATGGTGAGCCTAGCGGTACTGCAGGAAAGCCTATATTGAATGTTATGCAGCATAAAGATGTTGGTGATGTGATGTTAGTGGTTATACGTTATTTTGGCGGTATTAAACTCGGTGCCGGGGGGCTTGTTCGCGCATACTCCCAGGCGGCTCAACTCGCTTACGAAAATGCTAGCACGGTTTTTTTGGCTAAATTAAGCGAGTATCGAATCACCTGTGAGTTTGCCGATGAACAAACAATTCGTCATTGGTTGTCAAAGAAAGCAGGGGCGGTCCTTGATGTTCAGTATTCTCAGCAAGTTTTGATATTTATCAGTCTAAGCGACAAGTACGAACAGGAGTTTAGGCAATTTTTGGCATCTATAGGGGTGAACAAACTATCAATTAGGTGAGTGAGTTGTTTACAGTTAAATCGTGTCAAAGACAAATTAGGCTCTCTGAATACGGCGATTTTGCCCTTTACTCGGTCTAGCCTTTCGTTTCTTCTTATATGCTGTGCGATTGTTTTTTATACCTTTAAGTTCAGTTGGTTTGCTCTGAACTGCCTGTCCAATCAGGTCAGATACCTGAACTTGCAATGGGACCATAAAATCTTGATAGTTCCGTTTTCGAAGGCTGATATCATCCAAGAACATTTCCCATTGAGCGGTCATATCCGGTAATGTCATGCATTCTGGTAAGCAGTTGATTACGCCTTTGCCCGCGTCAGTGGCGAGAATGTTTTTTCCACTACGTTCTAGAAACCCCCGTTTGAATAACAGTTCAATAATATTGGCTCGTGTTGCATCAGTTCCTAGGCCATCGGTGTCTTTCAGTACCTTTTTGATAGACGGGTCTGAAACGTATCGGGCAATGCCGGTCATGGCCGCAAGTAATGTGGCGTCTGAATAATGTTTTGGCGCCTGGGTCATTTTTTCTAATAGTTCACCCTTGATACAGTGCAATGATTGCCCTGTTTCGAGTTTTGGGAGTTTTTTTGAGAGAGCAGTGGATTGCATATTTTTAGTGTTGTCTTTTGGCGCTCCCAGTACGATTTTCCAGCCATAGTCAGTCGTGACACGATTTGTAGAAAGGAACTCTCCTCCTTCAATTAGTAACTCTATTCTTTGGTCGTTATACTTCCATGCGGGATAAAATTGACATAAATACTGCCGTGCTATGAGGGAATAAACTTGTTCCTCCGCTCGGCTCAGAGCGCCTCTTTTTGTTGTTTGATTCGTGGGAATAATCGCGTGATGAGCGCCGACTTTTTTGTCGTTCCATGCCTTACTTTTCAGACCGGTATTTGCACCTTCACACAGCGTTTTAAGTTGGCTGTTTTTTGCGATTGAGCCAATCACGTCTTTAGATTGATTCCAATGCTCAATAGGTAGGTATCGATTGTCTGAGCGAGGGTATGTAATTAATTTGTGCTGTTCATACAAATTTTGACAGATATCCAGCACAGACTTGGCACTCATATTGAAACGTTTTGCGGCATCAATTTGAAGCGCAGATAGACTATAGGGCAAAGGTGGTGCCTGTGTTTTCGCTTTATCTTCTACCGTTTTGACCAATGCTGGTTTATTGCCAATTCTGGATACAACATTTTCTGCGAGTGCTTTGTTGAGCACTCGACCATCAGAGTCAAGATACGGTGCGCAGGCCTCGCTTGGTTGCCATGTTGCGGCGAAATTGATTGCATGACCTTCTGGGTCTTCTTTGCATGCTATATGAGCAATGACTTCGTAAAACTCTGTAGGAGAGAATTCTTCTATTTCTTGATCTCTTTTTACAACCAAGCCGAGAACGGGTGTTTGAACGCGTCCGATAGACACCACGCCTTGATACCCAACACTTTGGGCTTGCAAAGTGTAAGCGCGTGTGAGGTTCATTCCATACAACCAATCGGCCCGCGAGCGAGCCAGCGCTGATATCGATAACGCAGCAAACTCCGAATTTGGCCGTAAGTTGTTAAGTGATTTCTTAACGGCGGGAAGATTTAAGTCGTTAACTAAGCAGCGTTCTAGGTTTTCTCTTACCTGCTTGTTTATGCCGACATGGTTTAGCATTTCATCTACGAGTAACTGACCTTCGCGGTCAGGGTCTCCACAATGGACGATATGGTCAGCTTGTTTGATTAGCTTTCTTACAACCGTAAACTGCTTTCTCGTCTTAGACTTAACTTTCAACTTCCAGCCGGAGTCTATTTTTTCAGGCAATATAGGTAGGTGTTTTAAGGACCATTTTTTAAGATTTTGGTCGTAGTCATCCGGTTCAGCCTGTTCTAGTAAATGGCCGATGCACCAGCTAACAACGTCGCCGTTAGCGACAACTATGCAGCCCTCGCCTTTTTTATGAGGTGTTGGGAGGCCTGCAGCAATCGCTTTCCCCAGGCTAGGTTTTTCGGCAAGGAATAATTTCATTTGCAAAATATACTGTATAAAACAACAGTATTCAATGTGATTTCAATATTAGTTGGGTTGTTAGCAGAGGAAGTCTTTGACTTTGATTTTGTAGTCTATCGGGTCAACAGATTTTATTATCTCATCTTGAACCGAGGGTTTTGATAAGTCGATCAATTCGGTCTTAATGAAACAGTTGAATTTAGTGTGGTACATCACCCTGACAACAGGCAAACGTTGATCAAATTCGTTTACTTCGACAACGGCGCCTAGTCGTCCACTTTCGAGTAAAACAAGTGAGCCGATTGGGTAAATCCCAATACATCGAATAAAATGATCGACCATTGATCGATCAAAGTGGTGGTCGCTCCACTCGAGTAATTTTTTTATTGCCTGGGTGGGGGTCATTGCATCGTGATAACAACGGTCAGAGGTTATCGCGTCGTAAACATCCACAACGGCAGCCATTCTTCCGTGGGGTGAAATATCGAAACCTTTTAACCCAAGTGGGTAACCTGTGCCATCCATACGTTCGTGGTGTTCTCCCGCTATTCTCACCGTTAGTGGAGATATTCCGGGTACTTTCTCTAGGTGTGATTGTCCTAGTGAGACGTGATCTTTCATTGTCGTGAATTCATTACTCGTGAGCTTTCCAGGCTTGTGGAGTATCTCATCAGGTATCATTACTTTTCCTATGTCGTGCAATAGCGCACCGGTGATAATGTGCTGTAATGTTTGACGGTCCAATGACATCGACTTGCCAAAAATTGACATGAGTACACTGAGATTGACGGAATGTTCCATTAGGTAGCTGTCTTTTTCTCGAATGCAGCCGAGACAAGCGAGTGCATTGTGGTTCCTAAATAGCGAGTCGAGCATGTTATCGGATATTTCTTCTACCGCATCCAGATGAATAGATTTGCCCAATTTGGCACCTGTTAAAATTTCGTCCATGAGCTCAATGGCTTCATGGTGGATTTTTTGGGCTACGTCAATTTCTTCTGTCAAACTGATTGAAGGCTTATTCAGGCTGGATTGCGATCCTGTTTCTGCGAGTTTTGTCTCGTTAATTTGATCAATATCCGCGGCAGAGGACGCGTCTTTTAGATCATCTCCTTGAAGTGTGTCTATATAGATTTCTTGTATGCCTAGTTCTTTGATTTTTTCGATGACTAGATCTTGTTTGATTTTTCCGCGTTTGTTTAAGTTGGAGTGAGGAATCCAATCGCTATTTAGATCGGATACATACATGCCAACTTTCAAGGAGGAGATTGGAATTCTCTTGATCATAGACGTTAGATCTAAGTAATGGTAGATCTATTAAGTATAGAAAATTATCGGGAGTTCACCAGTTTAGCGTGTGATTAACAGTCTAATCTATACGATGAGGCTCTAACTTTATTTGCTCAACCCTTCTACCTATGAGTGTAATCTCTCCTTTATAGCGATCTTCTCCGTTAGAAGTGAAATCAAAGTGATAGCAGCGCTTTAGTGAAAAACTACCTGATCGATTTCGAACCGGCTTCAGCGAGTTCAATGCAACTGATTCATCGAGTAATTTTAGTGACAAATTTTCACAATATTTTGCAGCAGCATGGAGGCACTGGTCTTTTATTTCTCTGGCTCGAAGCCAATACCAGCCTAGAAAAATAACAAAAAGTGTAAGAGCGATTGATCTAAGAGACATAATGGGAGTACTTTTTTGAGTTTCGTTTGGTAATGAGGATTTATCTTATTGATATCACTTTGCAATGCAAGTTTTAACGCAATAGGTTCGAATTGGATCAGAATCTATTTTGTCTGTTCAACGGCCTTGAAAGCAATGGGTATCACAGGACAGGTGTGAATTGTTTGTTTTGTCAATCGATGTCGATTAACCTAACAACATTATGGACATGTAGTTGATATTCCAGGCCCAAGAAGAGGTTTATACAAGAATGCTAGTACAAGCGTTGATGAATAGAAAACCAGTGATAGTTGATACGAACTCGAGTTTAAAGGCATCGATTCCGCTGATGTCGGATGCACGCAGTTCCTGCATTCTAATTGTTGAAGATAACCGGCCTGTTGGTATTTTAACGGAGAGAGACGTAACTCAATTGTTTTCTGAATCTCTCAAAGGAAATTGCGATTTAGATAGGTCTATTGCAGATGTGATGACGAAAGAGCCTGTGTGCGTCTCTGAGGATAGTTCCTTTAAAGATGCGTTGATGTTGTCGAAAAGTCGAAAACTACGTAATTTGCCAGTTATTTCTGATGATGATCAGTTGGTTGGATTGGTTACGCAATCAAGTCTAATTGATGCCTACGCGACCTTAGTGGAAAGACAAGACGAACTCGAAAGTAGTGTGGAGGAGTTGCAAATGCTCTCTCTGGAGGATCCGCTACTTCGTATAGGTAATCGAAGAGCGATGGAAGTTGACCTCACTCATACTGAAGCAGATGCTCGTCGACATAACAAGACTTACGCATTGGCCTTATTAGATGTCGATTATTTCAAAAACTACAATGATTTCTACGGTCATCAGAAAGGAGATGATGCGTTAAAGTTAGTGGCAGATACGATTAAAGAAACGGTTAGAACGTCTGATCGGGTATTTCGTTATGGCGGAGAAGAAATTTTGATTCTAATGCCTGAAACAGATCAGAAAAAAGGATATATGTGTTCTGAACGAGTTAGGGCCGCTATCGAGGCGAAAGCATGCCAACACGAAAAATCACCGCTTTCTTATTTGACGGTAAGCGCAGGCGTTGCCTCAGCAACAAGTGGAGAGTGGGAAGAAATGATCGCTAGGGCCGATAAAGCTTTATATAAATCTAAGCATGATGGGCGAAACAGGACCACCGACGGCTAATGTTATTTCATGTGGGAGCGCAAAGCTGAGGGCGTGAAGTAGGCCGGTGGCGGCATTTTATTGGAAAATACGCCATTATGTTTTTCTTCATTGCTTAATCCGCTCGCGTGATAAAGTTTCGTTTTCAAATCATGGTATACATCAACTCCTGTGACTACCAACGGCATCTCGTAATGGTTTTTCAAGTGGGCCATACTCACGCGCCATAGATTTCCTTTTTGATCATACTGGTCAGCTAAGGCAATTGACCAGCTATCTTCATCTAAATAAAAAACTCGTCTCGGGTAGATATGATATTCACCGGATTTCAATGTTGCTTCAATTACCCAAACTCGATGGGCTTCGAAGCGAGTATGTTTTGGTTCTAAATGAAAAGGGGTTAGTAGTTCGTCGTAGATAATATCGGGAGAAGACAAGTTGTAGCTATTGTACGGGATGTACATTACCTTTTTACCGATAAGCTTCCAATCATAACGCTCGGGTGAGCCATTAAACATATCTGTGTCATCTGCAGTGCGTATGTTCTCCGACATCATAGCAGGGTGATCGTATGCGACAAACGGGAGTCGTTTGACTCGCCTTTGTCCGGAATCATAAGACCAACTTTGCCTAATGTTGTCCTGCTTATCGATAAAATCAATCGATAGAAAGGCGTTTCCGGCTAGCTTGGCAGGTGAGAGAATACGGGATGTGTAATAAAGCAGAATATGTGCACTTGACCTGCTAGTTTTATCTCGGCGGTACACCTCGTGCCCAACTTCATGACTCAGTCGAGTGAGTTTCTTTTTACCATTTGGGTAGACTACAGCGTCAGTACTCTTACGCTGCATGAAATGCCCCCGCCAGCGGGTGATATGGTTCCAAAGTGCTTCTAGGCCATTGCTGGGATGAGGGAAATTAGTACCGGCTATAGGGTTTATTATCCCGTTACCCGAAGGGGTTAGTGTTGGTTTGTTGGTTATTTCTTTCATGTTTTGATAATACCAGTCAGGGTAAGAACTGGAGCGCCTAGTAGGATAAACCGGAATATAAAACGTATCGGGATAATTTACGAGCAGTGCGACCAAACCAGGGCTAAGGTATTGAGAGTATTGGGAGTAATTTTTAGCATTGATGATAAATGGCTTATCGTGGGCAAAGGGGTTGGTGTGATGGGTTAACGGGTCCATTCTTTGCCACGCAAGTCCGCCATTCCATTTTGGTATGTTACCCTCTGGGCTGGCATTTGAGTTGGCCCCTATTAGACGAATATCGCTCAATACAGTTGAGGAAAAAATAACAATGAGTATCGACGTTAGAGTGTAAAGTCGCATTAGGTGGCGGCCCGTTGCGATAGGAGGAAAACGAACAGGAGCGGTATTGGCCTGGAAATAGATCTCATACGTTTAATTCATACAAAATACAATTGTATTAGTGTAGCAGTCGCTCCAGAGCTTACCTGTAAATAAATGTGATCAAGAAATATTTGTCGGTTTTTTGTTTCAGCTTGAAGGTTTATAATTTCAAACAATGATAATAATTTTACTAAGGTACATTAATGCTCCATGCCATACGCTTAGCGATCAGTGCTGTTTTATTCACCAGTTTTTCTTTAACCGCCTTTAGTTCAAATGATCAATATTTGATAGTCGGTACGGGTGGCGTTACGGGTGTGTACTACCCTACAGGTGGTGCTATTTGTCGAATGATAAATCGAGATCGAGACAGGCATGGAATTCGGTGCGGGGTTGAGAGCACTTCAGGCTCTGTTTATAACCTTGAGAAAATACGCCAACTTGATCTCGATATGGGAGTGGTCCAATCAGACTGGCAGCATCACGCAGTGCTTGGAACAGGAGAGTTCAAATCCCAAGGGCCTGATCGAAATCTAAGGTCTGTTTTTTCTATTTATTCGGAGCCGTTTACTCTAGTCGTTAGGGCAGATTCTAATATCAAGACGCTAGATGACTTGAAAGGTAAGAGAGTAAACATAGGAAACCAAGGTTCTGGTCATCGTGCGACAATGGAAGTTCTCATGCAGGCTTTGGGTTGGTCAAAAGATTATTTCTCCCAAGTCTATGATGTAAGCTCTGCCGATCAGTCGACATGGCTTTGTGAGAATAAGTTTGATGCAATGATTTTCATGGCAGGCCATCCTAGTGCATCCATAAAAAAAGCCACGACCGAATGTCATAGCGTACTACTTAATGTGAGTGGGCAAGCTGTTGAAAATCTGATTTCTCAAGGGGATTATTATCAGAAAATTACGATACCTGCCGGAATGTACAGAGGAAACAATAGTGATATTGAGACGTTTGGCGTTGGAGCCACATTTGTTACCTCCAAAAGCGTATCAGAGGAGGTGATATATCAGCTAACTAAATCAGTTTTCGACAATTTATTGGAATTCAAGAACCTTCACCCGGCGTTCCATTCATTGAAAAAAACGAAAATGGCAAAAGATGGTTTATCTGCTCCAGTGCACAGAGGGGCGCTGAAATATTACAAAGAGGTTGGTCTGAAATAACCGTGGGTAAGGTTGTGAATTACGCCGGTAAAACAAGCTACATTTATGGCTTGTTTTACCGAAGCAAGACTTTACTTTGATAACAGCGAAATATCCGCGACGCGTAAGAACATCTCACGAAGTTGGTTTAATAACACAAGCCGGTTAGTCTTCACTGCATCATCTTCAGCCATCACCATGACCGAGTCAAAAAACGCGTCGACAGATTGTTGTAAACTGGCAAGCTCAGATAGTGCCAATTCGTACTCGCCTTTATCAAACAGTGGCGACACTTTAGCTGACAAATTCGTCAATTGAGCGGCAAGTTCAACTTCAGCGCTCTCAGTCAACAAGCTAGATTGGACTGCTAAACCGCTTAGGTCTGCATCCTGCTTTGATAATATGTTGGAAACTCGCTTATTTGCTGCAGATAAAGCTGCTGCTTGATCCAATTGAGTAAAAGAATGAACTGCTTTTATTCTCTGGTCGAAGTCAACAGGTCGTGTTGGACGACGAGCGCAAACGGATAGGAAAATCTCTGCTGAGATATTTTCATCTTCATACCAGGCTCTAAATCGATCTAGCAAATAAGTAACCAGATCTTCTTGTACTTTGTCATTGGTCAGTACTGAGCTCTCGTACTGCTCTGTTGCCCAAGAAACAATTTGGCTAAGGTCGAGCGGCAGTTGTTTATCAACAATAATTCGTAGTACTCCTAAAGCAGCTCTACGAAGTGCAAATGGGTCTTTGGTACCAGTTGGAGGTTGATTGATGCCAAATAGTCCAACCAAGGAATCTATTTTTTCAGCAATCGAAAGTGCTTGTCCTGTCGCTTCTGGCGGTAAGGTATCGCCTGCGAATTTAGGCTTATATTGTTCATTGAGGGCAACAGCAACTTGTTCTGGTTCACCATCATGAAGCGCATAGTAATAGCCCATCGTTCCCTGTAGGTCACTAAACTCCAATACCATTTCAGTGACTAGGTCAGACTTGGCCAACTTACCTGCTCTGAGTGCATCAGCTGGATTTCCACCAATCGCTTTACTAATAAGTGATGCAAGCGTTGAGACGCGTTCTGTTTTATCGTAAACCGTGCCCAGCTGTTTTTGGAAGACGATCTTTTTTAGTTGTTCGCGTCGGGTTTCAAGACTGGTTTTCTTGTCAGTGTCAAAGAAAAATGCTGCGTCAGCCAAGCGAGGGCGAATAACACGTTCATTACCTTGAATAACTTGTTGAGGATCTTTGCTTTCAATATTACATAAGGTGATGAAATTTGGCATCATCGCGCCGTTTTTGTCTACCGCATGAAAATACTTTTGATGCTCTTTCATTGAAGAGATGAGTGCTTCGGTGGGAACATCCAAAAAGCGCTGATCAAAATTACCAATCAACGGTGTTGGCCATTCATTGAGTGAGCAGACTTCGTCAAGTAAAGCTTCATCGATAACGGCTGTTCCGCCAATTTTTTCAACGGCTTCGATAACGTCTCTTCTGATTTTTTCTTTACGTAATGAGTAATCAGCTATGACTTTGCCTTGTTCCAACAAGATGTTTTCATAATCATTCTCGTTGGTAATTTCGAGCTCACCCTTGCTATGGAATCTGTGTCCTCTAGTCGTATTTCCATTCGGAATATTTAGGATGCTGCCTTCGACTATTTCTCCCCCAAATAACATGACGACCCATTGTAGAGGTCTAACAAACTCCACCTTTTGAGCGCCCCAACGCATTCGCTTGGGTATGGGTAGCTTGGCTAGCGACTGAGCGACAATGTTATTTAGCAGAGAGCGTGTGTCTTGGCCTGCTTCGGTACTACGGTATACCAGCCAAGTACCTTTTGGGGTTTCCATCTCTTCGAGCTGGTCAGGCTTTATACCTAATGAACCAGTAAACCCCAATAGAGCCCGAGAAGGGTTTCCTTCGGTATCAAACGCTGCTTTTTTGGCAGGTCCTTTTTTCTCAACAGACTTGTCTGCTTGTTGTGTTTGTAAACCATTTAGCCGAAGAGCTAGGCGTCGAGGGCTTGCAAAAGAGCTCGCTTTTTCATAGCTAAGGCCTGCTTCTTTAATTGCTGATTCAATGCCTTGTGAAAATGCATCGGACAATGTTTTTAGGGCCTTAGGTGGTAGCTCTTCGGTACCAATTTCAACGAGAAAATCTTGAGTCGACATAATTACTTGCCTCCTTTTTTTGATTTGGTACTTTGCGTTTCCGCAGCAGTAAGAACTTCATCGCGTAGTGCCTGAGGGGCAAGTGGGAATCCAAGTTCTTTTCGGCTATCGAAGTAACTTTGCGCCACTGCGCGGGCTAAACCACGCACCCGAAGAATATAACGCTGTCTTTCCGTAACTGAGATAGCGTGCCGTGCGTCGAGCATGTTGAAAGTATGTGATGCTTTCAGTACGAGCTCATATGCAGGTAAGGGCAAACCTTGATCTATCATTTTCTGGCTTTCAATTTCGAAGGCGTCGAAATTGGCGAATAAAGCCTCGGTATTGGCGTGTTCAAAGTTGTAGGTCGACATTTCAACTTCATTTTGATGGAATACGTCGCCATAAGTAACGTCACCATCTGGACCGTGCGCCCAAACTAAATCATAAACACTATCGACGCCTTGTAGGTACATTGCTATTCTTTCTAGGCCGTAAGTAATTTCACCTGTGACCGGGTAGCATTCAATGCCACCGACTTGTTGAAAGTAGGTGAATTGCGTTACTTCCATTCCATTTAACCAAATTTCCCAACCTAAGCCCCACGCACCAAGCGTAGGTGATTCCCAGTTATCCTCAACGAAACGAACATCATGAACATTGGTGTCGATTCCCATTGCCTGTAGTGACTCTAAATACAGGTCTTGAATATCTAGCGGAGATGGCTTCATTACTACTTGAAATTGGTAATAATGTTGTAGGCGGTTCGGGTTTTCGCCGTAGCGGCCGTCTGTCGGTCTTCTGCTAGGCTGAACGTAAGCAGCATTCCACGTTTCTGGACCGATAGATCGTAAAAAAGTGGCAGGATGAAAGGTGCCGGCACCGACTTCCATATCCAAGGGCTGTAAGACGACGCAGCCTTTACTGGCCCAAAAATTTTGCAGGGCCATAATTAGTCCCTGAAAGGTTTTTACATCAGGTTTGGATTCATTTGAACTCGTTTCGTTCGACACGACAATATCACCAACTTTAGCTTAAAAGATTATTATTAATGGTGGCTGGTCGGCCACAATCTCATTACAGGAAGAAAAAGAGCGGCATTATACCTCAAAAAGACTGGCCGTAACCCCACTATTGATTGATGTACTTCAAAATTTCAACGACTTGTTCAGGTGTTTCGGTAACTGCCATTGCTGCACCGTCAATTTCTTTTAGTGGGTGGGTGAGATCCGGAGAGTGCATTACGATAATCGGTTTGCCTTGGCCGATCGCAATGCCTGCATCAAATGCCGCGTTCCATTGTTTATACTTATCTCCAAATCTGACAATTACTATGTCTGACTTCTCGATGAGAGTGATGGTTCTTAGTGCGTTGATCTTCGCAGCTTTATGATCTTTCCAAAAAGGCTTATCTTCGTCCCCTAGAATTCTAACGCCTACTTCGTCACTAGCCTCATGGTTCGTTATAGGTGTGTATACCGTCGTATCAATGCAGTGCTCTTTGAGGCCAGTCATTATTCTTTCACGCCAATCTGAATGGATCTCGCCAGACAAATATATACTATATTTCATTTTTTAGTCTCCACACTTGGGTAAGAATGTTGTACATTGGATTGTGATTTCAATAGAGCCCAAATTCTATTGAAATACTGACCATTCTTAAACTATTTAGTTGAATAGTTTTGCAGTGAGCTGAATGGGAAGATAGTGACAAGGAATTCCTACAAGGAGGATGTTATATGGCAATTTATGATCACCAATATGGAGAACTTTCGTATTATCGGGTTTTTCGTGCTTGGGGAGGGAAGGAACACCAGGAATATGTTCGTATTAAGCGAAGCAAAAAAGCGGCATATACTAAAGCTCAAGAAATAGACGCTCGGTTTGCTAAAGCCCAAAAAGCGTTTGGCCTGAAACAGGCCTTATCATCTGAATACCATATTCGACCAAATGGACATATTCGCGGCTTGAGACGTATAACCGTCAAACGTAAGGGGCGAACTCCTTCAGAAGTATTTGAGTTACGGATTAATGTACCATGGGAAGATGAGATTCGTCGCACGACTATTTCAATAGCGGTGCATGGCATCGATAAGGCTTTTCGTCTATCCGTTGAAAAAATATGTGAATGGTATGGTCTAAAGCCCAGATCAGAAGTTTGTATTGATATGCATGCCTGTTATGCCAATTATCTTGAGAATACGGATGTAGGTACTAGCTCAATCAAACAAGAGTCTAAGCAAGAAGAAAATACCCACGTGGCAGATATGGTTTTGCAAAAGGCACGAAACGAAATTTCGAACCTGACCGGTGGCCTGATGAAAGGTCTTAAAAGGTTCACAGCTTAATTTTCTTTTCCTTGAGAGCTCTGTTCGTCTGGACGAGCTCTTTCTAGAGTCTGCTACTTAGCCAAATTAACAAGTAATCATTATTCTGGTTAACTATTAGAGCCTATAGGCGTCGGCCAATACAAATTGGTGAATATTCCTTTATCTGTATATAATTCGCCGAGATTTTCCCCCTAGTAATCGATCAAAGTCCACAGGATATTGGAGCCGTCATTTGGTTTTCTTAATTATTGTATTGTTAACATCCAGCTTGCTAGTTGTGCTGCCTCAGTTTTCTGTGCCCTACAGCTCATTTGTTTTATGGCAAGTTTTTCTGGTTCTTCGAAAGGGGATAATTACCGCAAATGATAAGAATTATTTAAATCTGGCCACTTTTGACTTCTACGAGAAAAAACTCAGTAACTTAATTGGATTAGTAATCACTATTGTTTGTAGTTTTCAAAGTCCCAGTTTGCTTCCATTTTTCTTTTCGGTTGTCGTTAGTCATCAACTGACAAAATTGATAGTTATTCCTTATATGGGGCCAGTAGGAAAAGGTAGGCGATTGGCTTGGTTTTCGTCAAAGCAGGAAATGCTAGATACTCGAAATACGCCTAGGGGTATATTCAAGAACAAAATACTAGATAAAATTTACTTGAAAGACAGAGTCTACGTCACCTTATTTACACTGATTCCTCTGGCTGGCGATAATGTTCAGATCCTGATTCTAATCCTTCTATGTGTGTACGTTGCCGGTTATTGTGCAGCGTCTAGTTTAGATTATTTTACGAATAGGGTGGATAGTCAGTTTGAAAGGTCCAAGAATTTTATTCAACAATATCAGCCTGAATTAGTATTGTATGGCTCCGGAATGGCAGGGGCTGGCTACCAAGTAAATCAGTGGCTACAGGTTTTTGAAAAATTGGATAAACGGTGTCTAATCTTGGTTAGAGAGCGACACTTTTTGTCAGACTTAGGCGAAACTTCTTTACCCGTTGTTTGGGCTAAAAAACACATTGATCTCGACGACGTCCTAATAGATAGCGTAAAGGCTATCTTGTATCCCGCAAACGGACTTAAGAATGTACAGGCTTTTCGTTGGCACGGAATAAAGCACATGTTTATCAATCATGGAGAGAGCGATAAGTTAGTTAATGTCAGTAAAATGTTACGTTGCTACGATAGTCTATTCGTTGCTGGACAGCTAGCCAGCAAACGTTTCTTAGATGCTGGGTTGGGAATAGATAAGAGAAGTATTCAAGAGGTTGGCAGACCCCAGCTTGAATTTGTTTTGACAAAAAAACAGAAGGTCAACGATTTAAAAACGATGCTCTACGCGCCAACATGGGAAGGCTTTTCCGAGGCAGTCAATTATTGTTCCATTTCAAATGAAATGGTCGAAGCAATTGAGATGCTGTTAGCCGAAGACTGCCGTATATTGGTTAAACTGCACCCTTTTACGGGTAGTCAAAAGCCAGAGCTTAGAAAGCTCGAAGCCAAGTTACGCCACCTAGCGAACAAATACGAAAATCTTGAGTTTCACTCAAGGCTCAATATACATAACCTAATGAATATGTCTGATTTTTTGCTGTGTGATATTTCAAGTGTGTTAAATGACTATCTCTTTACAGAGAAACCTATCATTCTTACTAACCCACAAGGCATGTGTTCAAGTGTACTAAATGATGAATACCCTAGTAGTCGCGCAGCCTACGTATTGGATAACCCTTTGGAATTAGTCGGTATGTGGTCTGAAATAAATAGCAACGATCACAAGGAAGAAGCGCGAGGGAGTGTGAGAATGAAGTCATTGGGAGACTATGACAAAGGGAAAACATTGGAGCGATTTTCTGATGCAATTGACCAAACAATAAACGATTAACTTTATTTCAATGTGGATCAAGTTTAGGGTTGATACGCTCTCAGAACGTACACCTTTGGTAAAATATTTCATAAATGTGTAACTGTAATTCAGCTAATACAACTCTTGGTAGAGCTGATTATTCGCACTAGTCTGCCAGAGATTGACTAATCAATTGATAGACTTCCTTACAATACCCCATGCCAAAATGAGAGCTGGATACTTCTAAATGTTCGACGCTAGGAGACCAATGATCAATACACGCTTCCCAGGATACAATTCCATCCAATTTTGAGTATATGGCCGTAACCGGACAGCGAATAGGGGTGTCATAACGTTTGATCATGTCTTTTTCTATTTGTTCGACATCCCAGCCAATGAGTGAGGAAAGCTTTCGCAGAGCTGTAAATTTAGGACCTCCAATTACCGGTGACCCCATCGTTAGGACGCTAGAAATATCGTTCGTATCTAGCCTTGCAAGTTCACGTGAAATAATTCCACCTAAGCTCCAGCCAACGAGAGACACCGGTTGGCCATGCTCTGATTTCAACTGAGAGATTAGTTCTATAAGAGGCTCGATGAACATGTCGGCCCTTCCATGATTAAAACCAAGTCCCCACGTATAGGCATGGTGGCCCTGGCCGCATAAAAATTTCTTTAGAGGCAGGACAGAAAGGTCTCCACCGCAGAACCCAGGAATAATAAGCACTGTTTTTTTGTCTAGTTTTTGGGGAACTGCTATAGATTCCCATTTCATTAGGTCAGATAGGTAGATGCCAGAAAGAACTTCTCTGAGTTGCAATTTTAGCGGTGGAGTCTCTATTTCCGAGTATTGAACTCGTTGACAGCTAGTTTGACTCATATGCAAAACCTCTCATGTTTCTATTATTAATAGTTCGCTTTTTTAAGGTTTGCAATTTTTTATAGTTTTGATGTTGCTGATAAGAAGAGATTGTCAGTGTGTCGAGGTTGTTAATAGTGGTCAATATTTGGGGGGTAGAAGTAGGGCTAGTCTGTTTAGAAAGTATTGGCGTCAAGTTGGGGGGAGTGGTTATTCGTATAGGGGGTTGTTGATAGTACTTTGATAAAACGTAATGCTGCAGTATTGGTGCGATAATTAGTTAATGACTAAAATGTTATTTAAAATATCACTATTAACAAATTGTTTTATATAGATTTTATTCTATTTTTAAAGTGCTTTGTAAATTCCAGATATGTATAGATTTTAACGTGAATTACCGATAAAAACCGGTAGACTGCTGCGCTTCGAACGAACCTTTCTAATCCCTATCACGCGGGGTTAGTGATTTAGGTTTTTCAACATGGATGTTTGTATGACTCAAATTTGAGTCAGTCGTCTTTTCTTCTTGAAAAAATCCCCTTGTGGACAAATGGATGTGCCCATGCCAAATCTGAATTTTTGCTGCGTCAATATTTTTTTTGCTCTTTCTTTTTCTATTTTAACGGTGTTCTTCCTTACTGCGTGTGGACAAAATGAGGAAGAGTCTTATTTTTCTCAATTGGAATCGACAACAACTATTGTTGGAACCGCCGCAAAGGGGTTGATAATAAATGGGTTAGTTCGTGCGTATGCTGTTGAAAAAAAAGGAGGGGAGAGGGTTGTAACAAAGTTTCCAGTAGGGCCTGTAGTTAGAACGGATGAAAATGGTCAATTCGTTATCAGTGTTCCTGATTTCTACAAATCGGTGCCGGTTGTGGTGAAATTAAGTGCTGACAGCGCAACTACCATGATCTGTGATTTTCCTACAGGGTGTGTATCGCACGGGAGCGATAAACTAACCCCGTTTGCAAAAGAAATAAGTTTAAGCGCTTCATTTGTAATGACTTCTGCAGTATCGGATCTTCAGTCTGGGTATGAAAATTTAGCCCATATATCGCCACTAACACATTTAGCTACGTCTCGAGCTACAGGAATTGAGGGCGGTCTAACAGCCGAAAATATTGATGCGAGTTATGAATATATGGAGCGAATAACGGGGCTGTCATCTGGCGCTCTGAGGCAAGCTCCGCGTGACTTGACGGATCTAGCGAATCAATATGCTACGGGAAAGCTAGGGTTAAAATCGTCGATTGTCTCTGCGGCTTTCATGGGCATTCTGAATTCACCAGACTGGAATAGTATTTCAGAGTTATTAAGTCATGCATCAAGGCGAATCAAATCGATGGGGTCTCTAACTGTCACAAATTTGGGTGCGTTACCGGAGCTTTCTCTGGATGAAATTCAGTATTATGGGCTTGAAATAAGTAGATATCTTGAATCAAACCATCAAAGCGAACCATTGTTAACTGACCTGAAGCGAATTGTCACTGAAATATCATCGGCAAGTGAGCTGATTTCAATTGCACCTGAAATGATAGACCCTGTGATGATAGTGTCTCAACCTGCATCGATAGAAGTTGATGAAAATGTTGAAGCGGTATTTATTGTCGAAGCAATAGGAGGTGGAGACCTCGATTATCAATGGCGAAAGAATGAGCAGGATATGACAGGGGAGAATAACTCAGTTTTAAAACTATCGTCTGTGACAAAGGGCGATTCGGGTACCTATGATGTGATCGTGTCTAATGATGTAGGGTCGATTGTTTCACTAAGTGCTTTGCTCTTAGTAAATGAGATAATTGTAACGACCCCCGATAATAGCCCGCCAGTGGCAGTAAATGACAGTAATACGACAGATGAAGATGCCAGTGTATTAACCAACGTCTTGGAAAACGATTATGACCCTAACGGAGGAGCGTTGACGATCATCTCTGCGATGTCACACCAAGGTCAGGTTCAGCTCGTTAATGGCGGTTTTCTCGAATTCAGTCCGACAGAAAATTTCTCCGGGAATGCAACGATTTCTTATGTTATCTCTGACCCGATTGGCAGCGAGTCATCCGCATCTCTAAGCATATTCGTTCGACCTATCAATGATCCACCTATTGCTAACAAAGACTACGTAGTAGCTCAAGAGGACACACCTGTTGTTATTAAGGTGCTCGAAAATGACTCAGACCTTGAAGGTGGAAAGCTCAGTATTAATGAAGCCAAGATTACGTCCGGGTACGGCATCGTTAATGTTAGTGTTCTGAGTGGTAGCGATGTGCTGACGTTCATGCCTGCTGCTAATCGGAGCGGTGTTGCGATTATTACCTACTCTGTCATCGACCCAGATGGAGCCATGTCACAGTCCGAAGCTCATATAAGAATAATGAGCGTAAACGACCAGCCTGTCGCAGTGAATGATTTTGCAACGACTTTTGAAGACGAAGTGGTCATGCTCAATGTGCTCGAAAATGACACTGACGCAGACAATGATGAATTGGTCGTACTCAGCGCAACAATCGAGTCGCATATGGGATCAGTAGATACTAATTCCAGCAATGAAGTAGTTTATTCACCCAAACGTGATTTCAGCGGTAGTGCATTAATTTCTTACACCATCCAAGATAGTGAAGGTGCTACCGATACGGCCTCTGCTTTGGTTTTGGTGAAAGCGGTGAATGATCCACCTGTTGCAGTAAACGACTATTTCACGACAATTGAAGATGGATCAATAAACCTCAGTTTGCTCAACAACGATTTTGATCCTGACGGTGATGATATTGCTCTCGTCGAGATTAATTTGGTAACGGGTATGGGTGAAATTATTGGCAGTGATGAGAATAGATTTACATTTGTTCCAGAAGAGAATTTTAATGGTCTCGTCGAGCTGGCGTATCGTATTGAAGACGATTCAGGGGCTGTGAGTAATGGGCTTGTGATGATAGACGTTGAGCCAGTAAATGACTTGCCAGTTGTATCAGAGATGTTTGTATCAACCATGCAAGATGTAGGTGTGTGGATAGATGTCTTGGCGAACACTACAGATATAGAAGGTGATGAACTGTCAGTCAAAAATATCTCTGCGGTTAACGGGCATGTGAGCGTTAATGATAAGGGGCAGATACATTATTCTCCGCTTTCAGGGTTTTTTGGCGAAGACTCCCTTAGGTTTTCCGTAGAGGATGGCCAGGGAGGGAGTACGTCATCGGACCTTAAAATTCAGGTGACTAAAGTGGTCTCTAGTTCTCAGGTTGAATTGAGTTGGGTGCCTCCATCTCTAAGGGAAAATGGTGAAGATTTACCTGTCGAAGAGATTAAGGAGTATAAAATTATTTATGGTACACGAATAAATCAAATGATTCGGGAGGTAGTGGTCGAGGGGGGGGGTGTGATTCGGCATACGATAGAAGGTATGACTGAAGGTGAGTATTTTTTCTCGATCGCAACAGTTGATTATGATGGGATAGAAAGTGAATTTTCGACGCCGTTATATTATGCCGTTTACTAAAAATATTACAGGAGCTGCTGTAATGTCAAAAGTTTTCGGAGGCGCGAGTATTAAGATTTGAGGAATGTAAGTTCGAGTAGTGCGTTTTTTGTCTGACGGTGGGAGTATACTTTAGCAATTGAGCGGCCTGGACTCAAAGTGCCCTTCCTGAGAGAGGTAAAGCCTCTCCCACCGAGACAAAAAAATTCTAAATTGGTTGGCGAACTAATCAATATCGATCCAACAAGCAAATAATGGGTAGCCTTCAATTATTTTAGGCGGTCCCGCTCTATGGGCTTTGAAGCCTGCTTTTCGAAGTAGTCTCTCAACGCCGATGGGTGAAACGCTAATAATTTTTTTGGCGCCTAGCTTTCTTGCACATTCTATTGTGTGTTTTAGTAAATCTACTGTGGTATCTAGGGAGAATTGAGCGTTTTTTGGCATTTCTTTTTCTTTTAAGTCTAGGCTAGTAAATCTCGACAATTCCCATATGTCAGGAGATTTTGGTGGATTTATCCCGTTTAATAATTCAGGAAAAATTTCTTCAAGTAGGTAAGGCATTGTCGTTGGTAAAAGGCGGGCACACCCAACAACGTCGTGTTCTTCGTCTTTGGCGATTATATAGGTGGTTTTGTCATGATCAAATTGGTCTACTTCCCTATTAATCGGCGTATCAAGATCCCATCCGAGTCGCTCAACGAATACTTTGTATCGGTAACTAAACACCTCAGACTTGACGTTAGTTGAAATTGAGCTTGATACACCTGCTATGAACTCCATCATTTCCACCATTTATTAGAATATTATTAAGTGGTATTAACCTAAATTTACCAAAGCTTTTGTAGCTGACAGAATTGACAGTTGTTATTGATACTTTTGGGTGATAAGACTTTCTAGAGCATTGTTCCAGCCTCGTGATTTGATGATGTCTGAGATTCGTTTCAAATTTACGTCCATAGATAAGTCTTCAAAAGCTTCGTCTTGCAACAATATATTACTGAAAGGTTCGCCAACAATTTCGTATGCAAGCGGCTCTTTCAGGTTGTTTAGTTTCCAGTCCCATCCAATGGAAATAGATGGTTGCGTCTTGCTATGCCATTCGGTGTAGCCGCATACAATGCAGGTGCTGCTTTCTTTTGTATAATCATCGTCATGCGTTGAGAACAACCCAGAGTCAAGATGCTCCATATGGACGATTGCCAGTGACTCTTCCCTGATGCGTATGTACCCGTCTTTAGATACATGAAAGTTATTATTCTGATGATTTAAATCGTTACTGATGTTCACACTCAACTCCAAAATAGCATATAAAATCTCTACAGTTGGCGTCTTAGAGCCTATACTGTGGTACATGGATAAAAATATTACCCCTTGGCTCGAAGATCAATTGCAGATGTTGTTGTCTGCCACAACAAAAGAAGATCTGCTAGATGGTCTGGCCAGGGCGGCGAACCTGCTTGAATTTGATTACTTTGCATATGGCTTGCGTCTAGCGCTGCCTGTTAGTTCTCCTAAAATAGAACTGGTGAATAATTACCCTGTAGAATGGCAAGAAACGTACAGTAAAAATAATTATCTCGCCATTGATCCGACTGTCAAAATCGGGCTTAAGACCATAAAGCCTATAGTCTGGGCCGAAGATGTCTTTGCAAATGCCCGGCCCTTATGGGACGACGTAAACTCCTTTGGAATAAGCCATGGCTGGGCTCAATCCACTTATAGTAGCGGCGGTGTTTCTGGCATGTTGACGTTGTCACGGTCGCACGATGCGCTGTCTAAATTAGAGTTGCTGCAAAAAACACCATTACTTGTCTGGTTCAATCAGTTAGCCCAAGCGGGACTTAAAGATATATTGTTGCCCGAAATGACCGAGGCTTCTACGGTTAAGCTTACCGCTAGGGAAACCGAAATCATTCGTTGGACGGCCGATGGAAAAACAGCTTATGAAATTTCAATCATTCTGGGGATAGCAGAACGTACTGTAAACTTTCATTTGAACAATATACTGAATAAATTCAATGTAAATAGTAAAATTGCAGCGACTGTTCAAGCTGTTCTGCTTGGTCTCATCTAGCCTAGATCCCTTCTGTAAACACTAAACCGTTTTTATAGTTAACTAATTCCAGATTACTGACTAGCTGTAAGAGTTAACAGGTAACAATGTGCGTTTAGTTTTATATAATTCACTTCAGCCAAGGCTTTAGATTTAAACGTGGTGTAGTAGGCAATTGGTCGCTCAAATAGAGTTCTCTCCTTAGTGATGTTGCGCCGTATGGCGTGTTGTGTCCTAGAGTATTAGTCGATTGTCGCATCTGCAATAAAAAGCAGAATAATATGACTTTAGCTAGGTAAAACGAAAGGGGATAAAGATGAAACTGACAAGTATTGATGACTTGAGAACGGTAGCGGAAGGCTGCGAGCATGCCCTGGTTTTATTTACCGGTGATCTAGACAGCACGTATACGCTCAAAATATTGTCGGAGCACCGGTGTAAAGTGACTGCTTTGAGTATTGATTTGGGTGGAGGGTTTAGTAAGGACGATTTAAATGATATTACGCATTTCTTTGATGCGAATCTCAAATTGATGAATTGCCAAACAACGTTTGCCGAACAGGCGTTAATCCCTGCTATCAAAGCTCAGGCAGAATCGTCGGATATGTACCCTATTAGTTCGTCTCTGGCTCGTCCAATCTTAGCAAAAATCGCGGTCAATTATGCAAAATCCATTGGGTGCGATGCAATTATTCATTCTTCTTGTTCGATAGATAGTTTAAGTCAATTAAATAACTCAATAGAACTATTGGGTTACTCCGGATTCTATGGTTCCCCATATGAGAGCCCTTCTTTTAGTCGTGAGCAAAAGAAAGATAAGTTGGATCGAATGGGATTAATTTTGGGCGTATCAGCTGAATTGTCGTGTAGCAGCAACCTGTGGTGTAGAAAGTACAAGTTGAATCAAACAAGAGGCTCCGACGGATTTTATGTAAGTGAAGGTGTTTTTCATTGGTCTAAAACGGCAAAAAGTATAGAAACTGAACCGGGTGCAGTTTCCATAACGTTTAGTGCTGGAATCCCAACTCATGTTAACGGTCAGGCTATGAAGTTGGTGGATCTGATTGCTTGCGTTAATGAGCAGGTTGGAGAATATGGTATAGGGCGTTTTGCGGCTTATGAATTTTCTGGTCAGCAAGAAACGTTAATTGAAGTGTGTGAAGCGCCGGCCGCCATCGCTATCTTGTTAGCTTATAAGCACCTAGAAACAAATTTGCTAGGTGATGAGGTGAGAGAGAGAAAGCAGACAATTGAAAAAGCTTGGATAAATGAGGCGCGAGACGGTAGATGGTATGGGGTGCTGAAGGGCGCGCTAGAGAGTTTTATTGACTTTGCTGCGGAGAACGTCAACGGAACTGTTTCATTTACCTTGCATGGAGGTACCTTGAATATATCGAGTATCGTATGTGATGATGTTGTCGTAACGTGACATTGCTTACGTTTTTATTGTTCTTGCCAGTCTTTTATAGCTAACTTTCCTATCATGTTCCCTTGTTCAATAATTCCGTGAGCCATCCGTAGGTTTGAGGTATTTATTGGAGATAGCGTTTGTCGGATAGTACTTTGCAGAACACCTTGGTCAATGTATTGGGCGATACTGCTAAGTATCTGATGCTGTTTGACCATGTCGTCAGTTTGGAACATAGATCTAGTAAACATAAATTCCCAAGAGAAGCTTGCCGACTTTGGTTTTAATTTTTCCATAGGCAGTGGGGATTTGTTATCGACAATGCTGCAAATTCTGCCTTGAGCTTTGACGGCCTTCGTCATATTGTCAAAGTGTTGGTCTGTGTCATTGCAGCATAAAATATAATCACACCCTTGTATCCCTAATTGCTTCAATTGATCTGCCAAATCCATATGGTGGTTGATGATGTGGTCGGCTCCCATTTCTAGGCACCAGGTTTTAGATTCATCTCGTGATGCTGTCGCGATAGTTGTGAGTCTAGCAATTTTCTTGGCGAGTTGGATTGCAATTGAGCCTACTCCGCCGGCTCCCCCGATTATGAGTATAGATTTTTCGCTCTTGTTTCGGCTACTTTTCTCAACTCCCAGTCTTTCAAATAGTGCTTCCCACGCTGTGATTGAGGTTAGAGGCATTGCTGCAGCTTCCTCGAAATTTAATGCTTCTGGTTTCCTTCCGGCTATACGTTGGTCGACTAATTGGTATTCACAGTTAGAGCCTGCGCGAGTGATGTCGCCTGCATAGAATACGGTGTCTCCGACATTGAATAGTGTGACGTCTTCACCGACCGCAACAACAACTCCACTCGCATCCCAGCCGAGAATTGTATCTAGTGTTGATACTGTTTTTGGTTTTAGTCGCATTTTTATGTCTACAGGATTAACACTCACGGCGTTCACTCTCACAAGAATATCCTGGCCAGATGCAATGGGCTTCTCGATGTTGGCTGCTTGGAAGCAGTTTTTATCGTTTACTGGGAGTGATTCATTTGCAGTGATCGCTTTCATTGTTGTGCTCAAAAGTGATTGGGGGGTGGAGTATTATAATTTGAGGTGGGGGTCAGTACTAGATCTAATAAGTTAATACTATATACCCAGGCAGAATTGGGCTGTATATGTGGCACATGTCCCTCTAGCGGGAGGTATGTATTGTTCAGAATAACACTCGAACGTACAATGGGCGGAATTTTGGGAAGGATAGCAAGTCATCCTTCTTCAAGTTTTAGATAGTCAACTAGCGCCTGCTCGCAGTTCAATGGAATGTTGTGAACGATATGAATGCTCGATGGAAATTAAATCACCTAAATACTTTATTGATCAAATCTCGTAACTATTTGGTATTGCTGCTATTGATGATGCTGAGTTTTGAATCGGCAGCGATAGTCATCTCAAGCCCCGCAAGTGGGTCGAGTTTTGTGGTGGGCAATACTATTAACTTCGTCGCTGATAGTGAAGGGGCTTTATGTGGCAATTATAGTTGGGCCTTTGGTGGGGCAGCGACCGATGTAACTGTTAACGCCGTTGGTACCGATATCAGTACTTCAATCACGCCAAGTAATGTTGGAACATATACTATTCAACTGTCAGCTAATGGCTGTGAAACGGTTCCACCCCCAGTAACTCTTGTAATTAGTGTGAATGCGAATGTGATTCCGACAGCGACGATAAATACACCAAATACAGGTATCGTAATTCAGGCGGGAGCTAGTTTAAACTTTACGGGTACGGGGTCAGACTCTGATAGCAGTGGTGCATTGAGCTATAGCTGGAATTTTGGTGGTGCAGGCACCTCTACTTTGGAAGACCCAGGCGTCGTAACCTTTTCTACTGCAGGTACCTATACGGTTGTATTGACTGTAACGGACTCGGATGGTGGAAGTGATACTGACACAATATCTGTTGTAGTAAATGAGGCTCCAGTCGCAAATGCTGGGCCCGATCAAAGTGTTAACGAGCAACTTGCTGTGAATTTGGATGCATCGGCATCTGATGACGGTGATGGAACAATCGCATCATATAGTTGGACGCAAACGGTCGGAACTACGGTTACTTTGGCGAACTCAACGACAATAACACCGAGCTTCACTTCACCGACAACCACGGCGACAGAAACCTTAACTTTCCAAGTGACGGTGACTGATAATGAAGGAGGCACCGCCACCGATGTGGTATCGATCACAGTAAATGCGGTGAACGCAGATCCAATTGCAAATGCTGGTGTTGACCAAAGTGTTAATGAGCAAATCACGGTGAATTTAAGTGGGTTAGCTTCTGATGACAGTGATGGTTCCATTTCGTCATACAGTTGGACGCAAGCTTCAGGTACAGCCGTTACTCTAGCGAATACGACAACGGCCACACCTAGCTTTACTTCACCGACAACCACGGCGACAGAAACCTTAAACTTCCAAGTGACGGTGACTGATAATGAAGGAGGCTCCGCCACCGATGCGGTATCGATCACGGTAAACGCGGTGAACGCAGATCCAATTGCGAATGCGGGATCAGATCAAGGTGTTAATGAGCAATCCACAGTTAATTTAAATGGGTCTGCGTCTGTGGATAATGATGGGACAATTGCATCATACAGTTGGACTCAAACGGTGGGGCCGGCAGTCATCTTAAATAATTCAGCCACTGTAGCGCCAAACTTTACTGCACCGACTGTGAGCGCGATAGAAACTTTAATTTTCGAATTGGCAGTAATTGATAATGAGGGTGGCTCTTCAACTGATACGGTATCAGTGACTCTGAATGCAGTTAACGCCACGCCAACGGCGAATGCGGGATTGGACCAAGGTGTTAATGAGCAGGTCACCGTTAATCTAGACGGGTCTGCTTCAGATGATAGTGATGGAGCAATCGTATTATATAGTTGGAGCCAAACAGCAGGAACGGCTGTTACCTTAAATAATGCAGCGACGATAACGCCAAGCTTCACTGCTCCGACAATTAGCGCGATAGAAACTTTAATTTTCGAATTGACGGTAACTGATAATGAAGGTGGCTCATCAACTGATACGGTATCGGTGACTCTGAATGCAGTTAATGTCAAGCCAACGGCGAACGCAGGATTGGATCAAGGCGTTAATGAGCAAGTCGCCGTTAATTTAGACGGGTCTGCTTCAGATGATAGTGATGGAACAATCGTATTATATAGTTGGAGCCAAACAGCAGGAACGGCTGTTACCTTAAATAATGCGGCAACGGCAACGCCAAGCTTTACTGCTCCGACAGTTAGTGAGACTGAAACCTTACTCTTTGAATTGACGGTCACTGATAATGAAGGCGGCTCTTCAACTGATACGGTATCAGTGACGATGAGCGCAGTTAATGCAACGCCAACGACGAATGCAGGAATGGATCAAAATATCGATGAGGAAGTCATCGTTAATTTAGATGGGTCTGCCTCTGACGATAGTGATGGAACAATTGCATCATATAGTTGGACTCAAACGGCGGGAACGGTTGTTATCTTAAATAATGCGGCAACGGCAACGCCAAGCTTTACTGCTCCGACAGTTAGTGAGACTGAAACCTTAACCTTCGAATTGACGATAACTGATGATGAAGGTGTTTCTTCAACAGATACTGTCGATATAACTGTGACGGCAGAAGATGCAAACCCAGAGGTGACTTTACTAACAGCGACTATAGATACACCAGAAGAGTCTGTTTCTATTGAGGTCGGGGGAGGCGTGAGTTTTAGTGGCACTGGTAGCTCGACAAATGAAGAGAATTTACTTAGTTATTCTTGGAACTTTGATGGGGGAGCGGATGACACTATTGAACAAAATCCGGGAGAGGTGTTGTTTCATAAAGCGGGTAAATATACGGTGACATTTACTGTCCGTAATGATCTGGGTGGTGTTGGCCGTGCAGATATAACCGTCTCGGTTGGACAGGCAGATAGTACAGACGAAAAGGTGGTTGAAAAGGCGCTAAAAGACATAGCATCTACTCCAAATGAAACATCTGTTTCTGAGGTTTTGGCCGAATTTTGTACCCAGGGTGGATCAGAAGAAAACGCAGATTGTCTTGACTTGGCTGAAGCTGCTGTCAATGGAAATACTACGGAAGTAGCAAACGCTCTAGATCAAATTACAATGGATGAGGTGTCGGCTCCTCTTGATGCGATAGCCAGTTCGGCAGGCGTAACTAACAATAATATAAATATGCGCCTAGGTGCTCTCAGGAGTGGTGTTAGCGGTGTAAGTCTTACTGGTCTGAATTTGATAATACCTGATCAAGGCCAGCTGCCCGTAGGTTTGCTAGCAGATGGGTATACAGTTCAAAGTGGCGGTGGCGCGGGAGACGAAATCGAATCTAGTCAATGGGGTGTATTTATAAATGGATCTATCTCGGTTGGTGATAAGGAGGATACCAAAAAAGAGGCGGGTTATGATTTCGACACCAAAGGGCTAACGCTTGGAGTAGACTATCGTTTGAGTGATAGCCGTGTTATTGGTGGAGCATTCAGTTTTGGAATGATGGATACAGATCTGAATTCTGATGGTGGGGACATTCAAGGGAGCAATTATTCATTGCTGATATATGGTACGCAGTATTCTGAGCAATATTACGTGGATGGGAGTATCAGTTATGGTTGGAGTCGTTTTGATCAAGGAAGAAATATTAACTACAGCCTAAGTGGTAAAGAAGTAAAGCAGTCATTATCGTCTGAATACGATGGAGGTGAATTCGTCATGACAGTTGGCGGCGGGTATCAGTTCAATCGGGGGGCGCTCACATTTGGCCCTGTTGCTAGGTTGGAATATATGAGTCTGTCAATCGACGCGTTTGAGGAAAACGTCGATAGTCAAAGCGGGTCAGGATGGGCGATGGCGATCGAGAAGCAGACGCAAGAGACGCTGAATACAAGTCTTAGTGGTCAGGCTGATTATGCCATCAGTTTGTCTTGGGGGGTGCTAATACCATCTGTTCAGATTGACTGGACTCATGAATTCAAGGGGGATGATAGAGTGGTGAATGGTCAGTTTGTAGGTGATGCATCTGACTCTAGCTTTTCACTCAAAACAGATGTCGAAGACTCAGATTATTTCAATTTGGGTCTCGGTGTTTCAACTCAATTACCTCATGACAAGTCGGCTTTTTTCTTTTATCAAACATTATTGGGAAAGTCAGATGTCACTCAGCATAATTATAGCTTAGGGTTTCGTTGGGCATTCTAGAGAAGCTTAGAGGCGGTCTGATTTATAAGTAATAATTCAGAGCCGTTTTGTGC
>ENA-OSET01000361-OSET01000361.1-sediment-metagenome-genome-assembly--contig:-NODE-361-length-52028-cov-47.716021_pt1 | contig 52028 bp, 43 predicted proteins | sample MGYA00237882_ERZ534229 | MGnify/ENA primary metagenome ERZ534229 (study PRJEB26408, sample SAMN06266212) | sediment metagenome | isolation source: Hudson Canyon methane seep mesocosm | place...
TCACCAAAAACGGGTTATTCCGCTAACGGTGTACAGAGTGTGACGATATTAGGGCCAGATTCAGTGACAAGTGATGGGCTGTCAACTGCCGTATTCGTTCTAGGGGTAAAAAAAGGTATTACTTTGGTTGAAAGCTTACCAGGCATTGATGTCGTGATAATAGATGCGATGCATAAAGTACACTTTTCAGAAGGGTTAATGCCACCTCAGTAACGTTATCTGTCGAATAAGCGCTACTGAGACAGTCTAGTTGGTGGGATGAGCCTTAGAGGGTTTCCATTCCAATTAAGCTATCCTGTAAGACTGAATTACCTAAGCCGTGACTAGGGAATTTAGTAACGAACTCTCCTTGGTCGCCATTTATAGCCATGTAATTTAGAATCACTGTTTGAACAAGTAAATTGACGTTATTGGCTGCTGGGCTTGAGGATGTTTCAACCGATGCATCTGAACGCATGTAGCCAATTTGGTTGTTGTTTCTCGCTGTCGGACGACCTGTAGGGTTATAGACTAAATAAAATGAAGCACCAGTTGATGAGTTATCGCCCGTCCATACGCCTTTACCACGACCATTCTCAGAGTTATCAATCATGCCATTACTAGCAACTGAGCCATCACTAAAGACATAGATCATAATTGACTGGCCAACGGCTTGTGCATATTCTAAACATGCACCAATACAGCGGCCAGCACGAATATCACGAACTTCACCGGTACTTCGGTTTCCTGTATGGTAATCATACCCACCCATTGTGACGGTACCTGCCCCTGCATAGCCGTTTGCAACAAGCTTCATGACAGACGCTGTTTTCTGGAATTCTCGGTCAGCATTAAATTCATCTTGACTAAATATCCCTGATGGACCAACTATATTGGCGTCTTGTGCAGGGTCTAAATCAGCAGGGTTACCAAAACGGTCGGCGAGATCTGCACTTTTAACATAACCGCATCGTACTAAGTCTTTAATCACTTCGTCTTTGGTTATTTGAGTATTTACTTGACCCATTTTTTGGTCACTAATACGTTGTATTGATTCCATCACAGCAACGGCATCTTCTTGGCTTAACAAATTAACCAAGTCGCCAACATCGACTAAACCAGTCACATCACTAGGTCTGTCTACTTTGGTAGGTCGAACAGCAGGGTTAATCATATTCATTGGTGACATGGAGTTACCGCCAGAATCGGAACTACGAGAACCAATTAAGGTGAGTAATGAACCGTCAGCCCCAGCGCTATTAATTCCATACATTGGGTTATGTGGATTATTACCCGTATCATTATCTGAGCGGGAAGGAATAACCACACCGTTTATATTAGCGCGTGTCGCTGCTGAAGTGCTTTGTAAAATACCGCGTAAGAAGGCACTGTCAGAATGAAAGGCTAAACCGAGCTCGGTATTGATGAAGCTATTATCCATGCCGTCAGGGTTGACCGCACTGGGGACCATATCGCCAGGTAAACCTAGTTTGCTATAACCCGCGGTACTTAGAAAATCCATTTGTCCGCCTTGTCCGCCAACGAGCACATTTGAGCCGGAAATATTAGCGCCGCCTGCGAGGTCAAAACAGATAAAGGGTATTTTTCCTGCACCTTGTACCGAGATGCCGCAACTATCTTTTAATGTCTCTAAATCTGGGGAAAGGGCGGCTGAAGCCATTTGAGGGTTACCAAATAGGCTGAATAATGATGATCCGAAAACACTTGCAGAACCTGCCATAAAACCTTGTGAAATAAAATCTCTACGAGTTTTAGGTCGGGCATGATCTGCATGCTTCAAAGGTGCATTAACGTCTAAAATCTGTTGTAGCGTTGGTTTAATAAGCATCAGAATGCCTCCTATTGAACAAGTGTCACTGCACTACCAAGTACAGCGGCGCAGGTTGCTTTTACGACGGTTTTACTTCGTTCACTCGAACAAGTGCTATTACTACTACAAGCCGTTAAAGTATCGATTAAACTGTTAAGTTCCGTACTGATTGCGACATCTGACGGTTGGCTGTTTAAATTGCTACCTACCAGATTTGCTAGTAAAGGGTTGATAATCAGGTTTCTTCCTGCGGTATCAAAAGCAGTATTGGCATTCACTGCGAAATTAAACCCAGGAAAGAAGCTGGTACTTAAGTTAGTATCTTCTACCAAAGCATCACAATATTGAATAGCCATTTGAGTAATTGCCATTTGATGCGCAGAAAGGAAACCACTAATGTTTTCAACGGTAGGTAGTTGCTGTTTTACCGTTTCAAATGTTGCTTTTACTTTGGTATTTGTTTTGGAAATACCAGTTAGTTGGGACATAGAAGCATTAATTTCATCAAAAGTCTTAAGTCCGATTTCAGCGGCAGGTTCTAAATCTGTGGGTTCTGGCGCTGCGGGTGGTGCAGCTTCAATCACGACATTTTCACATTCAGCTCCACAAGAGCCTAAACGTTCAAAACTAAGGAAGAACTCATCAATATTAGGACCTTGCTCTAACGCGATAATGGTCCCCATGCTAGATAAGCTTTGGCCTGTCCCAACGGTATAGGCACTATTGTCTAAGTCTAGGTCTAAGCTGCGGAAGACTTGGCCACTGCTAGACTCTTTGCCGTTTATACCAATTTTCATACCTTTCAAAGGAATATTTTCAATGCTGGCTGTATCATCCAAACTAATGAAAAACGGTTCGGTAAAGAGATAACTAAAGCTATCAAACTGGCTAACCTCAAATACGATGAAACTTTCTGGCACATTAATAAGGTGAGAGACGCTAAAGAGTAATAAAAACTTTTCACCGACACCGACGTTATAGTTTTGTGAAACCTGTGCGGGCGTTAATGCTCTGTTGTGAATAGCGACCATGCGAAGAGTGCCTTGCCATAAAGAATTACTATCTGTCTCATTCCCTAAAACAAAGGCATAGCTATCATCCCATTCATTTAATAAACCGCCATCATCAGGGTCCATATCTTCAGTATATTCACCGTTCACATATATTTTTCGAGCTTCACCTGGGCTGAATGTCATCACAACATGTTGTAATGTTGCTTGTAAACGTTCTGCGTCGTCATCTGTTGAGAGTGCTTCATTTTGGTTAGTTGTGGTACTACGCTGCAAGAAGTCATAGTTATAAAGTGTTTGGTTTAAAGTGAAATTACGTGCATCTGAAGCCCCTGAGTATGTGATGATACGTGCATCTTCTTGAGTAACATTACCAGGTACAAGCCATGCTTCAACACTATATTCGCCAGAAGCAGTTATTAGCTGGTGTAGTTTTTTACTACTTGTTGTACTTGCTTGTGCTTTACCGCTTGTTGAATAGACGTCATTGATTGGACCTACTTTAATACCCCAGCCACCAACCCATTCTACATTACCATTTAAGACTAAATTCATAGCAGGTTCGATACCACTAGTATCGTTGGCGATGATATTACCTTCACCTTCTTTAAACTCGAACAAGGCTATTATGTTATCTTCAAAACGGCCACCAGCATTAGCGGCTAAACCGTCTTCGACAAGCTTTAATGCCTTACTGATCACTAAGCTTTGGTCTACTTCTTGAGTTTCAACCAAGTTTGAGAAGTTAGTAATAGCTGTTTCCATTTCGGCTGCAGAAGTCGTGCAGTTACCATCCCAGCAGTTATGGAATTCATTATTTAAACGGATATATATTCGCGAGCTGGTAGGGACCGTTAAATCAATTTTACTTTTAACCGCTTCATAGGCGGTAACTATATCGGCGCTGGCAATATAGGGTGTTTGATTGCCTTCGATATGGCAGTCACTACAATAGTTAGTCAGTAAAGGGTAAACGGTTGTGCTGAAGTCAGTACTGTCTTCAGGAAAAGGTTTGCTGCTACCTGTTTCTTTAATGGCAGGCGATCTCAATATGATTTCAGTGGTTGAACCTGCTGAACCTCCTGCCCAATTTTGGATATAGCGGGTGATAATGTCAGCGCATGCAGAGTCACTCGTTAGCCAGCAGTTATGGCCGCCAGCTACTTTTTGTACCATGGTTGATTGGCTAGGGTCTTGTAAGTTAATAATAGTATTGGCTTGGGCATAAGCGGTATTAATATTCTCATCATTAACGAAGGTGGGAGTTTGGCCACCAGTGCTATGGCATGAGCCACAACGGTCTGTACTAACAAGGTTATCCCAGATATTGAGTTTAAAGTTTTGAATGTCTGTGGTGATTGGCGCAGGGCCTGAGTAATTAGCGTTGGGGTTAGGGTCGTCACCGATGTCTTTATTGAGTTTATTTTCTTCACCGCTATTTGTACCACAAGCACTTAGTAATAAAGCGACGAATGTAGATAAAACACCTAACTTAATGGTATGTAAATTGAAGTTTACGTTAATTGTTTTCATCTTTACTCTCCCATGCAGTAGATTGCTGAGTCAGCAAAAACTTGTTTTAAATTATAGTTACTGGCTTGAAATGTCGTCACCATGGTGCTGATTTGGAGGCGGTCATTACTGTCAGTAGGTTCGCGCAGGCAAACATTTTTAAATACTTTTTTAACTTGGCATTGAGAGAAAGCTGCGGAATGAGCCAGTTCTTGTCCCATGGATTTAGCGCCATATCCGCCACCAGGTAAACCATCATCCCAATCTAGCAAACTGTTTTGCCCTTCGCGCCAGTAGTTGTCCCAGCGGTCATCAGGTGTGACATATCCATATTCAAAATTGTTAGCATTCTGTAAGAACTTACCTTGAACCCGGTTGCCTGTGTCGGGGTCAATAAAACCTACATTGTTGTAAACCATGGTGCCAGCATTGCCATCAGGGTCATTTTCTGTGTCATATTCGTAATCATAGTAGGCTAATGATTGGGTCATTGGATCCATGCCATTATGACAACCGACACAACTATTTAAAAAGATACGGCTGTCACCACCAGGGCTGCGAGAAACATCTTGACGCACACGGTCGGGAGTACGAGAGATATCGTTTAATTGCTCCATATCATTACAAAGGTGATTTAAGGTGGTGAAGCGAAAAAGTGCGCGGTTCGTACCGCCAGACATAAATGCTTTCGCGGCAGCTCTTGAGGTGAGTATACCTGCGGTTGCTGAAGCGGGTAAATTATTACGACTTGATTGTGTTACTTTCGCTAAGTTGTCTTTTAAGCTGGAGGGCAAGTCTTCGAGTTGTTCGTAGTGAGTGTTGTTTGCGTTTGAGTATGGATCTAGCCCTAAACTGCTATTGCCTTCATACAAAACGTCACCATATAGCAAGGTTCTAAAATCTTCTTCATCTCTTACTAAACCAATGACCGTAGCCGTGTAATCATTTAAAGGTACGAAGGAACTCATTGCCTCGTTCGTCCAAGGGGCAGCAAGATTTTTAAGCGTCACATCATAAAAGGCTGAGTTATCCATCGCAGTGAAGGCCGCTTTATTAGCATCTCCGGCTAGAATATCTGTCGCCATACTGTCTAATACGGTTGCACTTGCAGGTACGCCCGCAATGCGGTCATGTATGCGTTTTGCCTGCTCACGTTCACCGGCAACTAAGTTACTGCTTAAGGCAAGTATTAGTAATTGGCAGAATGATTGTAATAATGTTACTGCACAAGCTTTCCTTGCTTTGCTTAGGTGATCGTTAACTGTAAAAACGTTCATGTGACGGACTCCTTCATTTGATCTATGCTTTTAAAAATTAGCTTGCAACGGTTGATATTGAAAGTTTAGTTCAAGTAATAGTGTTAGTTTTGTGTGTTAGTGCTCAGGCTTACAATGCGTTACGGAACAGCGCTGGAATGTACAACAGAAGAGGACATACTGAAGACATAATCCTTGTCTAAGTCATTAAAACGATTAGATTATGTCGAATAAGGAGGTAAATGTGAACAAATTCAATTTAACAAAATTTAACGAATCAATGATTCAAAAATACTGTGTGATAAGCTGTTTATTACTACTTTCCCTAACAGGTTGTGGTGTCAGCAGTGGTGATAAGCAAGACCCTGTTGTGGTGGAAAATGCTGTGGCTTATATTAAACGGCCGCAACTATTAGATGATGATATGCTGGTGAGCGACAATATCATCGAACCGCAAATATTTCGTCCTGGCGCTGTTCTTTATATTAAAGATAACGCATCGGTTTCATCTCAAACACGAGACCTGACTTCTAGTGTTTTTTCAGGTGATGAATTTTTAAATGATGAGGGTGTGCTTTTATATGATGTAAAAGATTTATCAGTATCCTATGATGGCGACAAGCTGTTATTCGCGATGCGAGCACCTGAGGATGAAGATGCAGATGAAGAAGATCAACCCACGTGGAATATTTGGGAATATGACCTGCCAACAAATAATTTGCATCGTGTTATTAGCTCAAATTTTGAAGCGGAAAAAGGCCAAGATGTATCTCCCCGGTATTTGCCTGATGACCGTATCGTTTTTGCATCAACCAGACAAACGACGTCAAAAGCTATTTTATTAAATGAAAACAAATCACAATATACTGCGCAAGATGAAGAACGTGATTCAGATGCTTTTGTGCTTCATACCATGAGCTCCGAAGGTGATAGCATTAAGCAAATTACCTTTAACCAAAGTCATGACCTCAGCCCTGTTGTTTTAGATAATGGCAAAATTTTGTTTAGTCGTTGGGATAATGCTGGGCAAACGGGTTCAAATGGTGTCAACCTCTATCAAATAAACCCTGACGGGACAGGCCTTAGTTATCAATATGGGCGGCATTCCCATGACACAGGTACAGATGGCGATACAGTACATTTTGCAAAACCAAGAGAGCTTGAAAATGGCAACATCGCCGTTGAATTACGAGATTTTGAACTAACTGGCATTGGCTCACAAACCACTGAAATTAACATTAATGATTTTGTTGAAAATGATGTCATGACGGACGGTGTGGTTGATGGTCTTGAGCATGCACAAAGTGCGATTGTGAGCGGTTTAACAACGAATAGTGACGTTAATTTAAAAGGTAATTATGGCGCTTTCTTTCCCTTTACAGATGGTAGTAATCGATATTTAGTTAGTTGGAGCTTATGTCGTATTCAATTGATTGACATCGATAGTGCAACAGAAGGCAATCAAGCGGGCAGTGTTGAAAGTTGTACTGCAGAGAAAATCGCATCTACTAATTATGAAGCGGCAGAATCTTTATTCGGATTATGGGTGTTAGACGCCTCTAGCAATACCCAGTTACCAATAGCATCTCCTGAAGCAGGTACTTCATTTGATGAAGCGGTCATTATGTCGGCGCGTACAGAAGCTGACTCTATTGATGATTTAGAGCCAGAGGGTGCAGCATTAACTTTAAAAGAATCAGGCTTTGGTATTCTTCATATTCGAAGCGTGTATGATTTTGACGGTGTTGACACCTCGCCAGCAGGCATTGCGAGTTTGGCTGATCCTGTTCAAACGACACCAAGTGAGCGCCCTTATCGTTTTATTCGAATAGAAAAACCAGTGTCATTACCAAGTGATGAAGTGCGTGATATCGACAATACAGCTTTTGGTCGCAGCACTGCTCAGTTAATGCGTGAAATTATAGGTTATGCACCGATAGAGCCTGATGGCTCCGTTAAAATTGCGGTACCAGCGAATGTTGCGTTTGGAATTAGTTTGTTAGATGAGAGCGGGCAACGACGCTCTGACCGTCACCAAAATTGGTTACAGATCGCTGCAGGTGAAACTATTGAGTGTGTCGGTTGCCATACTCCAAACAGTGAGGTACCACACGGGCGTATGGATGCTCAGCCTGAATCAATTAACACCGGTGCAGTGACAACCGGAATTCAATTTCCTAATACTGAACCTGCCTTATTTACAGACATGGGGGAAACCATGGCTGAAACCTATACGAGAATTAACGGAATTCGCCTGCTAACACCTGATATCATTTATGAGGATGAATGGACTGATGGGGCGGTCACGTCTAAAGCAGACCCTTTTGAGTATTCATATACTAACCTAACGACTTTAATACCTTTCAATAAAGAAACGTGTAGTGTTTCCAGTTGGGATAATGCATGCCGGATCGTGATTAATTATGAAGAAAACCTTCACCCACTTTGGAGTGTGGATCGGCGTGTATTTGACGTTGATGAAGTGACTTTAATTGAGGACCGAACGTGCACTTCTTGCCACACGAATACAGATACCGATGGTGCGACTCAAGTACCCGTGAAACAGCTAGATTTATCTGACGGGCCTTCAACAGATGAAGCGGATCATTTTAAATCGTATAGAGAATTACTATTTAATGACAATGAACAAAGCTTATTGAATGGTGTACTGATTGATACCTTAGAAGACAGCACTGTCGTACAAATGGTGCCTCAACTAGATGAGGATGGTGCTCAGGTACGCGATGAAGATGGCAATATCGTACTGATCCCATTACAAATTGTATTAGTTGATGGTGCTGGAGATCCCATTTTAGATATTAATGGTGAAGAGCAATTGGTCTTTGTGTATGTTCAACAAACAATTGATGTAGTGCCTACCATGAGCACCGCAGGTGCGCGAAATAGCAATGGCTTTATGGACCTGTTTCAAACTGACGGCGTACATGAGAATTACTTGACCTCTGTCGAATTGAAACTACTCTCAGAATGGTTAGACTTGGGGGCGCAATATTATAATAACCCACTTGTTGCGCCAGCTAATTAATAGAAAGGGAGTCACTTTGAGTGATAAATTCAAGAAGGTATGATTTTAAATGAAGGGAACAAAAGTATAAATGTTTAAATGGAAATCCTTGAATTTATTAAGCTTTACTTTGCTAGCACTGGTTCAGTTTGGTATGCCATCACAAACTTGGGCAGGCGGGTCGTGGTTTTGGAACTCAATTGAACCACTCGCTCAAGTAAAGGTGGTGGAACCATTTGTAGAATGGCGAACAGGTCCTGCACAAGGTTACCCCGTTTTTCATGTCAGCGAGCAAGGCGAAGTTTTAGAGCTCTTGGTTCGAAAAACGAAATGGATGAAAGTACAAGACAAACAAGGACATCAAGGGTGGGTAGCCATTAGTGACCTATTATTAATGGAAGACGGAAGTGGTGAATTAATCAGTATCGTTGAACCACGTTTTGATGACTTTAGCACACGACGATGGGAAGCTGGTTTGATGGCAGGGGAGTTCGACAGCACATCTGTCAATGCCGCTTATGCTGGCTTTTCAATGACGAATAATTTGTCGCTAGAATTATGGGGTTCTCAAATTCTGGGCGACTCATCAGAAATTAGAATTTTAAATATAAATGTATTACATCAACCCTTTCCAGAGTGGCGTTTTTCACCATTCATTACGATGGGGGCAGGAAAGCTATTTATTAAACCGAAAACAACGCTGGTAAATCAAAGTAGTCGTAGTGAAGACACAATGAACATTGGTTTAGGTGCACGCTACTATATTGATGACCGGTACTTTGTACGTATGGAAGTGAAAGACTACAAAATTTTTACTAACCGAGAAACTAACGAAGAAGCAACAGAATGGAAAATTGGACTCAGCGTATTCTTTTAAAGACGACTTTACTTGGTATGTTACTCTCCAGTGCATCCAATTTTGCACTAGCCGATGCTACGGATAAGCCTTTAATTGAACCCGACATTCACCCACAAATTGTGGATGAATCTCTGATAGATACCGAGAACTTTGAATTAGGTACCTTTGTAGGTGTGATCTCGATTGAAGATTTTGAATCTTCCCTCATCTATGGAGCCAGACTAGCCTATCACTTAAGTGAACATTTCTTTTTTGAAGGTAACGTAGGTTTCGCAGAAGGCGGGGAAACGAGCTTTGAAAAATTAGGCAATGTGCAATTACTTTCCGACAGTGAACGTGATTACAACTATTACAATATTGGGCTAGGTTTGAATTTACCAGGACAATTATTTACACCTGGAGGCTACACGTTTAATACAAATTTTTATTTGGTCGGCGGATTGGGTGCAACGGAATTTGCAGATGATAACCGTCTTACGGTCAACTTCGGGGCGGGTTATCAGGTGTTGCTTAATGATTGGTTGTCGTTGCATGTTACGGTTCGGGAACATGTTTATAAAATCGACTTATTAGGTGAAGAAAAAAATAGCTTTAATACCGAAGTAACGTCGGGGCTATCGGTCTTCTTTTAATACGACTAACGATTAAAACTTATGTGGCGAAAAACTTTCGAGTATGACGCGCACAAAATATTGATAAATTCAGGAAAAATAAAATGAAACAAGTACTAAAGTTTTGGACAATTTCAGTTCTATTAATTAGTTGGGCTTTTACCACTCAAGCGACTCCTCTAAAGGGCGCTGCGTCAGACTTTACTTTAAAAAGCAATCAGGGTAAAAATTTACGCTTAGAAGATTTTCGAGGCCAAGTCGTTATGCTGAATTTTTGGGCTTCGTGGTGCGGCCCGTGTCGACAGGAAATGCCTTTAATGGATGAAATTTATAAAAAGTATAGCGATTTGGGTTTTACTATTTTGGCAGTCAACGTCGATGAAGATACCGCAGATGCTGACCGGTTTTTAAAAGCTGTACCCGTTAGTTTTCCTGTCTTATATGATAGCGACAGTAAAATAAGTGAGTTATATAACGTGGATGCAATGCCAACGACCGTCATGATTGACCGTGATGGGAATAAACGTTTCCTTCACCGTGGTTATCAATCAGGTTATGAAGAAGACTACAAAAAACAAGTTAAGCAGTTGATCAGGGAATAGGCCTAAATCAGAGAGCATATTGAATGAAACTTTACCTATTAATGACTATTTTGCTTAGCAGCCTATTTAGTTTATCCGGTTGTGCTGATCTAAAGCCATGGGTGAAACCGTATGAACGAAATAATCTGGCTGACCCTATCATGAGTCTTGGTCGTCACGGTGTAGCAGGGAGCTACGTTCATCATGTATATCAAGCTCGCGAAAGTGCAAGAGGTGCAGAAGGTGGCGCTGGGGGTGGTTGTGGCTGTAATTAAATTCACTTCACAGGCTTTTTTTAAAACAATTTTTAAATTGTTAATTACTGTGAATTTTCTGACGCACAGCTTCAATTCATTAGCGGGTACATTACCAGTAGATACCGTTGACTCCCTATATCACAGGTATGAAGGGGGCGGCATGACGATAGACGGACCATTTATTCTGGTACGGAAAAGTGTTGGGAATCAGTTTTCACTGTCGGGTCATTATTATGTTGATTCGGTATCAGCAGCCTCTGTGGATGTGCTTGCAACAGCGTCAGCTTATACAGAAGAGCGTACTGAGGTCAGTGCAGGTGTAGATTATTTGAATGAAAAAACACTAATGAGCTTTAAGTATACCAATAGTGAAGAGAATGACTTCACAGCTAACTCAGCCTTCTTTTCTGTTAGTCAGGACTTTTTTGGAGACCTAACAAATTTTACGCTTGGTTATGCTCGTGGCTGGGATGATGTCGGTCAATTAGGTAAAAGTGAAACTGAGGATGCTGACCGTCATATTTACCAAGTTGGTATGACGCAGGTGTTAACAAAAAACGCATTAATAGGCGTCAACTTAGAAACCATTACCGATGAAGGCTTTTTGCAAAACCCTTATCGACAAGTTCGTTTTATAGACCCAGGCAATACAGCACGTGGATATAGTTATCAATTAGAGAGTTACCCGGAAACACGCACGAGCACGGCAATGGCTTTTCGAGGTTTATATTATTTGCCATACCGTGCATCTATCAAAGGTGAATACCGTTATTTTAACGATAGCTGGGGCATTGAGTCACATACCTATGACCTACTTTATGTCCACCCGTTAGATGACCAATGGATTGTTGAAGGAAAATTTAGGTATTACTCACAAACCCAAGCAGATTTTTACCAAGACCTATTTCCATTTAAGGATTCACAGACTCATCTTGCAAGAGATAAGGAATTGAGTAATTTTTCGGGAACAACATTTGGTGCGGGCATAAGTTATGAGTTAGGTCAGGGGGCTATTACACATATTGATCGTTTGAAGTTCACATTACTTTTGGATTACATACAATTTGAGTACGACAACTTTAGAGATGTTGTCGCAGGAGAAGGGCTAGCTGTTGGGACAGAGCCTTTGTATGAATTTGATGCCTGGGTGACACGTGCATCCATTACCTTAGAATATTAAAACCATATTAATGAAAAGGCACTAACATGAAAGTTTTTGCGATACATAAACAAGCACGATATTTAATACTGTTGATGACTATTTTTATTTCTTTGCTGGCTTCCGTTTATACTCAAGCCGAGCAGGTTGACCCCTTGTTAGATGAGTCTATTCCAGTAGCCTTGAGTGTCGAAGAACTTAAGAAAAAAGTGATCAAACTCAATCGGGATTTATTCATACTGGAGGAGGATTTACTTTTTCCCGCGAACACTCAAATTGCTGTGTTTGTAAGCTTGGAAACCGGGAAGTTTCTTAACCTCGATAGCATTAAATTAAAAATTGACGGAAATATCGTCGCCGCTCATTTATATACAGAACGCCAATTAAAATCACTGAAACGCGGTGGAATGCAGCGCTTATATATTGGCAATTTAAAAACCGGTGATCACGAAATCACTGCTTTTATCGAAGGAATAGGCCCAGAAAAGAAACCTTATAAACATGCTGCCACCATGACTATGACCAAAGATACGGACATTAAATCTTTTGAAGTCAGGATCACTGATCAATCATCAAGCTTTGAGCCAAGCGTAGAAATCGTGGAGTGGAATTAATGCGCAAGTTTTTCTGCCATTTAACGCTGACATTATCAACTATGTTGTTAACAAGTGATTTGTATGCATCTCAGGAAAGCCTGCCGACAAGAGTTCATGATTTAAAATATGGCACCGTGCTATATGAATATTTTCAAGGACATGCTTTTGAAGCATTAAGTGCATTAAATGTAGCAAAATTAAGAGGCGGTATTACAGGTCATGGTGAACACCCAACTTTGGTTGAAGGAGGGTTAATGCTGGCTTATGGGATGACCCATGAGGCAAAACTTGTTTTTGAATCTTTACTTGAAAATACAGAATTAAACGAGGTGGTAGTTTCTCTTAGTGATCGAAATCAAGCTTGGTTTTATTTAGGAAAGGTTTTACTGCTTGAACAGGATTTAAAAGGCTCATTTGATTCACTGAAGCGTGTTAATGGCATACGACTCAAAGATGATAAACCGGACTTATTTCATGAGTGGCTGTACCTTAAAGGTCAGTTAGCGCAAAAAATTTCACAGGATAGTGAGACGCTCTCAGATCAAATTAAGGCATTGCCAATCGGTAGTGTTTGGCAATCATATTTACGTTATAACCATGCTTTACTTGCGTTAAACAATCAGGAACATGACATTGCAATTAATGAGTTTCAGTCATTAATTGACGACATAAATAAACATCTAATAAATCAAAATAATGAAGCTGAAATAATTGCGCTTAAAGAGCAATGTTTATTAAGTTTAGGCCAGCTTTATCTTCATCAAAATAAAGAACCCTTAGCTATTAAGGCGTTTAAAAAAATTAGGAAAGATAGTGTTTTTTCAGACCAGGCGTTATTTGCATATTCGGTCGCAGCGTCGAATCTAGAAGAATATGGTCTTGCGCTTCAAGCACTCAATACTTTAAAAGAACGTCCCCTTTTTACACCATGGTTACAACAAGTCCCTTATGCTTTAGCTTATTTATATGAACAGCTAGAAGAGCCAAAATTAGCCTTTGAAGCTTACCGAGCGGCAGCAGAACACTATGAAAATCTCGCTCAACAACTTGTGCAGGATAATACTAAAATAAATGAACAAAAAATTCTTCAAGCGTTAAGTCTAAGAGAAAAATCAATTGCACAAGATTTAATGAGAACTGATAAAACGCCTCTGGCATTAGGTCGGGAACGTGTTTCAAATGATGCTTACGGATACTTGCAAGTTGACCCTAAAGATTTTAACTACGCAACATTGTTATCAACCGAGCCTTTTCAGCTTAGCTTGCGAGACTTACATGAACTTTATAAATTACAGTTTTCTTTATCTCGCTGGGAGCAGCAACTTAACTCATTTGATTCAATGGTGGCTACTCGTTCACAATTACGTGATAAAAGGATTCAAGAAACCGTTTTCGCAATTGAGGCGCAAAAAGCTGAACTATGGATTGCGCAAGAACAATCAATATCATCTAGAGTTGAACAAGAAATCAAAAGCAATAATGTAAATTTCTTTATGGATGAAGAGCAGCGTGAATATCAAACTATTATTGAAGGTATGGTGGTTAATTTAGAAGCACTACCTGAAGGCGATAAAAAAACAGTCTATGCAAAAAAAATAGGTCGAATTAAAGCATATTTTTCCTGGTGGGTTGATGACAGTTATATCGTAAATCGCTGGGCAGTACAAAAACAGCTCAGGGGGCTTTCACGAGAAGTAAAAAATTTCAAGCAACATCATTCAAAATTAATGCAACAGATCAATTCTGATGCTGTAAATGAAAGGTTGGCAGAACGTATTGAAAATGGGCGAAACCAACTTTCCATATTAAAAGTTGAGCTAGAGAAAAATCTTGAAAATGCACGCGCGAACCTAGTACTGCTAGTAAAAGAAGAGTTGGACCGACAAAGTAGTGAAACTCAGGGTTATTTACTAGCAGCAAGAGAAGCGCAAGCAAGATTAGCTGATGCGCTTTATCTCACTCAGCCTCCTGAAATATCAAGTGTTAAGGAGGAACAATAGTGATTAAATTTCTCTTCCTCAATCTATTGGTTTTAAGTTTGAGTGCGTGCCAGTCTTTTATGCCGTTTGAAGAAAATGCCATTGAAAATACCTTAGCTGAATTACAGCCTGCAAGCTTGATTACTCGCCCTGAGTCTACTCAATCGCCCAGCGTGAAAAGTGTGATTGAAAGCTACAGCAAGCTACTGCCGTTACTAAATGACCCTGAAACACAAATGCGTGTTCTCCATCGTCTAGCTGACTTAAAACTAGCGGAAGGTGAACTGTTAATGGCGGAGCAAGCTATTGATGAGCTTGATATCGCTATTTCAGCCTATAACGCTTTGCTGCTTAAATACCCAAACAGCCCAGACAATGACCACGTATACTATCAGTTAGCAAAGACTCATGACCTAAAAGGAAATAGCGCTGCTTACTTGTCTACCTTGAATTTACTCGTGAAAGAACACCCGCACTCCACTTTAATCACTGAAGTACAATTCCGCCGAGGTGAGTTGTTATTTACTAAAAATGATTATGAAGGAGCGCTTGCTGCATTTAATGCTGTTATCCGTATGGGCCTAAATACCTATTTGGTTAATGCACACTATATGGCTGGTTGGAGTCAGTTTAAATTAAGTCGTTATGCGCCTGCACTTATTTCTTTTACCTCTGTGTTAGATATCGTGTTGCCTAATGATTATCAGGTAGACTTTGTTGATGAGAAACATCACACCATGGTTGAGGATTTGCTTCGTGTTATGGGGTTATCTCTATCTTATATGGATAAAGCAAAGAGTCTTGAGCAACTCTTTGCAGCTATAGGAACCAAACCTTATGAAATTCTTGTTTATGATCGGTATAGTGATTTACTGATTAAAAAAGAACAATACTCTGATGCGATTGAGGTGTATCGCAGATTTATAAAAGTCCATCCACAGAGTAATTGGTCACCAAGATACCAAATCAATATCATTGATACTCTTAAATTGGCGGGCTTTAAAAGTGATATCTATGTTGAAAAGCTCCGTTTTATCGATTCGTATGGTAAAGGAACTAATTATTGGGAAAGTCACCAACCTAAAGAATTGTTTTTCATTAAAGAACAGCTAGAAAGACTTTTACCGGAAATTGCAAACTTTCATTACGTAAAAGCCCAGCGGGCATCGAAAGCTAGCAAGAAAAAAGCCGCTCATGAGAATTTCAGTCTTGCTAGCCGTTTTTATTCATCATTTGTAGATACTTTTCCACAGCACGCAGATGCTGCCAATAGTTTATTTTTGCTTGGAGAAAGCCATCTTCAACTTAGTCATTGGGTTTTAGCAATTGAGAGTTTTAATCGAGCCGCTTATGACTTTAAAACCTTCGAAAATGCCGCTGAGGCAGGTTATGCATCAATTCTCACCTATATTGAATATTCTAAATCTTGGCCTGTTACTAAAGATGAACCGTCACTAGGTAAAGTGGCATTATTGAAATTAGAACAACAGCTAAACAGGCTTCGATTTGTTGCAGGACACTCACAAGATAAACGAGCAATAGAAGTGTTGTTTGTTGCGACTACGATAGATTTTGACGCGAAAAGTTATAATGAAGCTATTGTCCACGCTCAACAACTATTGGATTGGGCGCAGGAAGTTGATGAAAATAATGAGTTGAAAAACGAACATAAGCCAAACAAAACAACACTCCTTGAATCACGCTTAATCAAAGCACATAGTTTATATGCCCTTCATAAATATCAACTTGCAGAGCAAGCTTATACGGCTGTTTTAGAATTAATGCCTATTAAAGACAAGCGGCACTTAAGTATTGTCGAAAACCTAGCCGCCAGCGTCTTTAAACAAGCAGAAGCTATGTTGGCTAATGGGAAAAAGGAAATAGCCATCAGTGAGTTCTTACGTGTTGGTCAGGTTGCACCAAACTCTAGCTTACGTGCCAGTGCTGAATATGATGCTGCCAGTCTTTTACTGGAATTGAAGAAATGGCCTCAAATGATTGAAGTGCTTACTTCATTTCGTCACCGTTACCCACAACATATATTGAAGGATACCTTACCCGCTAAATTAGCCTTAGCTTACCGTGAAACAAAGCAGTGGGAGTACGCTGCTAGTGAACTAAAGACAATGTACCGCTTAGCTAAACCCGGGGATGAAAAACAAAACACGTTGTACATCATTGCTGAACTATATGACAAAGCTGAAAATAAAGATCAGGCGTTATTAAGTTATCGTAAATATGCGAATACCTATCCGCATCCGGCCGAAACTTATATGGAAGCAGCTAATCGCTTGGCGATACTTTACCAACAGACTGATAAGCCTCTTAAACGAAGATTTTGGTTAGCCAAACAAATGAAAACTGTCGATAGGGCACCCAAAGAGGCAGATGACCGAATGCGCTATTTAGCTGCTAGTGCGTCTGCTGTATTAGCAAACGATGCATTTATACAATACAAGGCAATAAAACTTAAATTGCCTTTGAATATTACAATGATCAAAAAGACCAAAGCACTTCAGAATGCAATGAAGGCATACCAGAAAACAGCAACCTATGGCGTTTCCGAATTTTCAACGCAAGCAGGTTTTAGAATGGCTGATATCTATGCTCAGCTAAGTGTTGACTTAATGGATTCAGATCGACCTGAAGGACTCAATGAACTGGAGTTAGAGCAATATGAAATTTTATTAGAAGAACAGGCCTTCCCCTTCGAAGACAGCGCAATAGATATTCACGCTCAAAATGTTAGTCGAAGCTGGGTAGGCATTTATGATGATTGGGTGAAAAACAGCTTCAAAGAACTAAAAGTACTACTACCCGGAAGGTATGACAAAAATGAGATTTTGCAGGGGGCAGTATATGAGCTTTATTAAAACTTCACACCGTATAGTCATCATGCTCTTGTTATTAGTTATGACCGCGTGTGCTAGTTTTGAAAAGACTAAACAAACAACTGATACACCAATAGGTGTTAATACTGAAATTCAGCATCGTTTCGAACGTGCTTTGAATCATCAGAAACAAGGCGAATATGACCAAGCCAAAATTTTATATCAGAGCATCATTTCTCAAGAGCAAAGCTATATAAGCCCGGTCATAAATCTGGGAGTTATCGCAATTAAACAGGCTCAATTTGAAGAAGCCAAAAGCTATTTTAAAACTTTGATTGGTTTGAATAAAGTGCACCCGCTCGCGTTAAATTATTTAGGCTTAATAGCACGAGAAGCAGGCGATTTCGACCAGGCTGAAGCCTATTATCGACAGATATTGGAGGTTGATCCGAATGACCTTAATGCAATACGAAATCTTGGAATACTACTTGATTTGTATAGAGGCCGGCTCGAAGATGCCTTAGCATTATACGAACAATATCAAGGATTACTTGCTGAGCCTGACCCTAAAATAAAAGACTGGATATTCGACACAAAAAACCGACTAAAGGCAAAATGATGAATATATTCATGCGACGATTAATTTTTGTAGTCTTCAATACATGCTTTCTATTAGCGAGTAGCAATAGTTTTTCTCAAGATGAAATTCTAAGCTTGGAAGGGGCACGTATTAGAGGAAACCAAGAATTACCAAACGTTTTATATCTGGTTCCATGGAAGCCTCCAAAAATTTATAGCTTGGAAAAACCCAAAAGTAATCTAGCAGCAAGTCGACCATTAAAAATGCTAGATCGAAGCAGTTTTAAGCGTCTTCTTGCTTATCATGAAACCTTCAAAAGTATAACAGCAGTCAATGAGAATTAATCTCCAGCAATGCTTTATTTGGTAAACCGACTTTCTATTCACTTTATTCGCCTTATATTTTAATCTATTTTAGACTCATAAAATAACATGGCTGTATTTAAAAAGTTTCTTTCAGATGTGACAAATCTTTTTATCTTGTAGAAAAATGCTACTCTAAGCAATTGAAAAAAACGACATAGACGGGACCTATTTGGCACATTCAATACGGGTTCGGTTTAACAAACTATTCTAATATTTCAGGTTAAGTTACCACAAGGGTTCAGTTATGAACGTTGATAAAGCAAAAAAACGTATCGCAAAGCAAGTTAAAAAAGGTATCAATGGCTATCCTCAGGTTTCGTTAGAGTACTTTGGCAAAACGTCGGATTTAGCAACTGAAGTCGTTGTTTCATTTACTCTGGAAGAAGGCGCTGCACAACAAGAACAAAAGTTTGTGAGTAAAAATGATGCTCGTGAAGATGAAGATGTCCAATCGATTTTAGTTAAAATAATTGAGCGAGCTAATGCTAATACAGTGATCCAAATTGACGGTGTTTCGATCATTAACTTAAAGTAGTTCTCGAGTTTGACTGCACACTTCTTATAAAGCGACTGTTTTAATATACGTACGACCAGTTAACTTCTAGTGATTGCATCCATAGGGGGATCGCATCAAGTAATGCATCCACAAAAACTAGGTAGTAGATTGAAAAGCCGATCAGATTGAATTATTCCAAGTTCAGTTGATTAAAAATGTTGAGAAAGCATAAATTACTAGCCTGATTTCTGTTGCTAAACTTTTCATACTATAGTTTTTTTTCTGAATATAACGACTATATTAGAGGTAGGAATAACAAGTTTTTACGGAGGATTTAGTCATGAAAGATTTGATTAATTCGTTTATATCTATTTTGTTTTTTACTACATTTTCGTTACAAGCATCAGCCTCTATCGTTACTCATTCTAGTTTTACTTTTTTTGATACAGCGCCAGTAATTACTTATCAAATTACTGTGAATAAAAAGACGATAATTTCTGCATCTTTAATCGTGGTTAATGTTGGTGATGTTGCGCCTAAAGGTTATGAGATCACAAGCACTGAAATCATCTCAAAAAAGGGTAGCCCCTTGAGTTTTGATTTCACTAAGCCCGATAAAGACTGGCCTACAGGTGATTATGAAATAGTTATTAAAGATAATGATACCGTCATTCACCGGGATTCACTGGTCATATTAGCTTCAGATGATGCAACTTCAGCTTCATCACCTCAGCAATCGCCTATACATAGCTCTAATAATTCAGGTGTACTTGCACAAGGTCAAGGAGGTCAACTGACAGAAAATGCAGCCAATGCTTATGTAGATGCTTTAACCTTTATACTGGATCAACTTGGCCAGCAACAAAGCTTTACACCTCAGCAACGACAGACAATTATTAATAACCTTGCAACTCATTACACTTCGTTTCCAGTTGATACCCAGCAAGAATTAGCTGCAGCCCAACAGATATTTGATGAATATAAGCGATCGTGGAACTATCTTGGTATAGACGAACAAAAAGAATTTGCTTATGGCGTATTAACAGTCGCGTATGGGGAGCAAGCTGCAGCGCAAGCGCTTGGTATTAATGAGAGTAGAGGTGGAAATAATTCAGCAAATAGTTATGGTGGTGGAAGCTCCTACTATTCGGATGGTGCTTCTTACGCCAGTGATGGAGAGTGCGCCATTTTCTCTTCTGAGTATGGAAGTATTTCATCTTGCGACTAGTCGCGAATAGTTTTCAGGGCTTTATAGCTAGCGTTATCTCCGCCTAAAAGAGATTTTTTTCAAAGAGGGCTAGTTACTGCGTGAATCATTTCCAAATAGAAATGCTTCATGCTGATCCAACCATAAGGGGTACTTTTTCATTACCTTGGAGAATGATGAGCTCTGAAGGTGATAAGTCAGCCATTGTTGTAATTTTGGGTAGGGCGCATTCAAATACCACTTTCGATCTACTCGGGCAAATTGCCGTATGAAGGGAAGGATTGCATAGTCAGCTAAGCTTGGCTTTTGCCCCATAAAGAACTTATAAGTATTTAGTCGAGTTTCGAGTTGATGAACAAATAACTCGCATTGTTGGCGGTAGTGAACTTCTGAGTCTTCATGGAAGCGTTTCGCCTGTTTATATTTACTCAATGAAATGGTGAATTCATTGTCGTTTTGGGCAATCAACTCGAGCATTGCAGCCAGAGCATCAGGTTCGTCATTATACAGTAAATAATGAGGGTCATTTTTGCATAATGCCCAAATCATAATGTCCAGACTTTCGTCAATCACCGTCTTATCATCAATTACTAGAACAGGAATCGAACCTTTAGGCGAAGCCGCAAGCATTTCTGCGGGCTTATTCCTTGTGATGACGGCTCGCAACATGACAGCTTGGTTTGAGAGGAATAACCCCATTCTTGCTCTCATTGCATAAGGGCAGTGTTGTAAAGAATAAAGTATTGGTAGTGGCATTGAATTTTTCCTGAGCACCTTTTAATCTTACTAAAGTATTGTATCGCAACTTCTATCATAACTTTGAAATTGGTATTCAGAATATTGTAGGCTATTTATCTGCATAGATGATGATTATAAAAAAATGACAAAACAGATATTTTTAAATTTGAATAATACTGCACAAAATAGTGTATTGAACATGATGTTGTTTTTGTTTTTTTGCTTATGGGCAGTCTCATTCAGATTAGATGCCCAGGCTGAGAACTTATTGGAGGATGACTTATTGGCTGGCGAGGTCTTTGAATTTGAGTCGCAGCCAGATCTAGAACCCTTACCATTTTGGCGACGCAATATAAGGATTACAATTCAGCAAACGCTTTCACAAGGTAACAAACTTGAGATTTCTCGAACGGAGACGCGAATTGAATATGAGGTAGCTCCTTGGGATGGTGGTTATCTTCGTTTAGATAATAAGTACACTTATTACTCGAATGATGATCAACAACTCAAAGATACAGGAAACTCGTTTGGGCATAATAAGTTGCAAGAAGCGTGGCTTCAAGTGAGTGAGTCTGCTTGTGTTTCTAAAATAGGTCGACAGGGTTTGTATTGGGGCGTTGTAGAGGGTGCATTTGCTGTAGATGTTATTTCTCCTTTTGACTTTACCGAACCGCTTCTTACTGATTATAGTAATATCCGCTTATCTCAGGATATGTTTTTGCTAGATTGTTATTACTCAAATACACAATTTCAGTCTTTTTATGTTGAATCAGCACGCCTTAATACATTCAAACTCAAAAAAACATCTCAATTTGACGACCTAGAAAACGCTTTACATGAGGAGTTTGGGGGGCGTATATCTCAAAGCTGGGAAGGCGGCGACGTTTCATTTATGTATGCTCATTTATATGAAAATACACCTGTTTCAATTATTGATTTCAACAAACCAAACGGCATTCGTCTTGATGTATCACGGTACGAGCTTTGGGGTTTAAGTACTTCGTGGGCAATAGGGCGTTTATTACTGGAGTTGGACTGGGCTTATAAGAATAAGCAGTTAGAGAATTTTTCAGGCAAAAAGTTATCTCATTCAGAAGCTGCAGTGGGTATTGAATATACCACTTTTAATAACCATCAGTTGAATGCAGGTGTTTGGCTTTACGACCAAGTAATTCAGGAGCCTAATGCTAAAAGTAGTAGGGTTCAATCATGGACAATAGGATGGAGTAAAACTTATCTGAATGATGATTTGATGCTAAGTTTTCTTGGGTTTTGGGTGACAGAGCCTGAAGTATTAACAGCGACAGCTTTAGCACAATACCAGTGGGATGATTTCTGGGATTTTTCAACAGCTTTAACATATACCGACGCAGATGGAGCAGCACAAAGTGTGTCATTAAATGAGTCAGAATTAACTTTATTACTGAAGTTAAGGTTTCAGATCTGAAATTTGTCACCTTCTGTTGATTTATAGAATCGTCACACGCAAAGCTACATGGGAGTTGCCATTAATCATTAACGCATTCATAGAGATTACTTTTCATTGGCTTTGAGCAAATTGTTTAAAGGGTACTAGTCAGACATCGCAGGAAGTACATATCAATTCGGCCTCGTACTTTACGGGGCTTTATTGTTTCTGAAATTTGATTTTGTTCGAAGTTAGTGTCATTGTACTGACTGTTCAGTCTATTATATATGAGAGGTTCGCAATGTTAAATCAACCCTTACCAAGAAGACGATTACTTAAACTATTTGCAAGTACGGGTGGAGTGATTTCTGCTTTAGCGACAACACAATTAGCCAGTTGTAGTTTCACAAATCATGAAAAGGACACAAAGCAGACTGTTTATAATACAAGTTTTGGTTTGTTATTGGTGATGGATGAACAGCGAGCAAAATTGCTTTTTTCGTTCGCTGAAGCTTGCGTTTCGAATTCTGAAAGTGCTATCCACAAAGCAGAAGTAATTCAACGTATTGATGAAGAGCTATATTTTGTATCTACAGATATAAGTGATGATTTTTTGTTGGCTCTGGATGTTTTGGAATATCTGCCCTTGGTATACGGTTGCTTTTCTCGTTTTAGTCAAATGCCTCTGCTTGAGCGAGAACAATGGTTAGTTTCTATGCAGCAGACGCGCATTAATACTGTCAGCGCTGTTATTAGTGCTTGCCGAATGACCGTCATGCTTATGTTTTATGGACATGAGTCAACAATGTTAGTAACAGGTTATGACGGCACTTTTTCTAAAATGCCACAAATTATGAGCTCTCAACGCCGCAAATATAAATCACTTACCAAGCAAGTCTCATTAAATACGCATGAGGCAGGAAACTAAGATGAAAATGGACAATAAAATATATGAAGAGCAGGACTATGAGAATGGCGCGCTTTATAAAACACAAGTTTGTGTTATTGGTACAGGTTGTGGTGGCGCTACTGTAGCAAAGCGACTAACTGATTTTGGTTTTGATGTTATTTTATTAGAACAGGGCGGCTACTACCCAGCGACAAAAATGGATCAAAATGAGTTAAACATGGCGGGTAAATTGTTTGGGGCTAGAGGTTTGGCAACCGGTCATGATGGCGGCAATGTTTTAATGTATGGCAACAATGTTGGTGGAGCATCTGTTCATTATTGGGCTGACAGTTATCGAACCCCTAGTGAAAAAATAAGGTCATGGGAACAAGAGTTTGGCGTCAAAGGCCACGGAGTAGCTGCTTTAAATCCTGCGTTTGATGCCATTGAAAAAAGTTTGAATGTTCATCGCGCTGAAGATGAGTTTTTTAACCCGATGAACGAAAAGGTACGTGGGGCTTGCGCAACTTTAGGCTGGCATGGTCATAGAGTCCCTCAAGCACGAAAATTTTGCCAGAAGTCTGGGCATTGTATGCAGGGCTGTCTGTATGATGCGAAACAGAGTCAAATCGTCACGCATATCCCTAGTGCACTTAAACAAGGCGCAAGGTTGTTTTCTGATGCCAGGGCAGCACAGCTTATTTATTCTGATACCAAAGAACTTGCTAGAAAAGCCAATGGTGTCAGCGTTGAAATTATGGATCGAGCTCGTAATAGACCTTCTGGCAAGAAATTCAAAATTGCTGCAGATGTGGTGGTACTAGCAGGTGGCGGTTTTAATTCTTCATTCTTTTTGATGCAGCAGGGGTTTAAGAAAGATTTACCCGCGCTGGGAAAATATTTTTCCATGAATCCATCTACGATGGTTCACAGCTTGTTCGAAGAAGAAATTATTCAATGGCGAAATATTCCAGCGGCCTGGGGCGTTGATGAATACCGTTTGCGGCGCTTCAATAAAAATCAGTATGTTGAAGGAGGATATCTTCTTATGCCGAATCAGCTTCAGCCTGCTTCTTTAGCGGCGACGATTCCAGGCTTCGGATCTGACCATCGAACTTGGATGGATGACTTATCTAAAGTTGGTGGCACAATTGCCTGGATGGATGATGTTGAGTCAGAGCTTGGAGAGATAAGAATTAAATCGAATGGTGCTCGTGAAGTATATTATCCATATGGTGAGCTAACCAAAAAGGTTTTGAAAGATGGAATAAAAAAACAAGTCATTCTTAATTTTGAAGCTGGCGCTAAAAAAGTATTAGTCGCTGGTTTGCAAGGGGTATCGCTTAACACAATTGATGAAATTCAAAAGCTGGATGACCTTAATATCGAGGCGGGCGGGCTTTCTATGGCGTCGCCACACCCTGGAGGAGGTTGTAGAATGGGAGAAGATCCTAATTTATCTGTTGTAAATTCAGATCATCAAGTACATGGCTGGGACAATTTATTCGTTTCTGATAGCTCTGTGTTTCCTAGTAGCTCTTCATTAGATCCTAGTCTAACCATCATGGCATTTAGTTATATTGCAGCAGATCGAATAAAAGAAAGGTTGTCAGTATGACTGATTTTAAAAGCAGGGCAGTTAATTCTAGTGGTAAGTTGAGTTCGGCAAAAACAAGTCGTGGAGAACAGAGTAGGCTCCGTATTATTAAAAGTACTCGTTTAATTTTAGCGAACACAGATTTGAGTTCTTTAAAGCTGGACTTGGTTGCTGATAAAAGTGGTGTCGCTAAAAGTAGTATTTTATGGCACTTCGGCAGTAAAAATGGCTTATTGCTTGCTGTTGTTGAAGATATCTTTGATGGTATGCAACAACTGATTGCCAAAGTAAGTTTTGCAGCGCCAGATAAAAAAGAACGTCTGAAAAGCGCAATGATGTTGGTCGCTGAAGAAATGCAAAAAACACCCGAAGCAAACACCTTACTTATTTCATTTATTGTTAATCAAACGATCGATACCACAATAAATAAGCATATAAAAGAAATGTATGATTCCTATCGCTTGTTTATAAAAAGTGTTTTGACGTCAGCTGGAGTCGAGGTGAGCGACCTTTATCCTTCAGTGATACTTGCTTTTATTGATGGTGCTTTTATGCAGTGGTATCTTCAACCGGACAAAATTGAATTAAAGGAATTATTTGTTCAATTTTTAGATATAATTATTCTGGAATAAGGATGTTGGGCAGATTAAATCAGGTCTTTGGAAGTGCTAAAAGAAGTGGTTGTGTTGGCTCCCCGAGCTGGGCTCGAACCAGCGACAAACGGATTAACAGTCCGTTGCTCTACCAACTGAGCTATCGGGGAATGTCACAACGGAGCGCATATTATCTAGTTGAAGTTCGGCCGTCAACAGTTGTTTATGAAGAAAGTGAACTATTTGTTCTTCATGGCGAGCCGTGTTGGAAAATATGGTTAAAAATGCAGCATAATCACCGCTCTGCATATCTTTTTATAAAAAATTAAGGAAGTTATAGAATGGACTATAGACCATCATGGTGGTTAAAGAATGGACACTTTCAAAGCATCTATCCTTCTGTATTCAGAAAACTAGATGATCATTTTTTTGTTAAGGAGCGAATAGAGACGCCTGATGGTGATTTTCTAGATCTTGATTGGGCGCGATCAGGTAATAAACGTCTGGTGATTCTAACGCATGGATTAGAAGGCCATAGTCGTCGGCCTTATATGTTAGGTATGGCAAACACTGCAATGCAGCACCATTGGGATGTACTTGCCTGGAATTTTAGGTCATGCAGTGGCGAACCAAATCGAAATTTATTCTCTTATCATAGTGGGTCCACGCTAGATCTTGAAACCGTTATCAATTATGCCCTTACTAAATCTTATGAAGAAGTAGCCTTGGTTGGTTTTAGTATTGGAGGCAACAAGACGCTGATTCATTTGGGAAAACATAGTGCAGAGCTATCACAGAAGCTGTTGGGGGCCGTGGTTTTTTCAGTACCTTGTGACCTAACCACGAGTTCGATGCAGTTAGCCCAGCCACGAAATGCAATTTACATGAAAAATTTCTTAAAGAGTTTGAAGCAGAAGCTAAAAGAAAAGCAGCGGCTTTACCCAAATGAAATAAATTTAAAAGGTTTTTCAAAGATAAAAGATTTTCGTGATTTTGATGATCGCTATACAGCCCCCATGAATGGTTTTAAAAACGCTGAAGATTATTGGAAAAAAAGTAGTAGTAAGCAGCATATCGATCAAATAAGATTGCCAACCTTAATTGTGAGCGCAAAAGATGACCCCTTTCTAACGCCAGAATGCTACCCCTATGAAGCCGTGGCAAAAAACACTCAGGTAACTCTAGAAACACCACTATTTGGTGGCCATGTTGGTTTTATGAGTTTTAATCGGGAAAACCGATATTGGTCAGAGCAACGCGCAATAGATTTTCTTGAGCAAATTAGTCACTAGTCAGCATTGGCTCAAGTTGTTCCCAAATAAGACTTTTGATAGTTGCTTGAGCACTTGCTTTTGGGTGTAGGCCGTCTGCTTGCATCAACTTCGGGTTTGTTGCTATACCTTCAAGTAAAAATGGCAGTAGCTGCGTGTTGTATTGCTTGGCTAGTTTGCTGTATATCTGGTGGAAAGCACTGGCATAACGATTGCCATAGTTGGGCGGTGTATGTATGCCTGTTAATAGAACTTTGGCATTATTCATTTGCGCTAATACGATTAATTTTTCTAGGTTTCGTTCGATTGTTTTAAGTGGGAAACCTCTTAACCCATCGTTGGCACCTAATTCTATTATTACTACTTCAGGGTGATATTTTCTTAGAAGAGCAGGAAGGGACCTTAAGCCTCCATCTGTTGTTTCACCGCTGATGCTTGCATTGATAATTTTGTAGGTGTTATCAATATCGGAAAACTGTTTCTCTAGTGTTTTTCCCAGTAAGGCAACCCAAGCTTGTTCAATTGGTATACCATAAGCAGCGCTTAGACTATCACCGAGCACTAATATTCTTTTACTAGATATTTCGCTTGCTTCGTTGAGAGTTTGTGTCTCACTACTTTGATTAGCGCTAAGTTGAGTAGTAAAACCAAGCGTAGAACTAAATAAAAATATAATAGTCAGAAGACCGTAAGACTTAATCATTAATATTTCCTAGGAGTATGTATGTCACAGCCTGTCAATCAGAGCTCAACCGAGCAAACATCATATGCTATTTTTGCAGATGATATAGGCAAACAGGTAGATGTTAAAAGTCAGAAGCTTGAAATTTTGCGTGGTATTAGTCTCAAAATCAAGCAGGGTGAATCATTAGCGATTGTGGGCCGCTCGGGTTCAGGTAAAACAACGTTGCTCGGTTTACTGGCCGGTTTAGATACTGTGAGTCATGGCTCTATCAGTTTAATGAATAACGCTTTAGAGGAAATGTCTGAAGATGAGCGTGCCTCAGTACGAGCGTCACATGTAGGTTTTGTTTTTCAGTCATTTCAATTATTGCCAAGTATGACCGCGCTTGAGAATGTTATGTTGCCGCTTGAGCTCAAAGGTGATGCTTTTGCAAAAAAGAGTGCGCAAGAATTTTTAATTCGTTTAGGTTTAGATGATCGGCTAGGGCATTATCCTTCTCAACTATCAGGAGGAGAGCAGCAACGGGTCGCCTTGGCGAGAGCATTTGCGTGTAAACCCGATATTCTTTTTGCAGATGAGCCTACTGGAAATTTAGATCAAGAAACAGGTCAAAAAATTATTGATTTAATGTTTGAGTTGAATGAGGCAAATAGTACGACACTCATAATGGTTACACATGATGAGCTTCTTGCTGATCGTTGTCAGCGAAGAGTTCATATAGATGCCGGTCGAATAGTTCCAGAAGAGCATTCAGTCGCCAGTAACAAGGTCGAGCTAGTGGAATGTAAAGCATGAAATTAGTCGCTCAAAGTCTACGAGACCTCTTAAGGCAAACACACAATTCATCCATCAGATTATTGTTTATTTCTTTAATAATGGCGGTCTTAAGCGTAACTACAATCACGCTTGTGAGCGATATGTTAAAACGCTCTCTGACTAACTCCGCCACTAACTTTATTGCAGGTGATCGACAGTTAATTAGTCCAAGAGAGATCGAGAGTACATGGCTTGAATACGCGAATAAGGCTGGTTTGAATTACGCTAAAAGTCTTGAATTCTCTTCAATGCTATATGCCAATGATGAATTTCAGTTGGTATCTGTCAAAGCTGTTGACCAGAATTACCCTTTAAAAGGAGAGTTGTTGGTTGGCTTGCCTGATGGCGTTCGTATTTCTGTAAACAAGGGCCCGAAGAACGAAAATGTCTGGATGCAGAAACGTTTATTTTCTTTGTTTAATATTTCTCAGGGCGGCACTGTTTCGATTGGTGATATGGACTTTACCGTCACGCATGAATTAGCACAGGAACCAGACGCAGGCTTTAAATTAGCTGAACTAGCGCCACGCGTGTTGATGGGTTTTGATGAAGTAAAAAAAACGGGCGTGATTCAACCTGGCAGTCGGTTGACGTGGCGTTACTATTTTACAGGCTCTGAATCAGAAATTTCTTCTTTTGAAGAATGGCTTATCCCCAAGCTGAATGCTAGCCAGAAATGGCAGGGGATCAAAGAAGGCCGACCTGCCATTGAGGATGCATTAGAAAAAACTGAAACCTATTTATTGCTTGGTGGTAGCTTAGCCGTTCTACTTGCCTGCATTGCTGTTGCGATGTCATCAAGACAATTTGCTTTAGGTCAAATCGACAGTGTTGCCATTATGAAAACCCTAGGCGTGAAAGGTTCTAGAGTTATTGTCTACTTTACTTTTCAGCTACTATTTTTGGGACTTTTTGCCAGCTTAATAGGGATTATTTTAGGTGGTGGTTTAGCTTTTATTTTACAGGATATATTAAGCGCGTTAATCCCGGAATTGAAATGGCCTGTTTGGTCAATGAAGAGTGTGCGGGTATTGTTGTTGGCAACAGGAACGGTTTTTGTCTCATTGTTCGGTTTTGCTTTGCCTCAATTTTTTCAATTACGCAAAGTCTCACCGATGCGAGTATTGAGGCAGGAAAAGATGAATGCGCTCGCTTGGTCTTGGAGGGCTTCACTCGCCTCAATATTAGCTATTTTCGTTCTATTATATGGTTATAGCCAAGATCTTACCCTTGTTGCTGGTTTGCTTTTATCTGTAGTTGGATTGTTAGCCGTATTGATGCTGTTTTCCTGGATGATATATCAATTACTTGGCAGGAATGTTTCTGAACGTTTTAAAGCAGGGTCTGTACTGCGTCAATCCTTATCAAACCTATTACGTAGACCGTTGCATATTTTAATTCAGTTAAGTGTTTTCTCACTAACGTTACTACTATTTTGTTTAATTTTTATTGCAAGAGAGTCATTGGTAGATAATTGGCAGAGTCAGTTGCCTGAACATACGCCCAACCATTTTTTAATAAATATTGCGCCTGATGACTTGGGCGACCTCAAGTTAGTATTAGAAGAAAAAGAACTGATAACCAGCGGTTTATATCCCATGGTAAGAGGTCGACTTAGCCATATAAATGATGTGCCTGTAAAAGTTGCTGTCACCAAAGATGTCGCTGCATTAAACAGAGAATTGAATCTTACGTGGTCAAATGAACTCCCTGATGATAACCAAATTAAAGCAGGAGAATGGTGGCAAGAGAGAGCAGATCCTGCAGCTTATAGTGGTACTGACCTTGGTTATGCCAATGTATCTGTTGAGGAGCAGCTGGCTGGTAAACTAGGTCTGGAGCTGGAGGATGTATTACATTTCTCGATAGGCGGTGAAATTCTGAAAGCAAAGGTCAGCAGCATTCGTTCAGTGCAATGGGACAGTATGCGACCCAATTTTTATATGATGTTTGAAGAGGAGAGCCTGAATCGTTTTCCATCAACCTATATCACTTCTTTTTATGCTGATAAATCTCAAAAACAGGTGCTAAATGAGTTGGGGCGTCAGTTCCCAACGGTTTCAATATTAGAATTGGATCAGTTAGTCGAGAAGCTTCGAAGTATTATTCAGCAAGTGTCCCAAATGATTGAGGTGATCTTGGTATTTATTGTACTTGCAGCGCTTCTGGTTATTTCTGCATTAATAAGTTCAACGATGACTGAGCGAACTCGAGAAGCTGCGCTAATGAGAACACTTGGTGTTAAGGCACGCTTTATCACAGCAGTACAATTTTTAGAGTTTGGTCTTCTGGCTTGGGTTGCAGCATGGTTAGCGTTGTTGTGTGCAGAGGCTGTGATGTGGATTATTCAATATGAGTTGTTTGACTTTCCATTCACACCACATTATTCACTTTGGCTTTATCTGCCTTTAATATCGACAGTATTGATTGGTTTTGTTAGTTACTTGCAAATTCGTAAAGTGCCACAAACTTCGCCAATGGAAATTTTAAGAATGTATTGAACTTATTATTAAGCAAATACACTGATAAATAGAAAGAGTTTTTCAAGGATGAGAAAATATTTTGTTAATATGTGACTAACAGTCATTTATTATGTCTCTTTTAAAACATGGCTCTGATATGATGCGCCACATAACATTTACAGAAATAAAACAGAGGTAAATCGAATGACGATTCGTCAACTAGTACTATCATTTGTACTGCTTACAGTAAGCGCCAGTACTTTTGCGTTAGATAAGAAAACATTTTGTATGTACGACCCCGTTGGTAAAAGCGGCCCAGCAATGACCTTCTTTGCTGATTTGAAAGCCAAAGGTATTAGTTGGGGCTTAGATATTGAGTTAATGCCATATACTGATGAGAAAGTAGCTGCTAATGACTTTAAAGCCGGTGTTTGTGACGGTACTTTTCTAACTTCTATTCTTAGTGGGCCGTTTGTACCTTTTGGCGGTACCCTTGATGCGATTGGTGGTATTGCGACTGAAGCACAGTTAGGCGTTGTTTTAAAAGCAATTACTAACCCTAAAGTTGGTAAGTTACTAACCAATGGTAACTACGAAATGGTTGGTACTTTACCTGTCGGATCTGTTTACTTATTTGTCAATGATAGAAATATTGATACTGTTGAAGAGTTTAGTGGCAAAAAAATCTCAATCCTTAATGAAGACCCACAAAGTTTAAAAATGGCAAACATGGTGGGCGCATCACCTGTTGGCACATCATTAACCACTTTCTCTGGCCAGTTTAATAACGGTAATATTGATATCCTACCTATGGTTGCTCTAGGTTATAACGTATTTGAGCTATATCATGGTCTGGGTGATAAAGGTGGTATTCTTGATGAGAAGCTTTTATACGGCATGATGCAAATGATCACTTATCAAGATCACTTTCCAGCTGATTTTGGCCAGAATATGCGTGAATATATCCTTTCTCGACTACCAGATATCCATAAATTAGTGAAAGATGCTGAGGATGAAATTCCTGCGAAGTATTGGATCAAAACCGATGCTAATACTAAAGCAGAGCTTCTAAAGTTCAAAAGAGAAATTCGTTTAGCTCTGAAAGCTGAAGGTGTTCACCACCCTAAAGCGCTTAAAATGCTTTGGAAGATCCGTTGTTCAACTGATCCATCAAATGCCGAATGTGGTACACCAGAATAGTAGAATGTTAAAAAGTATCTGATGATGCTTTTATAAAAAACGCTCAGTAGCTCAACTACTGGGCGTTTTTTTGTTGGGTTATACTTAGGTGATTAAACTACTTTTTTTATTTGAAAAGCAGTTGATTCAAGTCTAGTGGGTTTATGAATGTGGTAACCTTGAGAGTAGGTGATTCCGATTTCGATTAATTTTTGGCGTATATCTTCAGTTTCAACAAATTCAGCAATGGTCTCTATGCCGATTGCTTGAGCAACATCGCTAATTGATTTCACCATGGCGTAATCCACTGCATCCTCTGTGATGTTGCGAATAAAAATACCATCAATTTTCAAATAGTCTACTTTCAGATCTTTCAAATATGCATATGAAGAAAAACCCGTGCCAAAGTCATCTAAAGCAAAGCGGCAACCTAAATCTCTTAACTTCTTGATGAATACTTGAGTGTTATCCAAGTTGGTTATCGCCATACTTTCTGTGATTTCAAAACAAATTTTTTCATGTGGTATTGAGTATTGATTAAAAGTTTTGATAAGAAACTCTGAAAAAGCCTCGTCGCCCAAGCTTTGTGTACTTAAGTTAATACTGGCTGAAGATAGTTGAGCCAGATGTTCTGGGTTCTCACTTAGCCAGGAAAAGTAATAGCGGATTACCCACTGGTCTATATTGGTCATTAAATTATAGCGTTCAGCAGCCGGCAAAAATTGGTTAGGCGCGCAAAGATTTCCATTCTCATTTATTAGACGAAGCAATATCTCATAATGATATTGTTGTTCTTCTTTTAAGTTTGAATCGATTTTTTGGAATACTAAAAAGAACTGGTCTTGAGAAAGTGCTTCTTTAATTGTGGATACCCATTGCATTTCAAGCTGTCTGAACTGCAAATCTTTATCAGTTTCAATAAAAGTATGTACGCGATTTCTACCGAGGTCTTTTGCTTTATAGCAGGCTGTATCAGCCATCACTAATAATTGCTCAACCGAATGATGGAATGGACATAATTCAACTAAACCGATACTGACCCCTAATGAATATCTATTTCCGTCCCACATAAAGAGAAAGGATTCTATCGATTGTCTGAACTCTTCAGCAATAAGTTGTCCCTGATTAAGGCTAGTCTGGCTGAGAAGCACGCCAAACTCATCGCCTCCTAAGCGTGCAATGACTTGCTCTTCATCAAAGTCATTTACCTTGTTTAATAAACGTTGACTTAATTTCTTTAATAGCACGTCGCCTGCAGAGTGCCCGCACAGGTCATTGACTATTTTGAATTGGTCAAGATCCATATACAGGAGGCAGCATTCTTCTTTGTAACTTTTGACCAAATCTAATTTGTCTTTTGCTTTTGATTCAAATGCACGGCGGTTTAAAAAACCTGTTAAGGGGTCGTGTGCTGCCAGATGCTGAAGTTGGTGTTCAAACTCTTTGCGGTCGTTAATATTTATGAGTGTGCATTCTACAACGGGCTGATGACTGCTAACATCAGTATTTAACCTGCCTGAAATACTGACCCATCGCGTTGCGCCATTTTTGTTGGTTAGTTGGGTCTCATGGTCAATTATTTTTCCGTTTATTTTAATCGTATTCAGAAAGTTAAAAAATTGTTCTGGTGCGAGTGTAAAACCATCAGGGTTTGAATAATCACCTTTAAACGTCGCTAAGTCTGAAATGCCGACAAGTTTGAGGAACTCGGGGTTGCCACTAAGAAGTTTACCTTTCAAATCAAAGCTAAAAATTGCTTCTATAGCATTTTCATAAAGTGATTGAAAACGTTGTAAGTTTGCAATTGATTGATGTTGAGCGGACTCTTTGGCTTTTCGCTCGCTATTTATTCGTTCAGCAAGCGCAAGCGATATTAAAATGACCCCAACCACTGCACCTATATTTCCAGCATATTCAGATAACGGAGAATAAGGGATGTAGCCCATTTTGCTAGATGACTTTAATACAAGGCCAATAAAATACGTTGTCCATGCCAGTGTGTAAAAACGCGCGATTTTTGGACTGAATTTCAGCATGGCGAAACAAATGGAGACTACGCTAGCCATCACAATGATAGTCATTAAACCATTTAACATGGCTGCAGCACGATACGTAAGAAACAGTGAAAGAATTGCAGAGCATATTGAAAGGCCAATAAGCATCTTTATACTGATATTTATAAAACCTTTTTTAGGAATAGGCAGGATCGCTTTTGTAAAGAAAACAGTTGTGATACATCCGGCGGCGATAAATGAAATTGCAGATATTTGATGCCAGCCGGGAGAGTTAGGCCAGAACCATTGGTATGCAAAACCATCGAGCGAGCTATGGACACCTGCAATCATCAATATGAATAGGCTATAAAGTAAATAGCTTGGTTCTCTAATCATAAGAAATAGGAAAAAGTTGTAAGCACTCATAATAAGAAGTGCACTTAGAAAACAGCCATATAGAAAATGTGAAGACTGAGCATCAATTAAGAAGGCATTTTTTTGCCAAACAGTAAGTGGGACTTGTAAGGTTCCTGTTGTTTCTACACGCAGTAAAATACGCTTTGTTTGGTTGCTGTTTAGCTCAAATGGGAATAAAAAAGTTGGGTACTGCACAGGTCTTTGACTGAACTTTAGTTTATCACCTACGAAGAGTTGTTGGTCAATTTCACCATTTTTAAGGATATACAACTGAACGTTGTCGAGTAAGGCATAATTCAAATGTAGATAGAGGTCTATGTCACTGAGCCCCTCATTATTTATGTTCAGGCTAAACCAATAAATACTTTCCGAGAAACCGAAATTTGCGATGTTATTTGGCAGGTTAGCCCATTTGCTATCAGGCAGAGTAGTTACACTATTAAGGTCTAATTTATGCTCTGCGTCCTCAAATACAAGAATACTTTCCGCTGGATCAATGTGAGTTTGGTTTTCGGATATGAAAACAGTATTCGACGAGGTGTCTTCTGCAATTACTGAGAACGAAATAAATGATAGCAATAATATTGTTATTAAAAGTCTCATTTTAAGTATCGTCATATAATTAAAGTAACAGTTGAATTATAAGCTATGTCAGCTAATAGTTTAGTATTGTTATCTAATTAATAGAAATTGAATTCTTTTCGGGGAAGTTAAGTTTATTTGTACTCGATCGTTAGCTAATTTGTGACCGAAAAACACGCTAATGTTCAGTCATAATAAGTTATCAGCCCTGAATATTCTCTCGATAGCTTTTTGGTGTTTCACCACTCCATCGTTTAAATGCTCGGCTAAAAGCGCTCAAATCACTAAATCCAAGTGAAAACGCAATCTCGCTTAATGAAAGATTAGTTTCCTTTAATTGTTCTTTAGCAGATGAAAAGCGAACCTCTTCTAACAAATCCTGAAATGAGACATCTTCTGCTTTTAATTTCCGATATAAAGTCTGGCGACTGGTATTTAACTGTTCAGCGATATAATCAACATCTGTTTTGCCTGTGCTAATTGATTGTGTGATAAGCGTTTTTACTTTGTCAGAGTACGAGCGTCTGAGCAGCTTTTTAAGAATGTTATTCGCATATTGTAATGCGGCACTACCGACATAAGGGTTTCTTTGTTTAGGTGTAATTTTAAGATATTTACGTGGAAAGATAACTTGGCAGTAATTTTGGTTGAAGCGAATTGGGCAGTCGAACACCTTTTTATACGCATCGTGGTAGGTTGGTTGCGGGTGTTGGAAATCGACAGACTCCCATTTAAGGTTCTTATCAAAAACAGCTTTCCCTCTGTGAAGAAAAAGTGCCATTGTTCTTTCCATATCCGAGATGCAGTAATACTCTGGACTAAGGTGAATAAATCGTAAATAAGCGTATTGTTGGTCGGTTTCTAAAGTGAGTGAAATGGCTTCATTAACGATGGAAAATAAACGTATGTACTCATTTAAACCTTCACCCATATTCTGGCTATTAAATACGATATGTCCTACAAGTCCTATTTTAGATGTATTAATAATTTGACCGAGCTCTAAGCCCAGAGCAGGATTGTTAGTAATCGAGAGCGCTGTTTTCCAGAGTGTTTTATATTGGTCTAATGGGAGGCGACTGTCTTGTTGATCCAATGAGCTTAAATCAATGCCGGATATTGTAGATACTCGATTCTGGTTGAAACCATAGCTCTCCAAGAGTGTGACCAGAGCTAACACTGAAGAGCCGCCAATGCTGGGGAGGGAATTATTCAAGCATACCACCATTAGAGCAAGAGTTTGTACATGCTGCAGAGTGTCTGAATTCAAACGAAGACCAATGATCTGTTTTAATAAAGATCTCTCCCTTATCAATATTAGTGTGTCAGTATACTTAGAAGGCTAAATTACCGTAATGTAGATTAGGCCAATACATTTGGAGTTTCTAGCCAGATGTCGATTAATGTAAACAATATTGGCCGAAATTTCATAATATTAGTTTTGTACATTTCTTTATTTTGCAATTTACTCTATATAGTACCTCGACCAAATACTTCAAAATACTGAAGGAATTGGAATGAGTGCTATATTTAAATATGTAGGCGTAAGCGCTTTATATGCTCAAGCTTTCTATCTTGAGTCTTGGTTTAAAGCACCTCATCAGTCTGGTAAAAAAATTCAATGAGTGGAGTCTAATACTTGATATTCAGCAAGCTATTTAAAAAGAACACCATTATCGAAGATCGAATGTCTAATGCGACTAGTTATTCTAAATGGCATGCTGCCGCAACTGAATTTGATGATTTATCAGAAGCGAAGCAATGGAAACAAGTCGAGGGAACGAACCTCTATGATCATACCCAGATTCGTCACCGCTTAAATAATTTACGCTTACATCGGGCTAAAGGTGACAACCAGTGCTTGTTATTTGCTCTCAATGAAGGGCTTCATGGAAACATGGGAGGAATGGGAACCAATAACTTATATGGCATAGCGAAGCTTGGCACAAAGCAATTAATAGAAGACTATGTTGATGAAATCGTTATGTCACTTCAGCATATTGCAAGTTTGGATAATGAAGAAATAAGTGATACACATAAGTTAGATTTTTTTCGCCGTGCGAGCGCATGTTTTGGCCGAACAGCTTTAATGCTAAGTGGTGGTGGTGCATTAGGGCATTTTCATGTAGGTGTTGTTAAAGCTTTGCTAGAACAGGATTTGTTGCCTGACGTAATTTCTGGTTCTAGCGCGGGGTCCATGGTAACCGCAATGTTTGGTACCCACACTAATCTTGAGCTGCATGAGCTGATAAAGCCAGCGAGACTGTTGTCAGAAGTAAAAAAAGAAAGAGGGTGGTTAGAGAAAGTTCTCTATGGGAGAAGCTCAAAGGCTGAAATAAGTGATTTTGAAGAGTTAGTACTAAACCGCTTAGTGCCTGATTTAACCTTTCAAGAAGCGTATGAACTCACCGGGCGTAAAATCAATATCACCATTGCACCCGCTGAACTACATCAAACCTCACGGCTACTAAATGCAATCACTTCACCTAATGTTTATATACGTAAAGCCGTGTTAGCTTCTTGTGCTGTGCCAGGTGTGTATCCATCAGTGATGCTGGAAGCAAAAAATGTGGCAGGGGAGCGACAAGCTTATTTACCTACTCGACGTTGGGTAGATGGCTCTTTAAGTGATGACTTGCCGGCCAAGCGCCTCGCGAGACTTTACGGCGTAAATTATTATATTGCCAGTATGATCAACCCTATTGTTTTGTTCACTAAAGATGGGTGGGAGCATACGAGGGTTCCTTCATTAGTGCGTGAGTTGAGTCACCGGGCTGCTGCCAGGTCCTCAAGAGTTATTAGTGCATTTAGTAAGCGTTATACGCGCAATTGGACGAAGTTCAATGTCTGGAATAGCATGATCGCCTCCGTATTGAATCAAGAGTACAGTGCAAATATAAATGTGTACCCTAACTTTCATACTTTTGATTTTCGTAAAATTTTAAGCCCTCTCACTGAGGTTGAATTGCTCGAACTTGTGAGGCAAGGGGAGTTAGCAACATGGGTTCAAATGGAGCGAATACGAAATAATACGAAGGTCAGTCGAACGATTGACCGAATTCTCTCAGAACTGGAAGCGCTTAATTTTGCCCATTAAAAGAATATCTTGTTTCTTATTTGAACTCATATAAATGAGTTCTTTTAGAGTCTCTTGAAATTCAAAAAGGATTACTTCCTATACTTTTTTTTCTTCGTTATTATTATGCTTAATTCGAACTCAAAGGAAGCCTAATATGCGACTTACTGTATTGTTTATCAGTTTTATTGTTACTCTGGCTGGGTGCGCTAGTGGTGGCAAGTCAGTGAGTAAAGCTAACGCTTCATTAAGTGGTCCAATGGGTGAACCTGTACGCGATATTTCAGCTTATGGCTTCGTGACTCAAGTTTCATTATTAGATCGCGTGATCGTTATCAAGCATGCTCCTATTCCGGAAATGAACTGGCCACCTATGCTGATGAGTTTTAATGTTGTAGACAGTGTTGACTTAGAACACTTCAAACGAGGGAATAAAGTACAATTTACTCTTGAGGTGGACAAAGAGGACGATTATCGCATTAAGAATATTTCAACTAAGGCTAATTAGGCTAATCTGCAACTAAACATTACTTCTTAATTCCTATGATTATGTTTCATGCTAATATCAAAAACTTATTTAGGGTGACCTTCAGTTATTCTCATACGGTTGATTTAAAAGGATGTATAGTCAAAGCGGATGCCTAGTATTTATTCTTCTATTCCTGTTGATACATCATACGCGGTAGAAACCCCTGAAGGTGTTGAATTAGTTATTACGCCAGCAGGCCTTTGTCCTAGAGCTCTCGCATACCTCATTGATTTTGGTATACGTGCAGTTGTTCTGTTGTTAGTTAGTATCGCCTCATCGTTTATTGGATCGGTAGGAACAGGAATTACCCTTGTTTTATACTTTCTTGCTGAATGGTTTTACCCGGTTTTTTTTGAGGTTTACAAAGAAGGCGCAACCCCTGGAAAGAAAGCAATGGGCCTCCTTGTTTTACATGACGATGGTACGCCACTACGTTTTTCAACTTCAATGATTAGAAACTTGTTACGGGTGGTTGATTTCATGCCTTTCGGTTACTTTGCAGGCGTTCTTTCACTATCTTTAAATAAACAATACAAACGTCTAGGTGATTTATCTGCAGGAACTGTTGTTGTTTATAGTCAAGAATTGGATCAAGATCTGGATAATTCCAACCCTAATTCTGTGCACTTCGTATTACCTAAAGAAATTCAGTTATTGTCGCTTGAACACCAGAAAGCAGTGATAGAATTTGGTGAACGATCACAATCATTTTCTGATGCGAGGCAAATTGAGTTAGCTGGTATTGTTAGTTCATTGCTTAGTACTTCTGACCAAGAAGCACGTGAAACCCTTATCCAATCGGCTAATAAACTAATGGGGCGTTAAAGATGGTTGGGACAAAACACGTATGAAGCAAGAGAAGTTTGAATCTAACTATCAATCATTCTGGAGCGAGTTTGAATCACTGGTTTCTGACTTGGATGGCAAAAAAAACCTCAGTTATGCTAAACAATCTGAAATTGCTATTGGGGACTTTTCTTCTGCATATAGGCGCGTATGTAACCATCTTTCTATAGCTAAAAAACGTAGATACAGTGCGCGTTTAATTAACCGGTTAAATTACATGGTATTGAAGGGGCATCAGCATTTATACCATAGAAAAACATCCTTCATATATCAATCGATACAGTTTATCTTGGCAGAATTTCCGTGTTGTTTGCGTCGAAATTCAGCTGCCTTTTGGACAGCTACAAGTTTTTTTTATCTGCCAGCTATTGTTATGTTTGGTTTGGTGCTTTTACATCCTGAGATTATATATAGCGTTATGTCTCCAATGCAGATAGCCGATTTCGAAACGATGTACAATCCATCACTCGATAAAATTGGCAGGGAGAGACAATCGGATACCGACTTGGCAATGTTTGGATATTATATTTATAACAATATTGGTATCGCCTTCCAAACATTTGCTTCTGGTCTATTGTTGGCCGTAGGTTCATTATTCTATCTTGTTTACAATGGCGTTTTGATCGGTAGTCTTTCAGCGCATATTGTTGCAATTAATTATGAGGTGACATTTTTCCCATTTATTGTCGGACATGGATCGTTTGAGTTAACTGCAATTACCATTGCGGGTGCGGCGGGAATTAAATTGGGGGTTGCAGTTTTATACCCACAAAACCTTTCCCGAATTGCATCATTACAACAAGCTTCTGAAGAAAGTATTAAGCTAATAATCGGTGCCGCAATAATGTTGCTTTTTGCAGCATTCATTGAGGCCTACTGGTCTTCAATTACAACAATTGCCCCTATTGTTAAGTATAGTGTCGGTGCCGCGCTATGGGTCTTGGTTTTCGTCTATTTATCTTTTTCTGGAAGAGGTAGTCGATTTGAATCTTGACCGTTTGGTTTTTGTCCCCCGAAATAGAAAAAAATGGGAAGCCGCCGACCTAGGATTTCGATTGGTGCCCATGTTTTGGCAATCAATGCTTTTCAGTTGGTTCATTGTTAGTTTACCAGTCTTTTTAGTATTTTCTCTTATAGAGCCGCTTTCTTACTATGCAACGTTAGTTCTTTGGTGGTTAAAGCCAGTATTTGAACGCACACAGCTGTATGTTTTAAGCTTTGGTATTTTTGGTAGTGCACCGACATGGAAAGAAACCATCAAGGCTTTTCCAAAGTACGCTTTCCAACAAATTTTCCCCTCTCTGTTATGGCGACGATTCAGCTTCACTCGGTCCTTAGATTTACCTGTTCTTCAGTTAGAAAAATTACGTGGAGAACAACGAAAAAAACGCTTGGTCATTTTACACCAACAGACAGGTAACCCTGCTAGCTGGTTGACGATCATCATGGTGAATGTTGAGGCTATTCTCATGGTTGGCGCTTTTCTCGTTGTTATGATGTTTATTCCACATTCAATTGACCTTTCATGGCTTAATTTGCTTGAAGATCATATTTGGCTAGGTAACTTAATATATTACGTTTGTATTTTATTAGTTGCTCCATTTTATGTCGCTAGTGGCTTTATGCTATATATTAATCGCCGTATTGAGTTAGAAGGGTGGGATATTGAACTAAGTTTTAAGGAAATATCACGGCTACATGAAAAGCCTGTTAACTTTTCAGCTGGTACGGCAAAAATTCATTCTATAGCGTTCTTGTTCGTTTCTTTATTTGTTCTGCTATTTATGCCACAGAATGACTTGTTTGCGCAGCCCAAATTTGATGAGAATAACGTATGTTCGAGTGACGCATGCATACAGTTTGAAGCCGTTAAGAGAGCAGAGCACGATATTCTAGAGGTATTCGAGCATCAAGATTTTCATCAAATAGAGACGATTCAGATCCCAAAGTGGTTAGATAATTGGAGTTTTGAAAAAGACGAAGAAACAAAAGAAGAGTCTAAGCTAGATATTCCACCGTTTTTAGTAAACTTCCTTATGTATATTGCTTCTAGTATCGAGGTGATTATTTGGGTAATAGCCATTTCAATTGTCGTATTTTTAATCTTTCGTTACCGATCTTTACTTGCTCAATTTGTTGATTTTACAAAAAAAGGGAAGCCCAAGAGTTTTGAAGTCCCCAAAACCCTGTTTGGACTGGATGTACGGCAGGGGCAGCTACCCAATGATATTGAAGCAGAATGTAACAAGTTTATTGAAAAGGGTGATTATCGAGAATGCTTGAGCTTGCTTTACCGGGCTACGATAACAAATTTGTTAAATCAGCACCGCGTTCCTTTTAACTCTTCAAATACAGAATTGGAGTGTTTAGCTATTTCACAAGCTCATAGCTCTGATCGTGTTTATAAATACTTCTCATCTGTGACCTTATCATGGCGAAAGCTAGCTTATGGTCATATTCCACCGACACGCGCTATCGTTGAGGAACTCTGTCGTGACTGGAATATTGTATTAGACTCCGCAAATAACAAGGGAGGAGAAACTAGTGAGTAAGGCAAGGCGTATAGCTCTTATCGCTTTTCTCTGTTTATCTATAATAGGGATCATTTTAGTATATTTTAAACTTGAGTGGGTCGAGAAAAAGACTGATTTAGGTCCTGTAATTGAGGTTCAGCAGCAAGACTATCTTGCCGCACAGCGGTTTCTAAAACTCATAGCTAAATCTTTGTATATTGAGCAAGGCTATACGAGTCTTGATACACTTTCTTCTAGTGATAACCTTAGTCAAAAAGACCCTATCCAAGAGGGCAGCGGTTATGAAAATACTAGGACTCTGCCATCTTCAAATGATTTGATCGTTATTCCGGATGGTTATGGTGCATTGTCTGAACTTCGCTCGAATAAATTGTTGGATTGGGTGAGTGCTGGAGGCAGTCTCATCGTGACGGCTAGTAACCCCTATTTATCATCGATCGACCAAAGACCAGATTTTATTTTCGAAAATTTTGGTGTATTTCCTGTTAATGGTGAAAAATTAGAAGTTGAAGGGGAGATTGATGACAAAAAGAAGAAAGGTCTTGTTTCTTCAGACGTACATCTCACAGAGTCACCTGAAAACCAATTAGAAGAGGGCAGTTATGAGCGTTGGAATCCACAACAAAATTGTCGTTATTTAGAAGATACCCTGTCTTTAACCGTTTATGGTGAGGTCAATTTATCTATTGGACTCAATGCTGGTAATGCCTTGAATTTTGAGGAAGGTAAGGAGGATGATTTTTTCTTCTGGTCTTCAAATCAGCGCGGTATTCAGATAATTCAAGCCTATTATGGTGAGGGCATGGTCACTTTCTTGTCAGGTACGAATGCCTGGAAAAATGATTATATAGCGTGTCTTGATAACGCCTATTTTTTACGGTTTTTGACTGGTAGTACCGAGCAAGTATGGTTTTTAGTGAATCAAGACAACCCTTCTTTGATTTCATTAGCCTGGAATAATTTTCCATACTTTATCGTCGTTTTATTTATTTTTATTGTTTTGCTGGTGTGGCATTTCGGACAACGTTTCGGGACCATCAAGCCTCAAAAGCCACTTAACCGAAGACAAATTCTTGAACATATTGACGCGAGTTCTTTGTTTCTTTGGCGTCACAAGACATCCCGTTGGCTGTTGGTAGAAACAGTACAGCAAAGTATAAGAAAAAAAATGAAATTGCGTAATGCAAACTTCGATGCCAAAACAATAGCGCAACAATTTGAAATGATTGCACAGAGCGCACAATTACCTATCGATGAGATTAAGGTGTCGATGGTTGAGCTGACTGACAAACTTAAGTCACAAGCACTAACAGAACAAAATTTTATTGTATTAATGAAATCATTAAAGCGTATTGAGGGTAAATTATGAATGCAGAGCCAGAATTGTCCAAGCAATTGTCAGATGGACATGCACTGATTGTTCAGATTAAATCTGAACTACAGAAGGTGCTGATAGGGCAAGAGCAAGTTATTGAACAAACACTGGTTGCGCTTCTTGCAAGTGGCCATGTATTGATAGAAGGGGTACCAGGACTAGGTAAAACCCTCCTGGTAAGAGCGCTTTCTCAATTATTTGGCGGGCAATTTGGCCGTATTCAATTCACGCCTGATCTAATGCCGAGTGATATTACAGGGCACTCAATGTTTGATATGGATGCAAAAAAGTTTGTCGTTAGGAAAGGCCCTGTATTCACGAACTTATTACTTGCAGATGAAATAAATAGAGCACCTGCTAAAACGCAAGCAGCGCTATTGGAAGTCATGGAAGAACAACGCGTTACCATAGATGGCAATAGCTATAATGTTGATAAGCCCTTTATGGTACTAGCGACTCAAAACCCTATCGAGCAGGAGGGAACCTATCCTTTACCTGAAGCCGAAATTGATCGATTTATGCTCAAAGTTTTTATTTCTTATCCAGACATTGAAAATGAAATTTTACTCGTTAAAAACCTTAGCCTTGCTGATCAGTCAAACAAGAAATATCTGGAAGACGTAAAACAAGTGCTAAGTGCTGAGCAACTTGTTTCTCTTCGTCAGTTAGCAGACCATATAGTGTGTGATGAACAAGTCCTTAATTACGCCGTTCGTATTGTGCGAGCAACCAGAGATTGGCCCGGCTTGATTAAGGGGGCAGGTCCAAGAGGAAGTATTAGCCTAGTGAAAGCCGCTAAGGCTCGCGCTTTGATTTTTGGTGAAAGCTATATCACGCCAGATGATATTAAAGAGGTTGTGCGTCCAGTTTTAAGGCACCGTATTTTAATGAACGCAGACCGTGAAATCGAAGGAGCAAGTGCGGACCAAATCCTTTCAGAAATTTTGCATGAAATTGAAGCGCCTCGTCAATGAAACCTGTCAAGGCTAAGCCTAGCCTGCTGCAGCTCTTAATTGTCATGGTTTTGATGGTTGCTATTCTTGTATTAGAGATTGTGGCTAAATATTGGTTAAATTTAGCTGGATATATTGATACCCTGATTTTAGGTGTGTTGATTACACTCCCCTTGCTCTTAGTTATTGATTTAGCGGTTTCCTGGTTGCCTGCCAGAATAGAAATTGAACGACGTGTATCCTCAACGCTACCACTTGGAAAATGGGTCGCTGTAAGACTGGATATTCGAAGTAATCTATCTTATGCCTTATCAGTAAAAATGCGCGATAGCGTACCCGCTGCATTTAAAGTCGCTAATCCTGAGCTTGAATTAAAAATTCTTCCCGGCCAAATTTCGACGTCTGAATACAAGGTAAAACCGACAGAGAGGGGGGAACATCTATTTCATGGGCTTGATCTTCAAAGGCCGAGTATCTTAGGTTTTTGGTGCATTAATTATACTTTTAGTATGAACTCACGAATAAAGGTTTACCCGAACTTTGCAGCAATTGCTGGTTATTCTTTATTACATGCTGACAACCAGACAATTCAACTAGGTATTAAGAAAAAAGCACGCCGTGGTGAGGGTATGGATTTTTTACAGTTGCGCGAATACCGAGAGGGTGACTCATTAAGGCAAATAGATTGGAAGGCTTCATCAAGATTTCAAAAATTGATTTCTCAAGAATATCAGGATGCTCGTGATCAGCAGGTGATCGTTATGCTTGATAGCGGCCGACGCATGAGAACGCAAGATGATGAATTAAGTCATTTTGACCATTCTCTAAATGCAACCTTGCTGTTATCTCATATAGCCTTAAAACAAGGTGATTCTGTTGGCGTGTATAGTTTTGGTGGTGAGGATCGTTTTGTGCCTCCATTTAAAGGCTCTAAAAATGTTCAATATTTATTGAACAAAATGTATGATTTGTACCCCTCTAATGAAGCTTCTGATTATCTTGCCGCGGCACAGTCTGTTTCTGCACTCAATTGCAAACGTTCTTTAGTGGTGATGGTATGCAACCTAAGAGATGAAGATGTTGACGACTTAGTAATTGCTGTTCGTTTACTGCAAAAAAAGCATTTGGTTTTGGTAGCAAACTTAGTAGAGGAAACTATTTTTTCATCTTTAGAACTGCCTATTACCGGCTTTGAAAGTGCAATTCGTTACGCGGGGATTCATTGTTACAACCGACAAACGAACGAAGCGATGGAGCGCTTGAAATCTTTGGGGGTATGGTTGATTACCTGTAAACCATCAGAGCTTTCAAAACGAGTGGTGAATAGCTATTTGCAGATCAAAAACAGCGCAACCCTTTGATTGAATAAAGGCCAACGAGTTGTTTTATCCCTATATAAACCACTCACGAGCCTTTATTATTTGTTTTTTTACTCAGCCATTAAAATAAATGAACCAAAAATAACTAAAGCCCACCATATAATACCAAGAATAATAAAAACAATATTAACGGCCGTAAAATTACCGTTTAGCTTGCCATCTATATCGTCATTAACAATATTGACTCTCTTTTGCGCTTGATAAAGTGCCAGTAGAGGTAGCATGCTTAATAAAATAGCTAAGGGGGCAAGGGAGGAAAGGCTTTCGATTTTTTCAAAGATTTTATCTGAAATACTACCAATGATGGCAAATACGACAAATAAAGTTGCGAAGCTTTGATGTGCCCAGTTTTCTATTTCTCGTTCTTCAGTTTTTTTATGTATTTTTTCAAATAAACTGTGCGTAAAAAATATGCTGAATACAGCCCTCCAGACAGGGCGTATTTTTTTTTCCATACTTACTTGTTGCAACTTCCAGTTTTGGTAAAACCAAACCAGGGTATACATACCAAAAGTGGCAATATACATCACATTTAACTTTGTGAGTGATACAGGAAAGAAAAGAGATGATTCGCTATTGTTATTTTGATCCAATAAATCTGCTTCAGGAGCTTGGTAGGCTGATAAATCCGACTGTTCAGTATTGCTGTTTTCCATTTCATTGATACTCTTTTTTGAAAGACTGATGTTATAGTACTAGTTAAAAACCAAACCTATGTATCATGGCTATAATAATGCTCCGTTCAATTCGTAAGTTATTTATTTAGTGTTTCTTTTATCTTGATAAAAGTCTCGGTAATTGCTGTATTTTCACTACTGGCTAAGTTGTCTCCCACCTGACCTGCACTAAATAAAAACTCCTGAGAATCGAAATCATAAAATGACAAGAGTAAATACCGGAATCTAAACCAAATATCCCAAAAGCTTTCGTAATTAAGCCGAGCAACGAGCTTTGGCATATTCTCTAATTCCTTAGCGATAATTCCAGACTTAACCTTAACAACAGACTTTTCAATTATTTCAAAATCAAACTCATCATTTACAATCAACTTCTTGCTGTCAATATTTGAATTAGACTCTATAAATTCAACAACAATATCTGACTTAACACCGAAATTGACATTTTGAGGAAGTGCTCCGCCCGTTTGTTTTAGCATTTTTAGTGGGTTGAGTGTTTGCTGTACGACAGCTAATACACGGCCTTTATCATCAAATAATGGTCCTCCGCTATTTCCTGGTTGTATCTCAGCAGATATTTGTATTTGGTTAGGGTCGTCCTCTAGCCCTTTTGTTGAGCTAACTAGCCCTTTACTAAGGCGTGCGTTGTTTCCAAGTAAATTACTCATTGGGTAGCCAATCGTATAAATATCTTCTCCCATTTTAGGTTTCATTGACTGCCTGAACTTTAGAGGAAGAATGGACGAGTCGAAATTGTTTCTTGTTGAGAGTAGCGCTAAATCAAGCTCCTTGTCTATTGCAACGACATCTGTTTCAAAACGTTTTCCCTGTACCCATATTGTTGCTTCTTTTTCATCACCAATAACATGAGCACAAGTAAGAATATGACCAGAATTACTCACAATAAAGCCTGTACCTTGTGCGCCTTCAATTGGTTTTTCAGGGTCGATCAAGCGAACATTAAAACCAATTTTCTCAAATTCAGAAACTACTTTTGGCGCTACTTCCCTTGGATCGTTTGTAGGTTGAATGAAATATAATTCGCCATAGTTTTTTATTTCAACACCTGCTTCTTTATAAATTTTAGGGCTTGCACATCCTGTTATAAATAGAACAAGGCCGATAAGACAAAAATAGCCTGCTAACTTCATTCATTACTCCATTTAATTTTTTTTAGAAAAAATTTCTCTCAACACAAATAGACTCAAAAATCATGATCATTTTGTTGTTAAAAGGACTGCTGATCCTTGTGCCTAGATGGTTGATGGAAGCATATAATAGTTATAGTTAACTGTTTGTGAAACAAGTTTGTTTGTCTGCCAGCAATATTATTGTTTTTAACGTGCAAACTAATTCACTGCTTATGCTGTCAGGAAAAAATGATCTGTCTCATTTCTACATTCTTATGTCAGTTTAAATACGGACTATGGGGATATCTCTCCATTTAGTCGTATAGCTAGGTGACTTGAAGTTCCTGTGCATCTTCCAGTTTTGGTTTACTCCTTGACTAGCGAAGAATGCAGGGCAGTGTAATTTATTGATGCTGTCCATAAGCGCCATTAACTGTTTGGACTTAATAGATTGAGTTGGGCTAAAAGCATCTAGCTGTTCAGGCGTTTCAGGTATAAGTTCAATCAACCCGACACCTGCGCGAGCAAAGCGTACACCTTTCTTGAATACTCCGTCTCTAATCGCTATACGGGCGTATGAGATAATTAACCTTGTATCGTTTGTGGGTATTGGCAGCTTGATGGTGACGGACTTACTATATGGTGATTCAGAAAAGTGTGGTGCAGAAGCAAAGACCATGATTGTCTTCACTAAGTATTTTTGGTCTCGAAGCTTCTTGCAAGCTCTTGCTGCATACTGGCTAACTGACTGTTCAAGCGATACACAGTCGGTGATTTTTTGTCCGAATGAGCGGGTTGAGAATATCTGCTTCTTGGGTGGTGGCTGCTGATCGAGGCTGAAGCATTGAGTGCCATTAAGCTCATCAATCGTTCTTGCTACATTTACACTAAAACGCTTATGCATTAAGCCTGAATCTTGTTGCATCAGGTCGTAAACAGAGTGAATGTTATAAGCAGATAACCTTCTGGATAAACGTCGCCCTACGCCCCAGACTTTATCTACAGGCAGTTTTTTAAACACACCACACCAGTCAGCTATATTTTCAATAACGCATACATAATCACATTTAACTGACTTTTTGGCTATGTGACTGGCTAACTTTGCGAGTGTCTTTGTTGGAGCAATCCCAACACCTACCGGCATTCCTACATGCTGTTTTACTGTGTCTCTAATTGTTCGACCATATAGAGGTAGGCTAACGTTAAGACCTGCTAGCGACAGGAATGCTTCATCGATTGAATAAACTTCAAGCCGGGGCGTGAACCGTTCAAGTGTTTTCATTACTCGGCTGGATAGGTCTCCATATAACTCATAGTTGCTGCTAAAAACATGCACACCATATTTGTCGAGAAGTTGTTTCTGCTTAAAGTAAGGTTCAAGGTCTGGAATACCAAGCTGCTTGGCTTCCTTTGATCTAGCGACAATGCAGCCATCATTGTTACTAAGAACGACAACCGGTTGACCTCGGAGGTCTGGTCTAAATACCTGCTCACAGCTCGCAAAGAAGGCGTTGCAATCAACAAGGGCTAGCATGCAAATGAGGTATTATATTGAGGGTTAATGCAGAAGGTGACCACGCCCTCGCAGATGACATTTATATCTTCAGGTAAAGGAATAGGGCGTTGCTGACGGTTTGCCGGACGTAGCAGTTTCTGCTTTATGTCTATAATTTTTACTGTCAGCTCTCCGTTTACTGATGCCACAATCGTAGCCATATTCTTCGCTTCAATCGCTCTATCGACTATCAAAAGAGACCCATCCATAATGCCGCGCTCAATCATAGAGTCACCTTGAGCTTTAGCTAAATAAGTGGCTGATGGGTGGGTAATTAAAAGCTCATCAAGGCTTGGGAGCTCCTCAAGGTAGTCATCGCTTGGACTAGGGAAGCCGCATGCAAGGCGGTTGCGTAATATCTTTAAGACATTATCTGATGAATCAATTTTAGTATGCAAAAGGCAAATAGGTTTTACTTTCATGTTAGTTTCGCTGTATGAATATACAGTGTTATGTTAGAGGGTGTAGTTAAGTGTGTCAATCTCTACTTTGTAAATTGAAGCATAAGGTAAGGTTGGCGCTAAGGTGGCATCATCATGAAATTGGTGGGAATAGAAGTCGTAAAGATGGGTGATTGAATACTGTAGAAAACCTGTCCTTTTCAGTTAGTGGTATTAAATTTTAGCAGTTGCTTAACAAAAACTTCTGTTGGGGGGCTGAGCGTGTTCTTTTTTAATTTTAATAAAGATAATGGGCGATACAAATTGATGTCCCGAATTTTTACTTTGCAAAGCAGACCGTCAAGCACCTCTTCGTCAACAGCACTCGTGGGCACAATCGACACGCCAATACCGGCTGCAACCACTTTCTTTAAGGTGTAAATATTGTCATTAGTCATTCTAATATCAACATTAATGTTTTTTTGACTTAGTATCTGGTCGATAGCTTCTCTCGTCGGAATGCCTTCTTCAAAAGCAACAAAAGGCTCGTCGTTAATTTGTTCTAACTTAATCGACTTTTTCCCCCAGAAGCGATGGTTTTTATCAACAATCAAAACAAGTTCATCTTGTCCTAGGGATTGGGTTTCAATACGCGCGCGTTTTTCAGGATAGGCAACCACGCCTATATCAATTCTTTCGGTTAGCAATAATGAATAAATTTCATCGGAGCGCCTGAACTCCAAGTGGATGTGGATTTTTGGGTAAACTTTCATAAATGAAGATAGAAAATCTCCAATCTCATACATGCCAAAACTGTGGATAGCTGCAATACGAATATTCCCCTCCATTGTTTCCTGCTGGTAATTGGAGCGAATCTTCAGGTTATCGCATAAATATAAAATCTTTTTAACATCAGCCAGAATAATGACGCCTTCCGGTGTTAGCTGAATGTTATGCGGTGTACGGATGAGTAATTTTTTGCCTAGCTCATGTTCAAGCTTTTGGATGTGAACGCTGACGGCCGGTTGAGAAATATGATTTTGTTGCGCGACTTTAATAAAGCTCAACTCTCTTGCTATATCACGAAAAAGTTTAAGCTGTGTAAGATTTATCATGATAATTAAAAGTTATCCTATGTATAAATTAATATGATTTTCATTATATTAAATAGCTCGCCATAATCAACGTAAATAATTCAGATGAACATAACTAAAGTTCGATGTACGGCAACTTCTGGCTCAAGCGGGGTGTCAGTCCGGTAGTCTTTTAAATCGGACCAACTGTTTTTCAAAAAGAGTTGGGGTCGATTAAAAAGCGTAGGTCTTCATGTTATGACGCGGGTTGATTTACGAAAAACTCTAGCTAGGATTGCATAGAAACCGACATTGGATTTGAGTTATATCAACTATTCTTTTTAATATGGCCGACTAAAAAGGACGCTTATCTTGTACCAAGGTTTTCTTGCCATTTTTCGATCTATGCTGGGTAGTTTGAGAGACTTGGCGCCGATCATCATCGTTATTGGTTTTTTTCAGTTTGCGGTGCTTCAACAGCCGATCCCGAATTTGGCAGATATGATTATAGGGGTGGTGTTTGTTCTTTTAGGCTTAACCTTTTTTATCTATGGTTTGGAAATGGGGTTATTTCCTATTGGTGAATCGATGGCGCATGCGCTAGCAAAAAAAGGGAGTGTGTTTTGGCTAATTGCCTTTGCGTTCGCCTTGGGTTTTGGTACCACCATAGCGGAGCCTGCCTTGATTGCTGTGGCAGCGGAGGCAGCAACGGTCGCCGCAGAAGGAGGCATGATCGAGATGACAGAGGTGGCGAAAAGTAGTTACGCCTCTGGTTTACGTTTTACTGTGGCTTTTTCAGTTGGTTTGGCCATTGTTTTAGGGGTGATGCGAATTATTGCAGGCTGGTCAATTCAGTGGATGATTATTGGTGGTTATGTTCTTGTGGTGATTATGACGGGATTTGCGCCGAAAGAAATTATCGGTATTGCTTATGACTCGGGTGGCGTAACAACTTCAACCATTACTGTTCCGCTGGTAACGGCTCTTGGTGTTGGTTTAGCGTCATCGATCAAGGGGCGTAACCCGATGACGGATGGCTTTGGTTTGATTGCTTTTGCTTCTTTGTCCCCCATGATTTTTGTCATGGCCTACGGCATGATTATTTAGGTAGAACGTAAACTATGCTCGATCTATTGAAAGATATCTTTGATATTACCTTAGCGACGATAAAAGATGTTATCCCGATAGCTGGCATTCTTTTTGGTTTTCAATTTTTGGTGATCCGCAAACCCATTCCTAATATGAAGCGCGTTCTATTTGGTTTTTTGTATGTACTTATTGGATTGTCACTGTTTTTACTCGGGCTGGAAAGGGCGCTTTTCCCGCTAGGAAAACTCATGGCGCAACAATTAACTGACCCTGCTTTTATTGCAGGCACAAAAGACGTTGCTTCAGAGGCCTTGCAATGGTTTGATTATTACTGGGTGTACTTATTTGCATTTGCGATTGGCTTTAGCACAACAATCGCCGAACCTTCGTTAATTGCTGTTGCCATAAAAGCTAATGAAGTATCAGGTGGCGCGATTGGGATTTGGGGTTTGAGAATCGCTGTGGCGATTGGCGTTGCGGTAGGTATTTCACTGGGTACATACCGAATCGTGACAGGTATTCCAATTCACTATTTTATTATCTCTGGCTATGTTGTTGTGGTAATTCAAACTTGCTTTGCGCCAAAACTAATTGTGCCTTTGGCATACGACTCTGGTGGTGTTACAACCTCTACAGTCACAGTGCCTTTAGTAGCTGCCTTAGGTTTAGG
>ENA-OSET01000362-OSET01000362.1-sediment-metagenome-genome-assembly--contig:-NODE-362-length-51995-cov-32.370026_pt1 | contig 51995 bp, 48 predicted proteins | sample MGYA00237882_ERZ534229 | MGnify/ENA primary metagenome ERZ534229 (study PRJEB26408, sample SAMN06266212) | sediment metagenome | isolation source: Hudson Canyon methane seep mesocosm | place...
TGAAATGTTTGTGTATAATCTCTCTCCTTTCCTAGGTTTTGTCCTAGCACCACAGATTTATGAGGTAATTTTATGGGCGTTGTGACCAAGCGGTCTTCAATGACGTTTTATTCTGACGGCGCGAGCCATTATAGTCATCGTGTGCGCATTGTATTGGCAGAAAAAGGAGTGGCTGTAGAGGTTCAAGATGTTGACCCAGCAAACAAGCCGGCGGAGTTATCTGACCATAACCCTTACAATGAATTACCCACGCTGGTAGATCGTGATTTAGTTTTGTACGAAGCGGATATCATGATGGAATATTTGGATGAGCGTTTTCCTCATCCCCCGCTTCTGCCTGTTTACCCAGTGGCGCGTGCGCAGAGCCGTCTGATGATGTATCGCATAAAAAAGGATTGGGCGACGCTAGTTGATGCGATCATTGCTGATCCGGATGCAAAAGATGCAAACGCGAAGCGTAAAGAGTTTAAAGAAAGTTTGTTAGCGACAGCGCCAATATTTGCCGAAAAGCCTTACTTTATGAGTGATGAGTTTACGATTGTAGATTGTTGCGTCGCCGCCATTCTATGGCGCTTACCTGTACTGGGTATTGAACTGGTGGAGCCCGCCGCAAAACCAATCCTAACTTACATGGAACGTATCTTTGAGCGAGAGGCGTTCAAAGAGAGCTTATCTGAAATTGAAGTCGAGATGCATGTATAGCGCGCATCTCATATACGTTATAACGAACGCATTTTCGCTTAGGGGGAGGCATGACGCCGAGTAGGCCATATCTAGTTCGAGCATTAAATGAGTGGATTGTCGATAATGACATGACGCCATATCTTGTTGTTGATGCTGGAATTCAAGGTGTGAGTGTGCCTGATGACTATGTCACAAATGGACAAATTATTTTAAATGTGAGTCCTGGCGCTGTAAATGACCTGTTAATCGAAGATGAAGCGGTAGAGTTCAAGGCCCGTTTTGGCGGCGTTCCCATGGAAGTGTATATCCCTGTTGTGGCTATTATGGCGATCTACGCAAAAGAAAACGGACAAGGTATGGTGTTCGGTGCAGAGCCGGGTGCTCCTGAGCCGCCGCCACTTGACGAAAAGCCTCGTCCCGCCTTGACGACGGCGAGTGACACAACACCTGCCTCAAGTAGTGCTGCGAAGCCGTCCTTGAAAATTGTTAAGTAGATTGTTGTTGAGGGCTTTATAGCTCATTTAGTAGCTTGTCTTGCTGCTAAGTAACGCCGAACAACTCGGTTTCTATCTGGTTACAAAGCGCATTGCTTGTTATAAGCATTGCCTCGGTAGCGCGCGCTGTTGAATTAGCTTTGAGGGCTATCTCTATATCGTCTTCGAGTTTCAGATCTGATATTTTTCCGTTTTCGAATCCGTTGATTGCGATGACATGAATATTCTTTTCATGTGCAGTTTGCGCCGCTTGTACGATGTTTCCGCAGTTTCCGTCTATTGATAGTACGATAAGGCAGTCTCCAGGGTTGCCCATCGCACGTATCTGTTTAGCAAAAACATTATGGTAGTTGCCATCTTTCGCGATAGCCGAAATAGTTGATGAATCAGCAGATAGATTGATTGCTGGTAGACTAGGGCGTTCAAACTCTTGTTGGTGCATTAGGCAAGTGGTCAACAAGCCTGCAATGGGTGATGCGTATCCGTTGCCGCAGACCAGTACTTTGCCATCGTTCAAAAGTGTTTGTGTGACGATCTGACAAGCTCGTTCGATGGGTTCGACCAAGTATTCTATGCTTGCTGCAAAGTCATCGACAGCCTCGCATAGGTAGTTAGGAATAGGAGGGAGTTCGCTCATTTAATGCCCTAGATAGTAAATGCGTTGCGCAGCCAGTCCATCGAATTCTGAGAGAAGGCGACAACGTCGAAACGTATATTACGATGCCAAAATTTTTTTTCGTTCAAATAGTGCTGCGCTGCTTTAATTACACGTTGTTGTTTTTTAGGCGTGACGCTCGCCATGGCGCCGCCAAATAATTCCGACTTCCTGTACCTTACTTCAATAAATACAATTGTATCAGCATCCTCCATGATTAGGTCGATTTCACCCATTCGGCAATGGTAATTTCGGTCGATGAATATGAGGCCTTGTCGGTTTAAAAAACGTCTTGCCTTATTTTCATAGCTAAGTCCTTTTAGCTGGTGCATGCACAATCCTTTCAATAAATTATTGAGGGTTTACCGCGTTTAAACTCTACCCATTGTAGCTCGCGTATTACTTGGCCCTCATCTGAGATACTCAGTAAGCCCGTGAGGCCAGGTATATGAGCTGTCGGGATTTTGCGTAACAAACTTAAGCGAGGGGCTAATGTGTACGCGTCTGCTCCTAGCGCAAAAAACCTACTGTAAGCTTTTGCTAAGTTTGGTTGGTAAGTATCCACTTGCTGCTTGAGCGTATTACTTTTATTGAGAACCCATGGCATCTCAATAAACTGTATACCGTTTAGGTCGTTATTATCGTTTGTGTTGTAGGGGTCGTTCGCCTGTTGCATCGCATATACAGGAATATCTTTAGCAAAGTTAAACGCTAATAGTGGCTTTACCTGTTTGCTTGTTTTGGCGTTGGCAATCATAAATATGGCATCGAGATCTTTGCGTCTCCGCGGTTCAGATTCGAGATTCAGTCCGGTGATCTGGCGCAGATTTTTTGCTCGATTTTTACTTTGCGACGTCGCGACAAGATCTGCTACTGCGTTACTGAGCGCCTGGTCATTTTTATAAAAGCTTGTTTCGAGAACGTTCCCACCTAGTGTCTTGAATTGTTCAGTAAAGCTCTTGGTTAAACGCTCTCCTCTGGCATTTCTGGGCGCTAAGATTGCAACCCGTTGTTGATTATTCTTTGAAATATTTTTGACGATTTGCGTGATTTCGTCCTCTGGGTTGAGGCTAAAAATATATAAATTGTCATTGCCTGAGATTGTTGCTGTTGGCTGGTTTAAGGCGAGAATGGGGGCAGATTTCTCGTAACCTTCATTTATTTTATCGACCAGGTTTTTCGAAAGTGGACCGACGATTAGCGTTCGCTCGCTGGCTGCTTTTTGGTAAAGCACGTCTAATGATTGTTTTTGCGTGTCAAATAGTTCGATATTTAAGCTGGTTGAGTAAGGCGCTTTTGCAAAGTGCTGGGTTAAAAAACCATCCCGTATCGCGCTACCTGCTCGCTCAAGCCGACCGCTAAGAGGGAGAGCCAGAATAACTTTTTCAGGCGTTGTATTGGGTAATCGGTTGAGAAGTTCCAGCTCAAGTGGCAAAGCCTGAGTCGCAGGGTGTGCGGGCCATCTTTCGCGCCAAATGATCAGTGCTTCATACTGCTCATCTAGGCTGCTTTGTTGTAGTTTCATGCTGCGCGCGAGTTCTAACCAGGCAATGACATCTTGGTTTCTGCCCTGGTATTGATATTCGGCGAGTATTTCGCGTGGACTTTGACGTAGCAGTAGCCAAACTTCTTCGTTTATGCGCGGGGTATCATCTAGCGAAAAAAGGGTGCTGTGCTCGCTGAGTGTTATAGCGGCTTGTAATGGTTGATTAATCGTCTCTAGTGCCCGCTTACGCTGGCTAATACGTCGCTGTTGCTGTTCAATTGAAGTCTGAAGTAGTTCGTTAGTGCTAAAGTTAGACAGTAAGTTAGTGATGGTTGCTATGTCACCGTAATCGAGAGCAATATCAAGCGAAAGATCATAATAACGGTTTCGTTGTTCGTTCGTCATTGAGTCGATGGGAATAGAAAGTAATGCAGCATACGCCTGTGCTTCAAGTTCGTTTTCATATAAAAGTTCGGCCGCTTGCAGGCGCAGTGAGGTTTGTTCTGAGATTGACTTAGCTTGATCGGCTAGTCTCAGAAGGCTTTGGCCTGAGGTCGAGGGCTTGGTACTTGTTACGTCCTCTACTATTTCTAATTCGGGGTTATTAGCGCAAGCGGATAACAAAATAGACCATACAATAATGCAAACATACTTGAGTTTTTTCATGAGTTTAGCTTTAGAGTGGTTGCCGACGACTGTTATCATACGTGCATTCTATAGTGAGGGGCTTTAAATTGGAAAGTGCGATTTATATTGTGGCAACACCAATTGGTAATATGCGTGATATCACGCGACGAGCGATTGATGTTTTGAGTGAAGTAGATTTTATTGCTGCGGAAGACACGCGCATGAGCCGTCGTTTGTTAGAGCAGCTAGATATCGATACGCCAATGGTTTCTTTGCATGAGCACAATGAAAGGCAAAAGTCGCAGATACTGATTGATAAAGTTTCAGCGGGTGGCTCTATGGCTTTAATTTCTGACGCCGGCACGCCCCTTATCTCAGACCCTGGATATTTTCTGGTGAAACAAGCAAAGGCGTCTGGTGTGCGATGTATACCCGTGCCAGGCGCTTGTGCTTTGGTTGCAGCGTTAAGTGTGTCCGGTCTTTCTTCCGCGCGCTTTTCATTTGAGGGCTTTTTGCCTCATAAGACAGGCGCAAAAAAAGCGGAGTTAGAGCGATTGATTAGCGAAACAAGAACAATGATTTTTTATGAGTCGCCTCATCGTATTTTGGAAACGTTGCGCTTGTGTGCAGAGCTATTCGCTGATAGGCAAATGGCATTGGCGAGAGAGATTACAAAACGTTTTGAAACATATTTAACGGGGCCAGTTAACGAGGTCTTGAGTATTGTCGAATCAGATTTGATGCAGCAAAAAGGCGAGTTTGTTTTAATGATTGAGGGAGGAGCGCAACTAAAACCCTCAAGTTTGAGTGATAGCCAGCGAACTTTACTGAAGAGTTTATTGCAAGAATTGCCACCTAAGAAAGCGGCGGCGTTGATAGCCGATTATACCGGAATAAATAAACGCGAAGTTTATAATGAAGCGGTTGCGCTTCGACAATAGCATTGTAAATTAGTGTGAAATTGATCAAAATATACACATGGCAAGCAAATGTGTAACCGGTCATTCTCCGGTAGCTAATCTGGGTAACAATATGAGCAGAACTCGGGGTCTGTATATAAATAAGAACGGTATGTGGCGCTTACTGTTGTGTATTTTTGTTTGCCTATGTTCTATTCGGGTCTTTGCAGTAGAGCTTTTGTCTGAAGGGGCTTTGGAATCGGTATCAGCTGTCGCAGGTGAAAGTGCTGAGGAAATTCTCAATGCAGTTGGCGCGCCTTCAGCAGGATTAGAAGTCGATGACGGCTTTGAGCGTTTGCCCTTTCGTACGCGTATCGAAGTTGGGGTGGATGACATTGATGATGTAGCCCAGGCGCTAGATTTTGCATTGACCCAGGAGGTTGAAAGTTGGGCATCGGATATTAGGCAGCGCGTCGGTGATGCGTTTGAGGTGAGCACCCTTGATCGTCTGCCTCTTGATGAAGCCTTTACTAATTTCAATGCGAATGCGTTGGTGGATGAGGGGGTTAGGTTGGTCGAAGTCTTCGTAGGTGGCGAAAGCGCAGATGATGCCACTTCATATCAGTCGAGTCGCGTAGAACAAACCTTGCAACTGATTGATTCGGGCGTCGATTCGATTGAGTATCGTTTTGAGCGTTACATTGAGTTGACCGCAACAGTTGATGCGGATCCTTTTGACAATGGGCGAACAATCGGCAGTGGTTATATCTCCCAGCTGCGTTCATCTGGGTCAGTGAGTCTCACGCGTGTACGCGATTAATCGGTTATTTTCTCAGCTTTTGCTTGATCTTTTTCTCATCTGCCTTTATTTTCCATATTGAGTTTGCCAGGCAGTCGCTTCGTTAAACGAAGAGGAAAGTCCGGGCTCCGAAGAGCAGAGTGCCAGGTAATACCTGGGGGGCGTGAGCCTACGGAAAGTGCAGCAGAAAGTGTACCGCCAGCCTGGTAAGTTCAGGAAGGTAAGGGTGAAAAGGTGCGGTAAGAGCGCACCGCGCGACTGGTAACAGCTCGTGGCGATGGTAAACCCCACTCGGAGCAAGACCAAATAGAAATCTAATAGTGCGGCTCGTGCTGGATTTGGGTAGGTTGCTTGAGCCTGTTGGTGACGACTGGCCTAGATGAATGACTGTCCATGACAGAACCCGGCTTATCGGCAAACTCTTTCTTCTTCTTCTTTTTTTGGCATCAAAAATAATCTTAAAATAAATAATCATTCTTAAACTTAAAGTACTTTCTAGCTTTTTGATTTAAGAGCTTTGATATATAAATATTTCTTTCCCTCTAAATTTTTTTTCTCAAATAAGATTTGATGAAACCTAGCAATTACGCGCGTTTTCGGCGTGCGTTGTTGCTTGATTTACCCTGTCTGAATTCCTATAGTGGTGAAAAGTAGAAAAAAGTGGGTAGAAATGGATATTTTCTGCTCATAAATGGGGTTTTGAGGGTAATACGTGTTTCTAGGCAGTCACGCAATCAACATGGATGCGAAAGGTCGCATGGCAATACCGACCAAAATTCGGGAGTCGCTCTCGTCTTTTTGTGGTGGGCGTGTTGTTGTGACTGCGCATACCGAAGAGCGTTGCTTGTTGGTTTACCCAGAAACAAAGTGGCTTGAAATCCTCCCTAATATCGAAAAACTCCCAACGTTTAACAAAGCCGCTCGGCGCTTTCAGCGTCTCTTGATTGGGTATGCAACACCTTTAGAAATGGATGGCAATGGCCGCATTTTATTGTCGTCGACTTTGCGTGATTATGCTGGGTTGGAGAAGAAGACCATGCTCGTCGGACAAGGCAGTAAGTTCGAGCTGTGGAGCGAGGAGCGCTGGTTTGCTTGCTTGGATGATTCGGACGTCGGTGACGACATTCCGGATGAACTGAAAAACCTGTCCTTTTAGTCATGACGACTTATACCCATGAAACCGTCCTGTTAAACGAGGCAGTTTCTGCGCTTATTGGCTCACCCTCTGGTCGTTACGTTGATGCTACCTTTGGCCGCGGTGGTCACAGTCGATTGCTCTTGTCGAAGCTGGGCGAGAATGCGCGTTTAATAGGCGTTGACAAAGACTTGGTCGCGATAGAAGTCGCTCAAATTGTGCAGCAAAAAGATTCGCGCTTTACGGCTGAACACGGTTCTTTTTCAGATTTAGATAGCATCTTAGCACGCCTGGCCTGGGATGGTGTTGATGGCATATTAGCTGACTTAGGCGTTTCATCGCCGCAGCTAGATGATGCAGGGCGTGGGTTTAGTTTTATGCATGATGGCCCCCTAGATATGCGCATGGATACAACGACTGGAGAGAGCGCCGCTGATTGGATTGCAGGCGTTACGGAAGCAGAACTGGTGCGCGTATTGCGTGAATATGGTGAGGAACGTTTTGCCAAGCGCATCGCTCGAGCGCTTATCTCCGAACGCCAACTTAGACCTTTTTTAACAACAAAACACCTGGCGACGGTCGCGGCAGAAGCTAATCCTGCATGGGAAAAGCACAAGCATCCGGCTACTCGAGTTTTTCAGGCGATTCGAATCGCGGTAAATAATGAGCTAGGCGATTTAGAAATATTTCTAGAGAAGGCCAGTCAGGCACTTTCACTGGGCGGAAAGCTTGTGGTCATAAGCTTTCATTCTTTAGAGGATCGTATGGTGAAGCGCTTTATGAAAATGAAAGCAAGAGGTGATGAGCCGCCACCAGGAGTGCCTGTATTAGAAAAAGATATCGTGAGGCCATTTAAGGCGCGCAGTAAGCCCGTAAAGCCGAGTGAGGAGGAAGTCTCTAATAACGTAAGAGCCAGAAGCGCTGTGATGAGAATATTGGAGAAAGTGTCGGATGCATAGTTTGAACAAGGTAAAACTAGACTCGGTGGCGTCAGCTTCCAGTAAGCGTGTTTCGTCGCCGCTAGACGCTAGTGTGGGAATATTTCGAGCCATCTTCGATCGCTTAGCAGTTCTCGCGAGCATGATTTCTTTCAAAGAGCTGGTGCTAACTTTAATGCTTTTGTCGGTATTAATGATGTCTGCAATTGGTGTTGTGTATTCCTCGCACTTATCTCGGCAACTGTTTACAGAGCAGGCGCTTTTGTTAGACCGCAATGATCAGTTGCAGTTGGAATGGGCCAAGCTTCTGTTAGAGCAGGGCACGATGAGTGCGCCTAGTCATATCGAAAATGTAGCGGTAGGCGATTTGCGCATGGTGCTGCCTGAAGTCGCTGAAATTGAGCTGATACGATAGGTATGCGAGGACAGCGAGCAAGTCAAACAACAGTCAAGGTAGGTGCTGCATGGCGTTATTGGCTTGTGCTGGGTGCATTATTCTGCTGTGTACTGGCCCTATTCTACCGAGCGGTGCAGTTGCATGTACTGGAGCAGGGTTTTTTATCCAATCAGGGGGATGCTCGCGCAATTCGGTTTGAGAGACTCGATGCGCATCGGGGTTTGATTAGTGACCGTAATGGTGAGCCGTTAGCCATCAGTGCGGCCGTTGAAACAGTTTATGCAAACCCGCAGCAAATGAATATGACGGCATCTACTTTCACTGTTCTGGCTAAAACACTCGATGTTGATCGGAGCAATCTAGAGGCGAAACTGCTTGCGAATATCGATAAGCAGTTTGTTTATCTTAAGCGCAAGCTGTCACCCGAAAAAGTTGCACAGGTATTGCGACTGAATCTAGAGGGGGTTTATAGCCGTCGAGAATATAAGCGTTTCTACCCCGCCGGCGAAGTCGCCGCGCATGTTGTCGGATTTGCAGATATTGACGAGCGTGGCCGTGAGGGTTTGGAGCTTTCTTATGATGATTGGTTAACCGGTCATGAAGGTAAGCGGCGCGTAATGAAGAATCGCACGGGTAAGGTGGTCAAAGATTTAGGTGTGATTGAGTTTGCTGAGCCCGGGAAAGATATTCAGCTATCTCTGGATATGCGAATTCAGTATTTGGCCTATAGAGAAATGAAGGCTGTGGTCGAAGCGCATAAGGCTAAATCTGGCTCTGCCGTTGTGCTCGATGTGAAAACAGGCGAAGTCTTAGCCATGGTTAATCAGCCATCTTATAACCCGAATAATCGGCGTGGCTTAGCGGTTGCATCGCTAAGAAACAGAGCAATAACCGATGTCTTTGAGCCGGGCTCTACCATGAAGCTAGCGACCTTGTCGGCTGCTTTGGAATCTAAGAGATATACGTTAGGTAGTGTTCTGGACACCTCTCCTGGTTATTTACGTTTGGGGAGAAAGACGATTCGAGATGCGCGTAATTACGGCCGTATTGACTTAAGCGATGTTATTGCCAAGTCTAGTAATGTCGGCGTTAGCAAGATCGCGCTGTCTCTCGAGGCAGATGCGATGTGGGATATGTTTTATCGCCTTGGACTTGGCCAGGGGACAGGCATTGGATTTCCAGGTGAGAGCATTGGTCATTTACCCGATTTAAGTGCAAATCGTAGTATTGAAATTGCCGCAATGTCTTATGGTTATGGCTTGCACGTAAATGCACTGCAGTTGGCACAGGCATATATGATACTTGGCAATGGTGGTTTGAAATACCCGCTAAGCCTCATTAAAAAAGAACAGGCTGAAGTGCCTGAGCGGGTTATTTCTGAGGAGGTGTCTGATGCCTTACGTACAGCGATGCGAAAAGTGGTCGCCAAAGGCAGTGGTCGTCGCGCGCGCGTTGCTATGTATGAGGTTGGTGGTAAAACCGGCACGGTACATCGAGTTGGCCGGGGTGGGTACAAACAGGATGAGTATAAAGCGATTTTTGCCGGTTTGGCGCCGATAGATGATCCGCATATCGCCGTAGTCGTTGTGGTCGATGCGCCGTCTGGTGCGGAATACTACGGCGGTGAGGTCGCGGCGCCAGTTTTTTCTCGAGTTGTCGATGGTACGATGCGCTTGTTAAGCGTTGAGCCGAGTCAGTCCCTGCCTATTCAAGCTGCGAAACATTCGGGCCCTAACGTATCAGGTGGGCGGGGGTAATGCCTATGATGCCAGCGATGAAAAGCTACCGCTGTGATTTGTCACGCTTGCTTAAAGGTATTTCTGACGTGCCTGCAGCGTTAAATGCCCAAATTCATGGTATTCAGTCTGACAGTCAAAAAATTAAGAAAGGGGATCTGTTCATAGCCTTATCAGGGGCGCGTGGCGATGCCCTTCGTTTTGTGCCTGATGCGATTGCTCGCGGTGCAAGCGCAGTGTTAATTGAAAATGATAATTTAAGCTATGACTTTGAGAGTTCGGCCCACGAAGAAGGGCGGGCAGTTGAACTATATGTGGCTAATTTGAAGGCCAGCGTTGGTGAAATTGCTCATCGTTTTTTCGCCAAACCGAGTGAAGAGCTATTTGTGGTTGGAATTACCGGGACAAATGGAAAAACATCTGTCTCAAATTACCTTGCACAATTCGAAAATTTTAATGGGTTAAAAGCGGGCGTTATTGGCACCCTTGGGTATGGTTTGATTGGTGAAGGTGATGCATTGATTGAGACGCATCATACGACGCCCGATGTGGTCGAGTTACATCGCTATTTTGCACATCTGAGGGATGCTGGCGCTCAAGTTGCCGCGGTTGAAGTAAGTTCGCATGGCTTGGCGCAGCAGCGGGTAGCGGGCGTGCGTTTTGATGCGGCGATTTTTACGAATTTAAGTCGAGATCATCTTGACTATCACGGCGATATGCAAAGCTACTTATCAGCAAAAGCTCAGCTTTTTATGATACCAAGTTTACGCTTCGTGGTCTTGAATGCAGATGATCCAGCAAGTGAGGTATTGGCTGCCGATATTGCTCCTGATGTAAGCATTGTTCGTTATAGTGTGAAGTCAACATTGACCAATGCAAAGGTATCGGTTGGCGGGTTTACACTTGGTTCAGGTGTGCGGGCCAAGTTGAAAATTTCGCTAGACCAGTCATCAGTCGCTGAACTAGAGCTTCAGTCCTCCCTGTTGGGCGAATTCAATTTAAGCAATTTACTAAGTGTTGCCGCTTATGCCATCGCAAAAGGTTATGACGTCGGTGCATTAAAAGCGTTGAGTCAGATACAGGCGGTCGCAGGTCGTATGGAGCGGTTCATGGCTGCATCGGGTACGCAGTTGGTGGTGGATTATGCGCATACGCCAGCGGCACTTGAAAATGTATTGGCGACCTTGAGCCAGCTAGTTGAAGGGAAGCTCTCGGTCGTTTTTGGTTGTGGCGGTGATCGTGATAAGGGTAAAAGACCCTTGATGGCTGAAGTAGCGGAGCGTTATGCGGATCAGATAATCGTCACAGATGATAATCCTCGGACTGAAGACCCTGAGGAAATTGTAAAGGATATTATCAAAGGTTTTAGCTCCGAGCATCACTATCAACTTTGTCGCGATAGAAAGCAGGCAATCAGTCAGGCGTTCTGCAGCGCGCAAGAAAAAGATATTATTTTGGTGGCTGGAAAAGGGCATGAAGATTACCAGGAGGTAAATGGTCATCGGCATTATTTTAGCGATGCAGAGGTTTGTCGCGAGCTGATCGCGCTTCCTAGGCGTTCGCAAGATGGGTTGTTCGCATGATTGCTTCGATGTCGCTTTCCCAAGTTAAAGAAGCGTGCCAAGGTTGCCTGTATGGCAAAGATGTGCGCTTCAACCGCGTGGTCACTGATTCTCGAGACGTTAAAAAGGGCGACTTATATTTGGCGTTAAAAGGTGAGCGTTTCGACGGCAACGCCTATGCATCCGATGCATGCTCTGCAGGCGCAGTCGGTACTGTTTTGTCTGACCTTACAATGCTTAAATCCTCGGCCATGTTGGAGCATAATAGCGTTTTGCATGTGCCTGATACGCGTTATGCGCTTGGTAAAATAGCTGGGCATTGTCGAAAACATTTCAGTAAGCCTGTTATTGCGATTACGGGCAGTTCCGGAAAAACCACCACTCGTAAGATGCTCGGCGCTATTTTATCGGAGCGTGGTGCGGTATGTATGACTGCTGGCAATCAAAATAATGAAATTGGTGTGCCACTGACGCTTCTTGATTTGCAAGAAGGTCAAAGCGCTGCCGTGATTGAAATAGGCGCCAGAAAGGTGGGGGATATCAATTACCTTGGTGAATTCGTTCAGCCTGATATTTCTCTTCTACTCAATGCAGGTCTCGCGCATGTAGGTGAGTTTGGCAGTTACCAAAATATTGTTCGTGCGAAATCAGAGATATACAGCATATTAAAACCCGATGGTCTTGCTGTTGTTAATCTTGATGATAAAGCATCAGCGCAGTGGTTAGATGGTCTTAAAAGTAAGCGGGTAATTACATACTCATGTGCTAATTTGAGTCGCGATGATCATATTCAGGCAGATGTCACCGCTGCAAATATTTGCGTAGATTCAAAGAGTAGTCGGTTTGATCTCTGCTTCCAGGGGGAATCTGAGGTGGTCTTTTTGCCTGCAGCGGGCGAGCACAACGTGGCAAATGCGCTGGCAGCTGCTGCCGCAGCAATAGCTGTTGGTGTGAGTCTATCGGAAATTGTGAAGGGCTTGGCGAGTTATCAACCTGAACGCGGGCGCTTGCACTTTAAGAGTGAAAACGAAAGTCTTACTTGGATTGATGATAGCTATAATGCGAATCCAGTTTCTATGCTTGCCGCGTTGCGGGTATTGGCTGAGCAAAATGGGCGGCGCATTGCTGTGCTAGGTGAGATGGGTGAGCTCGGAAATGAGGCTGAAACATATCATTTGAAGCTAGCAGATGAGGCCGCTCACATGCCTATTGATAGGTTTTATCTGATAGGCCCCTTCGCAAAAAGTATGGCAGACATAATTGGGGCTCACGCGTTTGTTAAGTCAAGCAAAGCGGATATCGCACGGGCACTTAAAGATGATATTAAAGGCGTAAGTGTTGTGTTATTGAAAGGTTCACGATCTGCGGCAATGGAAGAGGTAGCTAATTTGCTGCAAGAGGTGGAGAAGTAATGTTGTATTGGTTGAGCGGACTCGCAGTAGACAATTTTGATTTTCTTGGCGTGTTTCAATACCTCACACTGCGCGGAATTTTAGGCGTCATTACTGCCCTGCTTATTTCACTTTGGCTCGGCCCTTATATGATTCGTAAGTTGAGTCAGAATCAAATTGGCCAAGCGGTTCGTGATGATGGGCCGCAGAGCCATTTAAGCAAAGCAGGCACGCCAACAATGGGCGGCGCATTGATTTTGGTTGCAATCGCAACCTCTACGCTACTTTGGGCTGATCTTAGTAGTCATTATGTTTGGATTACTCTTTTCGTATGTCTTTCGTTTGGCGGCGTTGGTTGGGTGGATGATTACCGTAAGGTCGTTGAGAAAAATTCTCGCGGTTTACCTGGTCGTTGGAAATACTTTTGGCAGTCAGTTTTTGCATTGGTTGCCGCGGGTCTTTTATACGGTACCGCCAGTCTGCCACAGGAAACCGCTTTAATTGTGCCCGTTTTTAAAGATGTTGTGATCCCCTTGGGTTTGGGATACATCGTGCTGACCTATTTTGTATTGGTGGGCAGTAGTAATGCGGTGAATTTAACCGATGGTTTAGATGGGTTAGCCATAATGCCAACCGTTCTGGTTGCAGGCGCCTTGGGTATTTTTGCTTATGCGTCGGGTAACAGCGTGTTCGCTAACTATTTGCACATTCCTTATATCCCTGAATCGGGCGAGCTCATTATTTTCTGTGGCGCAATTGTCGGTGCAGGGCTTGGTTTCCTTTGGTTTAACACATACCCAGCTCAAGTATTCATGGGTGATGTGGGGGCGCTCGCGTTAGGGGCTGCACTGGGGGTGGTTGCTGTGATTGTAAGGCAAGAAATTGTGCTCTTCATTATGGGCGGTGTGTTTGTAATGGAGACGGTATCCGTGATTTTGCAGGTGGCTTCTTTCAAGATGACCGGTCGTCGGATTTTTAGAATGGCTCCTCTGCATCATCATTTCGAGCTTAAAGGTTGGCCAGAGCCTCGCGTTATCGTGCGGTTCTGGATTATTACCGTCATTTTAGTGCTGGTTGGTTTAGCGACGTTAAAAATCCGTTAAACCGCCATGATAAATTGGGAAAATTTAGAGAGAACATGGGATTAATTGCCTCAGACAAATTAACAATCGTGATTGGGCTCGGTGCAACCGGGCTTAGTTGTGCACGATTTTTACATAAGCTGGGACAAAACTTTGCGCTCGTCGATACGCGGTTTGATCCGCCTAACTTGACTCAAGTCAAACAGGAATTCCCCAACGTAAAAATTCATTTAGGGCCTCTCGAAGGCGCTGGGTTGCGCTTGGCAAGCGAATTAATTGTAAGTCCTGGTGTTTCTATTCGAGAGCCCGCTATTCTCGAGGCAAAGCGAGCTGGCACAAAAGTTAGAGGTGATGTTGAACTATTTGTCGAGCACGCAAAAGCACCTATTGCTGCTATAACCGGCTCCAATGGTAAGAGTACGGTGACTACCTTGCTTGGTCGGATGGCTGAACGCAGTGGTATTCAGGTTGCGGTTGGCGGAAATCTGGGTACGCCTGCCGTCGACTTACTGTCGGACAAGGTCGAACTTTATGTGTTGGAATTGTCCAGTTTTCAATTAGAGGGTGTAGAGCGGTTGAATGCGCAGTGTGTGACGGTTCTGAATATTTCCGAAGACCACATGGATCGCTACATGAATAAGATGGAATATTTGCAAGCTAAGCAACGTATCTTCATCGGCGCAAAGCACGTAGTGGTGAACGATGATGAAGCATTGAGTCAGCCCTTAATTAATCAAAGTATGCGCGTATGGCGTTATGGTCTTGCACAAATGGACGTCAACAAGTTCTCGCAAGATGCGGCGCGGGAAGGCCGAAGTTTGATGTATGGGTTTGATGCGCTCTTACCGGAATGCGAATTAAAAATTAAGGGGCGCCACAATATCAGTAATGCATTGGCAGCGCTGGCGATGGGAAAAGCGTTAGCCTTGAAAATGGATGCAATGCTTGACGCACTGCGCCACTTTGACGGTTTACCACACCGTTGCCAGTGGGTGAGAGATGTCGATGGCATTAGTTATATTAATGATTCAAAAGGTACTAATCCAGGCGCGACGGCCGCTGCAATTCAAAGCTTTGGTGAAGGTGCTTCAGGTAAAATAATATTGATTGCGGGAGGCGATGCGAAAGGCACAGACATGAGCGTGCTAAGGGAGCCTCTTCGGCGCTTTGGGCGTCATACTGTGGTGTTTGGACAAGACGGCGATGTTATACGTGCCGCGGTCGAACCGCTAATGTCTGCGTCGTCGGCGCCTACGTTAAATAAAGCTGTTCTCAGGGCAAAAGCACTTGCTGAAACAGGGGATGTTGTGCTGTTTTCTCCGGCGTGCGCTAGTTTCGATATGTTTAAAAATTACATTCAACGTGGTGAGCAATTTATTGCGGAGGTCGGTGCATTATGAGCGCGATGCCCGAGTCTATACCGAATCAAAAACTCGTGTCGGTTCGTTTCGATAGAGGCTTGTGCGCAGCCGCCGTAAGTTTGGTTTTGCTTGGTTTAGTGATGATTGCATCGGCATCGGTTGATGTGGCTGAAGCACGAAATTCAGATGCTTTTCATTATGTTCAACGACATGGCATTTTCATTGTTTTGGCAATGATTAGTGCAGTCATTGCCTACTGTATTCCTATCGATTGGTGGAAGCGAAATGCTTTTCTCCTGTTGTGTATCGCCTTATTTCTCCTCTGTGTCGTATTAATTCCAGGCTTGGGTAAAACGGTGAATGGAAGTACACGCTGGATTTCCTTGGGTGGTCTCAATATTCAGCCGTCAGAAATTGCTAAATTATTTTTAGTCGCTTATCTAGCCAGTTATTTGGTTCGCCGTCACGAGGAAGTCCAAAGTTCGTGGTGGGGGTTCACGAAACCCATGTTGGTATTGAGTGTTGCTGCGCTATTTCTGTTAGCGGAACCTGACTTCGGTGCCACCGTCGTCATTGGTTGCGCTTTTGTAGGCATGATTTTTTTGAGCGGTGCTCGGTTGTCCCAATTTATTGTTTTAATTTTGATCTGTGTCGGGTTAGTGGTCTTGATGGTGTTCACGCAACCTTATCGTGTCGCGAGACTTACGGGGTATCGCGATCCATGGGCGGATCAGTTTGGTGCAGGTTATCAGCTTACGCAATCACTTATTGCATTCGGTCGAGGTGAATGGTTTGGCGTAGGCCTCGGTAACAGTGTGCAGAAGCAGTTTTATTTACCCGAAGCCCATACAGATTTTGTCTTTGCTATTTTCGCAGAAGAATTTGGTCTACTGGGTACCTTACTTTTGGTTTGTCTATTTGCTTATTTAATTTATCGCGCTTTTGATATCGCGCGCCAATCAGAAAAGGTCGGCCTGCTTTTCCATGCTTTTTTTGCTTATGGCATCGCGATGCTTATTGGTATTCAGGCGGTGATTAATATGGGCGTTAACATGGGACTGTTACCAACTAAGGGGTTGACCCTTCCACTGGTCAGTTATGGAGGTAGTAGTTTAATTGTTAGTGCTGTCGCGATCGCTATTTTACTCCGTATCTATAGCGATCTTATTCAAGTGACTGCTCATGATATCAAGGAGGGACGTCATGTCTAAAACCTTCTTGATTATGGCTGGCGGAACGGGTGGCCACGTTTATCCGGCTTTAGCCACTGCCAGGGAATTGCAAGTGCGGGGAGACCACGTTGCGTGGCTTGGCTCAATTGGAGGAATGGAAGAGCGTATCGCAAATGACGCTGGTATCCCGTTTTATGGTATTAAAGTAAGTGGTTTGCGCGGAAAAGGTTGGGCGACGTTAGTTGCTGCCCCGCTTAAGTTAGCGATCGCACTTGGTCAGGCACTTGCCGTCGTGCGAAAGGTTAAACCCAATTGTGTGCTCGGAATGGGCGGTTTCGCATCCGGCCCTGGCGGTTTAATGGCAAAATTAAGCGGATGTAGGTTGATTATCCATGAGCAAAATTCGATTGCTGGCATGACCAACCGATTGCTTTCAAAGCTTGCAGACACTGTATTAATTGCTTTTCCAAGCGCATTTCATGATGTGCCGAAACGCAAGTTAACGGGTAATCCACTGCGTTCAGAGATCTGTGAGATTTTTTACCGGCCACGACCTATCGAATATAAAGGCAGGACGCTTCGCATACTTGTGCTAGGTGGAAGCCTTGGCGCTGCTGCACTAAACGAGACGATTCCTAAAGCCTTGGCGTTAATTGATGAGGTTGATCGCCCTGAAGTGAGACATCAGAGCGGTCGCGGAAAAGGTGATGTCACATATGCTCAATATCAACAAGTGGGTGTGAACGCTGAGGTTGTGGAGTTCGTGGATAATATGAAAGAAGCTTATGTTTGGGCTGACTTTGTGATCTGTCGTGCCGGGGCGTTAACCATATCAGAATTATGTGTGGCTGGATTGGGGTCGATTCTGGTTCCTTATCCACATGCTGTAGATGATCATCAAACATTGAATGCCGTCTCCATGGAAGAAGCCGGTGCCGCCTGGCTTCTGCCTCAAACTAAAATGACGCCAAACTCCTTGGCTGAAATGTTGGTGCCGTTGCTTGCAAAGCCTGAGAGAGTTGGCCGTTTAGCTGAAGCGGCGAGAGCGCTCGCAAAGCCAGACGCCGCTGAGCGCGTTGCACTTGAGTGCCGGAGACTGACCTATGCCTAAGCAAGTTACCCTTCGAAATGATGTCCCGGAAATGCGTCGGATCAAGCGCATACACTTTATTGGCGTGGGGGGCTCTGGGATGAGCGGGATTGCGGAAGTTCTATTAAATCAGGGTTACGAGGTTTCCGGTTCAGATTTAAATAGTTCGCCCACGACGCGCTACTTACAAAACTTGGGTGTGACTGTTTTTGATGGGCATCAGAAAGAACATGTTTCCGGCGCAGATGTCATTGTGGTATCGAGCGCGATAAATGAGGAAAACCCTGAAATTATGGCGGCACGTGAGACGCGTACGCCGATTGTGCCGCGGGCTGAAATGCTCGCTGAAATAATGCGTTATCGACACGGTATTGCGATTGCTGGTACGCATGGGAAAACCACAACGACCAGTCTCATAGCCTCAATTATGGCCGTCGCAGGCCTTGACCCGACTTTCGTTATAGGCGGCCGTTTAAACAGCGCGGGTACGAATGCGAAACTCGGCGCCTCGCGCTATTTAGTGGCGGAGGCAGATGAAAGCGACGCCTCTTTTTTGCACCTCACGCCAATGATTTCTGTGGTCACAAATATAGAAGCAGACCATATGCATACCTATGGTGGCGATTTCTCTAGGCTGCGCCAGACGTTTATCGACTTTCTCCATAATCTGCCTTTCTACGGTGCGGCGATTATGTGCATTGATGATCCTGTTGTAAGAGAAATTATACCTGATGTATCTCGTGCCGTGATCACCTATGGTGTCGATCAGGATGCTGATGTTCGCGCTGAAAATATTCGTCAAGAGGGGATGCATTGTCACTTTACAACCGTGCGCAGCGGTCGACCAAGTTTAGATGTAACCTTGCAGATGCCAGGCCATCATAACGTGTTGAATGCCTTAGCAGCGATTGCCGTAGCGTCAGATGAAGGGGTCGCAGATAGTGCGATCCTCAAAGCTTTGAGCAACTTTCAAGGGGTTGGTCGTCGCTTTCAGGTTTATGGACACTATCCTATTTTTCCAAACAGCAAACTTACGAATCACGAGAAAACTGGCGATGTTATGTTGGTAGACGACTATGGACATCATCCCAGTGAGGTCGAGGTCACAATCAAAGCAATCCGCTCCGGTTGGGCAAATCGCCGTTTGGTGATGGTATTTCAGCCGCATCGATACAGTCGAACCTGTGATCTCTATGAAGATTTTGTTCGTGTACTTGCTGAGGTCGATGTGCTTATTCTTTTGCCTGTTTATAGCGCGGGTGAGAAATCGATTCCGGGTGCTGATAGCCGCAGCTTGTGCCGAAGTATTCGTCAGCGATCAGGTGTCGACCCTATTTATGTTGAGGAGCAAGAACAGGTTCAAGCGGTGCTTGAGAATTTAATGCAAGCCGACGATATGTTGCTAACTCAGGGTGCCGGAAGTGTTGGACAGTTAGCCACAAGTCTTGCCGCAATGCTCGAGAGAAAATTAGCATGACAATGCAAGCTTTTTCAATCACCGCCAAGCAAGTACAAGCGCTTGGTCGCGTTGCGGTTATTATGGGCGGTTGCTCAGCAGAGCGCAGCGTCTCATTAAAAAGTGGGGAGGCTGTATTGCAGGCTTTGCTGAGCGCTGGCATTGACGCCTTCAAGTTGGATTACCAAGATGATATCAAGCAGCTTGAAAATACCAAATTTAGCCGCGCGTTTTTAGCGCTGCATGGACGCGGCGGCGAAGATGGCGTTATTCAGGCGGTTCTCGAGTCACTGGGTAAACCCTACACAGGCAGTGGTGTGATGGGTTCAGCTATTGCGATGGATAAAATGCGCACTAAGTATCTTTGGCTGGGGATGAATTTACCGACCCCGCCATTTGGTTACGTCGATTCAACTACATCACCTCTTACAAGCCAGCTTGTCTCGCTAATGGATTTTCCGTTAGCCGTAAAACCTGCGCGCGAAGGATCATCTATTGGCGTCTTTAAAGTAAAAAATCAATCTCAATTGGACGCAGCAATTGAAAGTGCCCTAGCGCTAGATCAGCAGGTGCTGCTTGAGCAATGGATTGAAGGCAGTGAATACACGGTAGGTATTCTCGGCGATAAGGCGTTACCTGTGATTGGTTTGAAAACCGATCACATTTTTTATGACTATGATGCCAAATATGAATCAAGCGACACTGAATATTTATTGCCAAGTGGTTTGAGTGCAGACGAGGAGAAAAGTTTGTCATCTATGTGTTTGCAAGCATTTAAAGCGCTGGGTTGCGAAGGTTGGGGGCGCGTCGATGTAATGCGGGACACCGATGGACGTTTTTGGTTACTCGAAGTCAACACGATACCGGGTATGACAGATCATAGTTTGGTGCCCATGGCTGCAGAGCATCATGGATTGGATATGTCAGGCTTAGTGGCGCAAATACTCCTACAAACCTTACCACAAGAACCAAGTAAGGGGGCTGATTAGAGCAATGGCAACGGCAGTAAGAACGAGGGCGACCCATCAGTCAAAAAAAACGAAGTCTGAACATTTCGGAATGGCCGAGTGGTTGAAAAGTCAAGTTAAGTGGTTGCGTATTTATTCGGTTTGGTTGGTGCTAACAGTGATATTGGGTACGACTTACTTGTTTGGAGATAAACTGTTTAGTGTCTTTGATCACCCGATTACAACGATTACAGTGCAGGGCCAGTTCAGCCATTTGGACCGTCAGTCTTTGGAGCAAAGCTTAACACCATGGCTAGAAAGCACCTTCTTTAATGCTGATTTAATTCAAATTAAAACATTGGTTGAACAGAACGCTTGGGTTAAGCGTGCGCAGATAACTAGGGTATGGCCAGGGCAACTGGTGATTGATGTCGAAGAGCAAATACCCGTAGCAAATTGGGGTACAGCGGCATACTTGAATCCGCATGCCGAAGTGTTTCAACCAAATGAGGTCAGCTGGGCGGCTGAGAGGTCAATGCTGCAGGGGCCAAGTGATAGTTCCTCGCTTGAGCGTCAAGATATATTAAGTCATATGTATGCTACGCAGAAATGGTTAGCAATACGTGGTTTTAGCCTTGAGCACTTATCACTGAATGAACGCGGCACGTGGCGCTTAGGTTTGGTGAATGGGCCTGAGATTGAGCTCGGTGCGTCGCCCTTTGAAGCAAGATTAGCGCGAGCGGTTCGCACCTACACCGTGCTCGCGCCGGAAGCTCAAATTAAGGTGGCAAGTATTGATACACGTTACCCCAACGGAGTGGCGGTGGCATGGAAGGATATCGCGTTGGCCGCTGGCCAAGACCCCAGGCTTTAAAAAACGAATTAATAGAAATTTACTGATAGAAAACACAATAAGTAGCAGAGCAGGTAATTTAGATGGCGGGCATTACAGATAATCAATTGACCGTAGGTTTGGATATTGGAACTTCAAAGGTCGTCGCCATTGTGGGTAAAGCCGGAGGCGATGGTCAGGTAGAAATTGTTGGCATCGGTTCGCATGCCTCAAAAGGCTTAAAGCGTGGTGTCGTGGTAAATATAGAGACGACCGTTAACGCAATTCAAAGGGCGATCGAAGAAGCTGAGTTAATGGCGGGTTGCGAAATCCATTCGGTCTATGCCGGGATTGCGGGTAGCCACATAAAAAGTATGAATTCTCATGGCATTGTCGCCGTAAGAGATCGCGAAGTCGTGCGAGCTGACATTGATCGTGTCATTGATGCGGCACAAGCTGTGGCAATTCCTGCGGATCAAAAAGTGCTGCATATACTGCCGCAAGAATACGTAATTGATAACCAAGAGGGTATTAAAGAGCCGCTTGGCATGTCAGGTGTTCGCTTAGAGGCGAAAGTTCATTTAGTTACTTGTGCGGTTAACGCGGCGCAAAACATTGAAAAATGTGTGCAGCAATGTGACCTTGAAGTCGACGACATTATTCTTGAACAATTGGCATCCGCGCATGCGGTATTGACCGATGACGAGAAAGAACTTGGTGTCTGTGTCGTAGATATTGGGGGTGGCACGAGCGATATCGCAATTTTTACAGGAGGGGCGATAAGGCATACCGCCGTAATTCCGATTGCCGGTGATCAGGTAACAAATGATATCGCTATGGCCTTACGAACGCCAACGCAAAACGCTGAAGAGATCAAAATTAAATATGCTTGTGCATTAACGCAATTAGCCGATGCTGAGGATACGATTAAAGTCCCCTCCGTGGGCGATCGACCACCCAGGGAGTTGTCTCGACAGGCGCTGGCTGAGGTTGTCGAACCTCGATATGAAGAGCTGTTTACTCTGGTACAGGCAGAATTGCGTCGAAGTGGCTATGAGGACGTAATTGCCGCCGGAGTCGTTTTAACAGGCGGGACCTCGACGATGGAGGGTGTTGTCGAGTTGGCGGAAGAAATCTTCCATATGCCAGTGAGACTTGCAAGCCCAAATAATGTGGCAGGCTTGTCTGATGTGGTGAATAACCCAATGTACGCAACAGGCGTTGGCCTGTTGAAGTATGGATTAAGCCAGCAGGATGTTGGTGCAGGCAGTGTTGCGAAAAATACGCCCAATAAAGAAGGTGTAGTTTCGAAACTTAAGAACTGGTTTACAGGGAATTTTTAATGAGCACTTAGCGGAGCTCGTATGACTACCGATAGTAAAATAATTAGCAACAACTAGCAGATTGAAAAATTATAATTAGGAGAAAGGGTGATGTTTGAACTAGTAGAAAACGTATCACAAAGCGCCGTAATCAAGGTCGTTGGTGTAGGGGGAGGTGGCGGCAATGCTGTTCGCCATATGTTAAGTGGTGAAGTGGAGGGCGTTGATTTTGTCTGCGCTAACACTGATGCGCAGGCTTTGAAAGATCTAGATGGTAAGCAAATTATCCAACTAGGCAGCACCGTCACCAAAGGTTTAGGTGCGGGAGCAAACCCCGAAATTGGTCGCCAAGCAGCTCTGGAAGATAGAGAGCGAATCGCTGAAACCTTGAAAGGCGCAGATATGGTTTTTATTACCGCGGGTATGGGCGGTGGTACAGGGACGGGAGGGGCACCAATCGTTGCAGAAGTAGCTCGTGATCTGGGCATACTGACGGTTGCCGTCGTGACCAAACCTTTCCCATTTGAAGGCGGCAAACGCATGAAAATCGCGGATGCTGGTTTGTCTGAACTTGCTGAAAATGTAGATTCATTGATTACCATTCCTAATGAAAAGTTATTAGCAGTATTGGGCAAAAATACCACCTTGTTAGATGCATTTGGCGCGGCAAACGATGTATTGCAGGGTGCCGTTCAGGGTATTGCAGATTTAATAATTCGGCCTGGAATGATTAACGTTGACTTTGCTGATGTGAAGACAGTGATGTCTGAAATGGGCATGGCCATGATGGGAACTGGCTCGGCCTCTGGCGAAAATCGAGCACGCGAAGCCGCTGAAGCCGCAGTACGTAGTCCATTGCTGGAAGATATAAACCTACAAGGAGCGCGTGGTATTTTAGTAAATATCACGGCGGGTGTTGATTTAAACTTAGGTGAATTTTCGGAAGTCGGCAGTATCGTTGAGGAATTTGCTTCAGATTCCGCGACGGTCGTGGTCGGAACGGTCATTGATCCAGAAATGGCAGATGAGCTGAAAGTCACTGTTGTTGCAACGGGCTTAGCGAATTCGATGGATAAGCCTGTCAAAGTCGTCGATAACACGACCAAAACAGTCGATGGCACGACGGATTACAATAAATTGGACAGACCAACAATTACGCGTCGGCGGGCGTCAGTAGAGCTTCGTGGTAATACTGCAGTGGATACGAAAACAAGCGAACAGCCAAGTGTCGATTACTTGGATATTCCTGCATTTTTGCGCAGACAAGCGGATTAAGTGACGGATGCACGGCTTTCAAAGGGGGTTAATACCCTCTGTTACGATGACGTTACAGATTAACTATTAGTAACAGATTATTCTTGGGAAAGCCTAATCGTTCTGTTAGTATGCGCCTGATTTTTGACCAGTCAGGCAAGTACATAGAATTTGAGTGGCGTTGATATGATAAGACAGCGAACATTAAAGAATACGATTCGAGCGACCGGTGTGGGTCTTCACTCCGGCAAAAAGGTGTATTTGACCCTAAAGCCTGCTCCGATAGACTCGGGCATTGTGTTTGTGCGTACTGACCTAGAGCCGGCCGTTGAAATTGCAGCCCGTGCCGAGAACGTCGGTGAAACAATGCTGTCAACGACACTGGTAAAAAGTGGCGTTAAAGTCGCGACGGTCGAGCATTTGCTATCAGCAATGGCGGGGCTAGGCATTGATAACTGTCGAATTGAATTGAGTGCTGGTGAAGTGCCCATCATGGACGGCAGTGCAGGGCCTTTTGTATTTTTGATTCAGTCTGCAGGAATCAAAGAACAAGATGCGGCGAAAAAGTTTATTCAAATCACGAAAGAAGTAACCATTGAGGAAGATGGAAAGTTTGCCACCTTCCTGCCGTTTAATGGTTTTAAGGTCGGTTTCTCAATAGATTTCGATCATCCAGTCTTTAAGAATAGAAGCCAAGAAGCCTCGATTGATTTTTCGAGCACCTCCTTCGTAAAAGAAGTGAGCCGAGCGAGAACCTTTGGTTTTATGCATGACATCGAGAGACTTCGGGCAATGAACCTTGCGCTCGGTGGAAGTGTAGACAACGCGATTGTGGTTGACGATTACAAAGTTCTTAATGAGGACGGGCTGCGCTATGACGATGAGTTCGTCAAGCACAAAATTCTTGATGCGATCGGCGACTTATACTTGCTGGGTAATAGTTTAGTGGGAGAGTTTAAAGGGCATAAATCCGGCCACGACTTGAATAACAAGCTATTGCGTAAGTTAATTACACAAACAGATGCATGGGAAGTGAAGACATTTGAAGATGCGAATGCAGCGCCTATTTCGTATATGAAGCCGGTGCTTGCAGCTTAGCTGTCTAATCTGCTTGTTGGGCTAATTTCTCAATTGCCTTCCTCAATTCAACATCTTGGGTTTGCTTGGCTTCTTCAATAAGAAGCTGGGCGCTGTCCTTGGACAATTTATTATTTACATTCACTTTTTTCGGTATTTTCGCTTTCGGGCGAATGCGTATCTCTAGTCGTTGGATAGTTTGTGCGCCCAATTTTGCCTGCAGAGCTTCGATAACGGCATCTTGTTCGAAACGCAAGCGTGTCGCGATTGCTGCAGATTGGCCCGTTATTATTAGGACGCCCTGTTTAATTTGATTTACTTGAAATACTCCAACAAACAAGGCAGGCAGGCAGTTATCGAATACAGTTTGAATATCCAGATTTTGCCTTGCTTGATTAAAGAGCGCGCGCAAGTCTGGCGAGTGCTTTGTAATGGTGCCAACCTCAAAAATAGAATTGAGAGGTCGATGTCTTGTTTGTTTTTTTAACATGTGGTCATGCGTAGGCTAATACTGGTGTCTTACGTTAACGAATTTATCTGTACTTCGTCAAAAAGATCTATGTAGGTTTAAGATTAGGCTTATTGAACGTTATGAATATTATTTTTATTAAGCGCAGTCATGGTCAGTCCAGAACACTGACACTTGGCAATAAGCACATTATTACCCTCGGAGCTATCATCACGGGAATAATAGTGGCGCTTATCTTCTCTGGATATTGGGTTAAAAGAAATCTGATGTTAGACGGTGATGCGGTCATGATGGACGTTCAAGTTATAAATGCTTGGGAACGTGAGTTAGCGCAGCAAAAGAAGATGCTAGATCAGATCAGCAAAAGCAATGGCGAGCAAGTGGATGCTTTGACATTGCGTCTCGGTGATATGCAAGCTCGCTTATTGAGAATTGATGCCCTGGGCGTGCGTTTAAAAGAGGTTGCTAAAATCAAGAATGACGAGTTTGATTTTTCTCAGCCGCCGGCACTTGGCGGACCGCTTTTGGCCGCGGAGAGCATGCCGAGCTCCTTACCAAGTTTAAAAGGTGACTTAGACCGAATTGCGAAGCATATCGAAAATCGTCAACAGCAACTTGACCGTCTAGAAAGCATGTTTTTCCAGCGTGGCCTTGACCAAGAAAGTTTCGTATCTGGTCGCCCGGTTCGCTGGGGCTGGTTATCCTCTTCATATGGTTATCGAAATGACCCGTTTAATGGTCGTCGTACCTGGCACGCTGGGGTAGACTTTGCCGGCAAAGAAGGCAGCGATATTATCGCGGTTGCCTCGGGTGTTGTAACCTGGTCTAGTGAGCGTTACGGCTATGGTAATTTGGTGGAAATTAACCATGGTGACGGATACAGCACGCGTTATGCGCACTGCAAAGAACTACTCGTCAAAGTCGGTGAAGTAGTTGAGAAGGGACAGGTTTTAGCATTGATGGGCAGCACAGGTCGCTCTACAGGCCCGCATGTGCACTTTGAAGTGTTGCGTAAAGGCATGACCCTAGACCCGAAGAAATTTTTGCATAGAGCCAGTCGATAGAGACGCCTTAAGTCATTTCTTTTTTTTATTAAACGTTAATCATGCAATTTAGTTCTCTTATCTGGAATAAACCGGCGTAAAGCACCGTTCTGTCCTTTTAGTCCCCTGGCATATCCCTTAGAATGATTCGCTTTGGTGAGTTTAGCCTAGCGCTAGCTTGCATTTTAATCTTCTGGCGCAATATAAATACGGTATAGACAAGCTTCACCACTATATTTCCGCACTAAACCAAAGAGTTATAAGTAGAATATCACTATGTTTTCATCCACATTGACGAAATTATTCGGTAGCAAGAACAAACGCGAACTCAAACGCATGGGAAAAGTTGTTAACCGGATTAACGAGCTAGAAGAACAGCTAGGTTCCTTGGATGATAGCGCTCTAAAAGCTAAAACCACTGATTTTAAGGCGCGTGTTGGGCAGGGTGAGAGCTTAGATAAATTATTACCCGAAGCGTTTGCTGTCGTGCGTGAGGCGGGGAAGCGTGTGATGGCAATGCGTCATTTCGACGTACAGTTGATAGGCGGCATGGCGCTGCATGAGGGCCGCATCGCAGAAATGCGGACTGGCGAGGGTAAGACGTTAGTCGCGACTTTGCCCGTGTATTTGAATGCGTTGGCTGGGAAAGGTGTGCATGTGGTTACGGTCAATGACTACCTAGCCAAACGAGATTCAAAATGGATGGAGCCTCTCTACAATTTTCTTGGGCTGAGCGTCGGCGTAGTATATGGCGGGCAGGGTCCGGAAGAAAAAAAGGCGGCATACAAATCCGATATTACGTACGGTACTAACAACGAATTTGGCTTTGACTATTTACGCGACAACATGGCCTTTAATGCAGAAATGAAAGCGCAGCGCGGTCTAAATTTTGCGATAGTTGACGAAGTTGATTCGATTCTGATTGATGAAGCACGTACGCCGTTAGTGATCTCGGGCCCAGCACAAGACAGTTCAAAGCTATATAAGCAAACCAAAACACTCGTTCCCTTGCTAACCAAGGCCGAGGTCGGTGAAGACGGAAAACCGATCGATGAGGGACACTTTATTATTGATGAGAAAGCGAAGAACGTTGAGCTAACAGAAAGCGGTCTATCCTTTATCGAAGGGGTGTTGATTGAAAAAGCGATGTTGAGCGAGGGTGACAGTTTGTATGCGCCTGCGAATCTTAACTTGCTGCATCACATAAATGCAGCGCTTCGAGCTCAGCATTTATACACCAAAGATGTTGATTATATTGTTCAGAACAAGCAGATCGTGATCATCGACGAGCATACCGGTCGAACGATGGCTGGACGACGCTGGGGTGAAGGCTTGCATCAAGCAATCGAAGCGAAAGAAAGCGTAGATATTCAGGCGGAGAGCCAAACACTCGCATCAACTACGTTCCAGAATTTTTTCCGCTTGTATAGCAAATTGTCGGGTATGACCGGTACGGCGGATACTGAAGCATATGAGTTCAACCAAATTTACGGATTGGACGTCGTGGTTATCCCCACTAATAATTTGATTACACGTATCGACCATAATGATTTGGTTTACTTAACTCAGGAAGAAAAGTTCGAAGCGATTATTGATGAAGTAAAAGCGGTTGTTGCTGAGAAACGACCGGTGCTGGTTGGAACGGCCTCAATAGAGGCTTCTGAGTATCTATCCGGCTTGCTTAAAAAATCTGCAATCAAACATAGTGTATTGAATGCCAAACACCACGCACAAGAAGCCGAAATTATCGCACAAGCGGGCATGCCTGGTGTTGTGACGATTGCCACCAATATGGCAGGTCGAGGCACAGATATCGTCCTTGGTGGCAACTGGGAGGCTGAAGTAAACGCTTTGAAGAATCCCGATGAGAGCCAAATTACCAAGATTAAGGCAAATTGGGAAGCGCGTAATAAAGCGGTTAAAGAATCGGGTGGTTTGCACATCTTAGCGACAGAGCGGCATGAATCTCGTCGTATTGACAACCAATTACGTGGTCGGTCTGGGCGGCAGGGTGACCCTGGTAGTACGCGCTTTTTCTTATCGCTGGAAGACAACTTGATGCGTTTATTCGCCTCTGATCGTGTGCGTAATATTATGCAGGCACTCGGGATGGATAAAGGTGAAGCGATTGAACATAAAATGGTTAGCAATGCGATAGAAAAGGCCCAACGGAAAGTAGAAGGGCGTAACTTTGATATTCGAAAAGCGTTACTCGAGTATGATGATGTTGCGAACGATCAGCGTACGGTGATTTATGAGCAGCGTGATGAGGTAATGTCTGAAAATGATATCAGTGAGATCGTTACGTCAATTCGAGAAGAGGTGATTAACGAAGCAATTGATTCACATATCCCGCCGCAAAGCGTTGAAGAACAATGGGATGTGCCGGGTCTTGAGCAGGCCCTAAAGCAGGAATTTGCCGTCGATTTGCCCATCGTTCAATGGCTAAATGAAGACGATAAGCTGCATGAGGAAACTTTGCGCCAAAAGATCCTTGAAGAGATTGTGACGGTGTATAAGGAGAAAGAGAAAACCGCTGGCGAAACCCAGATGCGTGCATTTGAGAAGCAAGTGTTTTTGCATATTCTGGATACCCTTTGGAAAGAGCATTTAGCGGCAATGGACCATTTGCGTCAGGGCATCCATCTACGTAGTTATGCGCAAAAAAATCCGAAGCAAGAGTATAAGCGCGAGGCGTTTGAAATGTTTCAGGGTATGCTGCATAGCCTGAAACACGACGTGGTGCGTGTAACGAGTCATGTCCGTATCCAAACTGAAGAAGAGTTAGAGGAAATTGAGCGGCAGCGCAAAGAAGAGTTAGACCGCCAGCTTGGTAACGCCAAAGCAGCGCATGAAGATGCAGGAGCGGCCTTGTTCGCTGGCGACAATGCGAACGGGTCTGAACGTGCTACCAGTCAAGAATCCGTGACTGGCACTGAACAAAAAACGGCGCCGGTAAAGCGCGATACGCCGAAAGTGGGTCGAAACGAGCCTTGCCCGTGTGGTTCTGGCAAAAAATATAAGCAATGCTGTGGGCGAATTGCTGACTAGTATTTGATGTATCTACAACAACACTCACCACTTATTTTGAACAGGTAACGCATGGCAGTAGGTGATGGAAGGCTCCCCCAGTTTCGGTCTATTCCCGGAGTCAAAATAGGTGTGGTCGAAGCGGGTATAAAACACCAGAATCGCAAGGATCTGGTGCTATTTGAGCTGAAAGCCGGCGGCACCCTTGCTGGCGTCTTTACGAAAAATGCGTTTTGCGCTGCGCCCGTGCAGATTGCCAAGCAGCACCTCTCGACAAGCGATAGCAACAAGCCCCGTTATTTGTTGATCAACACGGGTAATGCTAATGCGGGCACTGGTCCAAGAGGATTTGATGATGCCTTAGCATGTTGTCAAAAAGTAGCGGCACAGCAGGGGCTTGAGTCTTCTCAAGTGTTACCTTTCTCTACCGGTGTTATTGGTGAAACCTTATTATCTGAGCGGATCACCGCTTCCGTACCCCAATTAGTTAAAACCTTAGAGGGCCACGCCTGGCCAGACGCTGCGGCAGGTATTATGACGACTGATACGCGGCCCAAGGGTGCGTCTAGGTCGGTTAATTATGATGGTCATGAGATAGTTATAAGTGGTATTAGTAAAGGGGCTGGCATGATTATGCCGAATATGGCGACGATGCTTTGTTTTGTTGCCACAAATGCAAAAGTAGCCCAGCCCTTGTTGCAATCGTTATTGAGTGAGTTGGCAGACAAGTCCTTCAACCGAATAACAGTTGATGGGGATACGTCGACTAACGATGCTTGTATGTTGATGGCGAGCGGCGAATGTGAAGCACCTGAAATTGATAGTGATCATCCAGATTTTCTGAAGTTTAAAGCGTCTTTACAGGCTGTGATGATTGAGTTGGCGCAAGCTATTGTAAAAGATGGCGAAGGTGCAACTAAGTTCGTAACTGTTGCGGTTGAGGAAGCAAGCAGTGTCGAAGAAGCTTTAGAGACCGCGTATACCATTGCACACTCTCCTCTGATCAAAACGGCTTTGTTTGCCTCAGACCCAAATTGGGGTCGTATACTGGCAGCGCTCGGGCGCGCGCCGCTGGCTGACTTAGATTTATCTGCAGTGCGTATTTACTTGAACGACGTGTTGATTGTTGAGCAAGGCGCTCGTGCTGAGAGTTACACGGAGGCGCAGGGTCAAAGCGTAATGGATCAAGATGAAATTACGATCACCTTGAGGCTTGCACGTGGAGTGGTTAGCGAACAGTTGTGGACTTGCGATTTGTCGCATGACTACGTAACGATTAATGCAGAATACAGAACCTGAGGTGAGCTTACCTCATAAGCTTGTGCATGTTGCGGTTGGTGTTATTTATCGTGAGGATAGCATATTAATTGCCAAGCGCTCCGATAACGCACATCAAGGGGGCTTGTGGGAGTTTCCCGGTGGTAAAGTAGAGTCAAATGAGAGCGTTCAAGAGGCGCTAGCAAGAGAGCTAAAGGAAGAGCTGGGCATAACGCTTGCTCACCCTCAGACTGGTCTTTCACCGCTCATCCAAATTCGGCATGACTATGGCGACAAGCGAGTATTGCTTGACGTTTGGAGTGTGTTTGAATTTTCAGGTGACCCGACTGGTTTGGAAGGGCAGCCGGTGAAATGGGTTCGGGAGTCGAACTTGCGAGAGTTTGAGTTTCCCGCAGCAAATGAGCCAATCATTCGAGCGATTGAATTACCCTCTATTTATCCTGTTACGCCAGTATTCTCCTCCTTAGATAATGCTTATGCTTATATAAGCGCCCTCATCGAAAAAGAGATAGATCTCATACTTTTTCGTCAGCCACAACTAAGCAGTAACGCATATCTCTCGTGGTTGCATGCTTTGCAGATTGATTTTCCTCAAATGCGTTTCGTCTTAAGTGGCGATCCGTGCTTACTCCTTCCTCATGCTAAAATAGGCTTGCAGATTCCCGCACGCTATGCCGAAGATTTTTTAGACAGGGTTACTTCGTCAAATACTATTGTGTCGCCTCCACTATTGAGCATGTCTTGTCATTCGCTCGCGGAACTCGAGCTGGCACAGCGAATAGGCGTTGACTTTGTTTGTTTATCTCCGGTGAAACCTACGCAAAGTCACCCAAATGCCAATGCAATGGGTTGGGAGCGGTTTCAATCGTTGCTGAAGAGTATCAATGTGCCAGTATATGCTTTAGGAGGTATGCAGCCCCGAGATAAGGCAATTGCGCAATCGGCTGGCGCGCAAGGTATTGCCGGCATTAGTGCGTGGTATGATCAGAATGAGCATGTTGAAAAATAAGCATGCTAAAAATTTAGGCGAATTTAATAGAGGCACGGCATGGCAGAGCTGACACATTTGAATGGTCGCGGCGAGGCGAATATGGTAGATGTTGCATCGAAGAACGCTACTCAACGTATTGCCATTGCAGAAGCTTATGTTTGTATGCGGGCTGAAACATTAGAGAAAATTCAGGAAAATAGCCATAAGAAAGGAGATGTTCTTGCGACGTGTCGCATCGCAGGTATCATGGCTGCGAAAAAGTGTGATGAACTGATTCCCTTGTGCCATGGTCTCAATCTAAGTCTGGTAAACATAGAGTTTGAAATGTTATTTGATGAGGAAGGCACTCGGGCGCGCTTGCGTATTTTAAGTACCTGCAAACTGCTTGGCCAAACCGGCGTGGAGATGGAGGCGCTCACGGCGGTCAGTATTTCAGCCCTAACGGTATATGATATGTGTAAATCCGTAGACAAGGCAATGACGATTGAAGGAGTCCGCCTGATGGAAAAACATGGTGGCAAGAGCGGCTCATATGTGGCGTCTTAAGCTCATTATCTGGTAATTACTGCGTAGGAAATGGCATGAGTGAGCAATTGAAAAATCAACTGGTTGATCGATTTGGGCGTAGCATAAGCTACTTGCGTTTGTCGGTGACTGATCGTTGCGATTTTCGTTGCATTTACTGCATGGATGAAGAAATGACTTTTGTGCCTCGCTCAGAGGTTCTAAGCTTTGAAGAAATGCAATGTGTTGCCAAAGCGTTTGTCGGATTAGGTGTTAAGAAAATACGCTTAACCGGTGGCGAGCCCTTGGTACGGGCAAATGTGGTGGCGCTAAGTCGAACTATCGCGAACCTGGAGGGCTTAGATGAGCTGGTAATGACTACCAATGGCTCACAGCTGCCAAAGCTAGCGGTTGATCTCCGTAATGCCGGGGTGAAGCGATTAAACATAAGTCTAGATACGTTGCGGGCTGGTCGCTTTAAGGCCCTTACGCGCACCGGTTCATTAGCCCGTGTATTGGCCGGTATTAATGCGGCATGCGAGCAAGGCTTCGAAGCGATTAAACTGAATTGCGTAATTTTAAAAGGCCGCAATGATGATGAAATCCTAGATCTTGTCGAATTTGCATTAGCGAAGCAGATAGACATTAGTTTTATCGAGGAAATGCCCTTAGGTCAGGTTAGTTCGCACAATCGCGCTGAGGCCTTTATGGCAAGCGCAGATATTCGAGACGTAATTTCCAAAAGGTACTTTCTAACCCGTTTGCGCAAAGACTCGTTCATTGAGGGCCCTTCTAAATACTTCTCAATCAATGGTTTTAAGTCCCGCATTGGCTTTATCTCTCCGCATAGTGAAAACTTTTGCGCTGATTGTAATCGTGTGCGAGTAACGGCTGAGGGGCGACTATTATTGTGCTTAGGAAATGAAGATGCGCTCGACTTGAAAACCATTTTACGCAGTACGAATAATTCTAATGAAGCTTTGCAAACTGCAATTATTAAGGCTATGAACTTAAAACCTGAGCGGCATTATTTTGATGATGCAAGCGCCCCCCAAATCGTACGTTTCATGAATGCAACCGGCGGTTAAGTCCGTATAAAGACTGGTTTTTTTAAAGGTCACGCCTAAGCAATTGTTATGCTACAATGCGCAGCCTTTTTATTCTGAGGGAATTTTGTGACTGTTCGTTTTGTTGAAACTTGCCGATTGCCGACGCCTTTTGCGGTCTTCGATATGCATGGCTTTGAGGAAGTCGAATCTGGCCAAGAGCATGTGGTTTTAACCTTAGGCGATGTTGCAAGCGGCGAGCCTGTTTTGGCGAGAACGCACTCAGAGTGCCTAACGGGTGATGGTTTATTCAGTTTACGTTGTGATTGTGGCTTTCAGCTTGAACATGCTTTGCAAACTATTGCAGAGAAAGGCTGTGGCGCGCTGATGTATTTGCGTCAGGAGGGTCGAGGAATCGGCTTACTGAATAAAATCAGAGCCTATAATCTGCAAGATAAAGGTGCGGATACGGTTGAGGCTAATGAGCAATTAGGTTTCGCGGCGGATATGCGCGATTACAGCATTTGTGGCGACATGCTTGCTCACTTAGGTATTAATGCTTTGCGTTTGATGACGAACAACCCGCGTAAGGTAAAAGCCTTGCAAGAGGCGGGGCTTAACATTGTCGAGCGAATCCCACTAGAAGTGGGCCGTAACCCCTATAATGATTCGTATCTCTCTACCAAGGCGAGCAAGCTTGGCCATTGGTTGCAAACGCATCAAGATGATGAAATACCTAATAAATAGAAGCTCTTTTGGCGATATTGTTTGCTAGATATCCATTGGTTTCTGTACAAACGACATGCTTTAAAAATGTAAATTCAGAGCGCTTGTTTCACGGCTAAATTGTTAGCTAAGTTGATTTTTGCAGCTTGGATACTGTCAACCATACCCTCAGTATTTAAGCCACATGCGGCGAGTAAATCGGCTGGCGTGCCATGTGGAATGAATGCGTCAGGTAAACCAAGTAGCAGCGTCGGTATTTCGATGCCTGCGTTACTCAGAAATTCTATTACACCGGCCCCTGCGCCACCTGCTGTGGTATTTTCCTCAACACAAACGAGTAATTTATGCGATTGACTTAATTGTGTGATGACATTTTCGTCGAGAGGCTTAACGAAACGCATATCAACGAGACTAGCATTTAATTTTTCAGCCGCGCCTTGTGCCGCATTTAGCAAAGTACCGAAGGAGAGAATCGCGACATCCTTTCCTTCTCGAATGGTGTTTGATTTACCAATCTCCAAACAGCTCAATGAGTTTTCAATTTCAGCGCCGGGGCCTGCGCCACGTGGATAGCGGACGGCGGCAGGACCGCTATATTCATACCCTGTATGCAGCATTTTACGACACTCATTTTCATCTGACGGCGCCATGAGTAGCATGTTAGGTATACAGCGTAAGAAGCTCAGATCAAAGCTTCCTGCATGTGTTGGGCCATCCTCACCTACCAGCCCAGCTCGGTCGATGGCAAACAGCACATCTAGATTTTGTACCGCAACATCATGAATAAGTTGATCATAGGCACGTTGTAAAAAGGTCGAGTAAATGGCGACAACGGGTTTCATGCCTTCGCATGCCATACCTGCTGCGAGTGTGACAGCGTGTTGCTCCGCAATGGCAACATCGAAATAACGATCGGGGAACCGTTGCGAGAAAGCAATAAGATCTGAGCCCTCGCGCATCGCCGGGGTAATACCTAGCAGACGATTATCTTTTTCCGCCGCATCGCAAAGCCATTGACCAAACACATTGGCATATTTTGGTTTTGACTGTGTAGGGTTTGCAACGCTTAGCTTTGCTTTCGGTTCGATCTTATTGATTGCATGGTAGCCAATGGGATCGCTCTCCGCAGGTGAAAAGCCTTTTCCTTTTTGTGTAACAACATGCAGGAACTGTGGGCCTTTTAGGTCCTTCATGTTCTCCAATGTTTGAACTAGAGTTTGCAGATCATGTCCATCGATTGGGCCGATATAGTTAAAGCCTAGTTCTTCAAATAGGGTGCCAGGCGCCATCAAGCCTTTGACATGTTCTTCAGTCTTACGCGCAAATTCCATCAAGCTCGGCGTACCACTCAATACACGTTTACTTCCGTCGCGCACCTGATTATATGCTTTGCCTGAGAGAATTTTTGCTAGATGATTTTTTAATCCGCCGACATTATTTGAAATAGACATATCGTTGTCATTGAGGATTACCAGCATATCTGGACTTATATCTCCTGCGTGACTCAGGGCCTCGAATGCCATGCCAGCGGTCAGTGCACCATCACCAATAATCGCAATGGCTCTGCGCTGTTCGCCTTTAAGTTGGGCGGATAAAGCCATTCCCAAGGCGGCGCTAATTGATGTGCTTGAGTGACCTACACCGAAAGAATCATACTCACTTTCGTCTCGACATGGGAAAGCAGCTGGGCCGTCATGTTGCCTGATCTTGATAATCTCTTCTCGACGACCCGTTAATATTTTATGAGGGTAGGCCTGATGACCAACATCCCAAACAAGGCGATCTTCTGGTGTATTGAAGACGAAATGCAGCGCAGTAGTCAGTTCCACAACCCCTAAGCCGGCCCCAAAATGACCCCCTGATTGCCCGACGCTATAAAGTAAAAATGCGCGCAGCTCGTAGCAGAGTTGCCCTAATTGATCGGGTGTAAGTAGACGCAATTGATGGGGCGAATTGACCTTGTTAAGGAGTGGTGTTTCGGGTCTTACAATAGGAATTTCGCTAAAAGTATGGGTGTTTGGCATAGGCCTGCTTGCTCTTACCTTTACAACGCTGCGTTTGAGACGGTCATTATACCAGAAACTTTGCTGGGCTTATAAATTGATGGCCTAAATTATTACTGATTTCGAGAGACAATAAAGCGACAGATTTGTTCAAGCTGGCTAATGTTTCGCGAAGCAAGCACCTGAAGGCTGGCCAACGCCTCATCGTGGAGCATTTGTAGCTTTTCTGAAGCGCCTTTTAGGCCGAGCAGAGCAGGGTAGGTTGATTTGTTTTTTGCTTCATCTGAGCCTTGTGGCTTTCCCAATGTCTGTGTGTCGCTGACGATATCGAGGATATCGTCTTGCACTTGAAAGGCAAGACCAATGCAGCGTGCATAGTTGATGAGTGCTTGATGTTCTTGTTGAGTCAATTGCTTATGTTTGTCTGCATTAAAACCCGCTGTGACGCCCATAATAACGCTTGCTTCTATTAATGCTCCGGTCTTCTTACGATGCATATTTTCTAATGACGCGAGACTAAGCTGTTTGTTTTCAGACTCAAGATCTATAGCTTGGCCAAGCACCATACCGGCAGCGCCACTGGCTTTACTGAGTATGTTAATCAGTCTGAGTTTCGTTTCAGCTGATAATGCCAAGCTTTCCGCACTTAGTAACTCAAAAGCAAGGCTTTGCAGGGCGTCACCTACAAGAATTGCTGTTGCTTCGTTATAGGCAATATGGCAAGTCGGTTGTCCCCGACGCAGCGCATCATTATCCATCGCGGGGAGATCATCATGTACCAGTGAATATGCATGGATACATTCTATCGAAACAGCGCACGTAAGCAGTGCTCGAGTATCAACATCGCCGAGTGCGCGAGCGCTCGCTAACAATAGTATGGGGCGCAGTCGCTTACCGCCGAGTAGGCTGCTGTAACGCATAGCCGCTCGCAGTTTAGAGTCATCGCTGTGTTGCGAAATTAGCTTCTCTAATGCCTCGTCAACCTGACGCCTGTAGTCAGAAAAAAAATAGGGCTGCTGCATTTTTTACAACTGATTGGTTTAGGGGGTCAGTGGAGGCTGAAAAGGCTGTGATGTTAATTCTTCACCTTCTTGAATTAACTCTGACACTTTAAGCTCTGCTTGGCGAAGCGTATCCTGACAGGAGCGAGTTAAATTTACTCCTTCTTCGAAAGCGCTTAATGATTGTTCAAGCGACAACTCACCTTGTTCCATCTTTCGGACGATCCCTTCAAGTTTACTTAATGACTGCTCAAAATCGTCCAATGAGTTTGTTTTGTTATTTGGCATGATTGCTCGGCTTCGATAAATAATGACACCCCAATCTTAAGTAAATATTGCGACTAAGAACACTGTCTAAATTTATAAGTAACCTTTTCGTAACGCTATCTACACTTTTCTCTCTTTTGCATCTGGTTAATATATTGAAATTAATATTTATTTTTCATGTATTTGGCGCATAAAATTTTGAGCCTGTGCTAACTTTAAGAGAAGCACCGTTTTTGTGAGGTGCTGTGTAAATATCAAATATATCGACGCTTATTCGTCGTGGGGGCAGGAAGTTGGATTTAGCAACCTTAATTGGGTTGGTTGGCGGGATAGCAATTATTATCATGGCGATGATGCTGAGCGGTTCGCTGGGCATGTTTGCGGATGTGCCCTCCGTATTAATCGTGCTCGTTGGTTCTGTTCTCGTATGCATGATGAAGTTTTCGTTGACGAAGTTCTTAAATGCCACGAAGACAGTTGTTAAAGCCTTCACGTTTAAAATTGAATCGCCGGATGAACTCATTGCAACGGTTGTTGAGGTGTCTGATGTGGCACGTAAAAATGGATTGCTTGCTCTCGATGGCATCGAGATAAATAGCCCTTTTCTCAAAGAGGGAATTGGCCTACTCATCGACGGCCATGATGAAGAAGTGGTGCGTTCACTTATGCAAAAAGATAAACACCTTACGGTTTCTCGACATAAAAGCGGTGCGGAAGTATGGGAAGCGCTCGGTGATGTCGCGCCTGCAATGGGGATGATCGGTACCTTAATTGGTTTGGTGGCGATGCTGTCCAATATGGATGATCCCAAGTCTATCGGTCCCGCTATGGCGGTTGCATTGTTAACAACCCTTTATGGAGCGATGCTAGCAAATATGATCGCCTTGCCATTCGCGCACAAGCTAAAAGCGCGTATGGCGGAAGAGGAATTGATTCGTTCAATGGCGATTGATGCCGTATTAGCGATTCAGGCAGGCCAAAACCCGCGCGTAATCGAAGCAATGCTAAGCTCATACCTACCTGCTAAAAATCGTAATAACGAAGACAGTGCCGAGTAGATAGTTAATGTCTGACGAAGAGAATCAATGCGAAGAGTGTAAGCCGGGACTGCCAGCCTGGATGGCTACCTTCGCAGATTTGATGTCGCTTTTGATGTGCTTTTTTGTACTGTTATTATCGTTTTCTGAAATGGATGTGATCAAATTTAAACGACTTGCCGGTTCGTTACGAGAAGCCTTTGGTGTGCAGCGAGCCGTGGATGCAAATGAGCCCCCTAAAGGAACGAGTGTCGTTGCATTAGAATTCTCGCCAGGTAAGCCCGACCCAACGCCTATACTTACTGTTCAGCAGCAAACTGACTCGCAAAGTGAACAAAGCCTCGAGCAAACATGTCAAGCGAATGCTGAAGGTGTTGCCGGGCAAGGCCTTTCAAATGCTGACACCAGTGAAATTGATGTTCAATCTTTAATTGAAGTTAAAATGGCGCAGTTAAAAGAGGAAGCGGAGAGTCAGGCAATTGAAATTGCGGCGGAGCTGCAGCAAGAGATTGCTGAGCAGATTATCGAGATAGAGACTCAGGGGCGAAAAATAATCATTCGAGTTGAAGAGCAAGGTTCCTTTGCGTCCGGATCGGCGGAATTAGAGGACAGCTTCTTGCCTGTTATGGAGAAGCTAGCAGAGATGTTGCGCAATATTAATGGGCCTGTTGCTGTCGAGGGTCATACCGATGATGTCCCAATAAAGACAACAAAATTCCGCTCAAATTGGGACTTATCTGTAAAAAGAGCACTCGTTGTCGCGAGCGGATTGTTTGAATTTGGGGAGCTAGATGAGAGCCGTTTCTCGATCTCTGGCTTCGGTGAAAACCGGCCTTTGGTCGCCAACGATACGCCTGAGCAGCGTGCAAAAAATCGACGTGTAGAAATTGTTTTGCAAGATAAAACCAATTCAGAAGTTGCCGAGAGTATTCAAGCGCAAAGCGATGCAGTCGAGTTGGGGGGTGGCGAAGCCTTGAGGCGGATATTAGATCTTGATCCGGATGAGCTTTTTTAAAAAAAACACGTAAATTTTTCTAGTATGGATACAATATAATGGAAGAGCGACGCCGCTATTTTAGGGTAGATGATGAGATCGGTTTGCGCTATCGAGTGATTGATATTGCAGAAAAAGAAGAGGCTTTCTCTCATCTTAAAGATTCGAATGTGGTCGTATTTCAGCGTCTTGATGAGGCGCTCGCAAATCAGCTTGAAATTGTCGAAAATGACCTGCCGAGCGCTGCGGTAGCCATTCGGCTTCTTCAGGAAAAAGTAGATATCATAGCCGCAGAGCTCTCACCAAATGATAAGCTGATTATCGATCAGCTTGAAATCATACGCGTGAACATTAGTGCTTGCGGTCTTGCGTTCGATACAGATGAGGTGATCGCGCCAGATAGTTATTTGGCGCTCGATATGAATTTGCTCCTAAGTGGCAAGCGTTTGATGGTGTTAGCCAGAGTGATTGCTTGCGATGATCTAAGTAAGCGCTCGTCGAAAATCTCAACGGATGAGAGAACTAATATGTCTCGGTCGCTTCGGATACGTGTGAATTTCGAGAGTGTACCGCCTAAAGATCAGGAAATGCTTGTGCAACATGTGATCCAACGACAGGCTCAACAGTTGCAAGAGCGTCGCCGCACGGATTAGGCGTGCTTACAACTTTGTTCATAACTATATACTCAATTTAAAATTAAAAACACGATCGGTTTCGCCTTGCGGTTCAATGTGCTCTCTTTCATGTAAGTAAATTTCGCTACCGTTCATGTCAACCAATGTGCTTGTTCGTGTGCCGTATCCTTCACTTTTAATAAAAATAGGCGACAAAAGTCGCTCGAGTGCGATCCCCACCCCCGTTTCAGGTAGTTGTTTATCTTGATAGCCCCGTTTGTCTTTTAGGCTCTCAAATAAGGCTTCAGTTTCTGCCGTAAATGGCCTATCTGAGAGAAGAATAGATTGCAGCTTTTGTTTGGCTGTTAAAAGTTTCGGCCAAGGCGTATCAAGCCCGGCATTACTCAGACCATAAATGCCAGACTCTAAAAGATGCCACCGTGCGTTGGGACGGTTAGAAAAATAACAGAGCGTTTGTCCATCGAAAAACAGGGCATTAAACCCTGCGTAATGTTGCGCCTCTGTAATTAAATGACCGGCAAATGCCTCACTGGTTTGGCCCGCGTTTAAAAACGTAACTGGCAAGAGACCGCGAGATAGCAAGCCATTAGGGGCCGATTTTTCACGATAATTGGTGACCGCCGCAAAGCGGCCTGCAGTGGACAACGCAAGCCACGTACCGCCTTCTTTTTGGTCTCTACCGCCCAAAATAGATGTATTATCTTGCCAGTAATCCGCGCGAAGGCTGGGGCGTGAATAGAATTCATCACGATTCGCGATAAGCCTAAGGTGCGGACGCAGACCAGATTGCCAATCAAAAATTATTAGGCACATGGTATATCTGTAAAATTAGATCCGTATCTCTTTTCATTCTTGTTATTATATTACGAATATTTTGGAGGGTATGTCGAGAAGCGCCCGGGTCTTTTAAAAATAAAAGAACACTCTTATGAGTTTTGCCTTCATCACTTTTACGTATTTTTTTACGGGCGCCGTTGCAGGAGTGCTCGCGGGTTTGTTGGGTGTGGGAGGCGGCATTATTATTGTTCCTGCGTTAGTGATGGTATTCACGAGTCAGGGATTTTCGCTTGAGGTGATGATGCATATGGCTATTGCTACATCGCTAGCGACCATCGTCTTTACTTCGTTGAGTTCTATCCAAAGTCATCATGCCCGTGGTGGTGTTGATTGGTCTTTATTTCGCATGATGAGCGTGGGAGTCTGTATTGGCGCTATTCTGGGTGTGTTGTCAGTAATGCAGTTGAGCGGGGAGCATCTACGCTTAATTATCGGTGTGTTTGCAACCTTTATTGCAGTGAAAATGTTATTTTCAAAAGACAAAGAAAAAAAGACGCGACGCCAAGCAACACCAAAATTACTTTGGTCAGCCGGCCTGGGTATTGGTTGGTTTTCAAGCTTATTAGGTATTGGTGGTGGTACCTTGTCGGTTCCTTTCTTATCGGCCTTAAACTTATCTATGCAACGTGCAATTGGGACTGCGGCAGCGTGTGGTTTTCCTATTGCATTGACTGGGGCAATAGCGAATATGCTTGTCACGCAATTTGACGCGACGGTCGCAGAAAGTTTGCCCGCTTTCAGCGTCGGTTATGTATACTTGCCTGCGGTTTTCGGCTTATCGTTGACCTCTGTTATATTCGCAAAACTTGGCGCTCGAATAGCGCACAGATTACCTGCAGTTGCATTAAAAAAAGCATTTGGCTTAAGTTTGTTGCTGGTGGGCATTAAATTTTTATTTTTTTGATTCTCAGTGTTTGTGCACTGTTGCCTGTTTTCAAAAGGAGTACTAGGTGGCCTTAAACTATCCTCAGATAGATCCCGTGGCAATTGATTTAGGGTTTTTCCAGGTTCACTGGTACGGGCTAATGTACTTATTAGGTTTTGTGGCTGCATACCTATTAGGAAAAAAAAGGGCGGGACGCGATGACGCACCACTTAAACCTGCTCAAGTCGGAGATATGATTTATTACTGCGCGATTGGCGTGGTGCTTGGTGGCCGCTTTGGGTATGTCTTTTTTTATAACCTACCCAAATTTTTGGACGATCCTATCTGGTTGTTCCGAGTATGGGAAGGTGGCATGTCGTTTCATGGCGGGTTGCTTGGCGTTATGTTTGCGATGTTCTTATATGCACGCCATTTGGGTTGCCGTTACTTTCAATTGATGGATTTCGTTGCGCCTCTGGTTCCGATTGGCTTGGGATTAGGTCGCATTGGTAATTTTATTGGCGGAGAGTTGTATGGTCGAGCAACCGATGTGTCTTGGGGTATGGTGTTCCCAACTGACCCTGAAGGGTTGATCCGACACCCATCGCAATTGTACCAAGTGGGTTTGGAAGGCGTAATTTTCTTCGCGATTCTTTGGTGGTACTCGTCGAAGCCAAGGCCTATGTATGCAGTCTCCGGTATGTTTTTAGCTTGTTATGGTGTCTTTAGATTTATTGTAGAATTCGTGCGTGAGCCAGACGCCCATATTGGCTTTATTGCTTGGGATTGGTTAACGATGGGGCAGGTACTGTCCATGCCTATGATTTTGGGCGGCTATTTAATGATTACCTTTGCCTATCGTCGCAAGGGTAATTCTGTAGAAAGTAAAAAGGTCTCTAGATGAAAGCATATTTGGATTTGATGCAAGATGTCGTGGATAACGGCATCGACAAAGGTGATCGAACAGGGGTAGGCACACGTTCAGTGTTTGGTCGCCAAATAAGATTTGATTTAAGCGAAGGCTTTCCTTTAGTTACGACAAAAAAAGTGCATTTAAAGAGTATTATTTATGAGTTGCTCTGGTTTCTGAATGGCAGCACTGATAACAACTGGTTGCGTGAGCGCGGCGTCAGTATTTGGAATGAGTGGGCGACACAAGAGGGCGATTTGGGGCCAATTTACGGTAAACAATGGCGTAGTTGGGTAGGGCAAGACGGCCAGGTTGTTGATCAGATTGAAGCATTAATTGAACAAATAAAAACGAAGCCTGACTCTCGGCGTTTAATAGTGTCAGCATGGAATCCAACCGAATTGCCAGATGAATCAATTAGTCCTCAAGCTAACGCAGAAGCAGGGCGTATGGCGTTAGCCCCTTGTCACTGCTTATTCCAATTCTATGTGCAGGACGGCAAGTTGTCTTGCCAGCTATACCAGCGCAGTGCTGATTTATTTTTAGGTGTACCTTTTAATATCGCCTCATATACAATTCTCACACATATGATTGCGCAGCAATGCGACTTGGGTGTGGGTGAATTTGTACACACATTCGGCGATTGTCATTTGTATACGAACCATTTAACAGACGACATTGTCTTTGAACAACTGAGGCGCCAACCAAAGGCACCTCCAACTCTACATATTAAACGCAAACCCGACTCGATTTTTGATTATCAATATGAAGATTTTGAAGTGTTTGGATACGAGTATGAATCGGCCATTCGTGCGCCGATTGCCATCTAGGGGGGTGTATGCGTAAGTCGATGATTGTTGCGATGGCGCAAAATCGAGTGATCGGTCGAAATAATAAATTACCTTGGTATTTGCCGAACGATCTAAAGTATTTTAAACAGGTCACGATGGGGAAGCCGATCGTGATGGGTCGCAAGACTTTCGAATCAATTGGTAAACCGCTGCCAGGCAGAGCTAATATTGTTATCACGCGCAATGCTGCTTGGTCTGCGGACGGTGTGCGCACAGTGCATTCAGTGCGCGAGGCGTTTGAATTGTCTGAATCGATCGCTGAAATCGATGGCCAGGACGAGCTGATGATTATCGGCGGTGATCAAATTTATAAAAGTGCGTTAGCGCTAGTCGATCGCATTTATCTGACCGAAGTGCATGCCGATGTTCAGGGTGATGCCTTTTTTCCTGAGTTTAGTAAAGAAGACTGGCGCGTTGTGGGGTGTGAGGATTTTACCGCGCAAGCGCCTAATCCTTATGACTATAGCTTTGTTGTGTTAGACCGCGCAAATTAGTTTCGGTATTGATTACTTCAACTTATCGGAGATACAAAAAGGCAGCCTAATGGCTGCTTTTTTTATATTCTGCGGAGCAAAGGCAAGGTTACTCAAGCATGCTCAAGTTACGTACGCCTCCCTTATCGGCACTCGTCGCTAACATAGCATAGGCTTTAAGAGCACTCGATACCTTGCGAGGACGGGCGTCCGCAGGTTTCCATCCATTGATACCTTTTGCATCCATCGCTACGCGCCGAGCCGCTAATGTTTCTGCATCGAGTAAGACATCGATGCTGCGTTTTGGGATGTCGATTCGAATTTTATCGCCAGGTTCAATCAAAGCAATTGCACCGCCAGCCGCCGCCTCAGGAGAGGCATGGCCAATTGATAAACCAGAGGTGCCACCGGAAAAGCGACCATCCGTTAGCAATGCGCAGGCTTTTCCTAGGCCCTTCGATTTTAGGTAGCTTGTTGGGTAAAGCATTTCTTGCATCCCAGGGCCGCCTTTTGGTCCTTCATATCTTATGATGACTACATCACCCTCTTTAACATAATCATTCAAGATACCCTTTACTGCAGCTTCTTGGCTCTCGAAGATAACCGCATTGCCTTCGAATACATGTATTGATTCATCCACCCCAGCGGTTTTGACGACGCAGCCTGTCTCAGCGATGTTGCCATAAAGAACGGCTAAGCCACCCTCTAGAGAAAACGCATTTTCGATTGAGCGAATACAGCCTTCTTTGCGGTCATTATCGAGTGATGGCCACCGTGTTGATTGGCTGAAGGCTGTTTGAGTTGGGATTCCAGCGGGGCCAGCTTTGAAAAATTCTGTGAGATCGCTCGAGTTATTTTGCATGATGTCCCACTCTTTTAAAGCCTCTTTCATTGATGACGAGTGCACCGTTGGGATGTCTGTATGCAAAATGCCGGCGCGATCAAGTTCACCCAATATACCCATGATACCACCCGCGCGATGCACATCTTCGATGTGGTATTGTTGCGAGTTGGGCGCTACCTTACATAGCTGCGGTACACGGCGACTGAGTGCGTCGATGTCTTTTAAATCAAACTCAAGCTCGGCTTCTTGGGCCGCCGCTAGTAAATGCAGAATCGTATTGGTTGACCCACCCATTGCAACGTCTAGCATGACGGCGTTTTCAAATGCTTTGTGGTTGGCAATTGAACGGGGTAGTACGGACGTATCATCTTGTTCGTAATAGCGGCGAGCCACATCAACAATCAGATCAGCTGCGCGCAGAAACAATTGTTCTCTATCCGCATGTGTGGCTAAGGTGGTGCCGTTACCCGGTAACGACAAGCCGATCGCCTCCGTGAGACAGTTCATCGAGTTAGCGGTGAACATACCTGAGCAAGAACCGCAGGTGGGGCACGCGCTTCGCTCATATTCAGCAACCGTCTCGTCATCCGCATTTTCGTCAGCTGCGATGACCATTGCATCAACCAAATCGAGTTTGGTATCACTTAACTTCGTTTTACCTGCTTCCATTGGGCCGCCAGAAACAAATACGACGGGAATGTTTAGGCGCAAGGCTGCCATCAGCATGCCAGGTGTGATTTTGTCGCAATTCGAAATGCAAACCAATGCGTCGGCGCAGTGGGCATTTACCATGTATTCAACAGAGTCGGCAATCAGCTCCCGCGAGGGTAGACTGTATAGCATGCCATCATGGCCCATTGCGATACCGTCATCCACAGCAATGGTATTGAATTCTTTTGCTACGCCGCCGGCCTTCTCAATTTGACGGGCGACGAGCTGCCCCATATCTTTCAAGTGAACATGCCCGGGTACGAACTGTGTAAATGAGTTTGAAATGGCAATGATTGGTTTTTCGAAATCTTCTGTTTTCATGCCTGTGGCGCGCCACAAGGCACGTGCGCCTGCCATGTTGCGGCCGTGAGTGGAGGTCTTAGAACGGTAGGTTGGCATCGGGTCTCTTGCTCTCTAAATGCGTATTTCTGTGTTTAAGGTCGCGCTGCACTTTGTATCGACTCTTATAACAGATTTGAAGCGCGTTAATTAGATCCCTAGAATAGCAGAAAAATCGCGGTGCTCGAAGTGGGGACCGCCGATTGTTGATTAAGGTTTTATGCAATTTTATATAACCTGTTAATTATTTCACCGCTTTGGCTATACGGGCCCCAGCGATTATTATTTAAGTATGGTAACTTTTTGGATAACGCTATGCCTGTTGCTCTTTTCCCTCTCAATGCCCTGGTTTGTCCAGGAGGCCGTCTTCCCTTGAGGATTTTCGAGCCTCGTTACCTTGATATGGTGAAACGTTGCTTGAAAGAAGATTCTGGTTTTGTGGTGCTGCTTCTTCGCAATGGTCATGAGGCTGATGGAGGCAATAGCCCATTTTATGAAGTAGGTACCTTTACAAAAATTGTAGACTTTGATCAGGATAAGGATGGTGCGCTGACTATTGTTGCTGAAGGGAAGTGCCGTGTGAACGTGAGTCAGATCGCTCGAGCTGATGACGGTTTGTGGATGGGCGAGATCGATCAGTTGACCCATGGTGACGCCTTGCCTATGCCAGATAAGTACGAAGAATTGGTAATGGTGTTGCGAGCACTTGTGCGTCATCCAGCTATAAAAACGCTGAATTTGAACATTGATTACCGAGATGGTCAGCAAGTGAGCTGGCGGCTTACAGAGCTATTGCCATTTGGTAACGCACGTAAACAAGAGTTGTTTGAAATGGCCGATCCGTTGCATCGTTTAGCCGGCATCGCTGAGCAATTGGATGAAATCTCGGAATGATTTATATTTTGCTTAATTTAGAGTGAATATAATGCAAAGCTATCGGCTTTGAACGCGAACTGATAAACCAAAGTTAGCAGTAATAGGCCGAGCACAAGTCTTTTCGAATCCACATTACCGAGCATTTTCCAGTTTATAACATCGCGACGTGTGAGGCTGAAATAGATAATGCTCGCGCCTAAAGTAAATCCGCCGAGGATATCGGCAAACCAATGAACTCCAAGAGCAAGACGCGAGAATCCAACTAACACCGCAATGGCCATGCATGCAAACCAAATCGGACGTGCAAGGCTCAAGCGTTGGTTAAAGCATAGTATAAGGCCTAGCGAAGCAAATAGTACGAGAGACCCACTAGTATGTCCGCTTGGGAAGGCAAGGCTACTGGCGCGTCCAGCAAACCACTCTGGTCTGGCGACTGCAAAGGTTTCTTTTAATCCTAGGCTACAAAGCCAAACGAGTAGGCCATTGCACGCGAGAAACATGGCCTGCGGCTTATAGTTTAAAACAAGTAGATAAACCGTAGCACAACTAAACATCACGATTAAGTAGGTTTGATCGCCTAGCATAGTGATTTGGTTGAGTATGTGTGAATACAATGTTGGTAGTTCCTCTCGTAGAGTCAAAATCGAAAACAGTAAATTTTCATTGAACCAGCGGACTACGTCTGTGTATTGAATTAATGTAATGAAGAAAAAACCCGCCAAGCTCAGTACAAAAAATGCCTTCGTCCGCAAGTATTGAACGGTAATTAAGTTATCTTGATGGCCTGACTGATAAAACTTTTTAAGCGTGAAGTGTGTGACGAGAATTACGAGCGTTAGGGTGATGCTCAGGGCAGAAAATATCATCAGACTGTTTTTTGGCCATAGGATGTGTCGGGCGGCACCGCTCAAATATCCAGGTAAAATATAAACAGGGGCCCAAATCAGACTCGAGAGTACATTAAAGGAAATAAACCGCGGAGCGGGCATTTTTAGCATGCCGGCAATCATCGGTAAAACTGGACGCAGTGGTCCAATAAATCGGCCGATCATTATACTGATTGAACCGTATTTATTGAAATAGATTTCACCATTTTGAATCGCTTTCGGATAGTGAGAAATGGGCCAGCGTTGTTTTAGATGGGGACCTAAATGATGCCCTAAATAGTAACTAAGAACATCGCCTGAAATGGCACCGAGGCAGGCAGCCAGTAAACAGAATTCAATGGCTAGACCTATGCCGCCGGCCACTGCTGCCACCGCAAAAAGAATGGCAACGCCAGGAATTACGATGCCGATAATCGCCAAAGATTCGATAAAAGCACTTAGCCCTATTGCAATAAAAACCCATGTTGGGTGTGCAATTAGCCATTGCTCAACTGCGTTGAAATAATCCATGGGCTGTTTAATTAGTTGCTTTGCGAAACTCTATTGTGGCCAAGGCGTTGTGCTTCGTTCAACGCCGATTTTGTATTTCTAAGTAATTGGCCGGAAGAGATTGATTGATCGCCTTTGTTGTAAGCGCTGCAGCCAAGGCTTGCAGTAATACTGTCTACCTCCGGCCAGGTATTTTCTTCAATACGTCGACGTATGCGCTCTGAGATAACAAGCACCCCCTCAGCAGAGGTGCATGGCAACATGAGGAAAAAGTTCTTTTCTCCATCAAAATAGTGACTATCACCAGCCCGAATTGTATTTTTCAATAGTTCTGACACGTCTTTAAATAAACGGTCTATTTCAGGTTTGCTGTGCGTTTCCGTTAACTCTGAAAAGTAATCAATTTCGATCGCGACGATAGACACTGGACGACCTGTTTGATCGGAGCGGCATTGCTCTTTTTTAATAGTGTCCTCAAGGTGACGGACGTTATAGGCATCAGTCACTGAATCTCGAATGGCCAGCTCAACTAAGCTTCTGCTCCGTTGTTTATGCAGTTGCGCAAAGGTGCTAGCTAGTGCTATCAATAGAGCAAAGCTTGAAGCAAAGGCTAGCGCTGCGTAGAGGTCTTGTTTTAACAATAAACAGGCACTGACGCCAACAATAATCATGCCATTCAGTAGGCTCGATTGCTTGTATGGCAGTGCAATATAGCCGAATAAACCCAGCGGATAGGCCCAGTACTTTATGATTTCAGCATGGTCTGGGCTTTCTTTTAATAGCAAGAAAGTAGCGATACCCAAACTTATTAAGCTGGCGCGTTCTAGGTTGCTCACTTTGTAAGCAAATCGGGCATAAATAGCGGTAACTAAGAAGGTCAGCATGAGCAAGCTTGCCGTATAGGTTAGTGGATAATAGCCATAGCGATAGGTTTGAATGCTCAGTATTAACATCACAAAAGCAGCTAGAACATAGAGTGTGCCGACTACTTGGGTTTGTAATTGAATTTCAGTTTTCATGATCTTTACCCCGGAGGAGTAAATCTCCTATATTTTTAGTAGCGGCGCTAGAGGCAGTGTTTTTTTCCGATTGCGGCGCCTCTTTATAAAGTTGCGAGCGGTTGCTTCCCGCTTGGTTTGCCTGACGTAATGCCTCTTGTGCGCGTCGCGTTAGTGAGTCACCGTCATCGCCCACATTCAAACTCGCAACGCCCTGGCTCGTAGAAATTGTTTCGTTATTAACTACGATTGATTTGCGCGCACTATGCCGCAAATTATTAGCGATTTTGAGGGCTTGGGTAGAGTTTGTATGGGGTAAAATGATTAAGAAGCTATCTTGCTCCCAAGCATAGTAGCTATCAAATAAACGCAAGTGGTTATGCAGTAGTTTACCTACATCTATTTTGACCGCAGAAAGGTCTTTGGGGCTAAGTTTACGGCAAGTCGTTTCATCAATAGCGAACGTAATAACACTTAGCTCACTGCCCTCTCGTTCGCTTCGTTGAATCTCTTTGATTAAGTCATCTTCTAAATGCTCTCTTGCCGATGCGAGCGTTAGATTATCTGTTTGGCGCAACGGCTTTAGTTGCCGATGACGCAGTTCGCGTAAATAAACAAGCGCATAGCCAATACCGATAAATAGAATAAAGCTCGGTGCGAACGCCATGGCCTCTAGCGGTGCTTGAGTAGCGCGATTAACCGCGACAGATACAACTGCATAAACCGCTGCAATACAAATAGCAGCCTTAAATTCGAAGAAGAAAAAAATTAACAACGGAGCAGTGAATAGCCAAACGTTCATTGCGGCCGTTTCTACGTAAGTCCCAAATAAAGTGAGTACGGCAAAGGCGAGTATCAAGAATCTTAAAATCGGGCTAGGTTGTGCATTATCGTCGGGCGACTTTAGTTGGATTAGTCGATTTAGAATTGGCACATTAAAGCTTGCAGCAACAAGTGCTATAAAACTCAATGTGCAGCAAACAGCGAGGGCTAGCTTTGTTTGAAAAAATGCGGCGGCCGCCGATAAAAACATAAATAGGCAGGCAACTATGTAAATCTTTGAGTTGATTAATAGGCGATATTCGGATTTGGGCATAGTGTTAGCTTATGAAAAATGTAGGGCTACCGCATCGTTTTACGGCTTTTTATGAGTGTTGTATTAGCATAGCTGAATCTGCCTCGGATTCATGTATCACAGCGTGTCGTCTTGGTAATCTTTTGGCATTTTCCCCTGCAAATGAAAGGCGAAAGCAATAATTTCGGCGATAACCAGATAGAGTGTTTCTGGTATTTCTTCGCCTAATTCTAGTGTCGAGAGTAGCTCAACTAGATCACTATTTTTATATAACGGAACGCCATGTGCTTCGGCAATATCGATAATTGCATTCGCAATGTCATCCTCACCTTTGGCGGTCACCTTCGGTGCGTTGACCTCATCATATTTGAGTGCCACTGCAATAGGATGCTTATTCATGCGCGTGTATCCACTAAATTGCGTGCAATTTTCGCTCGGTTCATTTTTGGTTGGCCGAGCATACAATCTATGTCTCCGATATCTAAGTTAAGTTTGTCCAACTGTTGACGAAGATGCCGGGTTTCTCTCTCTATTAGTTTTAATGCATGGTTTTGAGTTGCCCAGATTTTGGTGGTTAGAGCCGGTGGTTTGAGATTTGCTTGAATGTAAATACTGCCAAGTTTTGGGAAATCGAAGGCGAGTGCGATTTGCCACTCATTTTCGAGCTGGGCTTGCGCAGATTTGGTTTTATTCTGATTTTGCTTCTGATCAATGCGCAGGTTGAATACCTGTGCTTGGTGATTGTCGAGTAAAATAGGAAGTTCAAAAAACCAGCTTTGCTGGATGCCAGGTTCAGCGGCACCTGTCTGGCTTTGGTAAAGACTATTTAATTGATTAAATTGAATACGATTTAGCATCGCAGCTAAAAGCTTTAACACCTGCCCCGTACTTAACTCAACATCAGCAAGCTGCGCACTGGCCTTCGTAATGGCTTCATTCTGTAAATGCGGGAACGCAAAGGGCTCTTGCAGTAATTTGGTTTCACTTAAGGCATTAGTCGTTGGATTCGGTTGAGTTGCAGCAGCTGGTGTTGAACTGGATCCGCCGTGTCGAGCTAAATGGCTTTTATTGTCTAGCGCTTGAAGACTATGGATAAGCGTCAGTAAGCGTTGTTTAAGGTCGACGGTGTTTAGCGAGGCATCATGCGCGTTGCTCTGGATGCTGTATAGCTGGAATTGGTTCAATAAATTATCCAGATAAACAGGTTTTGTGTTGCGCGGAGCGTTTTTAAGTAAGGTTTCATTGAGCGTTTGCATGAGATCTTGAACTATTTTTTGCGTTTCAGTTGCTGATGAACCTTTATTTAACAATGTCGAGCGAGTGTCTGACCCTGAATTATTTTGGTTTTGTTGATTTAGCGATGCTATTTGCTCACCGATAGCTTGAATGATTTTCTGACTTTGATTTGTATTTGTGGTTTTGAAATAACGGCTAAGAAGTTGTTGTAGTAAGTCATTCTGCTGAAGCAATATTTGTTGATCACCCTTAATCGATGCGCCTGTATGATCTGTCGAAGCAGTGTTTGGCGGCACACTGTTGGAATTATTTTTGTTGACGTAGGCTAATGTTTGTATGGCTTGTCTCAGTATTTCCGTCGTAGCGTTCTTTGCCTGTTGGTTTTCAGTGGACGCCTGGTTCGGCATTAAATTGGATGTCTGATTGGTTGGTTGGTTTAACGTCGGGCTTGAAATGGTAAAAGATTTATTTAGTGTTGCATCCGTTGTTAGCGGGGTTATTTGACCCAAGGCTAACGCTAACTGAAGCTGTTGGACGTTTGCCGTTAACTGCTCACGTAAAGCATTATTGAATTGTGGTCTTGCTATTTGTGGTTCGTTTTTATTTGCGCTTTTCACTAACGCCTCGGTATTAGAACGAGAGGCATTATTCGTTTGGTTTATAGTTTGTAATCGTTGCGTCAATAAGGCTTCGTAAGTTAGACCGCTTTGATTTAACCAGTTTTTTATAAACGTGCTAGGCGTCAAGGCGTCATTACGACTCATGGGCGCGCCCACCGTTAATAAAGGTTCAGTTTGCGAGTTGATCGGTGGCGCTTTGGGCGAGATCTCGTTGCTGTTTTTCAGTGCTGCCAACAGATCACGCTGTTTGGGTAAGCTGTCGAGCAATGTTTGCCAAGCGTTTTGTGCAATGCCGATTTCTGAGGTGTTTAATTTACTAAGTGGCGTGTCGAGCCGCTGCGTTAATTGTTTCAAGCCAGTAGATAGCGAAACCTGTCTAGCAATGAGCTGATTGATTGACTCAAGTAGGCGAGTACTTACTAATTGGGTATTTCCGGGTTTGTCGACCAATATTAGCTCACCGTTGGTAGTGAGTTTTACATTGACGATTTGACCGGCCTTGAGCGGAATATTTGTCTCTAAAAGAATTAGTTTTGACTGAATCTCGAGAAGCCAATTATTGCT
>ENA-OSET01000364-OSET01000364.1-sediment-metagenome-genome-assembly--contig:-NODE-364-length-51964-cov-36.907530_pt1 | contig 51964 bp, 48 predicted proteins | sample MGYA00237882_ERZ534229 | MGnify/ENA primary metagenome ERZ534229 (study PRJEB26408, sample SAMN06266212) | sediment metagenome | isolation source: Hudson Canyon methane seep mesocosm | place...
TATCGGCCTTGGCAGAACAAACAGAATTACCCGTGACATTTCAGTTGCGAGGATCTGATATAGCACTACCTACAAACCTACAGCCAATGAGTAAACCAATCCCTGAAGGCATTGAAGTGCAAGTCAGCCAGCGACAAAAAATGGCAACATTACAGCAGTTAATGGCCTTACCAAACTTGGATAACCTTGATATAAGCATGCCGACTCTAGAAGATATTTACACACACACTATGAGCGGAATTCAGCATCAGGAGCATAACTAATGCACGCAATATTAACCGTTGCCAATAAAGAATTTCATGATGGTTTGCGTAATAGATGGGTCATGTCCATCAGCATTATTTTCGCCTTACTTGCTACAGGTTTAGCCTATTTTGGTGCTGCAGCATCAGGGCAAGCAGGCTTTACCAATTTATCAACAACCTTGGTGAGTTTAGCGAGTTTAGCTGTATTTGTGATCCCTTTAATTGCCTTAATGTTAGCGTATGACGGTGTTGTGGGAGAGGATGAAAGCGGTACTTTATTATTATTGCTGACTTATCCCTTAAGTAGATGGCAGTTACTAATCGGAAAAATGATGGGCCATTGGATGATTTTAGCCTGTTCGACCTTGATTGGCTTTGGTATGTCAGCCATCATTATGGGTTTGTTTTCTGACAATACATCATGGGCGGAGCTGATTGGTCCCTATGCTTTTTTTATTACTTTCTCTATTTTATTAGGTTGGATATTTATAGCCATCGCCTACATGATTAGTGCAGCAGTCTCCGAAAAATCAAAAGCAGCAGGCTTAGCTTTAATAGTTTGGTTTGTCTTTGTCTTTATGTTTGATTTGAGTTTATTAGGTTTATTAGTTGGCACTGAAGGCAATGTGAATGCCCAACTATTCCCTTATCTATTACTACTCAACCCAACAGATGTATTTAGATTAATTATTATCGATTTCTTTGCAAATCAACAGTTAACAGGGTTAATGGCTGTAGCTCAACAAGCTCAATTTTCAACATCGACCTTAATCTTCAGTCTCATTATTTGGTTTCTAACGCCTGTAGCTTGTGCAGTAGCACTATTCTCAAAGAGAAAATTATAATGTTGTCGACTAATAAATCTACTTCTCACTGCTTGCTATTAATATTAGCTTTCTTGGCATTAACAGCTTGTAATGAATCACCCAGTGATTTACAACTAGCTCAACATGCAATGACGATTGAACGTAGTGATGAATGCCACTTATGTGGAATGATTATTACTGGGTTTTCAGGTCCTAAAGGGCAGTTGTACGAGCGTAGTAACGAGCAAAATATGAAGTTTTGCTCAACACGAGATATGTTTGCTTACTTACTCGATCCTGAACATCGCCATGCCATTCAAACAGTCTATGTACATGATATGGCCGCTGCACTTTGGGATACCCCCGATGATGAATTCTATATTGATGCACGAACAGCATGGTATGTCGTAGGACATAGTAGAAAAGGGGCAATGGGGCCTACATTAGCTAGCTTTTCAGATAAAACGATAGCTGAAACATTTATCAAAGAATATAGTGGGCAACTTTATAGCTTTGATGAAATCACGCAATCCTTGTTAGTAAATATGAATCAGTAGAATACTGGATAATAAATTAAGAAACTAAATATCCTTATCCTGAGATCAGGTTAATTAAGGATATTTATGCTACTGATTTTTTTAGGATTAATATCGAGTCGGCTAGTTTTTTTCTATATCAGTAATAGCTTGTCGTATTGCAGATAGAATTAATTTATCAGCAAGTTCTTCATCATTTTCAGGTACATCCCAATCAAATATTCGGCGATATTTTTTTACTAAATGTTGTACATCATTTTTGATTTGTGGCTGATGCCTTTCTAGTTCTATATATTCCATCTCAGTCATTTTATTATTCCTTATAAAAAGAGAAAAATTATTGCTGTTGACCTAATTAATAACGTTTAAATTTAATCAAACCTTAATATATTACATAATACTCTGTGGCGCTTCATTGAAGCCAAAGAACCTTAAAAATAAAATTTTACAATATTAAAGTTTTTGGCGTTGAAACTTTGTCCAAGTGCATAATTATTTTATTGGTGATTTTCTTCCGCCCATGCTAATCAAGCCAAACTTATAGATCAGTATCAAAAACAGTTAAGCCAAGAACGACATTTTATGTACATGGTGATAAAGTGCTCATGTCAGTCTTTGCTGAGATACTGCACGATATTGGAGAATTACATTCGCAGTATAATTTGGATGCATGGATGTGATATAAATATAGTCATCTTTTGGTATAAAATCATGAATTTGTATTTGATTTTCTGCCATTTATACATTGTTTTTTGTGACGTCTTTCGGTGATAATAATGAATAATTATTAAGGAATATCATGTCAACATTAAAATTACGTCGTGTAGCCATTGATACTTACAAGGAGAATGTGGCTTATATTCACCGTGAATGTCCACTTTATCGTAGTGAAGGTTTTCAGCCTTTAAATAAAATAGAAATATGGGATGGTGAGGATAAACCACCTGTTATTGCAGTATTAAATATTGTTGATGATGAAAATATTGTTGCACCCGATGAACTTGGCCTGAGTGAACAAACGTATGAGCAACTTGAGTTAGCAGAAGGTTCATTAGTTAGAATTGATCATGCAACGCCACCAGAATCACTCAAAGCCGTACATCACAAGATTGCTGGTAATCGTTTACAACGCGAAGATTTTTTACAAATTTGTAAAGATATTGCTAATAACCGTTACTCGAAAGTCGAAATTGCTGCCTTTTTAGTCAGTAGCGCAGAAACAGGCTTGGAACGTGAAGAAATTTTGCACTTAACTTATGCAATGATTAAGTCTGGTGAAACTATCAGCTGGGGTGAACCCTTGGTTGTAGACAAGCACTGCATAGGTGGTATTCCAGGCAATAGAACCACAATGATTGTTGTTCCTATTGTCGCTTCTCATGGTATGTTAATGCCTAAGACATCTAGTCGTGCAATTACATCACCGGCAGGCACTGCTGACACTATGGAAGTATTGGCTAATGTGGATTTATCCGTAGACAAGTTACGGTCAGTCTTGCAACATCAACGTGCATTTATGGCATGGGGTGGAACGGCTAAATTAGCACCCGTTGATGATATTTTGATTGCTGTAGAACGACCACTATCTCTTGATTCACCTGGTCAGATGATTGCTTCAATTTTATCTAAAAAAATTGCAGCAGGTTCGACACATTTATTGATAGATATTCCTGTCGGCCCATCTGCAAAAGTACGGTCACAATCAGAAGCTATAAAATTACGCAAACTATTTGAGTATGTCGGAGACTGCATTGGTATTCATTTAGAAGTGATAATAACTGATGGTCGTCAACCTATTGGAATGGGAATTGGGCCTGCGTTAGAAGCAAGAGATGTGATGCAAGTATTAGAACAAAATCCTCTAGCGCCAGCCGATCTTCGAGAAAAATCCTTGCAGTTGGCTGGACGAATTTTAGAGTTTGATCCCGATGTCCGAGGTGGACAAGGTTACCATTTAGCACGTGACTTATTAGATTCTGGTCGAGCCTTAGAAAAAATGAATGCCATGATTACAGAGCAGGGTGCAAATACAGATGCAATTTCTTTGGGACATTTACACTATCAAGTTCGTGCACAATCATCAGGAATAATCAAAGGTATTGATAATTTACAACTAGCTCATATTGCTCGTTTGGCTGGAGCACCGATGGATAAAGGTGCAGGCATCGATTTACACAAGAAAAATGGTCAATATGTAGAGGAGGGAGAGGAGCTGTACACAATATATGCTGCATTCCCTGCTGACTTTGGTTTTTCTAAAACTGCTGCAATAAATGATAACGGTTATCAAATCGAGTCAAGCCAATGAAGATTAATAATGTCTTATTAGTTAGTTTTGCTGATTATCAACCACAAGCACAGCGCTTAGCAAAACAGGCTAAATTAGCCTATAGCTTGATAGAACTCCATCATTTTCCTGACGGTGAAAGTAAAGTGACGCTGCCGACCACACTCGCCAAACATGTCGTATTATGCCAAAGCTTAAACAACCCTAATTCAAAATTAATTGAGTTGATAATGGCGGCGGAAGGTCTTAAAAAACAGGGTATTGAGACGTTATCTTTAGTCGCTCCTTATTTGTCTTATATGAGGCAGGATAAGGCATTTAACCAAGGTGAAGTAGTGAGTCAGCATGTGATTGGCAATTTATTAACACACTATTTTGATAATGTATTAACAGTGGATGCCCACCTACACCGTATTAGTCATTTAGCTCAGGCTATTTCATGTAAAAAGGCCATTAATGTTTGTGCTACTGAACCGATAGCTAATTTCCTTAATCAGCATATTGAGTCTGCTTTTTTAATTGGACCAGATGCCGAATCGGAACAATGGGTATCTGCAATTGCTCAACATAATCAGCTTGATTATCGCATCGCGAATAAAATACGTTTGGGCGACAAATCTGTACAAATTAATTTACCAAAAGGCGATTATCATGGTCGTCATATTGTGCTGGTTGATGATGTGGCGAGTTCAGGTAAAACATTATTAGAGGCAGCAAGCAAACTTAAAGTCTATCAGCCAGCATCAATATCTATTGTCGTAACACACGCCTTATTTTTAGGTGATGCTATCGAACAGTTAAAACGAGTAGGGGTCAAAAATATCTGGAGTTGTGACACTATTACTCATCCAACAAATGTGATTATTTTGGATAGCTTTCTAGCCGACAATCTACAACCGATATTAGAGTAGCTTGTATATTTTCAGACGGATGATTAAGCAGGATAAATATTTTAGATCTGCACTTGACGTGTTGTGATTATCATATGGCTATGACTTCTGGTACAACTTAATCATCGTGCTTAAGAAACAAAGAAAATCTTTGTTGTTCAAATATTAAAATGGAAAATGGAAAAAGTGCACATGAGAAAGCATCCGGATGATGCTAACAAAATGCATGACTATCTGAAACAAGTAAACCTTTACGAAACAATCAAACAAATTCGCCAATCGAATTTCCTCGAGTAACTATTCAATACCCATCTATTTCAAAAACTGACCAGTTGATTTGGATTTAAATTGTAGCTATCGTTGTAGCCAAAACACACGCAGATTTTAAATCCTGGAATCCTGATTTATCCAAATACTACTTAACATAAGATTCATAGTACGAATCTATATAGGTTCGCATAATGTATATTATGTTAAATAGCCTGTTAATGAATAATAGGTCATTCCAGTGTGTGTACTTACCAACACCTTTACTTCTTATTATATTGTTGAGCCCTTAGGCATGCTGGACGTTCATACATTGTGGTTTGATAATCAATTAAATGCTGTGGGATTTTAAATTTAAATGTATTCGCCCACTGTAATGTATGTGAAATTAAAATATCAGCCATAGTGAATTTGTTATCTATAGCAAATTGTTGACCTTTAATATAATGATCAAGTGCCAGCAAGGATTTACTAAACTCCCAGTGTGTCGTTTTAAGAAGTTTCTTAACACGGTATTCAGCAGGTAATACAAAGCGATGTTTTCCATTAGTCCATAGAGGTTGCTCTAGATCTGTAACTATAAAAGAACAGATCTCATCATAGTAAGCACGTTTTGAAATATCGTTACTTGGAATTAACTGTGCTGTAGGTGCGAGTGCTGCAATGTAATTTAAGATGGCAATACTTTCATTAATGATTAAATCACCATGTTTTAGTGATGGTACTTTACCCTGAAAGTTAATCTCTTTATAAAGTTCTGTTTGCGTTCCCTCTTTCTCTTTACTGCCAATTTTGACTTGATTGTATTCAAAGTCTAAACCAGACTCTTCAAGTGCCCATAAAGCTCGAAATGATCTTGATTGTCCGCTACCGTATAACGTTATCATTGTTTAGTGGCCTTATTTAAATGACATGAACAAAATTTACTACGTCGATGCTCTTAAGCTAGTACTATATCCCGTATCTTTAACTGATGTGGATTTTATAATGAAAATATGTGGCGTTGAATTAAAAGGTAATGATGCAATAATTTGTCTTATGTCTTTAACAGATGGCTTGTTTTCATTGCCTGAGTGTCGTGTTAAAAAATTAAATATTGTCGATGCTACTGATACGGATCAGTTACAGAAATTCCAATTTGACTTCGCTAAGTTGATGGAAGATTATCAAGTTGAACATGTTGTTATTCGTGAGCGGATGACTAGAGGTAAATTTGCAGGCGGTGCTGTTGGTTTTAAGTTAGAAGCTTCAATCCAGCTTATCAACGATTTAAGCGTTAGCTTGATTTCGTCAGCACGGTGCAAAGAAATCATGAAAAGCAGTCATTTGAATATGAATTTTTCTGATACTGGCTTGAAACAGTTTCAAGAAACTTCATTTATGACAGCTCTAGCTTATCTTGAGCAATAAATACAAACAAAAAGCATTGTTTTCAATAGCATAAGTTAACTATTTAAATTGGTTCTATAAGTAGTTATATTGCTTTCCGTTCAAAAAACTCAGCCACATCCTCACTATTTTGTGTGATCGGCATGGCAGGTAAACTACGTAAGAACAGTTTGCCATAAGGTTTGGTTAGGAAACGTGGATCACAGAGTACTAAAACTCCATAGTCATTTGGATCACGAATAAGACGTCCAATACCTTGTTTTAACTGGATAACAGCGGCTGGAATTTGAATAGCCGAAAAGGGGTTACCGCCCCGCTCCCGCAATCCATCAATTCTTGCTTGTAATACAGGATCGCCTGGTGAAGCAAATGGTATTTTATCGATTAATACGCATGACAACGCTTCACCGCGAACATCAACACCTTCCCAAAAACTATTTGTGCCCAATAACACCGCATTGCCATGAGAACGAAACTCTTCTAGCAAGCTGGATTTTGATGCTGTTCCTTGGATCATTAAGGGGTAATCATCCATTTCTTTTAAGGCATCAGCTACGCTATGCATCGCACGATAGCTGGTAAATAATAGAAATGTTCGACCTTTACTATGACTAATTATATCTTTGGAAATTTCGGCTATATAGGTATTGTATTTATCATCTTTAGGTTCAACAGGAATATTCGGCATATATAACAAACTTTGCTTGTTATAATCAAATGGGCTTGGCCAAATTACAGTTTCACCTTCATTTATACCCAGTTGATGATTAAAATTGTTAAATTTTCCTGCTACGGTCAGTGTTGCTGAGGTAAATATCCACGATGATGGCTTTTCATCCATCCATTGCTGGAAATAGTGACTGACTTCTTGTGGCGTTGCATGTAATACGATGCCACTATTGCGAATATCTATCCATAAAACCTTATTATCATCACCATGTTCCTGACTAAATAAGTCTAAACTATCGATCAGTTCATCGCATCGACTATGGCATTGCTCTAACCCTTTACCCCGCTCTGCAGATATTTCGAGTTGCTTGGCAAGATCAGCCAAACAGTCTATCAGATCAGCTAATTTCCCTTTAACACCCAGCTTTTCTAATATAATTAGCCATGGTGATCGTTGCTCTTTATCCCCTACACTTTGGCGTAATGCTCGCATTGCCGCTTCAGTTTTTTCTGCATAATCACGTATTTTACCCATATCAGAAGCATCTGCTTCCATTTCACGGATACTGTCTCGACATAGTTCCTGTATTTGATGGCTGCTGATTCTATCACCTAAAAACTGTGTTGCAATCTCAGGTAATTGGTGAGCTTCATCAATAATATAGGCATCTGCACTAGGCAATATTTCACCTTGACCAGAAGCTTTTAATGCCATATCAGACATCAATAAATGATGATTGATGACAACAATGTCTGCTTCTTGAGCTTTTCTGCGAGCTTCAGCAATAAAACAGTCAGAATAACTTGGACATTCTTGACCTAGGCAATTATCAATCGTTGAAGTCACTTTTGACCAAAGTGGTGAGTTATCTTCTAAGATATCACATTCACTTAGATCGCCTGTTTTAGTCAGTCCAGACCATTCGGACAATGCTTGTAGACTGACATAATGCGGCTTTTGTAGTGGGTCAGTTTGCGCCATTTCGAGACGATAATGACACAAATAATTACTTCTACCTTTTAATAATGAAGCTCGGAAAGGCGTAGCGAGTGCTTTTCTTAACATCGGAAGATCTTTATTAAAAAGTTGATCTTGAAGATTTTTTGTACCTGTAGAGATAAATACTTTTTGACCGGATAAGATTGCTGGTGCTAGATATGCATAGGTTTTACCTGTACCCGTTCCTGCTTCAGCAACTAATACCGTATCTTCAGCTAAACTTTTCTCAATAGCCTGAGCCATTTCTAACTGTTGCTGTCTAGGCGCGTAATTATCAATATATTGTGATAATAATCCGTCTTGACCAAATATTTGGTCCATCTTTTCCTGCTGCATTTAAACTATAGTCCTAGTCTTGTATTGATTAGCCATACGGCACTACAGCCCACTATAAAGAAAGCAAGTAATGCTAAAAGAGCTCTAAATTTATACTTTGAAATTAACTCATGCTCTGGTGTTGTTGAGAGAATAAAACCTTGGTTTTTATGCGGGCTACTTTTCAGTACATTAAGTTGTTCTAACTTTTCTAAATGACCGTGTTCACGTTTAATTTGACGCTCCGCGGCAAGTCTAGCATGTTCCCATTCTTCTATACTTAACTCACCATTTCTATCTATATCGTAATCATGTAATAGTTGATTAGGATCATTTTTCCATTCGCGTAATAAATGGTTAAGCTGCTCTTTTTGCTTCTGCCTTTCAACATTGGCAACAGTTTTAAATAGACCGATGGCATAGAGCGGTTCATTATCAGTAATTAATTCTTCTGTATATCGTCGTGTTGGGGAAACGGTTCGTTTATACCAAGTACGTTTGTTAGTTGTGATGACATCAGCATCATCAGGATCAATAACACATCGTCCCGTATCGTCTTCTAATAGAAATAGCTGATCACTTGTTTCATGCTTAACAACTCGCCAATAACTGCGTGTTCGCCCTTTTGAATCGTGACTTTTTACTTTTTCTTCAATTTTATAGCGATACCAAACACATGTTTTTTGAGTCAATGGTGAGACAATAACAGGACCATTCATCATCTGAGCAAACCCTACAAGCTCTACATAACCTTGAGATGCGGACCTTACTTTAGACGTCGGCACATCTTCTATCATGCGTGAATGGGTCCACCATTTGGTCATTCGTGTAAATGAAATTGCAGTAATACTCATGAGGATAATGGCTGTAATCCAAAACTCATGGGGTTCTAACTGATTTATATTGCTTTCTAATGAAGCAACAAGTTCATGCCACATTATTTATCGAATAATTGACTAAGATTAACATCTGTTTTTTCTTGAACAGCGAATTCAAGCAAATCATGTGATTTAAAATTAAACATTCTCGCGATAAATAAATCAGGAAATTGCTCAATCCTGACATTATTATTGTTGACGCTTTCGTTATAAAACTCACGACGGTCGGCAATCTCATTTTCTAGGCCAGTAATTCGAGCTTGTAAATGTTGGAATGTTCCATCTGCTTTTAAGTCTGGATAAGCTTCTGCTACAGCAAATAAACTACCGAGCCCTAAACGCATGGCACCTTCGGCTTTACCTAAACCAGGAATATCACCTTGCTGTTGTGCAGAGGCTACTGATGAGCGAGCTTTCATAACGTTTTCAAGGGTTTCCTGCTCAAACTTCATGTATTGCTTGCAAGTTTCAACAAGCTTTGGCAGTTCATCATGGCGTTGTTTTAACAGCACATCGATGTTCGCCAATGCTTTGCTAACGCTGTGTTTTAAGGTAACAAGTCCATTGTAGATTGAAACGATATAAAAAAGGGCAACTGCAATCACGCCCCAGAAGATAAAACCAGATACATCCATTATAACGACTCCATTTGTTTAGTTAGTCGCTACTATTATCCCATATTTCGTCTTCTAGCCCATCTTCACGTGTCCAGACAAGTTTGCCAATGATTTTAAACTGGGCGACAGACATCGCTCCGCGTTTCTTATTTTGACTTTCTTGTTTGGTTTTTATGGCAGCCTTAATATCTTCACTAGTCGCCTCAAACATCTCAACAGGCATATAGTCGTCATCAAATAAGACCATAACGACATTATCCCAGCGGCCATCGGGATTAATTTGTCCAATACGTGGACTTGAACGACTATCTTCAAAAATTACGCGACCTTTAATCAAAATTTTCAGGCCAGCTCTTTCGCCACTTCCTGTCGCATCATAACCCAAGGTTAAGTCATCAGTAAGTTGCAAATTCAACGCTTTAGATACATCAAATCGTGCAATTTCACCAGTTACAGGCAAAGTGGTACCTGTCGCTAGACGGTATTTAGCCGCTAATTGACGTGTTTCATGCATTAATTTGTCTATGGAATATAGATCCATGTCGGCTTCAGCTGCATTATTCATTTTCTAATAGTAAAGACTCAAAAAAAACGGTCTATTCGGGTTAGCGGATAGACCGTTGATTTCTTGAAACTAAATTAAGCTCTAAAAAGCTTAATTATTTAGCATCTAATGCTCTTTGATAGTATTTATGTACCAATTTTTCTTGATTTTCTAATAAGAAATCAATGCTTGGTTCATTATTCATTGCTTTTTCAATTGCTTTACGTGTTGCTTCACGGTGAATATTGAACAAAGCTTCGTGATCTAAATCTTCAACTTTTTCAACACCAGGGCTTAACCATACAGAACAGATAATACCTAAGTCATTTGCTTTTTCTTTAGGGATTGTACCGTTACGAACAGCATCTAATATGCCGTTTGAAATGGCACCTTGAACTGTACCCATTAGGATGTTTGTGTAAGCAGTGTCTTTAACAGTAACCTTGCTAACCATAATTGTTGCTGGTTTCACCATCATATCAGTGTTCATTAATGATAAAACACGAGTATGACCTTTAACTTGGTCACCTAGTAAATTAGCAAATGCAGTACCAAATGGACCGTCTAATTCGCCGATAATAACTTCAGGTTCTGCTGCTGTGAATGGTGGGCCACCTGCTAATAAACATTCGCCAACACGCATTGTCATTTTTTCGCTCATGGGGTTTTCTCCAAATTAATTAATGATAAACCCGTCAATTATCCTTGTATGAACTACTAGTAGCAAGATCTGGTCTCTTTATAGCAAGGCCAAACAAGGTTAAGATCATCATATATTTTTTTATAGAGTGCTGTAATGTCAGAAATTAAAACCCCTTATGAGCGTATTGGCGGTGAAGAGGCTGTTCGTCGTTTATGCCAAACTTTTTATCAAATCATGTGTGATACACCTCAAACACAATTAATTCGCGCAATGCATCCTGAAAATATAGGTATTAGTGAAGAGAAACTGTATTTGTTTTTGACTGGTTGGTTAGGTGGCCCTCCTCTATATACAGATTTATATGGACACCCAAGACTACGAGCAAGACATCTGCCATTTCCTATTGGAATAGAAGAACGTGATCAATGGCTTTATTGTATGGCTCAAGCTCTTAAAACAATGGACCTAGACGAGGCGTTTGCACAGCAATTAATGAGCTCATTTGTTCAAACTGCAGACTTTATGAGAAATAAACCAGACCAAGGATAATCTCAATGAAAATAGGTGCTTTAATTATCGGCGATGAATTATTATCAGGGAAACGCCAAGACAGACACTTTAAACATCTACAGTCAGTATTGTCTCAGCGTGGTCTAGAATTAAGTTGGACAATTATTGTTGGTGATGACCCTGAGCAATTACAGCGTTTTTTATCTTTTAGTATGTCGAGTAAAGATTTAGTCTTTAGCTTCGGTGGCATTGGCGCCACCCCTGATGACCGGACTCGTGAAACTGTTGCTAAAGTAGCTGAGGTTTCTTTAACGGCTCATCCTCAAGCTGTCGCTGAAATTGAAGCACAATTTGGGGATAGTGCTTATCCTCATAGAATTTTAATGTCTGAGCTTCCTGAAGGCAGTCGTATTATTCCAAACACCATTAACCGTGTACCGGGCTTTTCAATTGATGACCATCACTTTATGCCAGGGTTTCCTGAAATGTCATGGCCAATGATCGAATGGATTTTAAATACTTATTATCCAAATTTAAGAAATACTGCACCCGCTGATGAGCAGACGATTTATGTGATTAATGGTCGTGAAAGTGAAATCATCGAAGCTATGCAGCGTGTGGTTCAACAATACCCTGAACTACGCTTATCGAGCCTGCCCCATTTAGGCGACAAGCCACATATTGAATTAAGCCTTCGTGGTAATAGTGATTTGATTGAGCAGGCGATGACTATTTTAAAAACAGCGATTAAACAAGCTGGTTTTACCTGGTCGAATGAATTAAGTTGATAACCACTGAAACCAGACTGGCAAAGTCACTAAACTCATAATAGTCGTTAGTGTGACTGCTGCGGCATAAAGCTCGCTATCAAGTTGATAACGCTCACAAATAACAATGCCAAACACCATTGTTGGCATAGCGCCCACTAAGGTGACCATGATAGATAGCTCACTATCTAAGCCGATCACTTGGCTCATTGTATAAACACTGACGGGTACCAGAATCAAAGAGATGACAACCACTGGGGCTAATAATGTCATATATCTTAAATGAAGGCTGCGCCAGCGAATACTCATACCAAGCACAATTAGCATTAACGGAACAACAGCACCCGCCAAAATGGATAAACCTGAGTGTAATACTTCTGGCTGTTGAACACCGACTAAATTTAAAGCAATGCCCAATGTAACCGCCCAAAGAGCGGGTATTTTAATAAGTTCACGTAAGGGATGAACTTCAGTCTTACTAGCACCATAATAATGAGCCAGCATGATACCCAGTGATAATAATATCGGGGTACAAGCAAAGAAATCATATTGTAATACTGTTGCTCTCGTATGTGGCCCAATGACCTGATCCAGGACAGGTAGACCCAGATAGGTGGCGTTTGGAAAGGAAGCTGCTAGTAAAAGCGCACCTGTTTGTTGTTTACTCGCCTTTAATAAGCGCAGTATTATCCACATAGTAAAAAGGCCAGTGATAATGCCACAGGTCGCCAGGAATGATATTTGTAGCGAAGAACTATCTAGAGGTGCTAGCCAGATCACATCTAATACTAAGGCTGGCAATAATATATAAAAGACAAGATCGGTTAAGGCTCTACGGTGTGCCTGACTGGATATATGTGAAGGTGCAAAAGACTTCCACAATGTTCCACAGACAATTAACAGTGACATTTGAATGAGAGCAGTTATCATAGATTACTTATAGGAATGAAAATGTAGTTTGATTTTATCAATATGTAAGGAAAAATGATATTGGTATAAATCATGCATTATTAACATGGAATTTACTGATGGATTAGTAACATCATTAACCATTACATTAATGTGGACAGTCAAACATGAAATATAATATTGAGCCCACCAATGAAGAACAGGTGATGCGAGAGAACGACTTTATCGTATCTAAAACGGATACTAAGGGCATTATTACTTATGCCAATCGTATTTTTATTGAGTTCTCAAAATATAGCGAAGAAGAACTAATCGGTAAGCAGCATAATATAATTCGCCATCCTGATATGCCCCGCGGTGTGTTCAAGCTGTTATGGGATACATTGGCACAAGAAAAAGAAATCTTTGCTTACGTAAAAAACATGTCTAAAACGGGTAGTTATTATTGGGTTTTTGCCAATGTGACGCCCTCTTACGACCAGCAAGGTAAAGTTATTGGCTACTATTCAGTAAGAAGAAAACCTAAACAGGAAAGCATTGATATTTGTTCTGGCCTATACAGTGCAATGCTTGAAGCTGAGAGAAAAGCAGGCCCTAAAAATGCAATCGCTGCATCTTTAGAGTTAGTAACTGGCATCCTTAATGATAAAGGAGTGACATATGAAGAATTTATCCTTAGCATCTAAATTTAAGGCCATGGCCTACATTAATAATGCCCTACTCCTAATACTTGTCGGAATATTATTTTGGAAAACAGGTATCAATTGGATTGCCTTAGCAATTGCTGCTATCAGTATTGTCTACGGCATTTTTTCTGTCCGTGGGATCACAGATCTATTATCCCCCCTACAAAAAATAAGTGATGTTGCTGATGAAGTTAGTGCCGGTCATTTTGATAAACGTGTCACCCATATCGAACATGAAGATGAAATAGGGTCTTTATCCTGGAAAATCAATGATATGCTCGATCAACTTGAGGCATATTTTAGAGAGGTGAGTACATCATTTACTTATGCTAGCGAAGGTAAATTCTTTCGACATGCCTACCCTCAGGGATTGCATGGTACTTTTGTAACTTCTCTTAACAATGTCAATACTTCTATTCATGCGATGCAGACTACACAGCAATTCTTATTAAAGAATCAGCTGGTATCAGATCTTTCACAATTAAGCTCAACTAACCTATTGATTGATTTGCGTTTAAATCAAAGAAGCATTGAAGAAATAAAAGAAGTAATGGATATCGTTACAGAAACATCACAAAAAATGGTTGAGGATGCTGATGGTAGCCAAGGCTCAATCAATACCGTAGTAAATAATCTAAACGAAGTTATCACTAGAATCGAGAAAAATAATACTGAAATTGTTGAGCTTAATAACCTAAATGAAGAAGCATCAACGGTTATCACCTTGATTAAAAGTATTGCAGATCAAACTAGCCTTCTAGCCTTAAATGCTGCCATTGAGGCTGCACGTGCCGGTGAGCAAGGTCGTGGTTTTGCTGTCGTCGCTGATGAAGTACGGACGCTTGCTGACAATACAATAAAAGCGACAACGAGTATTGCGGATGTATTAGAAACTTTCCAACAAAAATCTACAGCGATGCTAAGTGATTCTTCTGTTATGTCAGATATGGCCGATTCATCACGTGAAGTGGTGACAGAATTTGCCGCTAAATTTGAAAGTTTTGCCGCTTCTGCAAGAGATACAGAGAAACGTATGCAATTTGCCGATGATATAAGTTTTGCTGCATTAATCAAGGTTGATCACCTTAGATACAAACAAAATGCATATGCTGCACTTGCAACAGGTGCGGATTCAAGTGAAGCGAGAGAAACAGAAGTAAACGATCATGATTGCCGATTTGGTCGCTGGTATTTTGAAGGTGATGGTGCAAAAGCCTTTAATAAATATCCTTCATATCAGAAGGTGGGCCCCGTACATGCGGATGTTCATCAGCACATTAAACATGCTGTTTCTATGCTTGATGGTTCGTGGGAAACAAGTAGTGACACCCAAGCTGCTATTCTCAGTTCATTTAAACTAGCAGAACAAGCGAGTTACAGTCTAATGGGGCTGGTTGATCAAATGGTTAGAGAAAAACACCCCACTGCTTAAGCAAACCCTCACACTATAAATAAAGCACCCTGCTTTGTTTATAGTGTGACTGAAACCTGCATACTTCAAGTATTTTGCGTATATACCCTATAAAATTATCCCGTATTCAAGCTTGATTGTACCGAGACTAATCGGTATGGTCTTAATATCAAATCTGCTTACTTAAGGCCGCTGCCACTTATGTCTTTATCCAAACAACTACTTATTCTTATTGCTTTCATCTTCTTCATCATATTTTCAGTCAATTTTATATTGAGTATGGGTAATATAAAAAGCTACCTAGAAGTAGAATCTGAATTTCATGTTCAAGACACAGCTACTTCATTAGGTTTATCTCTTAGCCCTCATATGTCAGATGAACAAGACCCCATTATTCGTACAATGATGAATGCTATTTTTGATATGGGATATTACAAAGAAATGCGTTTAGTTGATGTCGATGGCAAAGATCTCGTTACGCTAACTAATACCGATAAAATAGAAGGTGTTCCAGAATGGTTAATAACGTTAATGCCAATGAAAGTTGCCACAGCGGTCTCTGAAATAAACTCTGGCTGGAATATCACCGGTACACTCTATGTTTCAACCAACCCATCTTATGGTTATTTAAAACTTTATGAGCAGGGTAAAACAACACTAAAATATTCATTACTTATTTTCTTATGTGCACTTGCTTTATTGGTTATAGCATTGAGATTCACACTGCAATCATTAAAAGATATTGAAAAACAGGCAAATGAAATATCCTCTGGTAACTTTACTACAATCAGCAAGTTGCCATGGACACTTGAAGTTAGAAATGTAGCTCAATCTATGAATGGTATGTCTAATAAAATTGGCTCTATGATTGCTAGGCTTAATAATAAGTTGGATACACTCAGCGATAGTTTAAAGCGTGATTCATTAACGGGGTTACTCAATGAAGCCAGCCTTGAAGTCAAATTAAAACAAGAATTATCTTCAGGACAACCCGGTTATGTAGCCTTTATAAAATTTGATGATCTGGCAGGTATATCAAAAGAACAAGGACATAGTGCTGTTAATAAATTACTCATCGATTTTTCTAATGTGTTGAAAGGTGTACAACAATCAGAGTGTAGTGCTTATCGTTTATATGGTTCAGAATTCGTCTTACTCTGTCCTGGCTTTGACAATCAGCGAATGAATGAGCTAGCCAAATTACTTCAACAAAACCTAACAGAATTAGGTCAGCAATATAGTTTAGATGACTTAGTACATATAGGTATTATTCGCTTCGAACGAAGTAGTGATTATGAAAAATTATCTCCAGCAATGATCGAAGCTTATGAACAGGCTAAAAATATTGGTCATAACGCATACTTTATTAAGGAAGACAGTATTAGTTCAATGAGCGAGCTAGATTGGAAATCAACTATTACCTCAGCCATTGAAAATAATATGCCTGAAATAACGATGATATCTGAAGCCTATAATTATGCAGGAGACACGCCTGTAAAAGTAATGGAAGAGGCCTTTGCCGTGGTCAATGATAGTGTTGGGAATGCATTATCAATTGGTACTTTCTTTTCTATGGCTCAAGAATTTGGTCTCGAAGAAGAACTTGATAAGTGCATTGTTAATAAAATTATTCTTTCAATGGAAGAAAAACAGCAGTCGGTCCCTGTCACAATTAATTTATCAATGAACTCCATTGCTTCATCAGCATTCTTGTCATGGTTACAAGCTAGGATAGAACATTCATTCATCCCTAATGAGTTACTTGCCTTTAGTGTGACAGCCTATTCTGCAGCAAAAGATCTTACTGCATTTGCTAACTTCAGTGTGTTTGTGAAGTCGCTAGGTGCATCTACATTATTGAAACGTTATTCTGCCGATATTATTGCAATTGATTTATTAAAAGAACTCCATATCGACTATATCCGTTTAGCCAAAGATTTAACTACTGATATTAGCGCTGATAGTAATAAATCTGACCTATTGGATGTTATGCATGAAGTGGCTAATCTATTGGATATCGAGGTCATTGCTGAAGGTGTTGTTGCCAATGATGATTTCAAACTGGTTAAAAATGCTGAAATTTATGGCATAGGCCGATAAAGACTAACTGTCATCATGGTTGATTTACAGTATAAGAGGACTCTTTATTGCATTATTATTGCTTTATGCCTCACTGCATCTTTACCCCTTATCGCAGAGCTAAATATTACTGATGCTTTATTAGCAAAGGTTGAATCTAAATATAATAAATATGCTCGTCAACGTGTTGAGTCTTGGCAAGAACTAATCGAGACATCTAAAGAGTTGACTGATGATGAAAAACTAAATGCTGTAAATAACTTTTTTAACTCCAATGTCATGTTTATCAATGACCGAGCTTTATGGGGCAAAGAGGATTATTGGGCAACACCATTAGAAGTATTGTCAATTGGTGCCGGAGATTGTGAGGACTACTCAATTGCTAAATATTTCACTCTTAAAGAGCTGGGTGTTGATGAAGAAAAATTACGTATCACCTATGTAAAGGCGGTTGATCTTGGACAGGCACATATGGTGTTGACATACTTTAAAGATAAACGATCGATCCCCTTAGTTCTTGATAATATCGATGCTGAGATTAAACCCGCTAATCTGCGTAAAGATCTTATCCCTGTTTATAGTTTTAATGGTCAAGGCTTATGGTTAGCTAAATCACGTGGTAGTGGTAAACGTGTTGGTAATGCATCTAGACTTTCTTTATGGGAAGACCTCGAGAACCGTATGGCTGAGCTTCCATAGGACTGCTTCCTGAGCTCGATCTTATTTAAAATTCAAACTCTGTTAATAAGCGCCATGTATTATCTGGTGTATTTGAATCTAAACCGATGATAGCCCCTAGTTCCCAGTGAAGCTTTTTCCGGCAAGATTGCTGCTTATCAAGCAATTTTATAGGATCAGCTTCACATAGCTTAATGGTTACCAAGTTGAGTCGGGCTAATAACTGTTGTACTTGCTTAGTGGCGGTGAACACAGACCACTCAAACCTTACCTCATGCAATATTGCAATGGAGAGTATAAAAAGGAGTTGGCTAGTTCCTCTGTGAACAGAGGTTAAATTACCGACTTCAGCAATCTTGCTTCGTTCAACTGACTGTTTTGTTACACGACTAATTTCATCTTCGATAGATGAAGTCAGATATTGCTCTAGAAAGAGCGGATTAACAGTTCCTGCAGGCTGAAAACCCATTGCAGCCGTGAATGTGTCGTCTTTTTTGGTAGACAATAAATAAGGTAAGAAACGAGTAACTTCTGCCTGATAATGATGATTAAAACGATCAGTTACAAATTGCTCAACATCGTGTTTATTATCTGAGGTAGTGTGATCAAATTGTATAGGCATATGCGCTAATAATAATCGTTCAGAACGTGCTTTTGAACGATTATTTTCTGTCCTTAGATTAGGTTTAATAGTCCGTGCTTCCATTATTCTCTCCACTTATTTGGATAATATGGAAAGAATATTAAACTTTAAACCTTAAAGAAATCTTAATCTTTGTAAATTCAATCTACCGCATTTAAGCTTAGCGTTATAAAACAAGCCCTAATGCTTGGTTTACCATTGCCGTCATCTGTTTAATATCTACCTCTAAGGCTTGCTTTCTATTGTAGGTTTCATTAGCAAGAGATTGACTACGTAATAAATTAACCAGATCGATTTCACCTAATTCAAACGCTCGCTGTTGAAGAGCATAGTACTGCTTCGTAGTTGTATTTTGATCGTTTACTAATTCGAGCTGCTTTTGCTTTGTTTCTAGATCATGTAATTGTGAAAACAGGGTTATATTGAGTTCTCGTTCTAATTGTTGGCGAGAAATTTCGGCATCAGCTAATTCTTTTGCTGCATTAGCAATAGCGGGACGTCGATAAACATCATTATCAAGTGCGAAACTAATTCCAACTCCGATACTATTATTAAAGCTTTCATCATTTGTGCCTCTTTCACTTCTAAGCCCAAGTGATAAACTTGGATTTACGGCACCATCGAAATGGGCTAAGTTTTGCTGTGCTCGCAGTGTATTTATTTGCTGCTCTAGCAATATTAAACTGGGGTGCTGTTGATCTATTTTTACCGAAGAATGGTGTTGTTGATTATTGTCAAAATCTTTAGACAGTGTTTCTTCGTAGATTGCTGGGAAAGAGTTTTCTCCAGTGACGTGACGATAACTATTTAAAGCATGTTCTAATTCTGCTTCAGTGAGCAAATATTGATTATGCATTTCAAGTGCATTTGTGCTGGCCAATAAACGCTGTGTGCCAGCCAACTCACCTGCTTTAACTCGTGCTGCGACATCTTGTTCTAGTTTCTTTGCTGTTTGCCAAACTTGATGTGCTTGCCTATTAGCATTATTAGCTACCACCACATTCCAAACTAATGTTCGTACTTTTTCTGAAGCATCTAATCTGATTTTTTCTTTATAGGCTGGCAATTCAGCTGACATTTTATCTGATAGTAGAAGTTGCTGTTGTTTCTGTCCTGGCAACCATAGTGGCATATCAACACTAGCTTCCCACTCTTGTAGGCCATCATCACTGCCTATGGCATCATTTTGATGATTAAGACTAATACTTTTAACATCAGCAAATGTCGCATTGGCTAAATCAGTATTGGCTTCAATCTGCTGTTGTTGTGCTAGTTCATTTTGAAGCGCAGGATGTCTGTCATAAACATTCTGAGTAAGCGATGACAATGTGACAGACGCTGATTGTTCAAGCTGTACCATTTCAGCTAACGTTACCTGTGTAAACCCCATGCCAGCGGCAATACATAATAAAGTTAATTTAGTTTGAAACGACATAATGGCGTATACCTTGTAATAAAAGTGTTCAAAAAAACATATGTGTAGTGAATTAGCTAAATAATACCGTATAGGCTTATCAAATACTGCCACTTTCTGACATTGGTAGTAGCCAATAATGTAAACCACTACCTGAAAAGTGTTGTTTTAAGTCGATGATAATGGCATCAGCCCTTTTTTTCTCTAACTCAACCCAAAAAGTAATCTGACGACGTCGCCCCGTGACTTGTTCTGCCAAACTCATTACATGTCCACTACCGTGACCATTAGCAGCCTGAGAGGTAAAGCCACTGATATTTGGCTGTATAAGTAACCAATCGATGATCTCTTCTTCCATCGATGGTGGCGCAATAACCGTTAATAACATCATGCTGATTTCTCCACTAGTGTCGCTGGGGATGGAGCTCCGTAACGGCGAAATAATAATGGCAGTAAGACCAGCGTTAACAAAGTTGCACTGACTAGACCACCAATAACGACAATAGCTAAAGGCCTTTGTATTTCAGAACCTGGACCGCTTGCAAATAATAAAGGTACCAAACCAAATCCAGCTATCGTTGCTGTCATCAGTACAGGACGTAATCGTCGCATTGCACCCTCTCTAACAACTTGGTCCATTGTTAATCCTAATGCACGCAATTCATTGAAGTAAGTCACCATAACGATGCCATTAAGTACTGCAATACCTAATAAGGCGATAAACCCCACTGATGCCGGTACAGACAAGTATTCACCTGTAAGCCAGAGAGCGACAATGCCGCCGACTAATGCAAAAGGAACATTACTCAGAACTAGCAATGCCTGACGCACTGATTGGAATGTCGAAAATAGTAATAAAAATATTAACAATAAGGCGACAGGAACAACGATAGCTAATGTTCGTGCTGCTCGTTGTTGGTTTTCAAACTGTCCGCCCCAGGCAAGTGAATAGCCTGTCGGTAAGTCAATATTGTCGGCTACTAGTTGTTTTGCTTCATCTACAAAACTAACCAGATCACGACCATCTACATTGGCGACCACCACCGACATTCTTTGTCCTGTTTCACGTTTGATAGACACAGGACCTTCGACGCGCTCTAGATCAGCAATGCGTGATAATGGTATTTTTTCACCATTTGGCACAGTCAACCTAATATTGGAGAATTCAGCTGGAGATAGACGTAATGACTGCTCACCTTTGACGATGAGAGGTGTACGTCTAGCGCCTTGGTAAATGGTGCCTACTTCTGTGCCCTCAATTAATAGACGTAGCTGTGGCATGATGTCTTCAACCGTTAGTCCCACACGACCTGCAGCTAAGCGGTTTACTGCTACACGGTAGTATTGAGCTCCTTCAGTCTGCGATGTTGTCACATCTTCGGCACCATCAATAGTAGATACTAGGCTAACAATATGCGTAGCAAGACGATTCAACTCCCCTCCTTCTTCACCGAATATTTTAATGGCGAGGTCACCTCGAACACCCGTTAGCATTTCTGATACTCGCATTTCAATTGGCTGGGTAAAACCAAAAGCAATGCCTGGGAAGTTTGCCAGTACAGCACGGATTTGCTCTTTAATATCAGACTTCGTTGCTACCTGCCATTGTTCACGAGGTTTTAATACCAGAAACATATCCGTTTCATTTAATCCCATTGGATCTAAGCCAAGCTCATCTGATCCTGTTCGAGCAACAATGCTACTTATCTCTGGCACATTATTTAAGATAGCACGTTCAACTCGCTGATCTAAGTCGATAGACTGTTCGAGCGTAATCGACGGTAATTTCTCTAACTGAACAATTAAGTCACCTTCATCCATCGTCGGCATGAAGCTTTTACCCACTTGTGTGTATAAAAAGCCGGCTCCAATAAGTGAGCCCAAAGCAAGAAAAATAACAACGCGACCGTGACCTAATGACCAATTTAGAACAGGCGCATATAAACGCTTAAGCATACGCGGCAACCATGGCTCCTCGTGAGAGACATTCTTTAACAAATAGGAAGCCAAAACTGGAATAACGGTTAACGATAATAATAAAGAACCACTTAAGGCAAACACAATCGTTAAGGCGACAGGAATGAATAACTTACCTTCTAATCCTTGCAAGGTTAATAATGGTAAGAAAACGATAATGATGACGGCAATACCTGATGTAACAGGAACAGACACACCTTTAACTGCGCGATAAATCAAATGTAATCGCGGGAGTAATTTGGTTTTTTTCTGATCAGCTAATTGAGATACGATATTCTCAACAACAACAACAGCCGCATCAACCAACATACCAATTGCGATTGTTAAACCACCTAAACTCATCAAGTTTGCAGACAAGCCAAACTGTTTCATCATAATAAAGGTGACCATTGCAGCAAGCGGTAATACTAAAGCAACGGTTGTCGCCGCACGGATATCGCCTAAAAATAATAGCAACAAAACTAAAACCAGAACGATTGCTTCGATTAAAGCTTTACTCACGGTACCAATTGCTTTGCCTACCAAATCACCACGATTGTAGAACACATCAATACTCACGCCATCAGGTAAGTTCTTTGAAATATCAGCTAATGTGTCCTCAATTCCTCTCACAACCTCTCGAGCATTTGCACCGCGTAAGCCAAGCACTAAACCTTCAACAGCTTCACCATTGCCATCTTTAGTAACAGCGCCATACCGTGTCAAACTACCTATACCTACCTCGGCAACATCGCCTAATAATACAGGTTCAGTTAAATGTGGTTTAACCACAATCTGACGTAAATCATCTAATTTCTGAATGCTACCCTCAGCCCTGACAATCAAGACTTCTTCACCATCATTAAGACGACCAGAACCATCATTACGATTATTCAGTTCTAAAGCAGTTTGTAATTGTTCAAGGCTAATATTTCGCGCTGATAATTTAGCTAAATTAGGGGTAACTTGAAATGTTTTGGCTAAACCACCTAAAGAATTGACATCAGCAACACCTGGTACGCTACGTAAAGCAGGTCGAATAACCCAGTCAAGTAACAAGCGACGATCAATCAAACTCATCGAGTCACTTTCTATAGTGAACATAAACATCTCACCCAATGGCGTTGTCATTGGCGCTAAGCCACCTGTCACACCTTGTGGAAACTGATCTCGTAAGTTTGCTAATCGTTCAGAGACTTGCTGACGAGCCCAATAAATATCGGTGCCCTCATCAAAATCAACAGTAATATCAGTCAGGCCATATTTAACAACAGACCGCAGCATCCGTTGATTAGGGATACCTAACATTTCAACCTCAATCGGTGAGGTGATCCGTGCTTCAACTTCTTCAGGTGTCATACCTGACGCTTTAAGAATGACTTTTACTTGTGTTGATGACACATCAGGAAAAGCATCAATTGGGGTGTCGTTAAACGCACGCCACCCTGCTCCCATCAAGCCAATAATAACAAGCAACATCAACATCCGTTGTGTTAAAGAAAACTGAATTAATTTAGCCAGCATGTTTTATCCCTAATCTAATAATTTAGTGAGTTGTGGTGGATTATTCGCCACCCATACCAAGCCAAGCGGCTTTAAGTGTTGCTGTACCAGCAATAACAATGCTTTGCAGTGTTGATAAATCACCTTTGATAATGAGTTTGTCACCATTGTCCTTAATAACGTCTACAGGCGTATGCATAAAGCCATCGGTGGTTTGAACAAACACCGCTGATTGTCCTTCATGACGAAACACGGCTGCACGAGGAACTTCAAATTGTGTATCTGTTGATTGTTGAATAAAACAGACCTCTAAAAACTCACCTGGGGTTAGTTGTTCTGTTTTTTCACTAATTTGTGCGCGGACTAAAACACCCTGATCAGCCTCATGTACTTCACGCCCAACAGCAATAACCAATCCTTCAATTGCTTTGTCACAGATAACTAATCGACTGTTAATTTTAACTTGTTTAGCGATGTCTAAAGGTACGTGAACCTCAAGCCATAATGGAGACAATTGAGCTATTTGATACAAGGGGTCAGCAGCCGTTAACCGTTGTCCAGCTGTAGCAAATTGTTTCATTACTACACCTGATGAAATTGCTTTGATTGTCAGGTGACTATTGAGAGCACGTGTTTTATTAAGTAAATTAATATCATTTAGCCCCATGCCAGCCAATTCAAGTGACTTTCGATACATGGCTACTTCAGTTTTACTTTGCTGATAAAGTGTTTGTGATTGACGATAACGACGCTCTGCGATAATACCCTCATTGAACAATGCTTTATCACGATTCATTTCCTGTCCAGCCTGTGTTGAAGCACTCAACGCCTGTAAATAATTGTTTTGGTTTGTCAGCAACTGTGGACTATTCATTTGCGATAATTCTTGACCCACGATGACTTGATCACCTTCTGCTACTAACATAATCTCAACGATACCATTTTGAGGCGCACTAATAACCCGTTGCGATTTGTTAGGGATCGTCACTTTTGCAGGAAATTTATTAGTTAATGATTCAGTAAGCTGTTTAATTTCACTGACCTTAATGCCAATGTTATCAATTTCATTTTCACTAAGCTTAACTGTCTCATTTGCCATTATTGGTAGTGAGAATGTTAGGAAAAGCAAGTAGCTGAAGTATTTCATTATGTAAGTCTCTTATTGCTAATATTGTTTACTATTTGTGTTGTACAGGTGTTTCTTTATAACCAGTGATCATTGCTTTAACTAAATTCTTATTTTCTATTTTACTTGAGATAATGACTCCAGCAATGTGAAAGACAATCAGGAATAACATTAGGTTGCTAAAAAACTCATGAATTTCTTCCCACCATTCTTCTTTATCACCATTTTCATGATGTCTTTCATTATCTTCATCAGGGCTAGATGCATTAGCTGATGAAATAAAGTAGCTTGAGGTAGACTGAGCAAGTGGTCCATAACCTTCTTCACCATAAACTTTCAGGCCACTAATAACAGTTAAGATTAATGTGAACAAAAGAGCCAAAACCATTAATCCACCTAAAGGATTATGACCTCGGTATGATTTTACCTTGCCAGTAAACAGTCCTTTTGCATGCCCAATAATTTCTGAAGGACTATAAATAAAATCCTTAAAGCGAGCATGCTGAGTTCCAATAAAGCCCCATATAATTCTAAATATCACCAAGCCGAGAACAATATAACCTGCATAAACGTGAATGTCGCTGTCATCATCACCACTTAAATAAGCAATAATAAAGACAATGACCAGACTCCAGTGAAATAAACGTACGCCAATATCCCATACTGGTTTTGAATTATTATTTAATCGTTCCATGATTCTTCCCCCGATTAATGAAAGACAAATCTAGATTACAACCTATTTCAGTCAACGTACATCGTATATCTGTCCTATAATGCTAGTTTTAGAACATATGTCCTATGCATTTATATGGGGTCATTAAGGAAATAATGTGTTTAATCTCAAGACAATCGCTATTATCATCATTTTACTAATCGTCATAGTTTCAAATGCCTTTGATCTCATCAATGACTTCGCTACTGATGAATCTTCATGGCATATTATTGAAGAAAGTATCGTCATAACACTTGCCTTAGCATTAATCGCTTATTTGATTATTAACCTAAAACAGCACACAGTAAATTTACAACAATTACGACAAGAACTCGAATCAACAGAACACTCCTTAGAACAATCAAACACCCTTATTCATAACGCTAGAAAAGAATACAGTCATGTCATTCATCAACAGTTCGATGATTGGCAGCTTAGTCAAAGTCAGCAGCAAATTGCATTACTGCTATTAAAAGGTTTGAGCTTCAACGAAATAGCAGCAATACGAGAAACTAAGGAAAAGACAGTCCGCCAACAAGCATCTGAGATCTATAAAAAGGCCGATGTTGCTGGCAGACATGCATTCTCTGCGTGGTTTTTCGAAGACTTCTTATAAGCAGATCTATTGGTAAATAGGACGTGAATTTAGTGCTTGAATAGGTCTGTTATTAGGTTCATGAAGAACCTTTTTAAATGTTTCTATTTGCTTTTTAGATATTGTGACAATCTCTTTCATAACCAACCATTTCACACCTTCAGAACATGGTGGAGTCGTCAATGAACCATCAAAACTATAATAATCATGACTTCTCGGCAGGATATCAGCAACATTAACCATTTCAGTTAAACTGTGTGTCTGCCCTGCTTCTGATGGCATAACAGACCATATGTTTTTAAGCCATTTATTGGGTGATGGTGTTGCTACTACAAGGCGAGAACCATATTTATCAGTTTGTACCTCAAGACCTTTATTTAATGCTCCTTGCTCAAATAAAACAGCAACAACAGCCAAGCCACCCTGTTCATTAACATGTACAAGGTGAGCTTCTAAGGGATAAGATTTTCCATTTATGTGATTCTCACTCGGTGCATGAAAGTGTGCTTGTAGTAATTTAAACTGTTGACCATCAAGCGTAATACTACTGCCACTCTTGTAGTTAAGTTGAATTGTATGCCCATTGTTAATAACTTCATGTCCATCTTGAAGGTAATCAAATTTAATAGGTGTTAGGTCCGCTTCAATAAAACCTGTTAGATTAACGGGTGATTGCTTTTGACCTGTACAAGCAAAATTATCAGCCGTTAGTGTCGCCCAGTTATCAGGCCCAGTATCACCAGAATATCCCCAATGCGAATTACTTTCCGCAACTACATTTGTTGCAAATAGTAGTGTTGCTACTACAAGGCTCAATTTTTTCATTTATTTATCCTTAGTTTATGAATTCCTCGGTACGGATGTTAAACGTAATAAACAGTTAGTAAAATTCGAATATTATTGCTACAGTATTCGTAAAAAACGAACTGCGGGGTTTTATGCTTAACTACAAACACCTACACTATTTTTGGGTCGTTGCTAAAGAAGGAAGTATTTCTAAAGCAAGTGAGCAGCTTCATCTTACGCCTCAAACAATAAGTGGACAACTCAGCTTATTAGAAGAGTATTTAGGACTGTCGCTATTTAATAAAGTCGGACGTAACCTAGAAATTACTGACATTGGTCGCCGAGTATTAAGTTATGCCGAAGATATTTTCTCGCTTGGCAATGAACTAGAACAAATGCTTCGTAATTTACCTAGTGAACAACCACAACTATTAAAAGTGGGCGTTGTTGATGTAATTGCCAAATCAATAGCTCATCAAATTTTACTGCCTGCCTTACAAATGACTGAATCAACTAGAATGATTTGTAGTGAGGCTGATCTAGAAACCTTATTGGCAGAGTTAACACTGCATAGATTAGATATGGTTATTGCAGATAGGCCAATCCCACCGAGTGTAAGCACTCGAGCTTTCAGTCATCGTTTAGGGCAATGTGCCGTCAGTTTCTTTGCCACTGAAGAATTGTCTAATAAATTATCAGGTGATTTTCCACAATGTTTGAACAATATACCTATACTGTTACCTAGTAAGGGAAATCAACTTCGTTCTGCTATTGATAAATGGCTACTTAATCATCGCATTAGTCCTATCATTGCTGCTGAATTTGATGATAGTGCCTTGCTTAAAACGTTCGGTCAGCAAGGTGTCGGAGTATTTATTGCGCCGACAGCTATAGAAGAAGAAGTAAAGATGCAATTCAAAGTTAAAGCAATTGGTCAAACTAATGAAATAAAAGAAGAATTTTTTGCTATTTCTATTGAGAAGCGTGTATCAAACCCTATCGTCTCAGCAGTCATTGAATCTGCCAACAACACATTATTTTCTGGAATAAATAATCATGACTAATAGTAAAACAAAAAAAGGTATCTTCCTTGCACCATGGGAAAAAAGTTTCGATAAGATTCTCAATCCTTTCGAAGAGTTCATTCACCGTCAAACCACCAGTGGTTTATTATTAATGGCCACTGCAATACTGGCTCTATTTCTCGCTAACGGACCCTTTTCAGAAGTTTATTTTCATATTCTTCATACTCCTATCAGCGTTGGCGTGGGTAGTTGGCAAATTGAAATGTCATTACATCATTGGATAAATGATGGACTAATGGCACTGTTTTTCTTTGTTGTTGGCTTAGAGTTAAAACGCGAAATATTAGTCGGTGAGTTAGCAACAATTCGTAATGCTATGTTGCCTATAGCCGCTGCAGTCGGTGGGATGGTAGTGCCTGCTTTGATCTATTATATTATTAATCCATCAGGTGATGCTGCAAATGGCTGGGGAATTCCAATGGCAACTGATATTGCTTTTGCTATTGGTGCTTTAGCTCTTTTGGCAAGTCGCGTTCCTAAGGCATTAATCACTTTTCTAGTCGCTCTTGCTATTGTCGATGATCTGGGTGCGGTAATGGTTATCGCTTTATTTTATACAGAAACTATCGTGATTACACCGCTGTTTATTGCTGCTGGTTTGTTCTTGATTCTTATTGCCTTTAATATGTCAGGTATCCGTAAAACGCTACCTTATTTATTAGTTGCCATTGCACTTTGGTATTCATTATTGCTTTCGGGAATTCATCCAACCTTAGCAGGTATATTGGGTGCCATGTCAGTACCTGCTATGCCAAAATATGATCCAGAACGTTTCAGTACACATGTTAAAAGCTTAATGTCACACTTTGATTCGAGTCATAAGCCGGGTAAAAGCATAATGACCAATGATAAACTGGCCGATGTGGTTCACAAGCTAGAGTATAGTGTAGACAGTGTTGGCGTCCCTCTGCAACGTTTGGAGCATGCGTGGCACATGCCTGTAGCTTATATAATTATTCCTGTTTTTGCTCTCGCAAATGCCGGAATACCGATGTCTTTTGGCTCATTAACTGAAACAATGTCACACCCTGTCATGTTAGGTGTATCACTTGGATTGATTCTAGGTAAGTTTATCGGCATCACCGGTATAAGTTGGTTGGTACTCAAATTAGGTATTGCAGAGCTACCAAAAGACACACGTTTTACTCAAATTGCTGGTGTATCACTTTTAGCAGGTATCGGGTTCACAATGTCTATCTTTGTCGCCCAACTTGGGTTTAGTCACAGTGAAGATCTATTGTTGATGGCTAAGACTGGTATATTGGCAGCATCTTTATTGGCCGGTATTGCAGGCTATATTTGGCTTTACGTAGTCAGTGAACCAGTTAAATAGCACAACTAATTATCACGATATAATGACAAGCTCATTTTAAATCTGAGCTTGTCATTATTGTTTGAATCTCAAAGCAGTTGCGGTTTAACCTGAGCTTCATTTTCATTACTTGATGTTAGAAAAATAAAACCAATATCTTCCATTATTGCGTACACCGATGGTAACACCAGCATAATTAGAAGTGTTGACGTTAGCATTCCGAAAACGATACTAGTTACTAAGGGCACTAAAATCAGTGCCTGAGTACTTGTTTCAAATAACAGTGGTGTCATACCTGCAACTGTTGTCGCTGAGGTGAGGAAAATTGCTCTAAAACGATCTCTTACTGCTAGGCTTGCTGCAGTATGAAGTGATGAGCCGTCTTCGACATGATGTTTAACAAATACTACTAGTAGAATAGAATCATTCACCACAATACCTGCTAACGATACAAAACCAATCATACTAGGCAAAGTAAAGTCTAAGCCCATTAGTAAATGGCCCCATATCGCACCAATAAGGGCTAATGGAATATTGAGCATAACAATCGCTGGTTCACGATAATTTTTAAATATTAAACTCAATAGTAAAAACACACCTAAAGCACCAAGACCAAAGCCCGATAAAATCGACATTCTTGTCTCGGTACCATTTTCAACTTCACCTTTTAGCTTAATGTTGATTTCAGGATAGCGTTGCTGTAATTCTGGCAAAAAGTGTTGTTGTGTTCCAGCGATAATTTCAGATGTATTAGCCACGGCGGCATCTACTTCACCAAAAATAGTCACTGTGCGTTGATGGTTAATTCGGCCAATTCGGGCAAAACCTCGTTTTTCAGTTACCGTTGCAACACTACTCAATGGAATTGCTGCACCTTTATTCGAAAATACAGTCAGATCATCAAAGTCTACTAACTCTTCCCCAGCCTTACTATCTAATTTAGCAACAATTTCATAAGCTTCACGGCCTTGATAAATTTCACTTATTTTTGCGCCTTGGTAAGCAGAACGAAGTTGCGATGCAATACTACGTGCATCAACTCCAGCAGCCAAAGCACCTGGTTTCAATCTAATGGTATATTCAGGTTTTCCTGGGCGTAAGTCATCAAGTAAATTAGACACACCATCGTAACCTCGTAACCAGTTTTGCAACTCCCATGAAGCTGTTGAAAGTTTATCTAAATTATCTCCACTTAAACGAATCTCTATCGCTCGACCAGCAGGTCCTACTTTAGGCTCTCTAAATTGAACATCTATAACGCTAGGTAAATCACCACTATTTTGTCGCCAGAGACTGGTCAATTCAGCCATATGTGTATTACGAAGTTCTGTACTAAGTAAATCTAGGCTAATGGTCGCTAAATGTGTGCCATTCTCTGGTACATCACCATGAACACCGTAACTTAACTGTACATTTTTAACTAAAGGCTGCGACTCATTTTTATCGAGTTCATTTGTTGTTTTATCTAAGGCAGCTAATAAAATATCCATAACACGTTCAGTTTCTGCCAATGGTGTTCCTTGAGCAAGCAATATGCGTGCATCAACTGAGTTTCCTTCAAGATCTGGAAATGCTTTAAACTTTACTGTTCCTGTCGCAATTAAACCGATAGAAAATACCAACATCGCTAATGCAGTACCAACAGTGATATATCTGAACTTGATGGCAATATCAGCTGCACGACCGACACCTTGGCGTAATCTATCGAAAGCATCTTCAAATTTTTGACGGAATTTTGCTGGTTTTTTATGATGAGCATGTTGCAATGAATGCATAAGATGATGTGGTAATATCAAAAATGCTTCAATTAGGCTAATGGTCAAGACTGAAAGTAATACTACAGGTAGCACGCCTAAAACTTGGCCCATATCTCCTTTCATCATTAACAAACTACCAAATAAGAAGGCTGAGGTAAGAAATGAAGCAAGTACCCCGGCTAATACACGCTGAGTTCCATCAACAGCTGCTTCAACAGGTGATTTACCTTTATTATATTCATGGGCAATGCTTTCGGAGAGCACAATGGCATCATCCATTAAAATACCAATAGCCATTAACAATGCGACCATTGAAATCATATTAATCGTCACACCAAACATTACCATCATGGCAAGGCCACCTAAAAATGCAACCGGTAAACCCAAAGCAACCCAAAAGGTATAACGCCAATTAAAGAATAGTAATAAAGCGAGTGTTGCCAAAATTAAACCTTGCCAACCATTTTTTAATAATAATTGCAGACGGTCACTAACCAAAGCAGTGCCATTTTGAGTAATAGTGAGCTGAGTTCCTTCTGGTAGGATCTGGTTTTCAGTATCCACAAAGGTCTCAATAGCATCGTAGACTTTCAACATATCATCAGTAGTGTTTTTGCTGATTTGTAATAAACCTGCTTGCTGACCGTTTACTTCAATCTGATCTTCATCAAACTCAAACTTATCTACAACCCGAGCAATGTCACTGAGTTTAATTTCACCACCATCAACCGAATTTAAAATCACTAAACTAGCTAGCTCTTCAGCTGTTTTTCGTACATTATCAAAGCGGATTTGATAAGAAGTCTCTCTCCCTTCCAATGTGCCGGCAGGTAAATCCAATGCTTGTGATGTAATCAGGTTGGCAATGTCTTGTACACTAAGTTGATATTTCAACAAGGTATCAGGATGAATAAGAACTTGTAGTTGATGAGTTGAGAAGCCGTCTACAGTAACAATAGGAATAGCATTGTTAGCCAACAATTTATTTCGATAATGCTCTGTGAGAAACTTTAATTCTGTACGAGTTAAGTTGTCTGAAGTAATAGCTACATTAGCAACCATACTTACTCGGCCAAGCTCTTTGATAGTAGGATCTTCAGTTTCGACTGGAAAGTCAGAAATACCGTCTACCGCTGCTTTAATATCATCATAGAAAGTATCAATATCACCTTTTTCAAACATTTCTAATGTGAAAATGGCCATATTGTCACGAGCATCACAGGTTTGCTCTTTCAAATAACTGATGCCATCTGTGGCATCTTCTAAACGGTTACAAATAGCATCTTCAACATCAGCCGGGTTTGCACCGGGGTAAAGCATATTGAGCTGCACTTTACTTGGCTTAATAAGTGGAAAAGACTCTTTATTTAAGTTTGTTAATGACACTAAACCGATAGCAATAATAGCCATCAATAAGATATTACCTGCCGTAGGATGATTTATAAAATAACGAATCATTAATAGTTACTCGCAGATGTCACCGCTAATGCATCATCCTTTAATTGCTTCTGGTATTCACTGGCTAAAATTGGCTTTAATGGCATGCCTTCCATGATTGGAATAACATCACTTATAATGAGTTTCTCACCTTCTTTTATGCCGGAATGTTCATTTTGTTCAGCAATTACAAGTAAATCACCTTGGCTGAAAAGAACTTTAATCGGTCTAATCATCAAAGTATTATCTATAGAAGCAAGGTATACACGACCTTGATGAACTGCTTTACGAGGAATGACTATCGTAGGTTTAGCTGGTGCAAAAATTTCAACTGATGTATACATGCCTTTCAGTAATGGCGGACGTACTCCAGGGATAATACCTTCATAGGGTTTTTCAACAGCAACCACTAAGCCTAATGTATCACGTGTTGGATCAACAGATTCACTTAGGCGAATCAACTTAGCTTGCCAAACAGTTGCATCATTTAAATCACCAACTAAGCGTACTTGTGTTTCTAATTGCATATTAGCCAACGCAGTTTGTAAGTTTTCTGGTGTTTGTAGGCTGATCGAAGCTGATCCACTATCTGCCATACCTGCAGATACTAATGGTCGAAATTGCTGCACAGGTAGTTGAGCATTAATCTCTACCGTTTCAATACCTAATGCTTCAAATAATAAACTACCTGCTGGTGTAAACTCATCCTTCTCAACTGAGACAACACCGATTCTTGCATTAAATGGCATTAAAACTTCTGTTCTGCCAATTGTATCTTTATTTTGATTAACTTGGCTTTCAGACTGTTTTATCTGTGCTTTAATAGCAGATCTTCTGCTATTAAAACTAGCTAACTTACCCTCTATATCTTGAACAGACTGTTCTAAAGACAACACATTTTTTTGTTCTGCGTCTAAAGTTGATCGAGCAATAAGACGCTTATCCCACAATAACTGTAGACGTTCTAGCTCATCTAATTCAACATCTAATTTTTCCTTTGCAATACGCTGGGCTTGCTCTGTACTTGTTTGCTCTGCATCCAACTGTGCCAATGATGACTTACTTCCAGCTAAACCTGCTTTACTTTGATTAAGTGAGATTTCAAAAGTAGTCGGTTCAATTCTAAGAACAACGGTACCCTTTGCAATACTAGCTCCTTGTTTTAGATCGGGATGAATATAACTAATTTTGCCACTCACCTCAGATTTAGCATTGATAATAACTGCTGGCTCAACATGGCCAAATGCTGTAGCTCGAACCCGGAAAGGAATTTTTTCTACTTCAATAACTTCTACGGCTTTAATGGGATAGGTTAATTTTTCATGTTCTATAGGTGTTTTACTTTTAACTAGAACGACAACGATCACAATCGCTGATATAAAAATTAGAGGTAGAAAGATGAAACTTTTCAAATACTTTTTCATTGTAATGGCTCAGTATATTAGAGAGTATTAATATTGGATATAGTATAGCAGTTTGTGTGACTTATTTAGATTTAGCTAAGCTGTTTATCTGGGAACTTATCTGCAATACTTTCATGAATAGATAATAAGGCAGGTATTACCAGTAATACCAAAACCGTGGCAAACATTAGACCAAAGGATATAGACACTGCCATTGGTATTAAGAATTGTGCTTGCATTGATGTTTCAAATAATAAAGGTGTTAATCCTGCAATCGTCGTTAAAGATGTAAGTAAAACAGCACGTAGACGCTGAGTTGAAGCGTTAATAATCGCCTGTGTTGTTTCAATGCCTGCTTCACGCTGATGCTTGAAAAAGGTAACCAAAATAATCGAGTCATTGACTACAATTCCCGATAAACCAAAAATACCAAATAAAGATAAAATAGTCAGATCAATGCCCATGAGCCAATGACCAAATAACGCACCTATTAAACCAAATGGAATGGCCATCATTACCACTAAAGGCCAGCCATAAGAAGAAAACACCCAAGCCAAAATAAGATAAATTAAGGTAAACGCAAGTATTAAACCTTGCTTCATATCGCCCATCGTTTCAGCCTGCTCTTCAGCTCTACCCTCAAAACCGTAGTTAATACCATATCGTGATGTAATATCTGGCAATACAGCTTGCTCTAATCTAGATAGAATTTCATTACTATTGTTTAATGAATCATCCACAGTAGCAGTGATATGAATCGCTAACTTGCTATCAGTATGACGTAATACATCAAAGCCACGACGAGCCTCAAACTTAACCACACTTGATAAAGCAGAACTTCCACCTTGTGGCAATCTGACCATAAAGTTTTCTAATGAAGCAATGGTATTACGCTCTGCATCAGGCAACATCACTCGAACTTCTACCTCATCATCGCCATCTTGGAATATCTGTACAAGCTGACCATCAAAGGCAGCACGTAACTGTCGCCCAACATTATTAACAGTTAAGCCTAATACTTCTCCCTGAGGTTTAATACTATATACCAGTTGTTCTTGGCCATAAGGCATATCATCTTCGATCGCAGTAACGCCAACAAACTGTTTTAATGCTTGGGTTAGTTCCTGACCAGCTTGTTTTAATATTACGGCGGAGGCTCCACTCAGTCTAATATCGACATCACTACCAGGAGGACCCGTGCGCCGTTCAGACAAGGTAAAGGTTTCTATACCAGCAGGTAGATGAATATGTTTTCGCCATTCCTTAATAAAATCTTTATTTCGTACAGAGCGGTTATCTGGTGAGACCAACTCTAGTTGTATTGAACCAAATCGTTCCCCAGTTTGAGCCGTAGCCCTACCAGCTGTACTTGCACTACCTAGACGCGTAACTGACATTTCTAATAATTCTGGGCCGAGTATGTCAGTTGTTTTGTTGAGTGCGGCATCTAAATGTTCTAAAAACTCTGCAACCTTATGTGATGGTGTTCCTGCTGTAAAGCGTGCATTAGCGGCAATGCTTGTACCCTCTGGAGATGGGAAAAAGGTGAAATGAAGACGACCACCTGCAAGCAGTCCAATACAAATAATTAATAAACCCAATGTAGTACTTATCGTTACCCAACGATGTTTGACGACTGTTATAACGATAGGTTTGAACACATCATCTCGTAAGGTGTTAAATTTATTATCTAACCATTGTCTCACTGGTGGTGGTTTGGCATGATGAATTTTCTGGAAAGCATGACGTAAATGACCAGGTAGAATCAGAAAGCTCTCGAACAAAGATGCAATAATGACGCAGATAACCACAAAAGGTATATCAAACAATATATTACCCATTACGCCACCAATCATCATTAAGGGTAAAAAGGATGCAATTGTTGTTAAAGATGATGAAATTACAGGTGCTAACATACGTCGAGCACCACCTTCAGCTGCAGTTAAGGAATGTTCACCATTTTGATAATGAGACAAGGCATCTTCACCAACAACGATAGCATCATCAACAATAATTCCTAAGGCCATAATCAAACCAAACATGCTGATCATATTGATACTGCCGCCGAATAAATACATAATCATCAATGTCGCCATAAATGACACCGGAATACCTATTGCGACCCATATCGCCACACGCCCCTGTAGAAACAAAAACAAGATTAAGATAACTAATACTAGACCACCTAGACCATTATTGATTAATAGGTCCATTCGCTCCTTAATCAACTCCCAGCTAGCATCGTAAACTTTGACATTCACACCTTTAGGTAACTGAGATAGGTTTTCTTCTAACCATTTATCCAGAATCTTTGCAGATTCCAATGAATCAGCATTTTCAGTACGTTGTAATGAAATTTCAACGGCAGGTTTACCCTGATAAAAAACGCTGACCTGTTTTGACATCGGCCTACGTTCAATATCTGCTACATCATCTAAAAGTAACAGGCGACCACTGGTGTCTGTTTTAATAGCAAGTTCGGAAAAAGACAGGGCATCCCTTCGCTGCTCCAAACTACGTAATTGTTTAGCAGTCTCAGTATTGCCTATTTCACCAGCAGGTAGATCTTGGCTCAGGTCAGCTATACGTTGGCTAACATCTCCTAAGCTCAGGCCAATGGCTTCTAGTTGTTTACTACTTACTTGAATGGCAATTTCTTCTTCAGGTAAGCCTGTGATCTTGATTCGAGAAATACCACGATCAAGTAGATCATGTTCAATGTCATGTACTAAATGACGCAATTCTTCTAGCTTGCCTTCAGTTGTTACAAGTAAACTAGCAACACCTTCATAACGAGTCACCAAATTAATTTTTGGTATTTCTGAGTCAGTGGGCAAGTTACGCAGTTGATCAACTTGATCTTTTACCTGATCAAGAGCCTTACCCATATCGGTCTTTTCAACAAATTCAAGTGTTACAACTGACATTCCATAGGATGAGGTTGAGCTCATTTTATCTACGAAATCGACGGTTCGAAGTTCTTGTTCTATTCTGCTTGAGATAGAGTCTTCGACATCTTCAGCACTCGCCCCTCTCCATTCAACACGAACAGTCACAACGTCCAATGCAAAGGTTGGAAAGAACTGTGTATTCAACTTGCTTAATGACAATAACCCAGCCATAACCATGATGATCATCAATAAATTTGCAGCAACCTTATGTTGAGCAAATAAACCTATAAAGTCACGATAATGACTATTCACTCAATGCCTCAACCCGTAAACCAGTGATCGCATTAGGCAGTTGAGTGCTAACAACCTGATCATTTTGTTTTAATTGCTCACCACGGACTAGTAGTTGTGTAATACCATTTTCATTTGTATATTCACCGACCCGTTCCACTTCTACGGATTCTAAATAGCCTTTATTAATTCGGTAAATATGATTAAGGCCATATAAGGCATTAAAAGGTAAGGCGATAACATTTTGTTGTTGTGCAAGACTCAATTTAAGTTCAATAAATGAACCTAAAGCTAGCATGCTCCTTTCTCCGACAATACTGAAAAGCCCGTCTATACCACCACTATCAAGCTTAACTTCACCGGATAAACGTTCTAATTTAAATGTAAGGTCCTGATTGCCAATTGTCGCGGTAGCCATTAACGATTTATCTTTACTCATCATCTGGCGTACTTGACTGATATAACGACCCGGTATTTGAGCTCTTGCCTCTAGATTATTTAGGTCATAAATAGATAACAAGCTATCGCCTGCTCGGCTCCGATCTCCAACAGCAACATAAAGTTTAGAAATTCGACCAGAAAATGGCGCAGTAATATTACTGCGTTTAACGTTTACCTCTGCCTGTTGCAATAAAGCCTGAGCACGCTTTTTGCGAGCGTTTAGTTGTGCGACTTGTGCTGGATGCTCAGTAATATCATATTGCAAGCGTTTTAATATTAGAACCTGCCGCTGTTTGTTTGCCAAAGCATCATCAAGATTTGATTGTGAGGCTAAACGTGATTGCTCTAATTTTTTTGATCTTACTACAGCATTATCAGCAAGTGTTAACAACTGCGTTTCTTGTTCTAACAAACTTTTATCACGCTTAAAACGTTCATTTTCACTCGTTATTAAGGCATTCACCTCAGACAGATCGGCTTGTCGCTGCTTTAACAATAATTGAACATCAACATCATCTAATTTAATTAATTGTTGACCTAACTGAACCTCAGAACCTTCAAGAACAAAGGTTTTAACAATGTCAGCATTTAATGCTGATTTTAATGTAGCTTTTCTCGGTGTTTCAATTCGACCATAAAGCGTTATTTGAGGTGAAATATCTTGAAAACGTAATGAAACCGTATTTACCCGCCAGACTTTTTCCGGTTTATTAATAACCGGTTTCTCTGGCTTACTTTGTTTTAGGCCGATAAAAACAGCTATGGCAATCAACACGATTATAATTGGTAATAAAATACGTTTTAACAACGTCAACCCCCTATCAAATATAAATTAAAAGCCTATGGTTTAAATACTGTACCGGTAAAACTCAAGCAATACTCTGTTTGTATGAACTAGGATTTATTAGTTTTCAGATTGACACTGTTGAAGGTATTTAAATAAAATTCGAGAAGATTTAGGTGGTTTTTCTGCCGCAGCCTCTTTATTTGCATTTCGTACTAATTGACGAACATGCTGCATATCAAAGCTTTCAAACTCACTTCGTAAAGTTGACATGACTTCATTGTCGCCAGTCAATAACTCATCACGCCAAAGCTCTAACTGATGAAATTGTTTAATTTGGCCATTATGTTCTTGACGGATTTTCGCAATACTTTCTTTGATGAGATCATAGTCTTCATGAACCATTAATCCACCAACTGTAGCAATTTGTCTTTTTAATGCGCCTTTTTGCATATCCTGAGCTTTTAACAAAGCCTCATATAAACGCTCAGACAAATTGAGTTTATCAAGGTCTTTTATTGGCAATTTAAGTAATTCTTTGCCAAGCTCCTTTAGTGCAAGCAACTCACGTTTGACTTCAGATTTACTCTTCTCATCTTCCCATTCATCTTCGTATGTTCCTTCTTCACCAAACTTCTTCATATCTTCACCTACACAATCATTTATATACCGCCATTTTACGCGAATAATAGTAGATGGATGAAATTAATATTTGATTAGGTATTAGCTGGGTTGATCATTGTTTTTACGATTGCATCAGTCTTAGTCTCTTGTTGCTTGTTAAGCTTATTGATTAACTACCTTATGCGAGTATCAAATACTTTGAAACACTCAAAAAATGTCTAGAAGAACCTGGGAAGTCCAATTAGGCTGTCACAGAAGTTGTATTACAGATAATTGTTTACATTTGAGTAAAGCGTTGCCAATCGACAAAAGTATCAATATCCCAATGTTGGCGTGTCTGGATGAGGTTTAAACCACTCTGTTTGGCACGCTGGATAGATGTACTAAGTACCTTATCATGGCCCCAAGTCATATTTAACAATATTTCATGGTGAGGCTTGGTCATCCCCACCATGACATAACCACCATCTTCTGCAGGTGATAACACGATGTCGTTATTATTTTGCAAAGCATTAATGGCAAACTTAAAGTCTTCAACCATTAATGATGGGCAATCACAACCAATAAGTAATACTTTCGATGAGTTTTCTAAAGCAGCACTAATAGCATGATGCATTCTCTCACCCAAATCTTGACCTTGTTGCATATGCAAAGACACATCATATTGTTGAGCGCAGTGAATAAAAAAAGGATGGTGTGTATCTGGGCTACACCAAAGCTGAACCTGACACAGTTGAGATTTCGACAATAATGATAAAATACGTTGTGTCAGTGCTATATGTACATCAACAGCCTGTTCAGCACTAAGCTGAGGCATTAGCCGAGTTTTAACCAGTCCCGCAACGGGTGCCTTACAAAAAACTATGATTGCAGTATCAGAATATTTATATCCCTTATTATTCATGTTGTAGTTCTATAGTGGATTTTCACGGGTATCACGTCACTATCTGAATGGCATTAGTAGTAATCGTGACACAGCAACATCATCAACATGCTGGTATTGAGATAAACCAATTGTCATTTTGTCATGTCCTTGTTTCGGTTGGTCAGTATAACTGCCAAATATTCTGTCCCAAATACTAATGGAAAAGCCGTAATTACTATCTGTTTCAGCTTGAATAACAGAATGATGAACACGATGCATATCAGGTGTGACTAAGATCAATCTAAGCCATTTATCAAATACCAATGGTAGCTTCACATTGCTGTGATTAAACAAGGCACAGCTACTTAAAATGATTTCGAATACAATAATGGCAACAGGATTTACACCTATAATTAAGATGCAAATACTCTTGTAACACATTGATAATAATATCTCTATTGGGTGGAACCTAATTGCTGTTGTCACATCAAAATCTAAATCAGTATGATGAACTTTATGTAGCCTCCACAGCCATGCCCATTTATGTGATGCCCGATGTTGGCCGTAAATAGCTAAATCTAGCAGTATAATACTGAGAACAAATGTCAGCCAATATGGAAGATCAAGCAGGTTCAATAACCCCCAGTTATTTTCAATCGCAGTGTTAGCTGCAAAAAAGGCTACACCAGCAATAGTGAAGCGTAACAATATCGTACTTAAAATAGAAAGGCCAAAGTTGGCTAACCAACGCTGACTTCGTGAATGAATTAGCTGCCGACGTGGGGCAATGACTTCCAAAGCAATCATCACTACTAGAACTGCAACAAAAATTAATAAACGCTCTAATCCTTCCAAAACAATCCCTTTCTATATAATAGTTCTAAATCAACTGGATCAGCACCAAGAAAATAACGTAAGCGTAACCACCACATCAATGCAATCGTCTTAACAATGCCAAAACTTAACCAACGTCGTCCTGAGCTTAACACCTTACTTCGCAAGCAATAAGGTTTACTCTCCTCTTTAAGCTTGGCTGATAAAGTAATATCTTCCATTAATGCAATATCTGCAAAGCCGCCTACTTGATCAAAGAGAGATTTTTTTACAAACATCGCTTGATCACCTGTGGCAATGCCTGTCCAGCGAGATCGCTTATTCATTAGCCAAGCAACGAGCGACAGCATTTTATGCTTTCCAGATAGCTTTATATCAAAACGTCCCCACTGATAACCTTCATTCATAGCATGATGTATTTGTTCATCAGCATTATCAGGTAAGTAAGTATCCGCGTGTAAAAATAATAGTAATGGACTAGTCGCCATAGCAGCACCAACATTCATTTGTATTGCTCGTCCCTTAGATGACATTATGACATCATCAACATAGGACTCTGCTAAGACAACTGTTTCATCATCACTGCCACCATCAACTACAATCAGTTCACATTGTGGTCTTAGTGATTGAAGTTTGGTCAGAAAAGTAATGATTCCTACCTCTTCATTTAAGGTAGGAATGATAATACTTATATCAGCCATGTCAGAACGTCTTTAACAGCAAGCAGCTTCATCACTACAGCATTCACCAGCACCACTATGTAAGCCACCTTTTGTTTCAGCAGCAGGTCGAATTGTGCCTGCAGGTGCACACCATGATGTTGGCTCTTTTAATACTTTTGGCGTAATTCCAATAAAGTCATCACCATAAACACCTTGAGTCATCAACTCAAATGATCTTGCACAAGTTGCAATACGTTGACCTCGTGGGTAAACATGACCTTCATCATCGTAAACTTCTGAATACGGGCCACGATAAATCACGGCATGACCGACATCTAGACAGGGATCTGCTTTAGGTTTAGTTGCAGTAATCGTTACAGAGCGAAATTCAATGCCTTCAACTACTTGCCAAGGCTCACTTTCCCATTTGTCATAGGCAACCGCTACAAAACCGGCTTTAACAAAATCATCTAACATTTCCTGCTCTTGTAATGCACCCGAAATGCAGCCACTCCACAAGGTAGGATCATCTTTTAGGTGTTGAGGAACAAACTCATCACTCACGATATCCGATATGGCAACGCGACCACCGGGTTTAACAACTCGGAAGATCTCATCAATCATTTTTGATTTATCACTATCATGAACCAGATTTAAAACACAGTTAGAAACAACTAGATCAACAGTATTATCTTCAATCAAGGGTTGTTTTTTTGTTTGCTCTTGCTGCCATGTTTGATGGCGAAGTAAACTTTCAGCATTATTAATAGGATATTGCTCTAAATGGTGATCGACGGCATCCAAGTCAACAGCTAAATCCTGAATTAAACCTTTAACAAACTCTACTTTGTCACCGCCCAGTTTTTCTGCCATTTCTACTTGATATTTTCTAGCAAGTCCTAACATGTCATCATTCATATCAATGCCGATGACTTTGCCCTTGTCACCCACTAATTGTGCAGCCATATAACAAATCTTGCCTGAGCCTGCACCTAGATCAAGTACGGTATCACCTTCTTTAACATAGCGAGAGGGATCGCCACAGCCATAGTCTTTATCAATGATTTCTTGGGGCAGCAATTTTAATAAAGTCGCATCATAATCAACCGGGCAACACAAGTCCGGCTGAATCTCTTCTGCACCTTCTGAATAACGATCTAATACGCTATGTTCTAATTCCATCTTTGTTCCTTTTTATTGTTTCGTCATTCTCGAATTCTTTTATCGAGAATCTATTCTTTATGGGTTTATGATAAAGCGCCACAGCAACTACTGCCCTGTCCTGCCGTACAACCATAACAATGTTGTCTAGTTGCTATCTGTTCATTCAATAAATCACGTTTCATTATGTCGGTAATATGTATTTTTTCTGCGTGATCAGCCAAAGGTAAATCAAGCATTTGGTTAAAATCACAATCATATACATGGCCTTGCCAGTCGATACTTATAGTATTCAAGCACATCACTTGGTCGAGGATGTTGGGATTATAACTATCAAGCAATAACTGCATATACTCCTCAAATTGTCCTTTCGAGATCAGCGTGCTGCCAAACCGCTTAATAGGCATATTCGTAATGGTGTATAAGTTATTAAATTCAATGCCATAATGCTGCTTTAAATGTGTTTTATAATTTTGCTCGAGTGCTTGCTGTGCGGGCGGTAAATCAGGGCCTTGTGGATTAAACACTAAATCTAATGTTAGATGTTGTCCATAGCCTAAAACATTTAAGCGTTTTAAGGCGGCCAAACTATTTTGAAATACACCATTGCCCCGTTGTTTATCCACATTCTCTTCTAAATAACACGGTAAAGAAGCAACGACCGTCACCTTATGCTCGGCTAAAAAACCAGCCAAATTTTCATAACCAGGCTCTTCTAAAATCACCAAATTACAGCGATCAATCACACTAATATTGTATTTAGATGCTTGTTCAACCAGATATTTAAAATGAGGATTCATTTCTGGAGCGCCACCGGTTAAATCAAGTGTATTCACACCCGTTTTTCTGGCCAAGTCCAAAACTAAATCTATCGTTTCCTTACTCATTAATTCAGTACGTTTTGGCCCAGCATTAACATGGCAGTGCAGACAGCTTAAATTACAGAGATAGCCTAAATTTAACTGAATAACTTCCAGTTGTGTTCGTGATAATGTTGGAAAAGTGGAGTTTTCTAAATAACTTAGTGTTTCATGCATAATTATTGACTTGCTTCTTCTTTCATAATTCTATGTTTACGTATTCGCATTATTGTTGTGGTAATCAAAGCAAGCACACCAATTAATACAAAAGAAAGTATCACTTCAGTATTAAATAATTCTGACATCGATTCTACTGTCGACAAAGATTGGCCTAGGTTCACTAGAACAAAACTCACAGGAAACATGCCCAGATAGGTACCTATTGCGTATTGTTTAGTATTAATTGGACTAAATGCAAAGACCATATTAACAAACCAGAAAGGAAATAAGGGTACAGCACGCATAAACAGTAGATAACTAAAAGCATCGTCATGGAGCTTATCCATAATATTTTTTGTTGACTTCATTTTCTCTAAACGATGTCGAGCCCAATCAGCAATAAGGTATCGTGCAACCCAAAAAACCAACACCGCACCAATTGTAGCGGCTGTAGTTGCTAGTAATACACCATGCCATCGGCCAAAGATAAATCCAATTGCCAAAGACATAATGGCCGCCCCAGGTAAGTTTAAAACTGTCGAAACAATATAAACACCACCAATCATGAAAAAGGTTTGCCAGTAATGATCATTAGCAAAAGCAAGCAATTCGTCTTTATGTAATTTAAGGCTAGCAAAGTTTAAATATTCGTGGCCACCATTAATAAAAAATAGTGCAACAAGGCTTAATAGCCCTGTAACAATGAGTAGTTTTTTTATCACTAATGAGTACCTCGTAAGCCAAATAGTCGTTTTATCCAACGTTTTCGGCTTGGTGTTAATGCTTCTTTCATTCTTTGGTCGGCAACACGACGATTAATTTGAGCCAGTGTTGGATATATATGAATTGTATTACTTAATGCAGAAATATTCAGTCCTTGCGATATGGCAAGAACATATTCAGCAATGAGTTCACCAGCATGAGGACCAACAATACAGGCGCCTAATAACTTTCCTTTTGGCGTGGTAATAATCTTCGCCATGCCATCGGTTTCACCCTCTGCAATACCACGGTCAATTTCTGAAAAAGGAAATGTATATACTCGATGATCAATATCTTGTTGTGAAGCTTCTTGTTCCGATAACCCCACTCGTGCAAGTTCAGGTGCAGTAAATGTGCACCATGGAATACTGCTTGTTTGAGCTTTTGCTGGTAAATGGAATAAAGCATTTCTTAATACAATGCCAGCTTGATGTTCGGCCATATGAGTGAAAAGATAGGGGCCAGCAACATCACCGCAAGCATAGATCCGTTTATTGCTAGTACGTAAACGTGCATCAACAACTAAATGCCCATTATCAATTTCAACACCCGCTTGTTCTAAGCCTAGGTTTTCAATATTCGATTGGCGACCTGTTGCAATCAAAATATGTGACCCTGTGACAGAACTTGACTCGTCATGGTGATCACCTTTTATCTCAACACGTACCCCAGTCTCTATCTTGTCTATTTTTTTAACTAGAACATTTAAATGTAAATCAATACCATCGGCAATAAATTGTTGTTTTACGATATCACTCATATCGCTATCTTCAATTGGCAAGAGATCAGCATTGCTGAGCAAACTTACTTTTGAACCTAAACGGGCAAAACTCTGTGCCATTTCACAGCCAATTGCACCACTACCGACAACAATTAAATGCTCAATAGTCCCAGTCGTATCGAAAATGGTTTCATTGGTCAAATAAGTAACGCTATCCAACCCTGGGATAGGTGGTATGAACGGTCTTGAACCTGTTGCTAAAACAAATTTTCGAGCGGTTATTTCACGACCTTCAACTAATAAAAGATCATCAGCAATAAACTGTGCTTCGGCAAACACCACTTCAACACCCATAGCACGAAACCGTTCAGGGCTATCATTGGGTTCTATCGTCCTAATGACCTCAGCAATACGCTTAACGACATCATTTTGATTAACACGATTAAGCTGGGCTGAAATACCGAAGCAGTGAGCGGTTTTCACCGTGTTAGCCACATGAGCTGAATGTATCAGTGTTTTACTGGGCACACAGCCGGTATAAAGGCAGTCTCCACCCAATCTATGTTTTTCTATCAGGATGACTTTTGCACCTAATGATGCCGCACCAGCAGCCGTCACTAAACCAGCGGCACCACCACCGATAATACATAAGTCATAGTCTGTTTTTCGTCTCATTAATATTCACAATTAGTTGGGTTAAATACTAGACACGTAACTTGCTCGAATCTTACAAAAATAATTATAACAAACATAAAAAAACCTCTAGCTGCTATGCAACTAGAGGTTTAATAGTTCAAATAATTTAGCTAACTAAGCTGAACTCTGGAGCTAACGAATTAATAAGAAGTTAGTATTACTTTCCAATAACATTCGTGTAGTAAAACTACCAAAAAAGAAGCCATGCACTTTACCATGGCTGAATGCGCCCATAGCCGTCACATCAATATCATTTTTTTGTTGATATGCTGTTAACTCATCAACTGCTTCTCCAGCAAGTGCTTGTGTAGTGATTGCTACACCTTCTTTCTCGAATACTACTGTCGCTTCATCAATTAATGCTTGAGCATCATCAAGTGTACTTTTAACACTGACAATATGAAGATCTAAAGCTTGATTACAGAAATGACCTTGAGCGATGAGCTGCAATGCTGTTTTTGATGTTGGACTACCGTTGTAGGCAAACATCATCTTCTTAGGTGTAGAAAACTCGTCTTTTACAATAAATACTGGGGTATGGATGGCTCTAATCGCTTCTTCTAATTGAGCCCCTAAGCCTTGTTTTTCACCCTGATGATCTTCACCTTTAGACCCTAATACAACCATTGATAATTCAGATTCTAAATCAACCAACGCTTCAGGCAATGAGCCATGACGCTGCTTAGCAATAATATCTGTTAAGCCAGCTTGTTCTGCTTTGTCACGAGCATTATTAAGAATAGCTTTACCATCAGCGATCAATTGTTTACTTTCTACGCGCTCTTCATCAGAAAGTTCTTCTAACAAATGCTCTTTCATATTAGGCGTTAAGTTGCCTTCATGATGAGGAGTATCACTATGATGTGAATGTTCAATCGTATGTAAGAACTTGACTGGAGATTGGCTTTGTTTAGAAATCCAAATCGCAGTATCAATAACAGAGTTACTAAAGTTTGAACCATCGATTCCGGCTAAGATAAGCCCTTTAATTGCAGCAGTCATTCTTAATGTCCTCCCATGATTTTTTCAATTTCTTCAGGTTTATCATGCACAGCAAATTTATCTAATAATGTTTCACTCGCATCGTTCAAGCCAATAATACTGACATCAGCACCTTCCCGACGCAACTTTATCACTACCTTATCTAAAGCAGAAGCAGCTGTAATATCCCAGAAATGAGCACGATGTACATCGATAACAATCTTATCTACGGCTTCTTTGTAATCAAAGAAAGCAATGAACCGCTCAGATGAATTGAAGAATATTTGGCCAATAACATTATAAGTTCTCGTGTCTGATGCATCATCATAACTAGAGTCAACATACATAAACTGACTCAAACGTTGAGCCATAAATAGTGAACCAATCAAAATACCTGTAAAGACACCAATGGCTAAGTTATGAGTCCAGACAACAACAATAACGGTTGCAATCATCACTACAGAAGCACTTGTTGGATTTGTTTTAAGTTCTTTAAGCGAGACCCAGTTAAATGTACCAATCGATACCATAATCATTACAGCAACCAATGCTGCCATCGGTACGATTTTTAAAATATCACTTAAGAAAACAACCAAAATTAATAACACTACACCGGCGACCATGGCTGATAAACGCCCACGACCACCAGACTTAACATTGATGATAGATTGACCAATCATGGCACAACCCGCCATACCACCGATAAGACCAGAACCGATATTAGCAATACCTTGGCCCTTACATTCACGCTTCTTATCACTTTCTGTATCTGTCAGCTCATCGATAACATTAGCAGTCAGTAACGACTCTAATAATCCCACAACCGCAATAGATACAGAGTATGGCAATACGATTAATAATGTTTCCATATTTAAAGGAACATCAGGCCATAAGAAGATGGGTAATGTATCAGGTAGCTCACCCATATCACCAATCGTTCTGACATCAATACCCATGAAATAAACGATTAAGGTTAATACAATAATATTAATAAGTGGTGACGGTAAAACCTTACCCACAACTGGTACATAAGGAAATAGATAGATAATCCCCAGACCAAAAGCTGTTAAAGCATACATATGCCATGTCACATTCATAAGTTCAGGCACTTGTGCCATGAATATCAATATAGCTAAAGCATTCAAGAAGCCGGTCATCACTGACTTAGATACAAAACTCATAAACTTATGTAAATTGAGATAGCCCGCGACTATTTGCAACACGCCCGCCAGCACCGTTGCAGCTAAGAGATATTGCAAGCCGTAATCTTTGACCAGAGTCACCATCAACAAAGCTGTGGCAGCTGTGGCAGCAGAAATCATTCCGGCTCGGCCACCAACAATTGCAATAATGACTGCAATGGCAAACGAAGCGTAAAGACCGATTTTAGGATCAACGCCAGCAATAATTGAAAAGGCAATCGCCTCAGGGACTAGTGCAATAGCAACGACGATTCCAGCAAGAATATCGCCACGGATATTACCCAGCCAGTCTTGTTTAGCCGATAACAGCATGTTTGTTTTCCTTTATACAAAATGAGATACAGACAGTTAACAACAGTGTCCGTGTGTGAACAGATGGATTTTCAAGCCGCATATTATACAGTAAAACAGCTATCCATTTTTTGTAACTATATGTAATACCGTTATCAGGCGATGGTTAATTATTATCGAGCAACTATGTAATTATCGTGCGGGCAATTGTACCGGCCGAGGACGAGGTTGAACCGTTGGGGGCCGTGGTCTTATAGGAGGACGAGGTCGAACAATAGGTCTCCCCAATTGTGTTCCATTATTATAATATTTAATTTCTTGCGTCTCATCAGACTGTTGTTCATTTTTCTTTTTCTCAGCTTGTACTTTTTGACGTTGGATATTCCGTTCTTTATCTAGTTGTCTTTGTGCTTCTAACTGCTGATCTAACTCTTTGTTTTCTTGTTCAACTTGTTCCAGCTTTTTGGTCGCTTGAGCTTTTTCCTGCTCAGTCATCTTAGGGATTTTTATCTGATTGACCGGAGCTTTATCCTCTTTAACTGTATCAGTAAATTCAGTTACACCTTCACTGTTCTTGTACTGATAAATATTGTCTACATCGTCAGCATATAAAACAACTGCCTGACTACTCAAGCTCAAAGCAAGTAGTATTTGAAGATAACCATGTTTATTTACTATAGATAATGGTGACATAAAACTACTCCTTTACACTGCAAATCAACTATCAGAACCTATATTTCATAATACCAGAAATAAACAATAAGAACTTGGTACCAAATTCACCATGAAAGTATAAGCTTTGAGCATCTTTGTTCTCGATTTTACCTTTCTCCAAATAGGTCAAAGTCAAGGTTGTCAATTCCTTTCCATGAACCAACTTGCTAAAACTCTGAACGTTTCATCAAAGGATAAATCAATAGTTCGATACTTATCTTCAATGGCTGAACTTTTATATGAAATACTAATACAGGAAAACATTTATGGGCTAGAAAATGGATAAAAGATGAGGAACATCAAAAAAGCCGTAATGAACTTAATCACTACGGCTTATTGTTATTCAGTTAAAACTTGTATGTTTAAGCTATTGAGTTTTTAGCCTTACGACGTAAGCCCATGAAGCCTAATAATGCAGGAGCAAAAAGAAATGCTGCTGCTGGAATTGGAACTGCAGAGATAGGCTTTAAAGCGATAATAATGTCATCATAATCAGCATCATAATTAGCATCAGCAAAACCTAGACCATTATCATTAAAGCCGACAATAATTGTGCCAACCGAAAGTGTGAGATCATTTAGGTAGCTTAAAGTTGTAGCTGCCGATAATTCAAATACTTGAAAATAAGCATCGTTTGCTGATGAAAACGGATCGAGTTCAATGTTAAATGGACCATCAGAATCTTCAAAGAATAGGTTCTCAGATGAAAAGTCTATACTTTTCCATTCACCAAAGTTAGTGTGTGAAGCAGTGGAAAATGTAGTGCTATCAGGAGTCCCTGTAGTCATTGATACTGTGTTAATGTTTCCTGACTCATATGCGATAGCAGTGTATTGCCATTGATTAGAAAAATCGATGGCATTAAGTTCAGTGTAACCATTGGAATAAGCATCTAAATAAGTTTCGATGTTATCAATGTTACTGCCCGGAAAGGTAGCGGCTGATGCGAGCGGTAATTGCGCTAGAGTTAGAAAGCTCAAACCTAATAATGTGGTAAATATTTTCATACTTAGTGTCCTTGTAAGCTATAAACTGTGATGTAGTTCACATTATATTCCTTAATTACCAAAATGTATACTGATACACTGGAAGACAAACTTTATTCTGAATTCTGTCTAGCGTTTGAACTCTCTCGGTTTATTAGAAGTCGAAAGACTGAATACTAGGAGTAACTTGATATGCCAAATTATTTCATTACCTTTTGGATCATTTTTCTTAGCTTTAGCAGTAATGTTTTGCATGCCGCCACAATATGCAATAAGGCATCACTCGACCTCAACAACTCAACAGTGCGAACACAACACCTACCTCTAGAAGCAGTTGTTCGCATAGCTTCACCACTAAAAACTACAGAAAATTCTCCTTATTATGGCCACGGCTCAGGTGTTCTCATTGATGTTAAAGGTGAATTCGGCTTTGTACTATCAGCCTCTCATGTCACTGCTGGACACCCTCTCATTCTGGTTTCCATCAATAAACCAAGCAATGACAAACGCTTATTTTGGGCTAAATTCATTAAAGAAGATCGAAGCTTAGATTTATCGCTATACAAAATAATTGATGCCGATGAAATCACCAGTGGTGCACAGCTGTTTGAAGGGAATAATGAAATATACCAGCAAACACTGTTCACAGTCGGCTATCCGATTCAGCTTGATTCCTTATCTAAAGCTGAATTATTCCCAGAATCTAAGATTATTGTTCGCCAACAAAATTTATTAGGCGTTGATAAATACCTCGGCCTTGGTTTAAAAATAAAACCATTAGTAATGAGCGATTGTATTGAAACAGGCTTAAGTGGTGGACCAGTTTTTGATAATACTGGTCGCGTGTTTGGCATTAATCATAGTACAGACAAATATAGAAATAGCTCGGATAGCCCAGTAAATGGCTATATCGTTTCATCATCACATATCAAAAAGTTTCTCGAATAAGACCTCTTACTACTTGTCACCTTGAACAGTCACAATGACCCGACGTTGATGACGATGAGTTCGGTGTTCCCAAAGAAATACACCTTGCCAAATACCTAAGTCACAGCGACCACCACTAATGGGCATTGTTAAATCAGGGTTTGTTAGTACAGTTCTAATATGAGCACTCATATCATCGGGACCTTCATCTTGATGTAAAAACATAGGGTCGCCATCTGGTACGATGTGCTGCATATAGGTTTCCATATCACGCTGTACGTCAGGATCTGCATTTTCACACAACATCAAAGAAGCACTGGTATGCTGAACAAAAACATGACAAATACCGATATTAATACCTGATTGGGCAACAATATTCTGTACTTTTTCAGTGATATTAGTCGTGCTTCGTCCAGCAGTTGTAAAACTCAATTCTTGTTGAAATACCATTAATAGCCCCTATCCTATTCCCTGTTCAAAAAATGCTTTTGCTCGACCACTCTTGATGACCTGTCGAATATAGTCAGCCGCTTGTTGCTGAGAATCTTGCAGACCACAATGCCAAAGAGCCATAGCGCCGCCTAACACTAAACTATCAAATGCAGGGCCTGATTGACCTAATAATGCTGCCAAGCCCAATTCAACCGTTTGTTGTGCCGTAACGTCACTGCCTTCAGCAGGTAATACACCACGTGTTGTTTGCTTTAATCCAAACTTATCAGGATCAACACTATATTCAATTGCTTCACCCGTAAAAGTTTGAAAGCAGTTTGATGGCTCACGTAATGTTGGCAAAATTCCACCTTCAATACCTCGGATAATTAAAGCTGAATCAAAACCTGCCTGATTTGCGACTGCTGCCAAAACACTTGGGTATGCCTTATGAACAAAACCAATTTGCAGATGTGTTTTTCCTTGTGCTTTTAGTGGCATTGTTAGCTTTTCTAATGTTGCCAAACTTGGACGTTTAATCATTCTTGTGCGTAAATCTTGTAATGCGAATAATTGAGGTGTGGCCATTTTCTGGTCAATGAATGCCCAAGCAATGTCAGTATTATTTAATCGTTGACTCGCCTGCTTCACAGTCAGATCAACATTCACTCCTGCTTCTGCTAATACTTGCGAATGTGTGACCCCAAATTTGGGGCCCATTTCTTTCACGCCTTGTGAATAGCTAGGCAAACCTGCTGCAGCTAATACTGCAGGAAGAAAAGCACTCACGGGACAGTGACGATTAAAACCATTGAAGGGATCGGT
>ENA-OSET01000365-OSET01000365.1-sediment-metagenome-genome-assembly--contig:-NODE-365-length-51791-cov-4.594288_pt1 | contig 51791 bp, 41 predicted proteins | sample MGYA00237882_ERZ534229 | MGnify/ENA primary metagenome ERZ534229 (study PRJEB26408, sample SAMN06266212) | sediment metagenome | isolation source: Hudson Canyon methane seep mesocosm | place: USA:Hudson...
CCACAACGATCTGGAAGAGCGTGAATACAGGACATAGGTTAGTATGGAATTGCGAAGAATCTTGGCGACTGTTTTCGGAATTTTCTTCCTATACACAGGAGCGTTGCATTTCACCGATACTGATTGGTTTGAGCCCATAGTCCCGTCAATACTTGGATCGCCCAAATTCTGGATATTAGCAAGTGGTGTGGCAGAGATTTTGTTAGGAATTGGATTGATTTTACCTCAAACCAAGGAGATTTCAGGGCACGCCGCTGCTGCCTTCCTCGTCCTAATTTATCCTGCTAATCTATACATGTGGATTTACGATATAGAGCTGGGTGATGGAACCTCCCTTTCGCCTACTGGACATATAGTGAGGCTTTTCGTCCAGATTGTAATGATAGGATTGGGACTATGGATAGGTGGATGGAGTCCGAATCGAAGCAGTGTCGAGTCGCGGGGTAGTGTATGAGTAAGAAAACACCAGTTAATACGTTGAAGAATGTCCAATCATTGAACCAAGTTACTTATGTCTAGCACACCGATGGACCCTGTTCATGGACCGAACAGTGGACCTAACAATCGCTGCGCTGATCTTTTTGGCTGGCACAGCAGGCCTCGTTTCCGGTGAGGACATCGGAGGCGTTGAAACAACGAATGACATAGACGGCGAGTCAGCTGAGGCTGCCTCCCTCGACGCGCGTTACCTTCGTGGTGACGCCAACGACGATGGAAGTATAGATCTCGGTGACTTCATTGTGATGGCACAGTACATCGCCGGATACGGCAGGGCTCCTGCCTCGATGACTCAGGCAGACATCAACGGCGACCGATCAGTCGACGTGCTCGACCTAGTCATCCTGGCCGACTACCTGTGGGGAGAGGACGAGTCCGATTCCGGCCCCCAGTCTCTGGACAGCCGCACCACCAAGGCCAGCAAGACCGCTGTGGCGGTCTGCGACCGAGAGCCCGTGCGAGTGCTACGCGGTGACGCGAATGACGACGGAAGCGTAGATATCGGCGACTTCATCGTGATGGTGCAGTATATCCTCGGTTATGGGGACGCACCTGCCTCGATGCAGGGAGCCGACATCAACGGTGACCACACGGTCAACGTGCTCGACCTAGTGATGCTAGCAGATCACCTATGGGGTGGTCAGTGCGAGCGCTGCTAGGCAGCTAGCCGCCACTATACGCTGAGACTTCTCTGGAAGAACTCAGTGCTGCAACCAAGCGCGTGCCTTCGCGCCGTCCACTGACCTCCCAGGTTGGGGACGGCTGCGAAGGCCGCCAAATGATTCAACCTCTATCCAGCCACAGCGATAGCACGAGATACGACACTGGATAAGCCATTGAAGCGAACACCAGCAGTCGAGGAGCGTCCGGATATAGCATGGCGACGAACAGGATTGATGCAATCCAAACAATGCCGCCACCGATAAAGAACCAGCGCAATCGGTCGAACCGATTCGGATAGACAAAACGGACTGGCAACACGCTCAGCGCGCTGAGCGCTAATATCAGTAGGAGCACGTACCACTCGCTGCCGGCGGGAGCTGCGACTACGACGTAGAAAGCGAAGACATTCCAATAGGACGGAAAGCCGAGGAAGAAGCCTTCCTCGGTGTCTTTGGATTCGGTGTTGGTGAACGCTAGGGCGCTCGCGATGAGTGGGACGGCTGCCCATAGCGAGACTGGATCAGGGAGCCATCCAGCGTGGATTAGAAGGACAATGGGGACGAAAGTGTAGTTGATGTAGTCGATGATGTCGTCGAGTCGTGCTCCATCAATCTGTGGCGCATGACGCTTGACATTGACCTTCCTAGCCAGCGGTCCGTCCACTGAATCAACCACCATCGCGAGGAACATCCAGAAGAAGGCCGTCCGGTAGTCCTCGACGAAAATCGCTTCCAACGAAAGTAGTGCCCAAAGCGCGCCGGACGCCGTGCCCAGATGTATGGACATGGCGAGTGCTCGCTGTTGCGGGCTGGTGGAATTGTCTAGGCTCATGGGCTTCTCGACTCCTACTCCTTGAGTCTTCGTAGGTCCACCATATGGCATCCCCTAAAATATGTTCAGGGATGGAACCAGAAAGCTAGTCCCAGCACAGCATAGGCTCCCAACAACATAGCCCCTTCGAGCCAGTTGCTCTTGCCGTCTGCTGCGATGGCGTTGGCAAGCAGCACAGCGAGGAAGGCAGCGACCGTCTCCAGAGTACCGAACTCGAAAGTCAGTCCGACCCCTAGCATCCAGGCGAAGACCACCATCAAGGGAGCCACGAACACAGCGATTTGGGTGCTCGAGCCGATTGCTATGGCGAACGAGAGGTCCATCTTGTCCTTGCCTGCCACAGTCACAGCGGTGAAGTGCTCGGCAGCGTTACCGAACAGAGGCACCAAGATTACTCCAATGAACAGATGCGAAAGGCCGACCTCACTGGCCGCCTCCTCCAACGAGTGCACAAGAATCTCGGCCATCCAAGAGACAAACAGTGTCGCGACTACAAGCAGGATTACCGAATCGCGCTTGGTCATCTTCGGCTCCTCATCGTGAGAGCCATCGGTGGCGAATAAATCGGAGTGCGTTCCCAATTGGAATAACAAGAAAAGGATGTACATCCCGAGAAGGATTATTGCGGCTGCCCTCGACAGGCTTTCCACTCCCTCTGTTCCCTCATCACCTCCCACGGTGAGGTGATACACTGTTGGTACGACTAGGGTGATGACGGCGAGAAGAAGGAGTGAACTGTTTGCAAGGAACTGCGTCTCATTAAACGTCTGAACCTTGTGATGTATCCCACCCCAGACGAATGCTAGGCCCATCACCAACAGGAGATTTCCAAGGATACTGCCTATCAGACTGGCTTGTACGATGTGCACCATGACTGTTGCAGTCTCACTGCCCGCGCCAGCCTTGTAGGCTGCCCAGATTGCGAAAGCCGCGATGATTAGCTCTGCGGCGTTTCCGAAGGTGGCGTTGAGGAGTCCTCCTATGGAATCCGAAGTCCGCAAGGCAATCTCCTCAGTGGCATGGCCCATCAGGAGGGCGAGCGGCATTATAGCAACCATAGAGGCAAAGAAGGCTGCTGTCTGATCATGTGACACGTAGGCGAAGTAGAATGTAATGGGCACGGCTAAGAGAAGTAAATTCAATTTAGAATAACGAGGATCCATTGCTTTAATCCAGTTGATTTCGCCCTCGGCCATGTCTCTCAGACCTTGCGCGGCCCCGAGGGATGGTCAATATTGCGCCGGCGACACGTAGTGTTCATGGCTTCTTGACCAGCCGGCCGGAATGTGAGTGGTGGCTTTCGACTAGCGCTGAGCGGTACACCTGGGACTGGCAAGAGCACGGTAGCGCAGATGCTCTCCGATGGCGGATGCGTTGTAGTTTCAGTAGAATCGCTAGCCGAGCAGAACAGTTTGCTAGGTGAGGTCGATCCAGCCGACGGGGCGAAGGTCATCGACACCGACGCATTGCATGATGCGCTCGTTCCTGAGTGGAAATCCCCTCCTGACGGGGCCGTAGTGGTGGACGGTCACCTCTCCCATCACCTGCCTTGCGATGCGGTGGCCGTACTGCGCTGCTCGCCCGAGATTCTAGAATCCAGACTCACAAGTAGGGGGTACACGGCCGAGAAGGTGCAGGCGAATTGCGAGTGGGAGTTGCTAGGGGGGGCTTGGAACGAGCGCGAGGGCAATGCCCCCTGGTGTGAGTTCGATACTTCGCATGGCAGCGTCGACTCAGTCGTCGCCTCGCTTTCCGACTGGATAGCAGATGGTTTCAAGCCGGCTAGCCCGGGCTCGTTAATCGACTGGGTAGCCAGCATGGAGGGGTAACGATGTTTGAGAGGATGAGGGGAATCTGGACCAAGGCAATTGAACCGCTGGTCCTGAAAATGGGGAATCTTGACCCTAGTATCCTGACTTGGACCAGTCTAATCCTCGCTCTCGGCGCCTTCTGGCTGATTTCGGAGGCTGCTCTCGACAATAACGGTGCAATCCTGATTGGGGTCTCCGTCCTGCTGATACTGCTGGCCGGCGTGCTCGACGCGCTCGACGGTGCTCTGGCCCGTCATCAGGGAGTGGCTGGACCGTACGGAGACTTCCTCGACCACACCATCGACAGAGTTGTCGACGTGGGTCTACTCATTGCGATAGGGATGAACGCGACCTTTGTCAGCGATCCGAGCTCGGGGGCTGTGGCAGCAGTGCTGACCTTGTTTGGCTCCTACATGGGGACTCAGGCCCAATCGGTAGGACTCGACAGAATCTACGGCGGCTTCGGCCGCGCCGACCGCATGGTACTGACGGTGGCCTGCTTGGTCGCCGCTTCTTGGCAAGCTTACTCTGGAGGAGCCGGTATTGATCTCTCTGACACAGGCTACGCCAGCTGGATCATGCTGGGCAATAACAACCTCAACGGCATGACGGTCACTCTCGCCATCTCCGCTTGGGGAGGAGTATACACATTCCTCTCTCGCTTCGTCAGTACACGGAACCAGTTGCTGGGATAGTGGCCTTGTAGCAGCCCCGATGAAACACGCCTTGCCCGCCGAAGGCGGGGGGTAACGGTTATCCTCTCTACGACTCGCCTCGGCCTTGTGGACTTCATCGTCGAGAGGGCTCTGGCTGACAGAGATGACAATGTTACACCTCACGACCTGAACGACAGGAAGAACGATGCGGAACTGAAGAGTCTGCTCAAATCACTACAGCCCAAGATACGTGTGTTCGGCTGTGGAGGATGCGGTTCCAACACCGTGGCGAGGCTAGAACTCGAAGGTGTGTTCGATGGAACATATGTCAGGGGGCTGGCGGTGAACACCGACGCTCAACACCTGTTGAGGGTCAATGTCCGGGACAAGGTGCTGATTGGGCGCTCAGCCAGAGGCAGAGGCGCTGGCGGCGATCCGGAGAAGGGCGAGCAGGCCGCATACGAGTCTGAGCGCGCGCTCAAGACGGAAATCGAAGACTGCGATCTTGCATTCATCACAGCGGGACTGGGAGGTGGCACTGGGACAGGGAGTGCACACGTAGTTGCTCGGCTGGCCAAATCGGCCGGAGCTCTGACCATCGCTGTGGTGAGTTACCCCTTCATGTCGGAGGGGGCGCTGCGGAAGCAGAATGCAGAATGGGGCTTGGAAAGACTGCGGGAGGTGTGCGACACAGTGGTCGTACTGCCCAACGAGCGTCTTCTCGAGATTGAGGGGGTTCGTGATCTTCCTCTCGATGCTGCATTCCGCGTCGCAGACGAATTGTTGATGAGGAGTATTTCAGGGGTCTCCGAGATGCTTTCGAAGGAGGGTGTTGTCAACCTTGACTTCCAAGATCTGCGCTCCGTGATGGAGAACGGTGGAGGAGTGGCGGTCATCGGACTCGGTGAGGCTCACGGCGAGGGCAGGGCTGAGAGGGCCACCGAGGAGGCTCTGGAATCGCCTCTGCTCGACATAGACATTTCCGATGCCCGAGGGGCGCTGGTAAATGTGGTCGGCGGGCCTACTCTGTCACTTGGAGATGCCGAGCAGTGCGCCAAGCTGATTCGCGAAAAGGTGAACCCCTATGCCCGAATCATCTGGGGCGCTACTACTGATGACGCCATGGGGGACAATATCAGGGTCCTGCTCGTGCTGACTGGGGTGAAAAGCGAGCAGATAGACGGAGCTTCGCGGCACACTCAGATACGCAACCTCAGAGACCGTACAGTCGAGTTCGTGAATTGATTCTCACACTGATTTGATTTCGAGCCCCTTAGGGCTCGCCCGGCGTGCTTAAATGGAGTCTGTCGGTCGCCGGGTCGCTTCGAGGGTTAGTAATGGCTATCGAGAGTTCCAATGTAGGTCCCATCGAGGATACTGTTCAGGGTTGGCAGGACGATATCGAAGGGCGTGTTCGCAGCCTTCAGACCGGCCCCTACGCTCGCATCCTCAAGATGGCAAGGAAGCCATCCAAGCAGGAATTTCGCCAGACCGTAATCGTCTGTGGCATCGGGATGTTTATCCTCGGCGCAATCGGATTCGCGATGCTTTGGCTGATGGATAATGCTTTCCCGTCCTTCTTCAATTGGCTAACCGAGTGAGGTAAAAAAATGTCAGATGCGTTCACAGTTTACATTCGAAACGGAGAGAGAGTGCTGCTCATGCAGCGCGCCGATGGAATCGCAGACTTCCCTGGTGCTTGGGACGGTATCTACGGTATCGGTGAACCCGAGGACCTAGATGCAGTGGTGGCTAGGATAACTGAAGTCACCGGTATCGAGGCTGACAACCTGCAGTACGTGCGCTCGGGAGGCGCCCGCGGCCTAGCCTATGAGAACCGACTCAACGAAGTCACGCCACTTCTCTTTGTCAGCTCAATCGAGGAGGTCGATGCTCGTGGCCTGTACAAGGGCTACGAGTGGATTGACCCGGGAACCATTCAGGAGAGAGATTACACCACCCCACAACTGCGCGATATGTACGGCGACGTAGCTTCCTATCTCTACATCCTCAAGACCTCCATTGGTCAAGAGCAGAACGTAGCTAGAGAGGTCCGAGCCCGGCTCTCCGGTACAGGTTCGCTCAAAGAAATACAGGATGAGATCTTCGGCGTTCTCAGCCCTCACTTCATGCGTGGCTACATCTTCGTCGAAGCCTCGGCCCTACATCACGTCGAGAAGCTCATCGGTCGCGTCGGTGTCTCCACAACGCCGATGAAGAACTGTCGCAAGGTACTCGGCGGTGAGTCGCCGCTGGGCGATGTGCTTCCCTATCTTGAGCCCAAGGCGGCGACTGCCGGCATCGAAGAGGGTAGCATCGTGGAGATTCACGGCGGCGCCTTCCGAGGTCAAGCGGCCCGTGTGACCCGTGTGACAGAGTCGAAAGAAGAGGTCACCGTCGAGCTCTTCGAGGCAGCAGTGCCGGTGGCCCTCACAGTACGCGCCGACCAAGTTAGAGTCACCCAGCGCGTTGAGTAGTGCTGGAAGCACGCCCTACGGGCGTTGCATCACTCTCAAATAGGGAAAGCAGGTCGGCGGGGCGCACTAACAGGAGACTATAACGGATGTCTGCACGTAATGAAACGCCGCACAAGGTGATTCAGATGCTCGGACAGAAGACGTGCAACGGCTCCTGGGAGGAGTCTTCTGAGAACCTGACTATGGATCAGGTCAAGAAGTTGGCAGAGGACCAGAAGGACCGGCTCACGGGCGCCAATCTGTACGCTCGGAGCCGTGAGATTATGGGTACTTGTGTCTCTATGAGAGTGAATGTCGAAGGCATGGCACCGAAGGATGCTTTGCAAGCGATGAGTGAGGGTAAGTTTAGCGAACATTTCAATTGAGAATCACGAATTGCGGGAGAGGGTGACCTCGTTGACCGCGGAGGTGGGAAAAAATGCAAGAAAATATTCAGAGCGCGATTCAACAGGCTCTCGATGAGTCGCCAGAGCGCAAGTTCGTCGAATCGGTCGAGATGGCTTTCACCCTCAGGGACGTTGATTTGAAGAATCCAACGAACAGAATCCAGGAAGAGGTTCGCCTGCCCACCGGAAGGGGCAAACCGATACGCATCACAATGTTTGCTGGCGGCGAGATGGCCACCAAGGCCAAGGCCGCCGGAATTGATGTCATAGATCCATCCACCATTGAGGATCTGGGCGGCAACCGGCAGCAAGCCCGCAAGATGGCCAACAAGAGTGACTTCTTCCTGTCCGAGATAGCCCACATGGGGACCGTTGGACGATTCCTCGGTGTCGTACTAGGGCCGCGTGGCAAGATGCCTCGCCCGGTCCCTCCTAATCTTGACCCTGGAATGATTGCTGCCGGACTCAAGGATACCGCGATTGTCAGATCACGAGACCGTATCACCTTCCACACCGCAATGGGCTCGCGAGAGCAGGGAGTCGATGACCTCACCGCTAACGCGATGGAAATCTGGAACCGGGTCACTGGCAAACTGGAGAGGGGAGCTGGGAATATCCGCTCGTGCTACATCAAGACCTCAATGGGGCCCTCTATCAAGGTGGATGTGATTGAATGATGGCCAAGGTAGCACCCTGGAAGAAGGGTCGGGTGTCCGAACTCGCAGATATACTCTCCAACGATGGTATCGTCGGGATTGTGGACATTGGTGGAGTACCCGCCGGGAACATGCTGGACATGCGCAGCTCGCTGCGCGACCAGATGACGATGACGATGGCCAAGAAGACGCTAATCAGACTCGCTTGGGAACAGGCCGGCCTACCCGAAGATGGTCTCGGCCAGCTGCTTGATGGAGCTGCCCAGCCCTGCATAGTGCATTCCGAGAGTCTGAATTCCTTCGAGTTGTTTGCTGAACTCGACAAAACCCGTCAGGGCCGCGCGGCTAAGGAGGGTGAGAAAGCTCCCTCAGACATTGTGGTCGAGAAGGGTCCGACCGAGTTCGGGCCGGGGCCTATCGTGGGCGAGTTCAACGCAGTAGGCATACCAGCCAAGATAGACAAGGGCAAGGTTGCCATCCAGAAGACAGTTACCGTCGTCAACGAGGGTGAGACCATCTCCGGTGATCTCGGGATTATGCTGGCCAAGCTGGGAATAACTCCGATAGAGATCGGGCTAATCCTGACTGGGGCCATAGAGGGTGGAATCGTGTTCCCTGCCTCATCCCTGAATCTCGATTTAGACGGTTTCAAGAGCGATGTTATCTCAGCGACCTCGGGCGCCTTCAACTTGGCATGCAATACACGATGGTTCTCAACGACCACTGTGCCAACACTGCTGACCAAGGCCAGCAGCGAAGCGATGTCCGTCGCCATAGAAGCAGGGATCGTCAACGACGATACTGTTTCACTGTTCATCACGCGCGCGAACGCGCATGCTATGGCCATCTCTGGCCAATTAGATTCCTCAGCGCTTGAGAGCGCTGACGCCGTTGCCTCCGATGCGGCTGACTCGGATTCTGGTGCTGAGGCACCAGTCGGGGTGGAAGAGGGGGAAGAGGAGTAAGCCGAGTTTAACGGCCCGGGTGACTCCTCAAATAAAAAAAGGTGAAAAAAATGGAATATGTATATGCTGCAATGCTACTGCACTCTGCTGAAAAGAATATTGACGAAGACGCTGTAAGCGCGGTTTTGACCGCTGCTGGAGTGGATGCTGACGGAGCCCGTGTTAAGGCTCTAGTCGCATCCTTGGGCTCCGTCGATATTGGTGAGGCCATGGCTACCGCCGTGGCAGCTCCGGTTGCTTCGGCCGCACCTGCTGCCTCTGGCGGCGGTGGCGCTGAGGCGGCTCCAGCTGAGGAAGAGGCTGCAGAGGAAGAGCCTGAGGAAGAGGACGCTGGTTTCGAAGGCCTCGGCTCACTCTTCGGCTGATCCCGCAGGACGCAACTTGACGCGAAGCCGCTATGGGCGAGAGCCTAGAGGCCGAGGCGATGGCGTCTAGCCGGGTACTTGAGATTCCAGTCAGCATCGCCCCTACTGATGCTATCCGCGCTCTACGCGAGATTGGAGAGGCGCGTGGATGGGAGATGAGACGTATCCAAGAATCACGGATGGTCCACAGATGGGCCATCATCGTCCCAATATCAAGGCAAGCAAGGGTACTCGGTCTGGTCGTGGAAGACGGCGATGCTGCAGGCCTCTCCATACGCTCATGGTCCTACGTTCCGGGTTCGGCTGGGAGACTGGCCACGGTGTCATTTGAGATTCCACGCCGGATGGAGGTGGGAAGTTGGACCACATTGTTGAGAGAATGGAGTGATTCGCTCCCTCGCTGCCCTTGGAAGTGGAGTTTTGGTGAACGTTCCATGATAGGGTACTTCCTCCCAGAATTCAGGCGCTCGAGGGTGCTGTTCCAAGGCGAAGGGGTAGATATCAATGACTGGAAGGAAAGTGATTCGTTTGAATGATGGATTTATCACCCATCGTACGTTCTTCGAAGTGTGAATCTTAGAGCCGCGTTGTCAGTCCTGCTACTGCTAGGTAGTTCACTCTCCGGTTGCATGGGACCTGTCGACGAGGATGTCGATGGTGTCTCTGACGTGCTGGACCTGTGCACGCTGACCCCTATCGACGAAGTAGTAGACGAAAACGGCTGTTCGGCAAGCCAGAAGGACGGAGACGGAGATGATATCTCGGACGCGGATGATATGTGTGCGCAGACCCCGATTGGCGAGGATGTGGACGAGAGCGGATGCAGCGCGACTGAGAGGGACAGTGACGGTGACGATCTCGTTGACGCTGACGACTCATGCCCCTCCACTCCTGCCAATGAGACTGCGGCCAGCGACGGTTGCGCGGATTCCGAGGTCGACATGTCGATGCGCCCGTGGTGGTGCCAATCGACTGGCACCGGTCACGGCGATGACCAAGAGCACGGCGACCACCTCGCCCCCGCCTATCACGGGATGACTAAGGGGATGCTGTCATGGCAGGACTGTATCGATGTTTCAGAGCAGTTCGAAGACGTGATCGCGTGGGCGATGCAGTGGCCCACACTCGCCGATGCTGAAGCGGACGGATTCCACATGGCGGTGGACTACGTTATGGGCATGGGCACGCATCACGTCCGGCTAGGTGACTTCTCGATGGAGAATGACGGTTTCGACCCCCTCAACCCCGAGTTCTCAGGCACTAGGATGGACGGTGATTTCGATTTCGAACGCCCGGAGTTCTTGATGTACGCCAGCAGCGCACAGGATGCGGAACTCGTCGGGTTCGCATGGTACGTGCAGACAGACTCAGAGAACCCCCCCTCGGGATTCCCTGGTAACAACGACTGGTGGCATGTCCACGAAACGCTCTGTTTCACTAACTCCAGCTTCCAAGTGGTCGGCGAGGACATCAGCGATGAGGACTGCCATTATCGGGATGGAACCAATGTGCATCTGGACGATTACTGGATGACGCATGCATGGATCATCGAGCCTTGGCTAACCGAATTCGACGTCTTCACCAACCACCACCCATGTCTGAAGGAGGAGGGGGCGGTTAGCGACCCTGAAGACTCGTGCTGGGATGAGGCGGCGGGCGAAGGCGGCGGTGAGCACAACCACTAGACCCTGCAATTCGTATCTGAAGTTAACATAAGTTCGTGAATGAACCTGTAACAAACGCAGAATGAGAGTGTTTGATAGGGGGCGTGCTGACGGCGGCACGGGAGTAGCATGGACTTCGAGGACCTCGTAAACACCCCGAGGAAGATGAGAATCCTCGGGATAAGTGTGGCTTTCATGCTGGCCTTCCCATTGTACTTCCAATTGATGCCTTCATTGCTTGATGACGACATGATTGGAGGAGGTTCTTCGGGCTCCTCTGGTGACTGGGAAGTCGGATTCGCTGAGACTCCGATAATAATGCAGGAATCCCAGATATTGGGAGATGGAGACACCCATGACACCTTCTTCGACGTCATGTCTGAGTTGAATATCGGATATGTCGAATTGGATGTAGATTGCAATGACAACGACGACCCCGGACCTGGTTTCACTGACAGAGCAGAGGGCAGCAGTGATGTCAGCCAGGTCGAGGGTGAGTTCGTAGATGAGGCCGCTGACGGGCCTTGCTCAGGAGGAGATTCAGGTTTCACATTTCGATGGGATGTCACCCAGAACTACACTGGAGCGAACTACACGGCTACCGGGATGAGCGAATCAGAATTGCGCAACATGTGGGTGGATGGTGGCATGGGCAGAGGCACTTGGGCTGCCACGATTACAGCTGAAATCAACTCCCCTCCATCTCCTCTGGGTTCCATCGTCGATTCTGACGAGGAGTACGATATCACTTGGACCGCTATGACCTACGAGTTGGTACTGCAACCCGTCATCGACGTAGAGACCTGATTAGGTCCTAGCGTAGATGCTGATAACGTCCCCGTCCTGCACTTCATGCTCGGCGCCGATGACTCTCGATAATCTGGCATCAACCGCCCTGATGAATCCATCACCGAGATCAGAATGGACCGCATAAGCGAGTCCTTTCGCTGTGGTTCCCTCAGCGACCAGCAATGCATCAGGGAGGATGTTGCCGTCACCGTCAACCCAGTGGGTCTCATCCTGAACCGGGTACGCCACCCTGCGTGAGAGTGTGCCGAACACCACTTCGGACAGCAGACCGACGAGTCCACCTCCTTCCCAAACCAGAGATTCAGTAATCGATGTCAGAGCCTTCCTCTGAGTTTGCGATAGCCTCTTCTCCCCCTCGGGCGTGATTTCGAAGTCCGTCTCTCCGATGCTATGCTCGATTAGCCCTGCCTGCGAGGCCCTGCTGAGTGCCAGTTCCGCCTCGGCGCTGGTCGCAACGAGTACACCACCCTCACTCCGAATCATCTCTGCGAGGGGAGTCCATGAACCAGACATTGCTAGGTCTGCCTTGTTCGCGGCGACCGAAATCGGGAACAGCTCGCTGCGAATCGCCGATGACATTGACTTCATCTCGGCCTCTCCCCAGTTCCAGGGCACATCGGCATTGGGATGTTCGGAGTGCACGGCGTTGAATCCAGCTACAACGTGCTGCTCGGAGGCGCCGATACCGGTGAGTTGGTCTACAGCGTAGTCAATCAGAGCCCTGTCACCCTCAGCCTGTACCCGTCTGGCACCACGCTTCCAGCCGATGCTGAGTATTCCGGCTATCCACGCCTCAAGCTCCTCGATGAGGAAGTTATGTTCCTCGATTGGGTCTGAGCCTCCGCTGCCGACGGGATTCCCATCGATGTCAGTCGATCCAGATACGTCCACAACCTGAATCAGGGCGTCGCACCTCGCGAGGTCGGAAAGGAACTGATTGCCCCGGCCCTTGCCCTCATGGGCTCCGGGGACCAGTCCGGCGACGTCCACTAGAGTGACCGGGACCAGTCGGCGGTGACCGACGCAGGAGCCGGAGTTCGGAGTGCAGATGCTGCCCCGTCTCGGATCGTCTTCGGTGTTCGCTTCGAGTCTCCCCGCCTGCTCTCTCCTTCTGCGCAACTCGGAGCAAGCACACACAGAGGGCAGAGGCAGCCATGCCACGCCTACGTTCGGGTCGATGGTTGTGAATGGATAGTTGGCGATTTCCACCGGAGTCTGCGTCATCGCAGAGAATGTAGTGGATTTACCCACGTTCGGCTTGCCGACAAGACCTATGCGCATGCCATCCCCCAGAAGTGAAGTGGGGCTCTCGCTCTCAAGGTGACGGTTGTCTGCCGGTGCTCACAACTCAGTGGCGCTGCCGGCATCGTCACTCTCCCCAACAGGCACCACTGTGGTGTCGAGGCTTGCCCCACCTGCTAGGATCTTCCTCACCGAGGTAGGCGAAGCCAGAGAGTAGGCTTCTGTGGTTATCGAGCTGGACGTGGCTCTATCGGTGTTAACCCGAGCCCCCCGGAACAGGCCGCTGACTGCATTGAGGGTGTGCATGATAGCGCCAACTGCGGCGCCGTAGAACAGAATCGCTCCCACTGCCTGAACATCTGCAGCCAAGGCGCTTGAGTCATCCACTGCGGCCTCAATCAGAGCCATGTCAATCAAATCAGACATCATCGACACTGTGAGGCCGAGAAGGGCACCACCTCCCATCATCCAGTAGGCCCAACGGGCGCGATTGCGCGACAGAAGGTTCCTACCCGTAACTGCGGGGAACAGATGTAGTGCGGCTCCGAGTGAAATCGGCACTAGGACCAGCCAGATTCCCATTAGCAGCAGCGTTGGCGCCATACCAGATAGTTCGGGTGCCGCCGCTAGGGCATCGGACTGCACGAACAGCGAGGCTGCGGCCAGTGGCAGCAGCATAGAGGCACCCAAATTCATCTCAGTGATACCAGCTGAGTCGGAGTTTTCGATGAAGGCGTCGCCGCCCCTGAGGGTCATCATGATATTGGCTGCGAGAGCCATTATGGGAATCATCGCCAGAGCCATCAGGAAAGCTATGACTATGCTATCCAGAGATGAGGGTTGGAATTGCTGAAAAGTGATTCCCAGCATGTCAGCAGCCATCATTCCATTGCTATCTCCTATCGGATTTATCGTTGCCAGAGCACCGACCAGTGTGGCCGCTCCCAGCGATCTCGACCACAGCGGATTACCCGAGGCGCTGGACGAGGCGTACAGAGCGACTCCTGCAGTTGTGGCGAAGAAGAAGGTGCCACCGATCATGTGAGCCAGCAGCCACTGCCCTGCTCCGGTTTGGATACTGCCCGTGATGATGGTAGCAACTGTGGATATCGGATCTGCTAACATCCCCAGAATGATGAGCCAGCCTGGAATCGGCAGTGCGCTCTGTCTCTCGGAGATAGTCAGAAGCAGGTTGATTACAATAGCAATGAAACCAAGGACATGCATGCCGGTGCCGATTAGGAAGATATTCACACCCAGTATCTCGGAGTCATGAGCAGCGACGACTAGGACAAGGACTGACAGTGTCCAGAGGAACGAGACTAGTGTCGCATTCCTCTCACTGGCGAGCTTGGTGCCGGCAAGGCGGGGCATGATGTGCAGGCTGGAACCGATTAGTAGCATCCCAATCCCACCATACAGCGCCGCGTAGTTGGATGCGTAGATGAGAGAGTTCGCGGTTGGATCGTAACCCCATGCTGAAAGGCTGTGCAGAGCGGTTGGATCTTGCTTCAGCCACAGGCCCTCGAAGACTAGTGTCGATGCTGCAATGAGCCAGAGCATACCCTGAATGAACCACGCCTTGGAAGCTGATCCATCCCTGCCTTCGACTAGGTCAATTCCCGGCCCTAGGGCCTTCTCGAGCATGAAGTGGGACATCGCCTTGGTGACATCGTTGAAGATCGAGAGCCCGTTCTGCATCAAGAAGTAGGTAAGCAGCATTAGCCCCCAGAACAGTATCAGGGAAGTTAGAACGTCGCCCATTCAAACACCTCACTCGCTAGTCGCTTCCGTCAGCATGGTGGCTATGATTGCGAATACGCCCCCCATGACTCCCAAGATGAAGAACCAGATACCGGAGTCGAAAACTCCATCAAACATCGGCAGAATCTCGGAAATCACTGGCAGGTCCCTACCGGGATAGAGAATACCGTGGAGTACGAGCAGAGCCAGTGAGGTCACCAGACCGAATGCGAGGACAACCCATGATGACGACGGTTCCTCCTCTCCTTGGATGAACTCGCCGACTGTACCGGAGCCACCCTCAGACATCTCAGTCCCTCTGTCCCGACCAATCGGGACGCATCTACCACCGAAGATTGCCCCTTAAGCATTGGGCGAGGGACATAGTCCCTCGTTAGGGTGCGCGAGCAAGGTCCACTGCTGAGCCACGTCTGTAACCACCAGTTCCCAGTGGGGCCGGTAGCCAGAGGTCGCTGTCGACCTCGGCCCTCCAGACTCCTTTACACTCGCAGTCCAGACCTGCGAACTCGCGGATGTCGGCAGATACTGAGTAGCGCTCTATCGCAGCGACCACCTCAGCATCACACGAGCCGCAGTTGTGAGCACCCCTGAGTTTGCCACCCGCAGTCGGATGGACGATGATGCGGGCCTTTGACTCAGTGATGTCGGCGTGGGTTCGCTCGAGCATCTCCACTAGAGACCATAGCCAAGGTGTGCGATACTCGCGATTGCGGTAGAGCCGGTCGACGATGGTTCGCCGCTGGATGTTCATCGGGTTGACCGAGATGTCGTCCGAGTACGGCGCGACCTCACTAATCCACTTACTGGTGAGCTCAAGCGCGTCGCCCTCCGACATGAACGGGGGCTTGAACAGGAGGTAGGTCTTGACCCTCAGGTCGTTCTCCTTGAGCATGTCAATGGAGCGATGCCATTGCTTGGTCGAGAAGCCCTTGTTTACGTGAAACCGAAGGACTGCGTCGTCATAGGCCTCCAGTCCGATAGCCACAGTACAGCCGGGATGGCGTTCGGCGACCCAAGCGATTTTCTCAGGTGTGCACATCTGCGCCTGAGCCTCGATGACTAGGTCCAGTCCCCTTTCGTAGGTCTCCTTCAGAATAGCCTCCTGCCACTCTGGGGGGTTCTCGCGGTCCTCGAAGAAAGTCCCCGAGGTATACACCTTGATCATGCTGCAACCTTCGAAGTCGTTGAGCCTGCGCTTGGCCTCATCCCACTGCGCAAACAGATCGTCGGCTGTCACGTCGTCGCGGACATCGTTGAAGTAGCCGCAAAAGGTACAACCGGACTTCCACCACCAGACACACCCGCGGGTCCTGAAAATCACCGTGGCAGCAGTGCAGTGAGTACCGTCAGGTAGAATCTCAGGAGTCTTGTACACCGTTGCCGGCTCGCTGGCGTCCCACGACTCCCGTTTCCTCACCGAACCAGGGGTGTTCTCAGGAGCCTTGACCAAATGATGGACTTTGACGGCCTTTGAGCCGTCGCCCAGCATCCCTGATGCCTGTGCCATGGGCTTGCCGTTGGCGGCGACGACTTGAGGATGCCGTAGACGATGCTTTAGGGTCGTAGTTAGGTGACGGGTTTGCGAGAAGTGGTGACATGCGGGGCTTCCATCTGATTCAGAACGTTCTGTCTGTTCTGGTAATGCTGTTCATTGCAGTAATCTGGGGAATTTCGGCTGCTCCCGGCTATCTCATCGTAATGTGGATTAGAGATTGCGTGGTCGGCGAGGGTCTGCTAATGGAAGCATTAGGAACTGGTATTGGGATTGGGCTGGGCTACCTTTGCTGGGGGATTTGCATGGTCCTGCTCTGTGGGTTTCTGGGTGGGCTGCTACGGCCTAGACTCGATGAGGGCAGAGTGCCCCTAGAGTCATTCACAACAATTCAATGGGCGTGGTCAATGATATTCCATCGCTCAGCCCTGCTCTTCCTGTGGGTGCTAGTGCCTTCGTTCCTCGGCAACATGTACTACCGGCTGATGGGAGCCAAAATCGGCAAGGGAGCTCAATTGAACACGGACAACATCAACGATGCCGGTATGGTGACGCTTGGAGAAGGAGTGGTGATGGGTGGTCATGCCACTATCAACGCGCACCTTACTGAGAAGGGTGAGCTTGTACTGTCTCCTGTCGAGGTCGGTGACGGTGCATTGCTCGGTACTGGAAGTATCGTCCAACCTGGGTGCGTGATTGGTGAGGGAGCTGTCGTAGCATCGAGAGCAGTCGTACCGAAATGGACCAAAATCCCTCCCGGGGAGGTCTGGGGCGGGGTACCTGCTAAGTGCATCAGGCTGGCTGACGGCAACAAACCAGGTGATTGAATGACCAAGTGCAAAGGCTCCAACGAGGATGATTCGATTTGTGGGCGTCCATCGATGTACAAATCCGATTACTGCAAGAGACACAGGATTCAGGACTCATCCGTGAGTATCTGCATAGGTAAGTTGGGGAATGGTAAGCCCTGCTTCAGAGAGGCAATGACTGGGGCGCTCTTCTGCAGGGGGCACAGGACCCAGCTTGGAGACATCGAGAAGCTCCAGTGTCCTCGGGGCTGCGGCCAACTAACCTACCGATTGGAATACAAAAATGGATACTACGCTTGCCAAAAATGCAGGGGTACGATGCTCGATGCCAAGACGGTGGAGAATAAGCTTTCAAAGCACGCTGGAACCCTCAGTAATCTCCTTGAGAATGGTGAAGAATGCTCGCTGAAGTGCCCTAGGTGCGAGGCTCTGATGCTAGAAATTAGAGTGGCCTACAAACTCCCTGAGGGAGGTGGAGGTGGTGGCTTGGGCGACCTTGGAGGTCTCGGTGGTGGTGGTGGACTCCTGCTGGGTGCTCTCGTACTCGTGGCGGTAGCAGCAGCCGCTGAATCCAAACTGCCCGGAGATCGGATGGTAATCGATGGGTGTCGAGATTGTGGCACATTCTGGTTCGATGCAAGTGAGATGGGGATTGTCAAACAGAGCACTTCGATCGAAGGAGAAGATGAGAAGATAGGCCGGTTGGAAGCAGAGCGAGATGTTCGGTTGAAGGCAGCCCGAGAGAGTGTTCAGTTGTCGGTTGGGAGATCAGAGAACACCAACTGCCTGCATATCGATGAGAAGAATGGGAAGAAGTGTCGAAGGGTAACATTTCGGCACAGCGAGTACTGCTACAAGCATCAACCGGAGTGATTGAATGTCCAAGAAGTGCCTCGGAGTGAGGGAGGAATCTGGAGAGCGGTGTCAAAGGCCCGCCAGCAGCGGCTCGGACTTCTGCTTCGTGCACAAATCACAGGAAGGGGATGCGCGAATAGCCTACTTGGAACATGATGTCTACTACTGCCCGGATCGGATTTGTATGTCGATGGACTCCCACAAACCGAATCATGACGGTCAGCAGTTGTTGTTCGTGCCAGACGATGGCTCTTACAGATGCGAAAGGTGCGGTGGCGTCCTATTGAGTGCGAAGGATATCGACTCGGAGGTGCTGGAGAGCATCATGGAGCTCCCTGAAGTCATCGAGGAGGGCCTGAGTACAGAATGCCCCACCTGCAGTACCGACAGTGACCTTTCAGATGGCGAGACTGCGCTTACCAATTTCGCCGTTGAATGGTACTATTACCATACACAAACCACACCGATTGGGACGATGAAAGTATACCAATGTGGAGTGTCGAATGTTGGCCATTGCACGGTATGCGCATCAACCTGGTTTGCCGGCCCGGGAGAGTTTGACGCTTTAGGACGGGCACTCGGAAAAAACAAGCTTCGCGTCTGGCGAAAACAATTCAGGCGACTGGGGAAAAAGGAGAAGTTGTGGCATATTAGCGGGGGCAAACTCAGGGCGATTAAGACGAAGAATACATTTGGTGTACAGGAGCAATCTCTTTTGCGGGAAGCAAGGTTGGCAGGAATAGAATCAGAGACTAAGAAGAGGTGGAAGGAGGCTGCTAGCAGATCGGATAACCTTTGCAAGCATGTTGCTGACAACGGGAAAATGTGTAATCACAGGAAGTCAGCGAAAAGCACGCATGACCAAGACTACTGCTACAAGCACCAACCGAAGTAATCAGGACTCGTCCGCTTCGGGCTCGTCGGTGTCCTCTTCGTCATCGCCATCGACTATGTCCTCGACGGTCTCCTTGACTGCATCGAGGGCTTCCTCCATGCGCTCCTTGAATGTCTCTTGACTGGCCAGAACGTCCCTTGCCGCTTCAACTGCCCTGTCTATCATTGTGTAGCGGGTGTGGATGGCCTCGTTGAGTTGCTCGAAGAGTTGCATGTGCTGGACGTACCAGTCGTCGCGCGCGGACAGTTCTGCAGTGGCTACCCGGTTGCGCTCATCGAGCTCCTCAGTGACCTCGAAGACACGGCCGAGACGAGCCTTCTCACGAGTGTACAGCTCCTCCATCTTCTCGAGTTCTGGCTCGAGGTGCTCGACCCTCTTGCCGGACTTAGCCCCATCTATCTCGACCTCGTGGATCCTCGCCTCCTTCTCTGAGAGGAGAGATTCGAGGCCTTCCTTGTCGATCTCCTTGTCGATGGCCTCCTTCTCGAGGACCTCGATGATGGCGTTCTTCTCTGCCAACTCGTCCTCGACCTTCTTGTAAGCCACGTAGAGCTTCTCGAGACGGTCAGTCTCCTCGACTAGCCTCTCCTCGAGCTGACGCGCCTGTAACTCAGGAGTGATGGTTCCCTCTTCCTCGCTCATACAAGCCCTCAAGGTGCTCGACCGGTGCATCCGCTTTAACCTCGGCGGAATCTGTCTCATCGCAGCACGGGGTTATCCGGCTCATTTGGAAATTGCGGCTACAGTCGCTGACAGCACCGCAGTGAGCCTCTTTGAAGCTGGGATGTGCAGTTTCTCGTCGGGCCCGTGGGCGTTGTTGCCCGGGCCTCCCGTGCCTGTGCACAGGAACTGGGCGTTGGGGTACTTGCCCTGAATCATCGCTAGGAATGGGATTGTTCCTCCCAGCCAGATGGTCATTGGGGGCAGTCCGCTGATGCTGTTAGCGGCCTCAGAGAGGGCTTGACTGGCACTGGAGGAGAGGAGTGGGGCGCGGAAGCCGTCAGAGACTGCATCTGGTGTGAACGTCACCTTGGCGCCGTAGGGCGGGTCCTCCTCGAGTATCCTCTTGACCTCGGAGATGGCGGCCTCTGAGTCGACCCCGGGAGGGACTCTGAAACTGAGTTTGAGGTCGGTGTTGGTCCTGAGGACGTTTCCAGCCGTCTGTATTGGGGGCATCCCATCGGCCCCGATTACTGACATGCACGGCCTCCAGTTCATGTTCAGGAGCATCTCTGCCGCACCCGGTGTCTGAGGTCGCATGCCGTCGACCACCGGGAGATCGTCCCATACCGTGTCACCTAGAAGTTCGACTAGTGAATCGGATTGTGCTCTGACCTCCTCGGTGATTGGCACGTGCATCCCAGGGATTAGCACCTCGCCGGTATCCGAGTCCTCGACCCTGTTGAGTAGCATCCTTGCTATCCTGAAGGATGAGGGTATTACACCTCCTCCGTGACCTGAGTGGATGCCTTCGTGGGAAACCTGTACAGAGAGGGTTCCGGCCAGTAGCCCACGCAGCGCATCAGTCACCCAAATGTGCTCGTAATCACCGCCTCCGGTATCGAGCACGACGATGAGATTGGGGCTGCCGAGGTCGTCGGTCAGGGCGTCAAGGTACTCAGGGAGGTCGTACGAGCCAGATTCTTCACAGGTTTCGATGATAAATCGACAGGTAGGGTATGCAACACCCTGCTCCTGTAGCATCCTGACCGAGGTCACACACAGGTAGCCGCCGTACCCATCGTCGAGGGCCCCCCGGCCGAACAGCCAAGGCTCACGTCGGACCGCCTTCCATGGGTGCAGACCCTCTGACCACAACTCCGGGCGGGCCGGTTGCTTGTCGAGATGGGAGTAAAACAGGACCTCTCCGGGACCCGTGCCATCGATTGTTACCAACAGAACTGGGCTGCGCTCCCCAATACGGTGGACCTCGTACGACATACCGTCGATGGACTGTGTGTCGAGCCAGCCGCAGAACAGTTCCACGGTGGCGTCCAGATCCCCAGTCTCGGCCCAATTGGGATCGAATCCAGGGGAGAGAGCGGGAATGGCCACGAAATCCATCAGGCTGGGGAGTATCGATTCCTCCCACAACTCGTCACTACGCTGGGCGAGGGCTTCAAGATCTGGTTCCATGGGCTTGTGTGAGGTCCTCAGCACATGGAGTCTTCGCTGAGCATTACTGCTCCGCAGGGCCACAGATAGGTAGCGCGCCGCGATGGAATGGGCAGTTCTCGCATATGTGGGCGGACTCCGCCGGGAGCCTGTCGAAATCTGACAGCGGGGCATCTGAAGACAGAGCCATGCCAGCAGTTCTAACAAGCAGTTCTTCCAACTCCTGTGATGCTAGATCGAGCATCTCCTTGGGATACTCGACCATCCTGCCGGTTACTCCGACCAGTATGGCAGGGGGCAAGACGGTTCTGTACCTCAAGTCAGCCGCTTTTCTCGCGTCCTCTATGCTCTGTAACGCACGATAATACAGAGCCAACTGCATGCGATGCTTGTTCAGTATCTCGAGTTCGGCTTCACAAGCGGGTCCAGAGTCCTCCGAACCGAGGGCTTCGAGGAGTCCCTCAGAGGAGTCATTGTCGATTAATCCGGCGTCCTCGGTCTTCAGGTCGACCGCTCGGATAGCAGAACCACCGTTTGGAGTCGTCGTGCACAGCACGAGATCGATGATTCCGTTCATCTCGATAGTGGCCTTATCCGTGTTCGCCAGCAGCTCGGGTCCCTCGGGACTCCAACGCTGCCTGACTGAGCCCCCTGTCTCAACGTCGAGGGCGATATAGAACGGCATCTCCGTTCTGAGTCCTTCGAGCCTGTGGTCGTCCACCGATTCACGCTGCACCATCCTGCCCAGGGGTCCGGAGCCAATGCGCTCTGCCATGCCCTCAACCAGAAGGCGAGTTCGCTGAAGGTCAGCGTCAGGAGGAAGAAGTTCTGTGAACACCGTGGAATGGGTCTCTGGGTCTGACAGGAGATTCTCCCTGTGTTCCGTCCATGATGCTTGAAGTGGGGAGCTCGCCGGCTCGCCGTCGAGACCAGGATTGCCGATTCCTATCTCCAGTATCCTGTGGAAAACGGTACCGAGAGTCGCAGGGTCAACGTTAGCTGGCATCCCTTTCGATGAATGCGCTTGTCCACTGGATACTATCGGATCCGGACTCAGGCCGCCCTTGGTCTCGAACCACTGTCGCCGTTGACACTCTTGGAACACCGGGAGTCTGTTCGGAGTGATTCTGATTCGGGGTGCTGAGTCCTGCCTAGGAGGAGCAGTGGCCTCAGCCTCTACCGAGGAATTGGCGGCATCATCCAGCCTCTCGATACGTTGTAGCGGCGTCAGTACTGGCGAATCGTCAGCATCCTCGAAGCAGTCTGGGTGATGGATTACAAGCATGCCCGGGAGAGTTGAGTCGCCGCCAAGAGAGGCGTTGGAGAACATTCTGGTGGGATCGAAGGTGCGCTGGCCTCTGGTTCTGATGGCTGGAGCGTCATCGTCGTCACCCTCATCTAGCCACGGTGAAGCAGTTTCCGCTCGCCTCAACGATCCTTGACGCAATGACTCGATCCACATCTGGCCCAATTGGGGTATCTTCGTGTCGTAGGACCAAGGCATCCGCAGACCATCTCCCTCGGCCCACTCAGTTCCTCTGTTCGAGCCCACCACAATTAGCCTCTCCTCCGCACGTGTGGCACCTACATACAGCAGCCTTCGAGCCTCAGCGTCCTTGCGAGCCTGATGCAGTACCTGAACGTGGGACCACAACGCAGAATGGGGGGAGGAATCGCTAGACCACGGCTTTGGATTTCCTGCGAAAAGTTCTGGACTCACTATCAGACGGCTGAGGTTCTCGTTCCTCATGTTGGTCTGCCTGTTGGAGAAGACATCGGCCAATACCACCACCTTGGCCTCAAGCCCTTTGGCGCTGTGAATCGTCATCACCCTGACTGCATCGCCTGGTGGGACGGTGATGGCCTCAAGGGCGCTGGAGCTGCGCTCCCTGAGATCACGTATCCTGTCCGCTAGGACCATTGCGTCACCTCCGACCTCGGCAGCCAGCGCTCTGATGACGTCAACAATCTGCTCGACGTCTTGACGCGAGACGGAATCGGGGTAGGCAGTGAGTAGATCAGACCTGTCTATGGTCTCGTCCAGCAGATCAATTAGACGCCCCGATTCGGACAGTTGTCGCCACCTCTTTACCAAGGCCCGTTGGGAATCGCTCGAGCAATGCTCTACTAGTCGGGACAGCAGATCTTCCCCTCGTTGTGCACCTCCGATGTAGTCCTGCAACTGGGCGTCGTCCAAGCCAATCAGGACGGAGCGGGCTACCCAGGAAGCGTGGTGGCGCGACCTGGGTCTAGCGACGAACTGTAGCAACCCCTCAAGGGCGTGTGCGGCCGGTCTATCCAGCAACCCCCCCTCTCGGTCTGCCTGAGCTGGGATTCCGTGGTCATGGAGATGTCTGACGACCACGTCCCTGATATTCGGCCTAGTGGGAAGCAGTATCATGATTTCACTGGGAGAAACGGGGTCTTCGGCATCCACCTGATGCCACTTCCCATCTGCTGACCTAACACTGACTGGGGAACCGTCGATGAGGCTGCCAACGCGTCGAGCTATCAGCAGGGCCTGGCGCTCAAGGGAGTCTGGCTTGCCCTCGCCGAACGGATCTAGGTGCGTGGTCAAGTCAGTGGGGGGATTGGAATCTCCTCCGGTGCTCAAAGGACATATCCACTCAATGGCTCCGGGAGTATCGCGCTTGTCCGGGCATGCGAACAACGTCTGAGGAGTGGCGTAGAAATCACCGTTGGGGAAAAGTCGGTGTCTGTCTGAGAAGACGTCTTCCCACCACTCGTTCATCGCTCTCAGAAGCCCGCCGCTGGTGCGATAGTTCACCTGCAGGGCAATCAGTCCCCTCCTGCGGTTCTCGACCTCGGTCCCACTCGGGGCGGGCAGGTCGCGATCGGTCGCATCGAAGGGTATCCAGGCCACTAGATCCCTCCCTCCCTGTTCCATGTACTCAGTGGCTGTTGCGATGGTCAGAGAGTGTGCGTTCCTCGGATCGCGACTGTGGGAGTCTTTTCTGAGCGCTGGCTTGCGTGTTAACTCTGGGACCCCTTCCAGTTCGTGGTCGTTAACCGCCATCAACTGCCTCGCGAATTCGAGGAAGCCAGTGACCTCTGCCTGTCTGAATGCGTAGATACTCTGCTTAACGTCTCCCACGTAGCAAACCGTTGGCTGCCATGGGGTGTCGGGGGCGTTCGGTTCGCCTTCGTCCACACGCCTCTCGCCCCATAGTCTCGAGAGCAGTCTCCACTGGAGTGGTGAGTTGTCTTGGGCCTCGTCGATGATGAAGGCTCGGTAGCGTCTCCTGATTGTCATCAACAGGTTGCGCCTGCTCTCGAGGTCGGCGCGGATGGCGCCGAGACTCGAAGCTGCCTCTCCGGCGCTGCTGGGATTGGCCTCCAATCGCTCGAGGGCTGCGAACGCCGCATCAATGTGGTCATCACGCCATGGGCTGTCCGTCAGCGAGTCCAGTGCATCCTGCATTGAAGAGTGGTAGAACGTTCTACACGTTGAGGGGCAGTTAGCCAAAAGCAGGTCGCCGGCCAGTCTCTGGATGTCGTCGAAGTCGTGGACCTCGTCCCTCTCCTTGAGTTTCCTGATGATACCTTGGAAGCCCCGGTGAGCGAGGTACAGGTCCTGTAGGTTGCGAACTTCGGCATCGAGAGTGAAGTAGTGACTGGAAGCGGGGCCATCGATTCGCTCGGGTAGAGGGATCTGGAGAGGGGAGAGCGGGGGAGTCCAATCTGAGGGAGAGGCTGGAGGAGTTGCGTCACTGAGCAGCATGGCAACCCGTGTGAAGTGCAACATCAGTCTGCCGCGGTCGGAGGACCAAGCGGCTTTGAGATCGGTTACTATGCCCTTAATTTCTTCCTTGACGCGTGCCTTGGAGCGCGCGTCTGGAATTCTCGAGTACTTCTCTATGCCAGCCTCCCATGAATCAGAGGGGAGATGAGAATGAGGGAAGAAGGCCGGGTTATTCTTCATCAGGGCTGAGGAGTTAAGGGTGCAAACCAGAGTGTGGCTCAGCCACGTCAGTTGCCCCCATGCGTCTTCAGGTGGCCCCTCACTGCTTAGGGAGTCCAAGCAGGCCATCCTAGAATCAGCCGGCCAGCCGGCGAGCGCCATGGATGCTGAATTCTCTCTTACCAGATTGCAGAAACGCTGTGCGATAGAATGGACCTCGGTAGCGTGTTCGGCGACCTCGTCGGCATCGACTGATGCCATTATCTGCTGGTGCAGCAACTCGGAGGTGATGGTGTCGCTATCCATTATCCTGCGAGCTGCCTCCTCGATGAACACGGAACTTCCCACCAGACTGCGCAGCACCCTAGCTGCAGAGCGGCGCCCGGAGTAGTGTCGCGCGATCCTGTCTCTGGCTGCTAGTACATCTGGAGCGATTTCGGCAGGGATGCCCGCATCAACCGCCTCTCCGATGTGAGAGACCGAGCTGGGCAACCTCCAGAGAGTGTTCAGGGCGGACTCCACCAGCAGAATCCTGCCTGTGTCCGAGACGTTGTCTCGGCTTAGGGCGTCTCCGAGGATACCTCGGTACGGCGAGACCAGTTGATTGAGAAACGCGTCGATGGTTCCTATTGGTGCGTCCTCGAGCAGAGTCAGGAGTTGTTCGTTGAATCCCTTGTGCCTGATTCTAGGGTCGCTGCGCCAAGTCCCGTCATCTCCTATGGGACCGGGTTGCAGTCGGGCGATGCTTCGTCGCAGTCGGTCCCTCATCTCATCGGCTGCGCGATTGGTGAAGGTCAGCAGCACTACCTCCCCGGGAAGCAAGCCGCCCCACTCCCTGAGGTCTATGCGCTCTGCCGCTGGGGCTGCTATCATACCCCCTTGCAACTTGGATGGACGCTCCGGCTTGGGAAGTAGTCGGGTTGCTCTCTGATCCTCGGTCAGATAGTGCTCGATGACGCGATCAACAATCGTGCTGGTCTTGCCAGTGCCCGCCCCGGCGTCGATTACTATGTGCGCATCCAAATTGAGCGCGAGGCGTTGGGCGGTGTTCAGACGCATCAGAAACCAGCCTCCATCCTGACTTCGCAGGCATTTCTCACCGGACAGTAACCGCACACTCCCTGTGATGGGATTGGGTGGACTCTTCCCGCAGCGGCCCCAGCTGCGACGCGTAGAGCCACTGCTAGGCGCTGTGTGAGCCATGCCCTGAAGTGGTCACTGTGCGGAGAAGCCGGCTCGTCAGGGAACCTGTGCAGTGATGTGGTGATGTCCGTACGAGTACCGAGCAGGAGATCCCTGTGAGCGGCAGAGTACTGCGAGGACAGTTCCAGCATGTGCTCAGTGTGGTGACTGAACAGAGAGATGCCAGCAGCGACCACCAAGTCACCTGGGTGGGCAATCTCCCACGCCCTCGCGTACAGCGCCAATTGGAGTTCGTCGAGCAGCCCGTCGGAATGGCGTATCTTTGCTGTCTTGCTCTCAGAGGTCTTGAGGTCTCTAATTGCCACCAAACGGCGCGGCCTCCACCCCGAACCATGGACCCTGAGTGGAGCGACGCTCTCGTCCCCCTCTGGATCTAGCCACTCTTTAGTGGACTCATCCATTGGCAGGATGTCGACCCTGTCTATGTAGCCCCGAACCCGAATCGGAGGGAGCTTCTCGCCTCCAGAGATATCCTTTGGTATCGATATCTCGATTCCTTTCTCATCGAAGTCAGCCACGCTCCATTCGAGGCATACCGGTGAGGCATGACGGACTGTTGATTCGGCCCTTACGATGGTCCCGACCCTTCCCGATGGCGGTACAGGGCAGGGATTAGTCAGCCATCGGTTCCACTCGTCTCTGCTCATCCCAGTCAATATCATCAACCTGTGAGTAGAAACCGCGTCAGTCCTGTCGAGCCAGGGGGCTCGGCTGTCCAGAGACTCGAGTGCTATTCGCATCAGCTCGTCCTCGCTCCTACCAGATTGGGCGACGCTGCTGACAGAGCTACCTTCTCCGAAGGATCTTTCAATACCAATTTCGAATCCAAGGGTCTGACAGATTAGGTCGTGATGGACGTTGTGAAGTAGCTCACCGTGGGTACGTGGATCTAGGTCCTCTGCCTGTAGTTCGTCCTCCTCTGCCCTGAGCCCGTTCGACAACCAACCCATTCTCGGACACTTGAGCCAGTAATGCAGCCTGCTCGGCGACCAGATAGGGACATCCTGCTCGGCTCCCACTGAATGGCCGTGCCTCGAATCGCTGACATCCGTACCGGTTGCAGGGGGGGCGAATGGGCGGGGGTCAATGGTAGGGGTCCTCTTGCCTCCGGCAACGAAGCCTCCAACCACAGGCCATCTGTCGTGCGAGCGGGGAGATTCGATGCCGGGCGGTGTCCGGCGGGTCAGATCTGTCCTGTCAATAGAGAACAGATACTGGACAGAAGTCTGGGCTAGGTATCCATCGTCATCGGCATGACTCGGTTGCCGCCTCTCGCGATCGTGCTGCAATTCCGAGTCCATTGATACCGATATGGCGCTGGGGTTGAGAGGTGCTCGGGCCGAAGGAAGCATGTTCCTGAGGGATATTCCGTCGGACTGCCTGAGGCCGCGTGGGCTGACCGGTTGCCCGGGCTCGGTGCGCATCACCTCGGCATTGTCATCAGGATCGTGGGCTGCTGCCCACTCTCGAATAGGGGCGGCTGCCGGGGACGCATCGTCGAGGCTCGGATCGAGGACTAAGACTTCGGGAGCCGCGGCGAGAAGGTGTTCGAGTTGGTGCCTTGCTGCTCTGATTGGGCCATCCGGTCGGAGCAGGTCCAGCGAATGTCGCTCCTCGTCACCGAGGAAGGCCATCTTCGGGGTTCTGAGATCCCACGAGGAGCTCGACAGATTTGCTAGGATGATGGCATCGGCAGTGCAGCCGAGAGCGGTGGCTGGAGTGAGTACCCTGACCCTTCCAGAGGCTAGCGAAGAGCCACTTTGGATGCTTGAGGAGCGAATGAGGGGAATGAACTCATCGACCCATTTCGGGCCCATTTCGGGTGCGTTGTGACTCATACTAGACTGCATCAACCTGAGCGCCTGAATGTCCTTGACTACGGCTTGGGCCACCGCTGACGGAGTGGGTCCTTCGCCGTCACACGACTCCATCGCGGACTCTAGGTCAATCATTCCGAGTATGGAGAGCAGCCAGTCATCGCCACTGGCTGAGGACTCAATCGCCGGGAGTTTTTGCCCTGTGTGGCAGCCCACCCTGCTGGCCTCATCGAGGACTGCGCGGTCCTCCCCCCTGAGCAGTGGTCTCAGGGAATCGGCGACGCAAAGGAGCCACCACTGCGTCGACTCCTTCCTGAACTGGTCGCGCTCCGATATCGGTGGCCTCGCTATCGTCTGCAGCCATCTAGCGAGAGCCCCGGGGCCACCTAGGACATGCTCGCCCCGAGCCAGTTCCGTCAACATGTCAGGGTCAGCACGCGGACTGATCCTGTCCTCCGTGGGGTGAGCATCAGGGCTTTCGAATAGCCTGAGTGTCGCTTGTAGCGAGAAAGACCTCAATGCCTCAAGGGAGAACGCATCGGGACCGTGAGGCAGGGTTGCCAAAGCGATCAGCCAGTGACCCAGAGAGTGAGTGTGTGCCGGTTGGCGCGAAGGAGGAAGTGGTACCCCAAGTGCCTTCAGACCCCTCTCCCATTGTGGTAGGTTAGACTCCAGCGCTGGATCCACGATGATGAGATGGGAAGAAGGGTTTGACTCAAGGCGTTCTCGTGTCAACCTAATCGTCGCCTCGAAGGAGTGTTTCTCCCTCTGCAGCAGTACACGCTCGGTAGACGACTCGGATGGAGTTGATTCTGGCTGGTGCGGCGGCACCCATGGAGGAAGGTCTGATTGGGTCTTGATTGGGTGCTGATCGAGCAGAAGCATGCCGTGGTGCCCAAGCCTGAAGTTGCCGGGGTGAGCCAATTGATGAATGGGGCAGTGCCTCGAAACTGCTAGCATAATCTCAACGTGCGAGCGGGGCACCCCTGGAGGGTGGTCGAGCATGATTATGCCATCCACATCGAGGAGAGAGAATGGCTTTTCCACTTTGTACAGGCCATCGATAATGCGGGAAGCCACCATATCCGGGTGGGTTCCTCCTAATCGCTTCTCGAGATGCTTGATGATGGTCCTGAAGGAAGTGATTCCCGGGCCGTCCCAATTAGAAGCGGCTGACTCACGCGACAGGTACGAATGCAGCTCGGCCAGAACTGCGGTCTTCCCCCTGCCCCACCTCATCTCCGGCAACGGATTAATCATCGGGAATGCTAGCCTTGCCGCCTCGCGACGGCAGGCCTCATGCAACACCAGTTCGAAGCCTCCCTCGGTGCTCAGAACCCTCGGCAGCCTCAGATCTGCAACCAGTGAGGACTTCAGCGAGTCGATGGTATGGTGGAGTGTACTGTCAATAGCCTGACTACTCGGCATTCTGGCAAGCGCCTGCTTTCTGGATTCTTCAGTAGGGTAGACGACCAGAACTCTTCCCGAGAGGTCTGACTCGGATCCCGTAGGACCCAGAGATTGTCTCGAAATATGCTCTGTGAGCCATACTGGGATATTGCCTCTAGGCACCTCTTCACAAGTCACCTGAACGAGGGTTTCCGAGGACATGGCATCACCGAGCATACACAATGGTGGGGTGGGGTTATTCAACCCACCTCAAGGTCGGATACCATATCTAAGATATCATCGCTCTCTGCGTGACGGCAGCGAAGCCACAATGAGACATAACAGTACGGCTGCCAATCCCGGTCCCGGCAGGAAGGGAGTGCTGTCACCAACCGAAGGTCCTCTCCTTGACCAATCTATTAACAGCACGGCTGAGACATCATCATCATCCCATGCCGGTGGAGATTCTACAGTCATGGAGCCTTCCAATCCATCCAATTCAATGGCATCATGCAGAACGTGCAGGTAGTCCCCGACACCATTCGAGCCATCTGGGAAACTGGCGCTGTCCTCGACAAAAAGAAGCCATGGTGTTAGAGCAAAGGTCCAGTAGTCATCATCGTAGTCAACACTCAGATCGGTGATGTTCCATGAGAACTTCGTCTCACCTGATTCGGTAACAGAAATAGATAACCGAGCGGTCCCTATGAAGTTCCAAGAAGATCCAGTGGCCAATGATGTGGAGTAGTCATTCGTGAGGCTGCTCGAACTCGGCGAGGTCCCCAGATGCATCCTCTCCCCCCCGAACACCGTGGTCGGAGCAAGTCTGGGTGCTCCCCCAACTGCAGTCGAGGCGTCGCCGTAGGTAGACTCCCAACGATACTCCGTGGCATTGTTGCCAAAGGGATCCTCTGGTTCAGACCAGTGCCTGTGGTAGTGAATGCGCAAGACATCAGAATCTCCTATGGCCTCATCAAGAGCCTGCTCCGTGGTCACGCAGTTGAAACACCAGGTAGCGGTGTAGACCTCGACAACCGGAGTCATCTCAGAATAGTTGAGTACGATTTCACTGTCTGTCGTCTCGTTCGTCAGAGGTATCTCTAGAGCGCCAAGGACTCCTCCGGAGACTCCGATTCTTGCATCGTCCCACATCGAGCTTTGCTCACTGGTGGCAATGACTTGGGTTGAGGCCGTTAGAAGCAATACGACCAAGAGAAATGGTGTCACTCTCACATTAGTCCCTGCATATTGGGATATTGAATGCTTCCGGGTCATTGAGCAGCATCGAAAGCAGTGATGACCCGGTCGATGTCCTCATCGGTGATGTGCAGATGCACTACCGCCCTTACAGTCGATATATCACCGTAGTCGACACCCTGCTCCAGGTCCAGAACATCGATGCCCCGCTCGGCTAGGTTATTGACTAGAGTCTTCGCTCCATCCTTCTTACAATTGATGTACACCATGTTTGACTGCACTGCTCCGAGGTCAATCGAATACTCCTCCATGGCGTCCAACGCCTCGGCGAGACGCCGGGCTCGGGCATGGTCCTCTCCGAGCCTATCGATGTTGTTCTCCAAGGCATACAACCCAGCAGCTGCGAGTATTCCTGACTGCCTCATCCCTCCGCCAAACATCTTGCGCCATCTGTGAGCCTCGGTAATGGTAGCGGCATCCCCTACAAGGACGGAGCCGATGGGTGCACCAAGACCCTTCGACAAACATATCGAGATAGTATCGAAGTCTCTAACCATCCTTGCTGGATCGGTACCACTGGCAACGATTGCATTGAACATCCGTGCACCATCCATATGGGCGCGACAGTCGTTCTTATGTGCGACTTCACAGATTGCATCCAAGGTCTTCTGGTCGTAGATTGACCCGCCCCCTACATTTGCTGTGTTCTCAACGCAAATCAGAGTGCATTCTGGATAATGTGAATCGCTTCCGGCTACCTTTCGAATAGCCCTCTGAACATCCTCAGGAGACATTTGCCCTCTCTCTCCTTCAACCAAGGAGATTGAGCATCCTGCTAGTACCGCGTAACCGCCTGCCTCGTACATGTAGATGTGGCTCTTGCGATGGGTGACAATCTCGTCTCCGGGCTTGGTCTGCGATTTGATTGCTACTGCATTGGACATAGTCCCTGAGGGAACGAACAGTGCGGCCTCTTTCCCGAGCATCTCTGCAATGCGGTTCTGCAGCTCTATCACTGTAGGGTCGTCGCCTAGGACATCGTCTCCCACTACCGCTGCTGCCATCGCCTCGCGCATCGGGGGTGTAGGCTGTGTGACCGTGTCACTGCGCAGGTCGACTCGTTCGCTCGGATAGTCCTTCACAGAACCTCTCGGGGCTCCTCTCGCATATCAATTGCGCTAGGCCTTCAATCCTCTTTGGGGGGACGCTTTCTGCGCTTGCCCGCAGGGGGACGCTTTCTGCGCTTGCCCGCAGGGGGACGCTTTCTGCGCTTGCCCTTCTGTTCGCCCAAATGACCAAGTTTAGAGTCTATTTTCTTACGACTCTTTGGTGCCTCCTTTTTCTGTGACTGGGTGTAGACTAGTATGAGTACGACTACTGCGACGGCTGCTGCCGCGCCCATCACGAAAACAGGGGAGGTATCAGTCTCGATGCAGTTGGTCTGCCCCTTATCGGGCTGCGTTGAGTCACCCTTGCACATCTCCTGATTGGTAGCTGCGGATTCAGCGACGAAGTGATCGACGTCTGCCTCCTTACAACTCATCTTACCCGCAGCGTCCTGATACGTGCCTGCATTGCAGGCCGACTGGAAATCAGCCCCACTGGTTGATACATAGTATCCAGGTTGGGAGTCGATACACTCTGCCTGTGCCCCCATTTCTTGGAAGGTGCCTCGCTCGCAGGGTGTCTGAGATGGAGAACCAGTTGAAGGAACATGGTTGCCAGGGTCTGCGTCTATGCATTCCGACTGTCCCTCCTCAGGCTGGTAGGACCCGCGCCCGCAAGCGGTGGACACTGAGGCCTCGCGGGTGTCAACGAAATGTCCTGGCTCTGCAGCGGTGCAGTCTGATTGTCCAGTGAATGACTGATAGGTGCCTATCAGACAGGGCTCCTGGCCCGCGGAACCCAAGTTGGGGACGTGGAAACCATAGTCGGCCTCCGAACAGGATGTTGCACCTGTCATCGACTGGTAGGTCCCGAGAGAGCAAGGTATCTGTTCTGCGGTTCCACTCTCATCCGTGTAATGTCCTATCTCGTTGGCCAAGCACTCCGGAGCGCCTGATTCCGGCTGATGATATCCCGCAGAACATGCAGTCTGTGAGTCTGAGCCTGTATCGGAGACGTGGTGACCTGGGTCAGCCAACAGGCATTCACCCAATCCACCTCCGGGTGCATAACTGCCAGCATCACACTCGGTTTGTGAAGTAGCAGCAGGACCTGGTGCATAGTGACCTGGATCGACTTCTATACAATCCTCTGAGCCAGTGTCGGGTTGATAGTTGCCCGCCGGGCAAGGTATCTGGAACCCTGTCCCAGACTCGGGTGCGTAGTGCCCTGAATCGACCAGAGAGCAACCAGTCGATGCTGGAGTCGGTTGATGCGAACCAGCCGGACAGGCCATCTGATCTATGGCCCCACTATCAGTGACGTAGTACCCGGGATCAGCAGGGTGGCACGAGTCCATGCCAGACGATGGTGCGTAGGTCCCAGGCTCACATGCCAGTTGATTCGCAGAACCAAAGCCTGGCGCGTAATGCCCTTCTGATGCTGAGAAGCAGCTGGACTTACCGGCCACTGGCTGATAGGTTCCCGGGGAGCATTTGGTCTGGTCGAATTGCTGAGGTTCGGAGACATAGTTTCCCGGGTCGGCATCTAGGCAAGTCGGTTGTCCGAGGTCAGGTTGGTAGGTTCCCGGTGGACAGGGTATCTGGAAGGCTAATCCTGCATCGCTGTAATTGCCCCGATCGACATCAATACACGAAGTTTGGCCGTCGGCCGGCTGGTAGGTCCCTGCGAAGCAGGGGCTCTGGTTAATCGAACCATTGACGTCGGTGAAGTAACCGGGAGAGGTATCCATGCAAGAGCTCTGCCCAGTGTATGGTTGGTAGGTTCCAGGGTAGCATTCGAATTGCTCGGTCATCCCATGGTAAGGTACGTAATATCCCGGGGAGGCGTCAATGCACTGTAGAACGGACAAATACTGACCTGGAGAGCATGATTCAGCGGGCCATGGAGTCGAGTCGAATAATGAAATGATGCCGTCGTTGTCATGGTCCCTCTCGCCTAAGGAGGCGTATGCAACAACCGTCGAGTTCGGGTCATAGCCGTATAGGTCAACATATGCAGGGATGTCACTGTCTTGGATATTCACACCGTCAGAGGTGCCCAACCCAAGTTGGCCTTCTTCGTGACGGCCCCAGCAGTATAGTGATGCATTGGATGCGATACCACAGGTGTGCAGCTTGCCCGTAGAGATTTCTGAGAAATGATTTCCCGGGAAGGTCACATATGTTGGCGTGAGTCGAGTAATGGTAGTCCCGTCACCGATTTGTCCATCGGTGTTGTTCCCCCAACATACGCTGCTGTTGTCATCTAGAATTGAACAGGCGTGGTCCCTTCCAATATCAATCGATATCGCAGTTCGCCCTGATGGCAGTGAGGCATACCTGATTTCAGAATCCAATGGATTTGGCGATGTGGTAGTTCCGTCTCCAAATTGGCCAACATCGTTTTTGCCCCAGCAAGCTACGCTACCGTTGTCCAATAGTGCACAGGTCGTCGAATCACCAATTGCTATCGCAACCAACGAACGGTTTGGAGGGAGGATTGTTATCGGCGTCGGTTCATCTCTGTCGGCAATAGTTCCATCCCCTAGTTGGCCTTCTCCGTTCAGACCCCAGCACATCCCAGCGCCGTCGTCCATGATAACGCAGGAGTTTTTCCATCCAGTAGATACTGCAACAGCGGTTCGGCCTGTGGGCAGGTTGATCGGATATGGGGTGGTCAGGTCGTCACCGCTTTGACCGGTTCCCACTATCCCTTCACTATTTTCTCCCCAGCAATAGAGAGAGTAGTCATCCATAATAGCGCAAGTGTGATGTCCTCCAACTGATATCTGTATAGCAGTTTTTCCTGCAGGCATTGCTACTGGATATGGTGTGGTATGCCACCCGGAATTTCCGCCATGACCGATTTGGCCACCGAAGTCCTCGCCCCAGCATTGGAGTGTGCCATCGATCATCAACGCGCAGGTGTGGTGTCCCGTGCTCCCGGAGCCCTGACTCACTTCGGTGGCTAAACTGGGCGTCCCGGACTGCCAGCCGAGTAAAACATGTGTTGGAGTTCTTCGGTCACTGTTGTCACCCCAACCTCCCCTTCCGACCTGGCCTTCACCCCAACACTTCATTGAACCGTTATCCAATACTGCACAAGAATTGTCATATGAGGCTGATACTGAAGAGGTCGAATATATCGAGCCTGCTTGAGCTCCGGGAAAATGGAGTGTGGAGTTTTGATGAGTCTCAAGAGCGGTCTTATCATCGGCCAATTCGGCTCTGTCTCCAGAGTCAATAGTTACTGAGGCTGACATCCCCAAGAGCAGTATCACGAGGGTTATCGAGAGGGCGTTTGGGTGTCGGATAGGCTGGCGCATAGCACCCTGACTTCTCTCTCAAGATTTAACAATTGTTCGTGCACCCTTTGATTACGCTGAATGCACTGAGAGGTCAAACTCATTTGTATACAGCCTCACGGCGAGGCATGGCAGAGCAAAAAGGCGTGCCGGGTTATACCAAAGACGTTGAAACTCGCCAAATGGAATCCTTCCTGTCTGACAACTGCCCCCCGATGGGCATCTACGAGACGCTGTACGCGTTCAGGGACTCTTTCGGCAGTTTCATGGGCACCGAAGGCACGCACCCGTGGTCACAGGGATTCCCTCTGACGACGCCTCTGGAGAAGTTCGATGGCCCTCCGCTTCCCGCGAGTATAGATGTCACTTGGGAGGATCGTTTCTACCCTAAGGCATGGGGCCATCCGGAGTTGCGAGAGGCCATCGTAGAGTACTACAACTCCCAATACAGCTCCAAGATTACGCCAGAGAACGTCATGGTCTTCGCGGGAGGTCGGCCTGGAATCTACACCGTTATGGCGTTCCTCAAAGAGCATGTGCAAGTGAGAATTGGGAACATCGAGTGGCCCGCTTATCTGGACATCATGGAGCAGACCAAAACCAACTTCGAAGTTGTCCCCTTCACCAAGGAGAACGGTTTCCATCCAAACAATGCCACCTACTTCGACCGCGCAGGCCTCGATGATGACCTCGAGAAGTACCTCATGCCCGTCATATCTAATCCTCAGAATCCCTCTGGCCAGACGCGTTCAGGAGAGGAGCTTAGGGAGCTGATCCAGATGGCCGAACGGCCCGGGTACGGCATACTGCTGGATGAAGCATACGAGATGTTTCATTCTCCTTCCGTGAGTGGAATCCAGTACATACAGGATCTGGACAACAGCAACGTGTTCATCGCAGGAGCTTGCACGAAGGGCCTGCAGTCCCCGGGAATCCGCGTCGGTTGGATTGTCGCCAGCAAGAAGAACGTCGAGACGATGGCCAACTACTCCAGCTTCGGCATGGGTGGCGTGAGCCACCCCTCGCAGCACTACGCCGTCAAGTTGCTCGAGCCCGGCCGCGTCAAGCAGGCCCGAAAGGCCGTGGAGCAGCACTACAACTGGCAGCGGGAGCGATACGGCAAGGCATTCGGGGACATGGGCCTCGGCGTCTACACGGGGAACGGCGGATTCTACCACTGGCTCGAGCTCCCCGAGGGGATGACTAGTGCGGAGCTCAACCGGCGGCTGTTCAAGCGCGGTGCCGCAATCATATGTGCTTCTGATTGCGACATGGCCCGTCCTCATTCGAAGGACCCAAACTATGAAACGCCATATTCTCGATTCTTTCGCTTCTCATTCGGACCTTTGTTGCCAGAGACATTTGAATCTGATATTCAACTATTCAGTGAAGTGCTTGAAGAGTACAAGCTCGATGTCGTGACTGCTAATCACTCGACTGAGGAGTAGATGTTGTACGCATGCAGAGGTGGAGTGTAGATATGCAGGTTGACGAGTTCCGAATCGGTATCATTTGAGACGCGATGGATGTCTGGTTCCTCTGCTGCGCATACCTCTCCGGGCTGATAATGTCTGGAGGTTATCGGATACGCCAGCCCCTCCTCGTTGGTTTCGTAGATTGTCTCGGTAGAGGTGCCGTCGGCGATGAGGAAGGCGCAGTCACTGCCGACGTGATCGTGGATCGGGGTCTCCTGGCCAGGAAGCCAGCAGACTGCTACGAGTTCGTAGAACTTGGATCTCTTGATCACGTTCCTCTGGTAACCGTCATCGGCGTAGCCGATGCATTCCTTGAGGGCTGCTAGGTTGATCTCGAGGCCCCCTAGTCGATGATCTAGCTCCGCTAGACCGGGTCTCCTTTCGATGGAGTCGAGCCATTGAATCAGGCCTGAAAGGCCTGAGCATTCTGCAAGCAACCCATCTCGGACGCCGGGCTCAATCATAATCTGAGTTACCACGACCTTCGGGGGGCAGTAGGGCCTCATGACGGTTTCCTGCGTAGCAGGAATTTTACAATTGGGTATATTCTGATCTCCATGTTCGGTGCGTAGCACCGGAGTTGTTAGGAATACTCGCTGTGATGAGAGTAATCTAGTATCCCCTGCAACACCGGCGTACGGAAAAGACCGTACTTTGAGGGGTTGGTTTCCGGAATTCGTAGGATTCTATTATAAATCGTCAGGGAAGCCGGTAACCACTCACTTAGGTGAGGAGGAAATAAAAATGGTTGATACAGACACAATGATGAATGAAATGGGCGGCGCCTTCATGGTAGCCTGGCTCGCTGGCGGCGTTGGTTCCCTAGAGGGTGCCCTCGTCCTAGCTGCAGCTTGGATGGCCATCGGTGGAGCCCACATACTGCCCGTTATCACGTGGGGTCACATAATGACAGGTGACCTGACTGATTCGGACAGTTGGATGGACAATGGAAGCCGCCTGGTCGCACAGGTAATTGGTGCAGTACTAGCAGTACTGCTGATTACCAGTGGCGAGTCGTCACCTGTGACTGCCCCTGAGATGTGGGCATTCGACATGTGGCCGGCACTAGGCATGATAGCCGGCGGTGCACTACTGTGGACCGTCTACGACCGCTGCGACGCATGGGTCACCGCTTTCGTGGTGATGGCTATGGGTACAATGGTCGGTGGTGCTACTGGCATGGCATCTAACCTGATGGGCGATGGCGGCGATATAGCTGCTATGGCAAGCCACTGGGTTTTGGATGGCGTGATGGTTGGTATCGGAGCTATGGCTTCGGTTAAGATTGTCGAAATGACCTGATCATTCTGGGAAACTAGACTGACAGAATTACGTAAGGCGAACTGGGGGGCAAATGCCTCCCAGTTCAGCCGTTATACCCACCGTCTAGAGCATTCGCTCACGGTGGGTTTTCTCAATTTATATCACTTGACTAGAGGTAAACTGCTTGTCAGTGGGTCGATTTCCGAGCGTGGGCCGGGTCCTATACCAAGCACGGTTACAGTTCCTGCAGGAATCTCTGTGTGACCTGCATCGGTCACCATGTAGCACACCAATCCACAAACTCGGGCATCTCCGAACAATCTTCTCAGTGACTCTATATCGGAAGTTTCGCAAACTATCTTCCTTGCTCCTTCACTCATGTAGCGCTTGAGCATCCTCGGCTGCTCGCGCTTGGCCTTCAGAACACACTCGGCCACAGCATGACCGCATTGGGCTGCGAGCTTGCCCCTAGAGAGTTTCAAGTCACTACGAGTGACCAACACCATCGTAATCTCAGACTCTGCTCGAGACAGGGTCCCTCACCGCCATTGGAATCGGGGGTGCGATGTGTCTAGTCATGACTTCACTGAGGGGGTTGGCCAGCCATGCGACGAAGACTAAATTACCCGCAGCATGCAGTAAGTCGTACGGGATGCCAGCCGTCAGATAGACTAGAAACACCTCGCCGCTGAGCGAATGGAGAGCGCTGAGCGAGACTATCCAGTCGAATGCGAAGGCTGAGACTACGGCTAGACCAGCGAGAGCCGGGATCATCATGCGACCGTTGACGTAGAGTCGATTCGACAGGGCCGCACCCGCAATCCCCACGGCGGACCATCCGACGGCCTGGTAAAGTGACCACAGTCCGTGCCCCAACAGCATGTTCGAGCACAGAGCCACTGCCGCCGCCAGAGCAACAGAGCGAGGGGCACCGAAGTGGATACCAGCCAGTAGAACGATGACAGTAACTGGTTGAACATTGGGTATCGGATCTAGGAGAATACGTCCCGAGACTGCGAACGCACCCAAGAGAACGAGGAGGATTAGTTCGCTTCCAGAGGACAATTTCTGTTCCGCTCTCCACAGCGCCCATCCAATCAAGGAGAGCATTGCGATGTTGATTACGAGCATGCCTTGAGGCCCAAGTGCTACCGCGTGTGCATCGAACATGTGCGCCCCCTTACTAGTGAGTTTCAACTTGCACTTCATGGTTGTCCTGCATATGACCTCACCAAGTGTCCACACGCCATGTGATGACGCTGTCAGAATCTAATTCCAATTCAGTAATCCCAATCATCGAGAGCGCTCCATTATGGTAGAGCGACCAATATGCCCCGCTGAAATTTCCCGACATCTGACTGGGATCAACTCCCGCTATCGAGTCGACCATCAACCCGAACGAGTATTGCGTGATATTCAGTAGAAAAGTCTCCCCTGTGGAGTTGATTGCAGCGTCGAGTAGCGACCAGCCATTGTCGTGACCAGAGAATCCACCGATGCATGCCCCGGTCTCGTTCCATTCGACATCACTCATGAACTCGGTCCCATCGTAATCTATGTGTGTGCGACCGTGATCAAAGTCCTCGGGCGCCTCAGCTTCAGGGAAGTGGAAGCAAACGACTTGTTGGCCATCCCAAATATCGGGCAGGCCAAAGTGTGGGTCATCTTTCTCATCAACCAGCTCCGCGGTCATCCTAGCCCACTCAGTACTGATTTTTGGGAATGATATCAGGAGCAGAACGAGTATTCCCAGTGAGATTGGTTTCAAAGAGTCGGACACGGAGCCTGAAGTCAGTTGAATCGGTTATTGAACAATCCTAATCGCCTAACTCTGTTATTTTCCTACGCAATGCCTCACTCACGGTTTTGCCGTCGGCTGAACCGCCTAGCTTCTGCATCACAGCACCCATTAACGGACCCATAGCACCCATACCACGTTCCCCAATCATATCCATGTTCTCAGAGATGACCTCCTCGACCGCGGCCTCAACTGACCCTGTGTCGGCGGGGGCAAACCCGGCTTCCTCGGACTGTTGTGCGAACCACTCCAGTCGTTCCTCGAACTCGGTATCGGTGGAGGACGGTCCTTCCAGCCAGAGCCTGCGAGCCAGGGGGACTAGTCCCTCGCGTGTGATGATGTCTTCCTCACGCGCGTGTACGGCTAGTGTGAGCACTGGCCATGGGACCTTCGATTCGTCGTGTCCGGTGCCTTCCGCTATGTCTGCACGAGTGTTGTCCAGAATCGCTGAGGCCCATGCCTTGGCTGGAACCGGTGGGCATCCACATAGACCCCCCTCAACTCCCATAATCAGGACATCGTCCATCTCGGAGCCGAGGATGGCCTCCATCTGATTCTGGGATAGTTCGAGATTCTGTAGTCGCTCGCGCCTCTGCTCTGTACTCAACGGTAGGTTGTCTCGGATGCCGTCCCAGTGCTCGATAGAGACCTTCAGAATCGGGATGTCGGTCTCAGGATACATCCGCGCTCCACCGGGAAGTGGTCTCATCGCTGTCGTCGTTCCGTCAGCGGGCTGCCCCTTCCGGATTACGACATTGCGAACCTCGCGAGGTATCCTGTGATAGGCACCTCTGGCACGCTCGATTACCGCTTCCAGAGCAAGCTCCGACTGCCAGGCTGGAGCAACGCACAGCACGAAGGCATCAGGCTCTTCCAATGAGAGTGTCTGGCGGACCTCTGCTACCTCGGTTTCTGATATTCCGTAAGCAGGCAGCTCGTCCGAGTGGAAGATTCCGGCAACGCCGGCTAGTCTCGCTGCGCTGGCGAGTTCCCTGCCGAGTCGAGGAAGTTGTGCTCCATCGTTGTCGAGGCGTTTGCTACCAATCTTACCGGCGAAACCAGAGAGTGCTACTCCTTGCACTCGCGAGCCTTCGGAGAGTGAAGTGCGCACCATCTCTGACTCGCAGACTGCGAAACAGCCTGAAAGATCTTGGATATCGAGAGAGAGGCGGGACGTGGCCGCGACAGACACTCGGTTTTCAACAGGAATATTGTCATCGTCCCTGTTCGGAGGCAGGGGAGGTAGGTTGGCCTCACTGCGGAGCTCGTTGGCGAGCCGGTACATGTGCAGTTGTCGTCCCATCTCAAGACTGATTATCTGTGGAATCCAATCAAGGTCCTGACAGCCCTTGATCTCCACACGGTCTCCACAAGCAATGCTTACATTGAGATCCTGTCTGATTGAGCCCAATCCCCTCCTAACTCTGCGGGTGTCCCTGAGCAAGGTGCCCAGAGTTAGTGCGGTCTCCTTGGCGTGCTCAGGGGTCTGCACATCCGGGGCCGTAGCGACCTCGACTAGTGGCATACCGAGTCTGTCGAGGGTGTAGAAGACTGTCTCCCCCGACGAGGAGGACTGGGTATCCAGCTTCCTCGCTGAGTCTTCCTCTAGGCATATCACATCCACGCCAACCACCCCAGAGGGAGTGTCAACCACACCATCGGTAGCGATGAGTGTGGTGCGCTGGAAACCACTGGTGTTAGATCCGTCCACTACCGTCTTGCGCATAGCTTGGAGAGCAGAGACTGGTTTCGCATCCATCATCGCAGCCATGGTGAGGACCACATCGACTGCGTCGCCATCGTGCCCGAGGGGAGGAGCCTCGTCCATCTCAATTAATCCGGCGTTGGGAGGCTGGACATAGACGAAGGATCGGTTCCTCCTATGTTCGAAGCGGGCAGCGATGTCAATCTGGCCCGCCTCGCCTCTAGAAGCCCTGAGGCGACGCCTCGAGCGGGGCCAGCCATCTGGCACCTCTTCGATTCCATAATCGAACAGCTCGCTTGGCATCCTCGAGTGCAGCTTCCCGGTGGCTAACTGCTGATGGATCTCCAATCCGCACATGAATCCGAGTGCGGTCGGGTCGAGGTCCTGTGGGTTGCCGACATCGCCCCGCGGCTCCATAGCCATCAGTCTCCAGAGAAGGCCCTGTTCAATAGACTCAGCGGGCGAACTGGTACACATCGTTGCGAGGACTGAACACCTCGCCGCTAATCGACATCCTTGAAATGGTATCATCTACAGTATTTTCTGTAATCCTCCTGACTGAGGCTCTGTTGTAAATTTCGGTGATTTGAGCAGTTCCGTCTCCCTCAGAACAGATTTCTCTTATGATAGAGCGAACCATAGTGTTAGCATTGCGTACCTTTGCTGAAACACCGGAGTAGAGCTCAGATTCATCCTCAATTGCAGATTCCTCCCTCCAATGCCTGAATACAGCTAGCGCGACTTTGGCATCATCGGCATTTGCCTCCTGCCTGAGGTGCATCCGAGCGTGGGCTTCGGTCAAGCGGATTAGTGCCTCCAATGCGCGTGCTGTAACAGGAATGATACCTTCGTCGTTTGACCTATTGGCATCGAAATTAGCGTCTTCACTGGAGAAAGATTGGCGCTCCTGAGTATAGTAATCCAGAATCATTGCTTTCGCATCATCATTGAGGTCTGGGTGTATGTTTCGCTTTGCATAAGCGATATACTTGCGCAGGAAATTTATCGTTAGGTGCTCGACGTTGTCTGGACCCAGAGAGAAAACCAAATCTTCCTGATTATCAACTGGATCAAGTACCATTCCTCCTTCGATTTTTGTCTCGCTGACTCCTTTGGTGCGCGTTGCCAGAATGTGTTTGGCTATTCTCTCATCGTCCTCAATGTTGATGTCATCTCTGATTAGCCAAATTATGTCAAATCTAGAAGCTAAGGCAGGAGGTAGGTCAATTTCTCCGAATGAACGCATTATACTCTGATTCGGGCCCCTCTTGGAGAATCTCCCCTCTTTCGGATTGGCCGCGGCCAATATTGAGCACCTTGCTGGTAAAGTTGCAGTGATTCCACCCTTGGCAACGTGTATCTGTTGCTGCTCCATTGCAGGGTGCATAACCCTGCGATCTTCCTCGTTAATCTTGTCAAACTCGTCTATTGCAGCCAGACCCCTATCAGACAGTGGTAGAACGCCCGCCTCCAGTGCGAATCGTCCGTCTCCGAAAGCATCTCTCACCGCGGCAGCGGTCAATCCCGCCTTTGAGGTCCCTCCTCCCGAAGCAACCTTTCCTCTGGGAGAAATTTTGGCGATATAAGTGAGGAGTTGTGACTTAGCGACCCCAGGGTCACCCATTAGTAGGATATGTATGTCGCCTCTGGTCCTAGTTCTATCTTGGTTGATTCTTGCAACACCTCCGAAGAGCTGTAGGGCCAAAGAGCGTTTGACATAATGCAATACACCAACCGCGAACACCGAGGGTGCTATCGACTGCTGCATGAGCCTCATCAGGTCATCCCTTTGTGACATCTCGATTATCTGCTCCTTTTCCTCCTCGGTGATTATAATCTCGTCGAACGGCACACTCTCATGCTCAGAGCTCATGAGGTGATAGGTGATGTCAAACATCGGGGTCTTCTTGTTACGTCGGACTTCGCTGCGTACAAACGGTAGGACATTTGCCACTACTCTCTCCCCTGGAAGGTGCCTGTTGACCATATCATCCCCTTCAACGAGTACGGTACCTCTGGTGGGCTGAGCTCCACTGGGAACATTCTCAGGGAGTTCCTGAATCTCTATCCACTGGTTGTTGACCATTCTAGAGACGTTAAGGACTAGATTGAATCGAGTGGGATTTTCCTTTGAGTTTTTACTACCGCCACATCCTGAATCAGTCGGGCAGCGCAGAGGTTCGGTTAGTTCTCTCTCGTTTTGCTGATGCACCTCAATTGAGTTCCCACATGCTTCACAAGTAAATACGGCGGTGTGTATTCTAGGCTTGATATCAGAAATCTTTGTTACGATTGACTCTACGCTTCTTAGACGTCCTATATCGGCAGTTCCTATTTCCCTCAGTTGCCTTCTGCTGTCCATCGGAAGTTCAGTGACTCGAAGTATTGCTTCTATGTCCTCCTCCCCTCTTTCCCGGCAAATATCGATTAGGGTCTCGCTACCACGGTTGATAATCCGACGAGGGTCATCTAGAACTCCATCAGCGAATTCTGTATCGAAGCCCTGAAGCTCGTGGAAAGGGATTACTAAGCGAGGAGGAGTCTGCTTGGAAAGCAAGAGGAGGATCTCCTTCTCCTTGGCCTCAGTAAGGAAGGTTCGCCATCTGGCTGAGGAGTCGTGTGCCGCCATTGTCATGTTTTCACCGCCGGGCTTTGTGTCTCCGAATTCACGGCATATAATAGTAAGGTTCGACCTTCTCAACCCCTGCTGTTCCAGTAGAGAAAACCAACCCGGTCAGGGCGTCGAATGAGGGAATGGAGGCTTCCACTGCAGGTGTTTGGCTGATTCGGCCGAAGCCCATGGGAAAACTATCTTGGGTGGCATTCAAGCACCGTTACACAATCGCCCACTCATGGAACACACGCGTTCAGGAAGTGACATCCTCGTGCGACTTGACCCGGGAGAAGAAATTCACGCGGCACTAAAGGAACTGGCAGATGATCTTGGATTTGATGCGGGAGCTATCACAAGCGGTATTGGTCGAACTCGTGACAATCAATATGGTTACATGGATGAGGAAGGAGTTTACCAAAGACGGTCTTTGGACTCCCCCTCAGAATTGGTGAGTCTCTCCGGCAATATTGCTCGCACGGAGAAAGGAGATGCATTCACCCATATCCACTGCTGCTGGTCTGATGATGACAATAACGTCCATGCTGGTCATTTGTTTCAAGCAACCGTTCATGTTGTAGCTGAAATTCACATCAGGGTCATGGATCATGCCTCCATGACGCGTTGTCCTCTTGCTAAGTTTGAGTTATTGGGTCTGGAATTTGACTAGAACGAATGCGATGGACGAATGATCTCAGTCACTGGTGCCACCGAGGAAGTACTCGGCGATTTCGGGATCGGTCAGGATGTGGCTGGCATCGCCAGTATGGACTATCTTACCGCTCGCCATGATGTAACCGCGGTCTGAGCGGGAAAGCGAAAGGCGTGCGTTCTGCTCGACTATGAGAACGGTTATGCCCTGCTCGCGCAGCGAGTCTATCCTGTCGATAATCTGCTGCTGATACAACGGCGAGAGGGCGGCCGTAGGCTCGTCCAACAGCAAAAAGCTAGGATTTGAAATTAGGGCTCGTGAGATAGCGAGCATCTGGCGCTCGCCTCCAGACAGTGAGGCTGCTAGGTCGTGCACCCTGTTGCGCAGGTCCGGGAACATCTTGAGTGACCTCTCAATTCTCTCATTGAGGGTTCTGGTGTCGAGTGTGTTGCCACCCATCTGCAGGTTCTCCTCAACCGACAAGGAGGGAAACACGTTGTCCACCTGCGGAACGTAGGCTATCCCATGATTGACCAGTTGGTCGGTTCTCCATCCAGAGACGTCCTTGTCTCGATACTGGATATCTCCAGAATAGTGGGTGGCGATACCGAAGATAGTCTTGATCAGCGTCGACTTACCGCAGCCGTTAGGACCGATTACGGTGACGAACTCGCCCTCGTCAACGTACATGTCTATGCCGTGCAAGATCTGTACTGAACCGTATCCACCTTCGAGGGCATTCACTTCAAGCACTCGAGTCATGTCTCTTCCTCCTGCGGCTCCCCGGTCGCTCCCAAGTAGGCCTCGATGACTTCCCTATTGCCCCTGACCTCATCGGGCGTACCCTGCATCAGGATCTTGCCTTCATTCATGACGATGATACGGTCAACGCCCTGCCTGAGAATGAAGTCCATATTGTGTTCGATGATGAGTACCGAGATACCGGTCTCATCGACAATGTTCCTCAGGTTGTTGAATATCTTCATGGCGAGCGGGCCGGCGACACCAGCTACTGGCTCGTCGAGTAGGAGAAGTTCTGGGTCACCCATCATAGAACGCCCGATATCGACTAGTTTGCTCTGACCTCCAGAGAGTTCGCTGGTCAGGTTGTGGGCCATGTGAGGGACCTCAAGTTGGTCTAACACCGAGTAAGCCTTGTCCAGGCGCTCGGCTTCCGCTGAACTGCTGTGAGGCCTCAGAAGCGCTTGTAGGGAGTCGGAGAGGCCTGATCCGAACTGCTTCCTCGGTGGTACCATGAGGTTCTCTATGACTGTCATCCGGCGCCACAGCCTAGTATGCTGAAAGGTGCGAGTAAGGCCGAGCTTCTGAATCTCATCGGGCCTCTTCGTAGAGACGTCCTGTTCGAACACCTCGACTGTGCCAGCGGTCTGGTCGAGCAGCCCACTGATACAATTGAACGTGGTGGACTTACCGCAGCCGTTGGGCCCGATGAGGCCTACGAACTCACCCGGGCTAATCTCAAAGGAGACGTCCTCAACAGCAACAAGCCCGCCGAACTCCTTGCGTAGACCTTCGACTCGGAGCACTGTCTTCATTCGGCTTCACCTCCGGTGAGACGGGGTGGTCTGCTCGGGACTTCGGGCAACAGACCCTTCGGGTTGTACTTCAGTGAGAACACTATCATCAAGCCAATCAGCAGGACCTTGACGTAAGCCATGTCAGCAAGAATTGCGCCGGTGATGAAGCCCTCATCTATCGAGCGCTCACCTAGGAGCATCCAGTTCGCGGCGAATACTGTGGCGCCACAAAGACCCGTTTCGACCATGCCCCATTTATTGGTCAAGAGGCCTATCACTACAATCGCAAGGAAGGTCTCTAACGGAGTGAAGTGCGGCCAGAACCAGAGTTCACTGCCTGTTACCAGCCACTCAAAGAAGCGATCGATCATGGCAGCAGTTTCATTGAGTGGGAGATCCGAAGATCCTTGACCGGCCACTAGGACGTTGAACACGAACTCCATCAGCACGTAAATGAATGCTCCAATTACCATTCCCTTGTTGTTGGCCGCTCCGCCAATCACGAATGCGGCCCAGACTAGGAATGTGGATCTCGCAGGCGCCATGAAGGATGGTTGGAAGCCTGTGAGTTTCCAAGCCCAAAGAGCTCCCGCAAAACCTGCGATAGCAGCACCGAGTGCTAGGCTTGCCGCCTTGTGCGTCAATACGTCGTGCCCGTGGTGCTGCGCGACCTCCTCGTCCTCCCTGATGGAACGGAGTATCCGTCCCCACGGTGACTTCAGTACCGTCTCCAGAAGCCACCAAACCGCAATTAGGCTGGCTATACCTATGATGGCGAGCATCATCATGTAGGGCGCTGGCTGGCCAAGCTCCATCGAGTATGGTGTCGCCTCATATACAATATCGGAAACGTCAGTAAACCCTGATGTCTGATTTAACACTTCGACATTTGTAAACTCGCCACTTGAGCGGCCCAGCAACTCGGCGGGACTTCCTATTCCGACTACATCAGCACAATCGTCAGGAGTCATTGGCTCAATAATGTCGTCAGCAGTTCCAAATTGAAAATCCGACCCCATGAGAAGCTTGTTAGGAACTGTGCTGCCACAGAACCACCAGCGCTCGAAGGGCATAGGGTAACGCGAGATGCCTATCGACGAGCCCCACGAACCTGCTCTCAGCAGAGGCTCGCCCATCAGTAGCACGCGTAAGATCTCGCCGAGCGATATCGTCACGATGGCGAAGTAGTCCATCCGGAGCCTTGCCGTGGGGTATGCCAATAACCAGCCGAATACGGCAGACAGGAGCACCCCTGCTACGACCGCCCAGAAGATTGGCCAGTCGTAGCCGTGCAGATCCTTGGGGGCGGTCAAGATGCCCACAGTGATGGCTCCCACCCCAACGAAGAAAATGACTCCGAAGTTGACCATCCCAGTGACGCCGGTATGCAGATTCAGAGAGAAAGCCATCAGCGAGAAGATGGAGAGAGTCAGCAGTACGTTGGAAACTTGCAGTGTCTTGATGAAGCTCTGATTCTCGGATTCTGCTACCGGCAACCACTCGACAAACAGTAGAAGGAACACCAGTAAGGAGATGAATGCGACCCACGAGCCGAAAGGGCTCTCTCTGCCATACGGCGCTAGGCGCCTCAGTTCTCCCAAAGGAGGATCTCCCGTCTTCCAAGCAAGTAGTGCGAGACCGACGATCCACAGAAGCAGTAGGATCAATAGGGCCCTTGCGAAGAACGGCGGAGCCGCCGTGGTGAGGATTATCACCAAGACGGTTAGGAGCATGTACTTCCCTTTGCGGTCGAATCCCGACTGGAAACTATCTAGGCTATTGTATAGCGTTGTGTGGAACGAATCGAGTGGGGCCCGTGCCGAACCAAGGGCCTGAGTCACGGCTACCGAGCTAGAGTTCCTAGACTGGGTGATAGGCGCGGTCAGGTTGGAGATGAAGTCAGTCAGTGGCTCCAAGGCGTCATCTTCACGACCCTGAAACAGGAAGTAGCCCTCGATTACAGCAATCAACCAGACCAATATCGGGACGGTGGGCCAGATGACGTCGCCTAGGTCCACTAGGGTGTTGACGAATCCAAGTTCGGTGTTCATCAGGTCCAGCCATGAGTTGTTCAAATCGGCGAGTGCGTCTGCGAGCCACTGTTCTGCAGCGGTGGAGTCCATATCGCTGGGCGGGCTACTCTGTACATCCGATTCTGTAAATGGTGAGTCGGTGAGGACGAATTCACCCTCGGTACGGCCAGTCACCATCTCGAAGTTAGTTGCGACTGAACTAGAGTCCTGGCAGTCGTCGGAGCAGGATCCCTGGGCGAATGAGTTGCCAGCAATGAAGCGGGTGATTCTGCTGAACACATAGGCCCCGATGGTCACAATCATCATCGATTCGCCTCTGGCGTTTTTCCTCTGCTGGAAGTTATGCGCCCCCAGTACACCCAAAGGAGATATGGCGAGAATCGCCCCCAGTTTTTTGGATGGTTTCTCCTCGGCTCGTTTGCGTAACCTGTCGACTTTCCATTTCTCCCATGCCGACCCGATGCCTTCTGGCATGATCATGAGTATTGCCACAAGGAAGACGTAGGGCATCACACCGTCTAGAGCAGTATAGTTGGAACGCCCCAGAGGAAGTCCTATTCCAATCAGTACAGGTGAGGAGAGGGCTCTGACGAAACCGACAATCAGTGAGCCGACTATGGCCCCAGGAATCGAGCCGATGGTTCCGAGGACGATGACTGCAAAGGAGGGTAGTAGGAGAGTGAAGGCGGTCTCCGGGGTGAACCTGAGAGTCATTGCGAAGATGGCTCCCCCCATCCCTGAGATTCCCGCTGATAGGAACGCGCTTGTCAGTTGGATGCGTTCGACGTTGATCCCACTGCTGGCCGCTAGATCTGGATTGTCGGCTACTGCCCTCATCCTGCGCCCGAGGCGAGTCTTCCTGAGCAGGATCAGTAGAAGGATGACGGAGGAGAAGACTAGGACAGGGATTGCTCCCTTGTAGTACGCGTAGCCGGTGGTGGCCTCGGTTATGCAATCGTTGGCTGCATTGTAGAAATCGAAGAGTGGTGTGCTGGTTTCACTCACCTGCGCCTCTAGGGCCCCATCGCCGTCGATATCAGTACACTCTCCTATGGTGGGGCCGTAGGTGTAAGTATCGCCATCTTCGAGGTCCCTGACACCTAGATTCAATCGCAGTTTTTGGGTCGGTATGTCCCACCTCAGAGTTGGGACTCTCCAATCAGCATCTGGCTCGAACATCTTCTTGCCGGCGCCGAAGCGGAGGTAGGTGATGGCCCTCAGAGCTAGAGCCACCCCTAGGGATGCAATCATCATCACCTGCGGTGAAGCTTCCTTCTTCCTGAAACCGCGATAAACGAGCCTGTCGATGATGATACCAGCAAGACCGGTGAGTACGAAAGCGGCAACGAGTGTCCAGAGAAGGACAGACCATGCCAGAGTGCCGTCCAGAGGTGCATCGTACATCGGGAAGAAGTAGTCAGACCAGACCATGACCATAGAAAGATACATGCCGAGCATGAAGAACTCACTTTGGGCAAAGTTACCGTAGCGCTGGACCTTGTAAGTGAGAGTCAATCCGACGGCGATTGCGAGATAGGTCGACGACCATGTGAGTGTTGATGTGCCTATGGAGATGAGGTCGAAAGTTAGTCTGACGTCGTCATTCAGGCCCTTGAATAGATTGTCAAGACTCATGCCTACCATGAACAACAGGAATATCGGCGACAAGGCGATGGCAATCGATCTTGGCCAACTTCCAGGAACATCGTCGAATAGGATCTTGACTAGGAAGAATCCACCTGAGATTGACTCGATGACCTGCAGCAGCCAGACCATATCATTGGGTACATTGCCCCCAGCGAGGGAGTCTAACAGATTGAGTAGGCCCCAGCCTTTCAGTAGACCTATATTGGCGTCTATGATGATGAGCAGTGCGATGGCTGTTCTACGCTGCCCCTGTGACAGTTCTTTCCACTTGCTTAGTTGAGAATCGAACATTGGCGTCACCGGCGGCGAAACCGCCCATCTGACGCTGTCTGTGAGTAGTAATCATTGTTGGGGGGCACCACGGCAGGGGATTAGCCCGCCGTGGTGCTTTACGTCCCAGTTTCTCTTCAAGTCACTCAAGACTTCTGGCTTACTGCATGCCGTTTTCAAGCGACCAGAATCGGTCGCAATCGAACGAAACAGTACCATCGCTTGCCGCGTTGAAGGTTCCAACGCAGTATCCGTTGCCGCCCACATCGCCACCAGGGGTGAAGGTGTGGACGCCGCTAGCTCCTACGAAGCCCTGTCCGACAGCATTGATCAGCAAGCCGAGAGGTGTGCCTGGGGGGCTCGAAGCGCCCGCGAAGACAGCATATCCCATGATGATCATAGCGTCGAACGCCTCAGCGGTGTAGATACCACTGTCGCAGTCAGGGATTGCTCCACAGATTTGCGCGAAAGCCACCGAGCGCTCGTTCGGCGTAGCCGAAGCAGGCTTGGTGGCAACGATACCGTCACACAGTGTCGGGTCAGTCATCGATGAGCACAGTCCCTCTTCAGCGACACCGTCGCCTCCGAAGATCTGTCCAGAGAAGCTCTGCGCAGCGAGCTCCTCAACGATGGCCGCTCCGTCAGCGGCGTACGAAATCATCACTACACTACCACAGCTGTTGTCTATAACCTGCTGCACCTGAGAGGTGAAGTCGGTTGTGGTCTCCTCATAGCCAATCGAAGCACAGAGGTTGTCTGCACCGTGAGCGGCTGTGAACGCGTCAGCGAATCCTGAACCGTAGTCGTTGGTCATGTACATCAGAGCGACATCAGTGCCGCCATCTGCTGCGACCACGTCATTCAGAGCAGGGCCCTGGATAGCGTCGCTAGGCACAACTCGGAAGAAGTTCGGGTATGCCTCTGCGTCGCTGAGACCAGGGTTGGTGCTCGCGTACGAGATCATTGGGATGCCTGCAGCGCTGAGAACCGCGTTAGCGGCCATTGTTGCGCCTGAGCAGGCTGCTCCTACTACACCGACTACTCCAGCATCGATTAGGGTCTGAGCTGCAGTAGCAGCGGCGTCGCCGCTGCAACCAGAGTCAGCCATTACCATCTCGAACTGTAGACCGGAGCTCCATCCTGCAGCGTTCATCATCCCAAGGGCGATGCTTGCCGCAGCACCGAAGCCCGGTGCGTAAACAGCGATAGGTCCGGTCATCGGGTTCAGGAAGCCGATCTTCACAGTCAAGCCGTTGAAGGGGGTATCCTGAATGCCGTCGATAGCCGACCACCACTCCATGCAGTTGAAGTAGATGTCAGAGGATGATAGTGCTACGAACTCGCAGATATCGTAACCTGCTCCGGCAACGTCTCCGTTGTCGAGGAAGGTGTGGTCACCGCTTGCACCAGCGTAGTCGTCTCCGACCATATTGAGGTGGCTTGCCATGTTGGCTCCATTCTCCATCATGGCCGCGTGTCCAATCATCATCACAGCGTCGTAAGTCTCGCCTGTGTAGATACCACCAGCGCAGCCCTCATCGGCCGCGCAGCGGTCGTTGAAGTCGCCTGAGCTTGAGCCAGCGCGTGGCTTGGTAGCCATCACTCCGTTAGCAATAGCGGGTACACTGAAGTCCTCCAAGAATGCGGAGTCAGCAATTCCATCTGCACCAAAAGTTGGCAGAGACATGCCGAGGTAGGCCATTGTCTCAAGGATAGCTGCACCATCAGCGGAGTAGCTCACCATGACGACCGATCCGCAGTTGGCGTCGGCAATTGCCTGGGCCTCAGCAGCGAAGTCGGTCTGGGTATCCTCATAGCCAATCTTGATGCACAGGTTGTCAGTGCCGTATGCGCTCTCAAAGGAGTCTGCCAGACCAGAACCGTAGTCGTTGGTCATGTGCAGCAG